>Ga0209039_10000925_pt1 | contig 28364 bp, 20 predicted proteins | sample BogFormECP12_OM1_FD_188238 | JGI IMG/M metagenome (GOLD analysis project Ga0209039, IMG submission 188238) | Bog forest soil microbial communities from Calvert Island, British Columbia, Canada - ECP12_OM1 (SPAdes) (version 2) | ecosystem: Environmental > Aquatic > Freshwater > Wetlands > Bog ... | reverse complement strand
TACTATAACCGCACAATGGCCAAACCCTTCAAGTGGACTTATCAAGGCAAGGCACTTCATGCATAACTTCTCAGCCATTTACGCCCACGTGTACTAGTGGTGAGACAAACTTCATCGCCCAACACGGAATACATTGTGCCAGATAAAAGACGACCCCATGGGTAGCTTGCGATACCCATAAAGGCAGCGGAAGTTGAATCTGCATATCAAAGACGGCAGTCTACAAATAGCTAAGAGTTGGATAACTAATAAGAAGACGAATAAGACGGTGTCGAATGGACTTTAAGGATTATTACGAAATATTGGGTGTACCGCCGAATGCCGATAAGAAGGTCATTCAACAAACCTTTCGTCAATTGGCTCGCAAGGTGCACCCCGATGTAAACCCAGGCAATAAAGATGCGGAAGAGAAATTCAAGACGATCAACGAGGCGCACCAAGTTCTCTCGGATGCCAAACAACGCAAGAAGTATGACGAGTTGCGGGCCCAATACCAGCAATGGCAGCAGACCGGCGGTCGCCAACAGGATTTCGACTGGCAAAACTGGTCGGCTCAACCTAATCAAGGCGCGCAGGTCCAATACGCCAGCCCTGAGGACATGGAAGACCTCTTCGGAAACGATTCGCCTTATTCCGATTTCTTCACTAATATCTTTGGCCAGCCGCGCAAGGGTAGCAGAGGTACCCCGTCCAGCCCGCGCCGCGGGCGGGATGTCGAGTATGAAGTCGATCTGACCCTGGAAGAGGCTTTTCACGGCGCAGAGCGCCTGCTGGAAATAGATGGGCGCCACATCAAAGCCGGTATTCCAGCGGGCGTGCGCACCGGATCACGAGTTCGCCTGGCTGGGCAGGCGGAGCCGGGCCAAAACGGTGGTCTGGCTGGAGATTTGTATTTGATCATTCAGATCCTCCCCAACGATACATTCGAGCGCGAAGGAGATGATTTGCATATGGATGTTCCGCTTGATATCTTTACCGCCATTGCGGGAGGCGAAGTCCGCATCCCCGCGATAGAACGACCGCTGACACTCACAATCCCGACTCGCACCAATGCCAATCGTAGTTTCCGCATACGCGGCAAAGGCATGCCCCACCTGGGTGACCCCGATAAACGCGGTGACTTGTTTGCTCGCGTCAAACTGGTATTGCCGGACTCGCTGACCGATCAGGAAGTGGATAACATCCGCACTTTGGCTTCTGCAAGGCAAAAACGTTCCTAAACATATTCCAAATGAGGTTTCTATGACTCCCGAAAACACATCCAGAAAAAGCTATTGGTATGGCCAGTATGAAGGTTACGAGTTGCGCAGCCAGCGCCGCCTGCAAAAAGACCTGGGAATTGATGAAGCTGCGGCTGAAACGATCCAGCATCTGCGGAACCAGGTCATTGAATTACGGTCTCATATTCATCAGTTGGAAACCGAACTGACTGCTCAGCACGCCAGTCAGCAATTGCGCCTGGCTCATTACCGCGAAGTCTATTACGAAGCCACTTGGATCGAGCTAGAAATTCAGGAATGATATTACGGAGAGTCCCATGAATCTCGAAAAGTATACCCAAAAATCTCAAGAGGCCTTACTCGCTGCCCAGCAACTAGCGCAGGAGTATAAGCATCAGGTTGTAGAGCCGATCCACTTGCTCTTGGCACTCGTCCAACAAGAGGATGGGATCGTCCCGGCCATCATCACCAAAGTATCCGGTGGGACGCAGGCCATTCAACAAGAATTGAGTAACGAGCTTGATAAATGGCCAAAGGTCCAAGGTGCCAACCTAGATGTGAGCCTATCGAGCCAGACCGGGGATGTTCTGGCTGGTGCCGAACGCTATGCCAAAGGCATGCAGGACGATTATGTCTCCACCGAGCATTTGCTGCTAGGTCTAGCAGATAGCAGCGAGAGCAAACGCTTGGTTCAGTTCGGTCTAACTAAAGACGCCATCCTATCTGCGTTGAAGCAGGTGCGCGGTTCCCAACGCGTTACCTCGCAGAATCCTGAAGGAACCTTCCAGTCGCTGGAAAAATACGGCCGGGATTTGACCGCCATGGCCCGACAGGGGAAACTCGACCCAGTCATTGGACGCGATGAGGAGATCCGCCGTACAATCCAAGTCCTGTCCCGCCGCACCAAGAACAACCCGGCCCTGATCGGCGAACCCGGCGTTGGCAAAACCGCTATCGTCGAGGGGCTGGCACAGCGTATCGTTAACGGGGATGTCCCCGAAGGACTTAAGCACAAACGCCTGATCCAATTGGATATGGGCGCCCTGGTCGCAGGAGCCAAGTACCGCGGCGAATTTGAAGAACGCTTGAAAGCCGTACTGAAAGAGATTACAGAGTCCCAAGGCGAAATCATCCTATTCTTAGATGAAATGCACACGATCATTGGTGCAGGAGCTGCCGAGGGCGCCATGGATGCCAGTAACATGCTCAAGCCCATGCTGGCGCGCGGCGAACTGCACCTGATCGGCGCAACCACACTGGACGAGTATCATAAACACATTGAGAAAGATCCCGCCTTGGAGCGCCGCTTCCAGCCCGTGGTGGTGGAAGAACCATCGGTGGAGGATACGATCAGCATCCTGCGCGGACTCAAGGAACGGTACGAAGTTCACCACGGGGTGCGAATCACCGATGCGGCGGTACTGGCCGCTGCGACTCTTTCGCAGCGTTATATCAGCGACCGCTTCCTGCCCGACAAGGCCATTGACCTGATTGACGAGGCAGCCGCGCGTCTGCGCACCGAGATCGATTCCAAGCCGCAAGCCCTGGATGAAGTTGATCGCCAAGTGATGCAGCTCGAAATCGAGCGTCAGGCGCTGAAAAAAGAGCGCGACAAGGCCTCAAAGGAACGGCTTGAAAACATCGAAAAAGAACTCGCCAACCTGAATGAAAAGTCCCATGAACTCCAGGCGCGCTGGCAGACCGAAAAACAGGCTATTGCCGAACTGCGCTCCACTAAAGAGAAGATTGAGCAAACTCGTCAGGAGATCGAACGCTCCGAACGAAAGTCGGATCTGGAAAAAGTCGCTCGCTTACGCTATGGGACTCTGCCAGAGTTAGAAAAGAAAATGGCCGAAGGCGAACGCCGCATGAAGGAACTTCAAGCTCGGGGCGGCGCCTTGCTAAAAGAAGAAGTAGACGCCGAGGAGATTGCCCAGATCGTTTCCCGCTGGACTCACATCCCAATCGCAAAACTCTTGGAAGGCGAAACTCAGAAACTCCTACACATGGAAGACCGTCTGCGAAATAGAGTCGTCGGACAGGAGGATGCCCTGAAAGCCGTCTCCAACGCCCTGCGCCGCGCGCGGGCTGGTCTGCAAGATTCGAATCGTCCGCTTGGCTCTTTTATCTTCCTCGGCCCTACCGGTGTGGGCAAAACCGAACTGGCGCGCGCCTTGGCCGAATTCATGTTCGATGATGAACACGCCATGATCCGCATTGATATGAGCGAGTATCAGGAAAAGCACACCGTCAGCCGCCTGATTGGAGCGCCGCCTGGATACGTCGGCTACGAGGAAGGCGGCCAGTTGACCGAATCGGTTCGCCGCCGCCCGTACAGCGTGGTGCTGTTCGACGAAATCGAAAAGGCTCACCCAGATGTATTCAATGTGCTCCTACAATTGCTGGATGATGGCCGCCTGACAGATGGTCAGGGACGCACAGTGGATTTTCGCAACACATTAGTGATCATGACCTCCAACTTGGGCGGTGAGTTGTGGATGAGCGGGAAAGCCGTTAGTGTCACGCGCGACTCAATCACGCAAGTCTTGCAAGCGCATTTCCGACCTGAGTTCTTGAACCGCATTGATGAGATCATCATCTTCCATTCGCTAAGCCGCGCCGATTTGGTCCAGGTTGTGGATATCCAGCTGCGGCATGTTACTGCACTGCTGGCGGAGCGCGGCTATCGGCTGGTCATCAGCTCGGAGGCGCGCTCCTACCTGGCCGAGGTTGGCTACGATGCTGATTACGGCGCCCGCCCCCTCAAACGAGCCATCCAGCGCGAACTACAGGATCCACTGGCGGTCAAAATCCTGAGCGGTGCGTTCCATGAAGGTGAGACCATCCACGTAGAACGTGGCAAGGAAAAACTCGAATTCACCTCACAAGCAAAAGCCCAACCTGTGGCTCCTTAACGACAGGGATAGAGCTCTCCAATAAAAGTTCGGTATGATCCGACTCCAGGAATGATCCTATGACGCTATTTGATGACATTCTCACACAATTTCCACCCGAAGTTCAAGCAACAGTGCGCAAGATCTGGGAGGCGCTAGGCCCAAATGAAAAGGCCGGCTTCCTGACCCTATTAACTGGTTTCCCCTCGGACGCGAACTTGGTAAAGCTGTTGGTCAATTTATCCACTGCACAGATTCGGCAAGCCTTTGGCTACAAGCACCGAGTAGTCATCGTTGGCCCAACCAACGTTGGCAAATCCACCCTGTACAATCTGCTGGTACAAAATAAACGCGACCTTGCTGTGGTGGGTCCCTTACCGGGCACAACGACGGAAAATCAACAGGCCGATGCGGCTCTGTTCACTGTGGTCGATACGCCTGGTGCCGATGCAGTGGGAAGTTTGGGCGAGCAGGAAAAAGGCCTGGCTCTGTCAGCATCCATGGAGGCGGATTTTCTGTTGCTGGTTTTCGATGCTGTCCAAGGGATTAAAAAGACCGAGCAAGAACTATTCAACGAACTATCTTCTCTAAAAAAGCCTTTCGTGGTAGTACTGAACAAGATTGACCTGATACCACGTAAGGACCTACAAGGTGTCATTTCGAATGCTGCACTGAACCTGGGACTGGAGCCTGATCAAATCGTTCCAATCGTCGCCAAAAACGGCAAGAACCTCGGCAAAGTACTTTTAGCAATAGCAGCCACCGAACCTGAGGTGGTCGCCGCGCTGGGACAAGCATTACCGGAATACCGCTGGCAGCTCGCCTGGCAAACCATTGTCAGGTCGGCCTCGATCTCGGCAGCCATTGCATTGGCGCCGCTGCCAGTCATCGATTTTGTCCCGCTGGTAATCACACAGTCGATCATGGTGATAAGTATTGCCCGCATCTATAACTATAAAATTACCCCACGGCGCGCCTCCGAGCTGGTCGCTACCTTTGGCTTAGGGTTCTTAGGACGCACTCTTTTTGAGGAGCTGAGCAAGCTGGGCGGACTGCCAGGCTGGCTATTGAGCGCGGCGATTGCTTCATCTACAACTATAGTAATGGGCTACGCGGCCGTTCGCTGGTTCGAGAAGGGCGAGAAGCTTTCAAACGAGGCCCTTAAGAAACTCACCCAGGATATGACCACTTACTTGCTGGATACCCTCAAAAGTCTGGGAAGACGCAAGCCGGGCCAAAAAGGACTCCGAGAGCATATTACCCAATCGCTGGAAAGTTCACCACTGGCCGAAAGCCGCTCAGCGCTCGACAAGGAAGCGGGTGAATAAAATATCTCTCAGCAAATTAAACCTACGATGCTCGATACCTCCCCCAAGTGGCGGAGAACAACACTCCCCGGCTGTAGGATGCGGCCGGGGAGTGTTTGTATTAATATATTTCTGTGAATGCTTCGATGACGGGCGAGGCTAAACCGAACAATTGTCCAAAGGCCAGCAATCCTTGGGCAGCGGTTGCAGCTGGGGACCTATAAGACTAGCGCGTTGGAGATGCTGACGAGGCAGTAGCTACGGCCGTGGATTGTTAAGGCGCCTATAGTCATGATCTACAACGTGCCAGTGCTCGACAACATAAATAAACCAGGAGATAGCATAAGATGCATGGTGAAGAATTGATCAACATGAAAGTATTGATGGTTGATGACGAACTCGCGGCTCAGACAGCCAGCGGCCGCGCTGCACGCGCGTTCATTCAAGAATTGCGGAACCGTGATATTGCCGTCATCGAAGCGACCTCAGATGCCGACGGTCAGGCTGTGGTGCTGTCCGATCCCTCGCTGGAAGGCGTCCTGCTGGACTGGACTCTAGGCGGCGACGATGTGGCGCACGACAAAGCCCGAGCGTTGCTGGCGTTTATTCGTGGGCGCAATACACACATTCCGATCTTCCTCATCGCCAGGCGCGGCGATGCATCCACACTTACTAGCGAAGTGATGCACGAAGCCGACGAATTGATCTGGATGCTGGAGGATACTACATTCTTTATGGCAGGGCGCGTCCTTGCGGCCATTCGCCGCTACCGCGAGGCAATAGTGCCTCCATTGACCAAAGCGCTGATCAGCTTTGCTCAGACATATGAGTATTCGTGGCACACGCCCGGACACACGGGCGGCACGGCCTTCTTGAAGTCGCCAGTGGGACGTGTCTTCTATGATTATTTTGGTGAGAATTTGCTACGCTCCGATCTCTCAATCAGCGTCGGCGAGTTGGGTTCATTGTTGGATCACAGCGGGCCAATCGGAGAGAGCGAGAAATATGCGGCGCGCGTCTTCGGCGCGCAGCGATCCTACACGGTGACCAATGGGACGTCCACTTCCAATCGGGTGATCATGATGTCGTCCGTCACGCGCGGTGATTATGTCTTGTGTGATCGCAACGCCCATAAGTCGATCGAGCAAGCGTTGACGTTGACAGGCGCCATTCCAACGTACCTGCTACCCACCCGTAATCACCTCGGCATCATCGGTCCGATCCATCCCGAGAGCTTGACGCCCAAAGCTGTAAAAACTTCCATCGCCGCCAATCCGCTGGCCAAAGACAAAGCTCAGAGAGCCATTCACGCAATCATCACCAATTCCACCTATGACGGCTTAATCTACCTTGTGCCGCGCGTTGTGGATTTGCTTGACCAGAGCGTCGACCGCATCCACTTCGACGAGGCGTGGTACGGCTATGCTCGCTTTAACCCGATCTACAAAGACCGCTTTGGCATGTATGGCGATCCAAAAGACTATCCCAAAGACAAGCCGACGATCTTTGCGACGACATCCACACACAAGTTGCTGGCGGCGTTGTCGCAAGCCTCTCTCATCAACGTGCGCGACGGGCGTAACCCGGTGGAACACGCGCGCTTCAACGAAGCGTTCATGATGCATGCAAGCACCTCACCCCAATATGCCATCATTACCTCCAACGAAATTTCAGCAGCGATGATGAATGGCGTAGGCGGCCTCACACTCACGACTGAATCGATCACGGAAGCCGTAGCCTTCCGCAAAGCGTTATGTTACGCTCATCGCGATGCCACGACCAAGCGTGATTGGATGTTTAGGACCTGGAATGCCGATGAGGTAACTGATCCGGCGACAGGCAGGAAGATCGCCTTTGCCGATGCGCCCGATGAGCTGCTGATTACCAATCCTGATTGCTGGATCCTGCATCCCGGCGATAGGTGGCATGGGTTCAAGGATCTGGAAGACAGCTATTGTATGCTCGATCCGATCAAAGTTTCGGTGGTGACGCCTGGCTTGTCGGACGACGGGGCGTTCGAGAAGATGGGTATTCCTGCCACGCTGGTCACGGCTTATCTCGATCAGCGCGCCATTCAGGTCGAGAAGACCACCGACTTCACGATCTTGTTCCTTTTCTCGCTCGGTGTGACCAAAGGCAAATATGGCACGCTGATTAATGCGCTGCTGCACTTCAAAGAAGACTATGACGCCAACGCACCGCTGAACGAAGTGTTGATTGCCGCCGCGGCAGGCGCTCCTGCGCGCTATGCTGGCATGGGCCTGCGCGATCTGGCCAATGAGATGTTCGCGCAGATGAAAGAAACAAATCAATTGAAAGTACAGGATGCGGCCTTCTCGACGCTACCTGTCCCTGTTTTGACCCCGGCCGATACCTATTCGAAACTGGTGCACAACGAAGTCGAACACGTTGCAGTCGACAAGATGGCCAATCGGATTGTGGCGACAGGTGTCGTTCCTTATCCACCCGGCATCCCGATGTTGATGCCTGGTGAGAATGTCGGCGGCAATGACAGTCCCTATCTCGGGTATCTGCGGGCACTGCAAGCATGGGACCGCCGCTTCCCCAGCTTCGGACATGAAACGCACGGCGTGGAAAACAAAGATGGGACTTATCACATATATTGCTTAAAGTGACATTCACGCTCGCCTTATCCATCCTTAGTTGCGGGAGATGGATAAGGTGAGAGACTCAACGAGAAAGAAGGATGATATGAGTAATAAAAAGAACAATAAGATCAAGACGCTGGGCATTTTTGCCCTGGCAATGATCAACGTTGCGGCCGTGCTAAGCCTGCGAAACTATCCGTCGATGGCTGAGTATGGTTGGTCGTCCATTGGTTGGTATGTCATTGGCACGATCACATTTCTGATCCCATTGACGATGGCAAGCGCGGAACTGGCTACCGGTTGGCCCAAAGGCGGCGGTGTATTCGCCTGGGTGAAAGAAGCCTTCGGCGACACGTCGGGCTTCATCGCCATTTTCTGCGAGTGGTCCAACAACCTGGTGTGGTTCCCCACGGTACTAGCCTTCATTGCCTCAACCTTGGCTTTTGCTCTAAATCCATCACTAGCGAACAACGGCCTGTATATGTTCGCAGTGATGATGATCGTATTCTGGGGCACAACGCTCGTTGCTCTCCTTGGTGAGAAAGCATCCAGCCGCTTCCAATCGTTTGGTGTGATCGCAGGTACTATCATCCCCGGCACCCTGATCATCGCACTCGGAGTCTGGTATATGCTCAGCGGCAAGCCAATTCAAATGCCGGCCTTCACGCTGGCAGCCATGGTGCCGTCCATGAATATCAACACCCTGCCCTTCATCTCGACGGTGGTGCTCATGTTTGCAGGCATGGAGATGGCGGGATTCCATGCGCTGGAAGTACGCAATCCACAGACGGATTACCCAAAAGGCATGCTGCTGTCTGCGTTGATCATCTTTGTACTGACGGTGCTCGGAACGTTGGCAATTTCCGTGGTTGTGCCACTGAAGAGCCTGAATCTGGCAGCCGGACTGATGCAAGCCTTCCAAGATTTCCTGAAAGCCTTTAATCTCGGTTGGGTACTGGCCCCCTTAGCTATATTGGTGGTGCTGGGCGGTATCGCATTGCTGGCATCTTGGTTGATCGGTCCTGCATTGGGTCTGGGGGTTGTAGCGGATGAAGGCAATATGCCGCGCATGTTCTCGCGCCGCAATAAGTACGGCTCACCGACCGCGGTCTTGATTCTGCAAGCCGTGATTGGTACGCTCATCTCGCTGTTGTACATCTTCATCCCTAGCGTTAGCAGCGCTTACTGGATTATGTCGGCGTTGACCGTTCTCCTGTTGTGCATCGCATATATGTATGTTTTTGCGGCCGTGATCAAACTACGTTACTCTCAGCCCAATGTGAAGCGCTCCTTCAAAATTCCAGGTGGCACGGTTGGCATCTGGATCGTGGGCGGGGTAGGCTTTGTGGCCACAGCCCTCAGCTTCCTGGTGAGCCTCTTTCCCATTGGCGGAATGAACATTTCGCTACTGGCCTATATGCCTCTGATGTTGATTGGCACTGCGGTGTTGGCGCTGCCACCATTGGTCTTCTTGAAACTGAAGAAGCCCAGTTGGAAACCAGCCGCATCTTAGAATACAGCCCCTTGGCAAAAAGAGAGTATGACCATCACTCAACAAACCAATATTCCCGTTCATCCGAATCCTCCTCCGCTAATCAAAATTTCCGGCGCACACCGCGAGATGGGGCGCCAGATCGGCGAAGCCTGCCGCAAGCAGGTCAAGCACAGTATAGAGAGTGGAAGAAAGTTACTTTCCGAGGCCTATAACCAGCTTGAATTAACTTGGGAGGGAGCCCGGATCCAGGCTCGCAAATATATGCTCGTCGCCCAGGAGTTCTATCCCCAGTACGTAGAGGAACTCGCCGGCATCGCCGAAGGGGCCAATGTCTCTGTGGACGATGTGTCTGTAGTCAATGTCATGGAAGCGCTGACGGATGATGCCCTGCAACTGACCCGATGCACCAGCTTCGCGATCAGCGACGATTGCACCGCAAATGGTCACGTCCTGTTGGCGCATAATGAGGACTGGGTGCCAGAGGATGAGGATGATGTATTCATCATCCATGCCACACCCAAGAACGAATGCCCCTTCCTTGCCATGACCTACGGCTGCTGGCTGCCGAATGTTGGGTTCAATGCCTACGGCATTGCCCAGTTGTGCGATTCGGTGTTTCCCAAAGATTCCCGCATTGGCATCCCGCGGGTCGTAGTTTCGAGGGCTGCACTGGCAAGTAAGACACCGGATCAAGCCATCCAATCGGTGCTTCCGGCCCAACGCGCAGCTGGCTACAACCACCTGCTGGCTCATGAGAGCGGCGAACTATACTCAGTGGAAGTTTCCGCTCGTCACTTTGCTATCCTGAACGGAGAGGATGGATATATCGTGCATACCAACCATTACCTGACACCGGCCATGCAAGAGTTTGAGCGCGAGCCGGTAGGCATGATCGCATCGCATGTGAGATACTTCCGCGCTAGACGATTGGTCAAACGCGAGGACCAACACACTATAGGGACCCTACAGGCGATTCAGCGCGACCATGTCAATTTCTCCAGAGCGATCTGCAATCACTCTATAGATGCCAACGACCCGCTGGACCGCGGGAAGACTATCAACGCCATGGTGATCGACCTGACGGCTCGGGAGATGCATATAGCCTGGGGTAACCCATGCGAGAACCCTTACCACACCTATCATCTAGATGCTTAAGATAAAGAGAATATGTAGACTATGAATAGAAGCGCAATTTCCCTGGGACGCATTCTTGGAATCCCAATCGGATTAGATTATTCCTGGTTCTTGATTTTTGCATTGCTGACCTGGTCGTTAGCCACCAGCTACTATCCTGCTGAATTCACAAATTGGCCTGTGGCTCAATATTGGATCGTGGGTGCTATAACAGTTATCTTAATGTTTGCTAGTGTGCTGGTGCACGAGTTGGGACATTCGATTATAGCCTTACGTTACAAGATTCCAGTACGCAGTATCACACTTTTCATTTTTGGCGGCGTTGCTCAAATTGGGGCTGAACCACCTAGTGCCATGGCAGAATTCTGGATTGCCATTGCCGGCCCTATTACGAGTTTTGCTTTGGCCATTCTCTTTGCTCTGCTACAACCTCTGGTCGGCGCACTAGGCCCGCTGCTTGCCATTGCACAGTATCTTGCTTATATTAACGGCGCCTTGGCTCTCTTTAATTTGATTCCGGGTTTCCCCTTGGACGGCGGCCGAGTCTTTCGAGCGATTATTTGGGGAACCACACATAGCTTACGCCGAGCCACCCTTATCGCTGCAAACCTAGGTCGATTTATTGCGTTTCTATTTATCATCGTGGGAGTATGGCAGATGTTCAGCGGCAATTTCGGAAATGGCTTATGGATTGCCTTTATCGGTTGGTTCCTGGAAACTGCTGCATCCTCACAGATTCACCAGCAAACGATCCATGACCTTTTGGATGGCCACCATGTCGCCGACACAATGCGGCGCGACTACACGGCGATTTTGCCCAGTACTACTTTGGATGAACTGATCAATAAGCATATCCTAGGCAACGGCCTGCGCAGCTTAGTGGTCAAACAAGGTGACCGAGTGGCTGGCTTATTGACGTTGCATAATGTCAAAGCTATTCCGTCTTCTGATTGGTCAACCACCACAGCCGCTCAGGTGATGATACCGGTCGCAAAAATGAAGTGGATAAAGCCTGAGGCGGAATTGATGGATGCTCTCGGAGAAATGGATCGGGACGGTGTCAATCAGTTGCCGGTGATGACAGATGATCAGATCTTAGGCATCCTGGGCCGGGACGATGTGATCAGCTTTTTGCGAACCTTGAGCGAACTCAGCCGTCACTAAATCATCCCCCAGCAAGATACCGTTTGCATAGGAATAAACACACGATCAACACGGTTGTACAGTTAAAAAATAGAGAACAAGATGCCGCAAACGCCACACCTCGAACATCATTTTACGGGTTCCGAAATTGTCAGAGACATTGTGATTGGAATGTCTGATGGGCTGACAGTGCCCTTTGCCCTCGCAGCTGGACTCTCCGGGATTGCCAACTCGACCGCTATCGTGATCACGGGAGGGCTGGTGGAGATCGCAGCAGGATCAATTGCCATGGGTCTGGGTGGCTATCTTGCAGCCAAAAGCGATGGGGAGCATTATGCCAGCGAACGGGAAATCGAACGGCGCGAGGTAGAGACAATCCCTGCCAAAGAAATCATGGAGGTGGAGCAGTTGCTAATAACTTCCTATGGTCTCGAAAAAACGCTGAGTGCGCTCGTGGCAAATGCTTTGAGTCAGCGCCGAGAGGCATGGATTGATTTCATGATGCGCTTTGAGTTAGGACTCGAAAAACCCGATCCCAAACGCGCCTTCTCGAGCGCTTTGACGATTGGCTTATCCTACATTGCCGGTGGGCTGATTCCGCTAACCCCCTATTTTTTGATTTCCAAAACGGGGTCGGCCCTGATGTTCTCAGTCGGTTTTACACTTGTGGCACTACTCGTCTTTGGGTATGTCAAAGGCCGTTTCACTCGCGGACATCCCATTCGCAGTGCACTTCAGACCGCGCTGATCGGCGGACTCGCAGCGGCTGCCGCCTTTGGCTTGGCTAAGTTAATTTCGAGATGAGCAGAATATCCCAGGAGCTCATGACCTCGTCGCCTCTGACGGAGGATGAACATAGGAATCGCATGAAGGTAGAAAACGTGTTGAATTAAATTTTCTCGCGTTAAGAATACTAAATACAAAATAAGGAGTCGACCAAAATGATAACCAATACAAGTAAAACAGAACGCAAACAATCGTCCAGAGGGCAACGCAAGCACGTGCGTCGGATGAAACAAGAGGCTCGCAGAGTCAGTATCCCTGACAATGTGATCAAGAGTAAGAAGCGCACACCGGAAGTGCCCAAGGAGTAGTCTTTATGTTATTGTGTTCGAAGGTAGTCTCAGATTATTTGTCTGTGAAAAGGATAATCCATGAATACAGATGAAAAACATCATCGCGCCATTTTACAGAGTATAGCTCACAGGGCAATGCTGGAGCGAGGCTTGCTGCCCGACTTTTCTGCTGAGGCACTCGCTCAACTTGACACGATTCAAACTCCGGCAAGCACCGACAGTGAGCTGATTCGTGATCAGAGGGATTTGCTATGGGCTTCGATAGACAACGATGATTCACTCGATCTGGATCAGTTGACGGTTGCCGAGGCAATGCCCGGAGGCAAAGTCAAAATTATGGTTGCTGTAGCCGACGTGGACTCGCTCGTCAAGGAAGGCTCGGCGATTGACGATCACGCTCACCACAATACCACGTCGGTGTATACCGCCGCCCGGATATTCCCGATGCTGCCCGAAAAACTTTCCACAGACCTAACCTCGCTGAATCTCAATGAGGATCGCTTGGCTTTTGTGGTTGAAATGAAAATTGACGTAGACGGATCTGTCCTGAATTCTGAAATTTACAGGGCGCGTGTCCGCAATCACGCCAAACTGGCCTATAACAGTGTTGCCGCGTGGTTGGAGGGGAATGGAACCGGGCCTGCGGCTGTCTCTGCTGTCCCTGGGCTGGATGAAAACCTCCGGATGCAGGATCAAGCCGCCCAAAGTATGAAGAAGCTTCGCCATGTTCACGGGGCACTGAGCCTCGAAACCATTGAGGCCAAACCAGTATTCGACGGCGATCAAATCCGCGCGCTCGATATAGAAGAAAAGAACCGCGCGAAAGAACTCATCGAGGATTTTATGATTGCGGCGAACGGTGTGACCGCACGATTTCTTTCGGCGAAGAATTCCCCGTCAATCCGTCGCGTGGTTCGCACTCCAAAACGATGGGAGCGGATTGTCGAAATTGCCGCGGAACATAAATTCAATCTTCCAGAACTTCCAGATTCAATAGCGTTGGAGGAGTTTCTCGTTAAGCAAAAGGAGGCAGACCCGCTGCGCTTCCCCGACTTATCCTTGGCTGTGATCAAGCTCTTGGGCGCTGGCGAATATATTGCTGAACTTCCCGAGGGAAATGTCCCCGGTCACTTTGGTCTGGCAGTCAAGGACTACGCCCACTCGACAGCTCCGAACCGCCGCTATCCCGACTTGCTAACTCAGCGCTTGTTAAAAGCAGTCCTAGAAGGGAAGCCTGTGCCCTATCGTAAAGATGAATTGGATATCTTGGCGACTCACTGCACCGAAGCAGAAGATGCGGCTAACAAAGTGGAACGGCGGGTCGGCAAATCTGCCGCCGCGCTCCTGCTCGAATCAAGGATCGGAGAGCAGTTTGATTCGATTGTCACAGGTGCATCCGAAAAGGGTACATGGGTCCGGTTACTAACTATTCCTATTGAAGGCAAGCTCGTACAGGGCTTTGAAGGCATGGATGTCGGCGACCGGACGCACGTCCAGTTAATATCGGTCGATGTTGAGCGGGGATATATAGATTTCAAAAAAGTCAGTTCGTCCAAACATGGATAAGGAGAGTCTTATGAAAAAGGAAATTGGTTTGTGGATTGATCATCGTGAGGCGATCATCGTCTCCCTCACCGACGGTGGAGAAGAAACCAAGCATCTCATCTCAAACAACGTAAAACATATTCGATATTCTGGCAGTTCACATCCTAAAACTCCAGAAGGATTAAAAGAGGTGACCTCAGAAGACCAGAGGGACAGAAAATTTGGAAATGATCTCAATAAATTTTATGATGAGATTATTGCCAGTATTCGAGATGCAGACTCTATCCAGATATTTGGCCCGGGTGAAGCCAAAGGCGAGCTGGAAAAACGTATTGAGCAGGAAGGACTCAAAGCATACATCCTCGCCATCGAAACCATGGACAAGATGACCGATCATCAGATTTCGGCAAAAGTCCGGGAACATTTCTCGACTAAAAATATGTCAGAAAAAACACGACCAAGCAATACCAATGAGAAAGACAAAGAAAGAGACGCAAAGAGAGAAGGCGAAAAGAAAGAACTTCGAGGCTATCATGAGCAATAACTCGCTATGCAGATACATCTAAGCTGGTTTGCATCTCACGGCTGCGCCCCTTCTGATCGGCCCGAGGTTGCTATCTTATCCCTCCAACGGAGGAATCAATGAGTTTACTTAAAAGTACATCAAAAGTCGTACGAAATCCTGCAGGCGGAAACCAGGCCGCAATCTCTGGTCAACTGCTCGAAAAGGCGCGCGCCGATGGCGACGCGGTGCTCAAGGAGCTTGAGTCGCAGTTGACCGGCTTGAGCGCGGCAGAAGCCGAATCCCGCCTCAAACGCTATGGGTTGAATGAGATCGCTCGCGAAAAGCACCAATCGCCTTTGATGCGCCTCGTGGATAATGTCAAGAATCCCCTGGTGATCCTATTGACTGCGCTCGGCATACTTTCGTATCTGACCGGCGATGCACGGGCGATGATTGTCATTTTCGTGATCGTGTTGGTGGGTATAGTGCTACGCTTCTTCCAGGAGAATCGCGCCGATAACGCCGCGGAAAAGCTCAAAGCGATGGTCAACACCAACGCCACGGCGGTGCGGGACGGTAAGGAATCCGAAGTGGCACTCTCGTTCCTAGTACCGGGAGACATCGTTCGTCTAGCCGCCGGGGATATGGTTCCGGCCGATGTGCGTGTGCTTACAGCCAAAGATTTGTTCTTGAATCAAGCCGCCCTGACCGGCGAATCTGTGCCAGTGGAGAAAAAAGCGCCTCCAGCTTCTGGCGAGATTAGTAATCCGCTCGATCTGCCGAATATCGGCTTCCTAGGCACGAGCGTGGAAAGCGGTACCGCAACAGCAGTCGTTCTCCACACTGGCAAACAGACCTACTTTGGATCACTGGCCGCCAGCATCGTGGGACAGCGCGTATTAACCAGCTTCGACAAAGGCGTCAATAAATTCACCTGGCTGATGATCCGCTTCATCGCCGTGATGGTGCCGGCCGTCTTCCTGATCAACGGGCTGACCAAACACAACTGGCTGGAAGCCTTCATCTTTGCAATGGCTGTGGCCGTGGGTCTGACACCCGAGATGTTGCCAATGATTGTGACTGTCAACTTGTCCAATGGTGCGCTCGCGATGTCGCGCAAGAAAGTCATCGTCAAACGCTTGAACGCCATCCAGAACTTCGGCGCGGCAGATGTGCTATGCACCGATAAGACCGGCACGCTGACTGAGGGCAAGATCGTACTGGAGAAACATTTGGATGTTCACGGTCAGGAAAGTGAGCGTGTCTTGGAGTATGGATATCTGAACAGCTACTTCCAGACCGGCCTTAAAAATCTGATGGACGTGGCTATCCTCGATTATGGTCACGTTGGGGAGGATCTTAAAGTTAAAACGGATTATCACAAGATAGACGAAATCCCCTTCGATTTTCAGCGGCGGCGCATGTCCGTCATCGTGGAGGACAACCAGAAGCAGCACCTCTTGATCTGCAAGGGCGCAGTAGAAGAGATTATGCGCCTTTCGACACACGTGGAAGTCGAAGGGAAAGTGCTGGATGTAACGCCGGAGCACGATGCCCACCGCAAGCAACTGGTACAGGATTTGAACGCACAGGGTTTTCGCGTCGTTGCTATCGCCTACAAAATCATGCCTGGTGGCAGCGATGAGCCGCACTATGCGGTTCAGGATGAATCAGATATGACCTTGCTTGGCTATCTGGCTTTTCTGGACCCACCGAAGGATACCGCGGCGGAAGCCTTGAAGCGGCTAAAGGCGCTCAACGTAGACGTCAAAATTCTGACCGGCGATAATGAGATTATCACAGCTTACATCTGCAAACAGGTGGGCATGACGGTGGATAAGATCCTGCTCGGTCCACAAATAGAAACAATGAGCGCAACAGAACTCGCCGAGGCCGCCGCTGTTACCAGCATCTTCGCCAAGTTAGTCCCTGCCCAAAAAGAGAAGATCGTTCACGCCTTACAAAGTAAGGACCATGTTGTCGCTTTCATGGGCGACGGCATCAACGACGCTCCCGCCCTGAAAGCCGCAGACGTGGGCATCTCCGTCGACAGCGCCGTGGATATCGCCAAGGAGTCTTCCGACATCATCCTGCTGGAGAACAGCCTTCTGGTACTGGAGCAGGGTGTTCTGGAAGGCCGCCGTGTGTTTGGCAATATCATCAAATACATCAATATGGCCGCGAGTTCCAACTTCGGCAACATGTTCAGCGTGGTCGGGGCCAGCGCGTTCCTGCCTTTCCTGCCCATGCTTCCAATCCAGGTATTGACTAACAACATGCTCTATGATTTCTCGCAAACCACCATCCCTACTGACAAAGTAGATGCTGACTGGTTGACCAAGCCGCGCAAGTGGACGATGGGATCGATCACGCGCTTTATTATTTTCATTGGCCCGCTCAGCTCCATCTTTGATTACGCCACATTCTGGATCATGATTTATGTTTTCCATGCCTGGAATAACCCGGCGCTCTTTCAAACTGGTTGGTTTGTGGAGTCGATCTTTACCCAGACGCTAATCATCCACGTCATCCGCACGAAGAAAATCCCATTTATCCAGAGCCGAGCCAGCTGGCCGCTGATCGCCACTTCTCTGATCATTGTTGCAATGGGCGCCTGGCTGACAGTTTCACCCCTGGCAGGAACACTCGGATTTGTAACCCTGCCACTCTCCTTTTGGCTGTACTTAGTGGGATTAATGGTGGGTTACGTGATCCTCACCCAATTGGTGAAAACCTGGTTCTATCGCCGATATGGCGATTAACTGCTTTTCTGACCCTCGGGCTGGGTCGAATCACTGATGAAGGATTCGCCGAAGCCTGGGTTTCCTGAACTGGTGAATTTGCAGAAAAGATGAACACCATGCCCAAGTTCGTTATTTCAACGACTCTCAAAAGCACCGAGTGGAATAACTCAACGATTATCATTGACAATATTGCGGCACAAATAAAAAGCTCAAAGAACAGCCGGGCCAAGATATTTTGGTGGCAGGCAGTGGGGAGTTAGTTCACCCATTATTACAGCATGATCTTATCGATGAGTTGCGGCTGATGATCTATCCGGTTGTACTTGGAATCGGAAAGCGCCTCTTCAAAGACTCGGGGGTAAAAAAGTTCTGAAGCTTATTGAGAACAAGCCATTGAGTTCAGTGATCTTTGTCCTCACTTATTTGCCTGATAAAAAGTAATACTAATCATTAGTGTGCATTCATTTTGACATCAAATGCAAAGCCTGATGCCCTAACATGTTCTTCACGGCGTAGTGGCTGCCTGCGGGTAAGACATCCACGCAAAGCATTTGCCCTGCGGGATTCCATTCAATAGCTTCCGCAGCGTAATATTATGATCGCGCGGTGAATGCGGTCCTCTTTCTTGAAATAATTCTTCGACGGACATGCTCGACTGAAAGATTTTTTGGACCGCACTGCGGCTCAGATGGTCATCAACACAATGGCCACCAGTGCCGCGAGGATTCCGCCAACCTGCACCCGCGTGAGCTTTTCGCGCAAAATGATCCCGGCCAGGATCACGGTTATGCCAGGATAGAGCGAGCCGAGCACCGCGGCCACATCCATCCGACCGACCTGCCCGGCGAGGATGTAGAAGGCATTTCCACCGACATCCCAGACTGCATTCAGGGCAATTAGTGCCCAAACTGTTTTTTGCGGGATGTGCACCTCGCCCTGGAAGGCACAGATGACCAGGACAGTGATCGTCCCGGTGGAGCGCGCCGCGATCAGCGGCCAGAGCACTGCATGCTGGCTGCCTAAATGGATCAGAATGAAATAAACTCCAAAAAAGAGCCCCGCGATCAGCGGCATGCGCACGTCGGCGAGGCGGCCAAGCGCTTTTTTCGACGCCCCGCCGCTCTGTGAAACCAGCCAGACGGCAAGCAGCGCCAGAGCAAAGCCTGCCAGGGTGGTCGGGCTAGGCAGGCCCTGGATCAATGCCGTGGCGATCACAGGCAGGCCGGCCGTCATCAGCGCCGAGACAGGCGCGGCGACGCTCATCTGACCATCGGCCAGGGCACGATAGAAGATTATCAGCCCTATTGCCATGATCGCTCCGGCGACCATATCCAGGATCCATAAGGTCCAGGGCAGGGCCGGCTCGTGGATAAAGGGGACCGCAGCCAAGAGCAGGACCACTCCAAGGGCCTCCCCGTAAAGCGCGGCCTGGTAGACGCCGGCGCGCCGGCTGGCAAGCCCGCCGACGAAGTCACCTGCGCCCCAGCTGGCCGCCGAGAAGATTCCAAAAATGATGGTAAGCAAGTTGTCCTTTCAGCGCGGGTTGCGCCTATGATGCATCTATCCTGGCTAAAAAGGTTGTTATTTATAATTGTGTGACGTGGAATGTGGGAACAGAATAGTTTAGGGTTTTAAGAAAGAATTCCTTCAATTTTTGTTACATCAGAAAGAATATGTTTTACTCCGAGAGCTTCTGCTTGGGATTTTGAAATAACGCCGGTCAAGACTACTACGGGTTCAATGCCCGCATTTATTGCCATTATCACATCGTTCTTTGCATCGCCAATAAATATGGTTTCTTTATTGGAGACCCCTTGTGTTTTAAGAATCAATTGAAGCATATAAGGGTCTGGTTTTGATTTTCCAACAGGAGCATCACCAGTCGTTACTATTTGATCAAAGACATTTGGAATATTGAATTTTGGCATGATCTTATCTTTTATCATGTCGAGTTTATTCGCAGACGCAACAGCAAGTTTATATTTTTCTTTTAGTCGAATTAACAATTCATTGACTCCCTGCATTTCTTTCAATGAATCCAGAAAGGTATTACCATAAAATTCTTTGTCATAAAAAATTCTACTGGCTTTATCTATAAGATTTGAATTTTCCTTTAGTAGTTCACTTAATATACGGTCAATATTGCCCCCACGTATTTTCCATTCTCTTATCTATTTCTTTTTCGTTTAGCACTATTCCTAATTCTTTTAAGGTCTTTTTAAAGCAGTTATAATACCCCTCTTTGGCGCCAAATATAATTACATCATCCCAATCGAAGATAATAAGTTTAATCATTTATTGATTTTATCATCTAATAACTTGGCCAGAGTTTAAGAAAGGCCGGACTATCGTTTATACATAGTAATAACTGGGCAAAAAAAGTCTCTGGCGAATATAGTTTCTACTTCATAATACAGCAACTACACCCGCAACAGGAACTTTAATCATTGCTTGGGGTACCAGACGCGCCTATGCTTTGAGAGCCAGAGCTTTGCTTCGATCCTGGCACAGATCTCCACCCGCGCCTCAAGCGGGCATCACATCACAATACTTGAAATGGTGAAATTGGTCATCTCTCTCGAAAATGTCACCAACTGTATACGGTATGGCGCTCTCAAAGATTGGCCCATCGTACACAAAGGTATGATATTCCCCATACTCTCCACAAATATTGGCAGAACTTGGAAAGTCGCGCATGAATTTCCAGTCTATGGCCCTGCCGACAAACCGACCGTCGAGCCGGGATGCGTTGATCGATGTGACAATCGCCTTAAATCCTAATGAAATAAACGAGTCCATCAGTTGGAGGCTATCTCTTTTCCACAGAGGGAAAATTGCCCTGAGCCCCAGCTTGGCGAGATTCAGGGTCCGGTATGTTCTTAGGTCTTCCCGAAAAATGTCGCCACAGACAACTGAGGTCACGCCTGCTTCTTTGTATCTCATCAAGGTTTGTGCCAGGTTCGGCTCGTAATCCGAGTTGGATGCATAACTGGATATCGAGACCTTTTCCCAGGGCACGCCGAGAGCCTGAGCTTGCCTTTCGATCAAGCTGCATCGGATATCGTGCAGATCAACGCGATCGGAATCCTTCGTTACGGTGGTCAACAGCCCAACGACTTGATATTCTCCGCTTACGAGAGCATCATACATCGCCAGGGCACAATCTTTTCCCCCACTCCAAGAAACGAGCACGGTTTCCATTCGATTCCTCGAGGCCTCCGTCTTTATTGATTTTACCAGTATCCTTCTTCTTTGCGTGATGCAGAATCCGCGAGCCTAACGGAATGGCTCGCCCTCCTTCGAGGGCAATATCGTACTCGCATCGTCCCCGCCGGGGGGTGAAAGCCTGCCTAATAAAGAAACATCGTCGCGGCGGTTGGGCGCGGATCGCAACCTGTCGCCTGATACATCTGCGGTCAAGGCAAAAGCCGTTTCATTTTCCATCAATATCTGAAGTGACTATAAACCTGTTCTACCAGCTTCCAAGCCTCCTTGCAGTATCGCGCTAAGCTGCTTTACTGGCTGGGCTATTGCTTCTGGCATTCAGCCATGTATCGAAATCAATAGCGACAATACGCTCACCGGTAATTCCCTCGGCTTCATCAGAGCAAAGGAAAATAACGGGCTTTGCCATAATGGACGGCTGTAGTAATTTCATGTGCGCCGAGATTTCAGCACGGATTTCTTTATCGTCCGGAATCATCCCTGTGGCTGTCGCTCCTCCCGGCAATAGACGATTTACTGTGATGCCATAAGGCTTTAGGTCTTCCGCCATAATGATGGAGAGCGATTCAACCGCCGCGCGGGAAGGTCCATATGGAATGAATCCTCGCCGTTTCATCGTCTCATAATTCATGGAGATATTGATGATCCGTCCTCGACCCTGCTTGACCATTAATGAAGCAAAGCCACGCGACACCAGAAAATAGCCCATCAAATTGGTATCCATCAGATCGCGGAATCGATCCGGCTCAATTTCAAAGAACGGCTGAGGCGAAGTCGCGAAGCGGGGGTTGACCGTTTTCATACCAATTCCCGCATTATTTATAAGCACATCCAACCGCCCCCACTCAGTAGCTACCCAAGCTATAGCACTAGCAACAGATTGCTCGGAACGAACATCGAGCAAGATTTTAACCACTTGACGGCTTACCTTTTTTAGTTGTTCAACAGCTTGATCCAGCTTCACATCAGACCGAGAAGCAATCGCTACTGTTGCGCCTTCCCCCAAGAGCGCCTCAGCCATTGCATATCCCAGCCCACTGGTCGCTCCGGTAATAAGTATGTTTTTATCTTTCACTCGATCACCCATATCATCCATCTCCTTTCTTTCATCCATCCGGTTCGGCACTAATCCTATCCAATCAGATGACCGGTTGTAAGAATTGAGAAACAGTTTACGCATCTTGTTAATGCAGAGCGGCCTTTACGCGTTCAGGTGTGAACGGAATTTGACGAAGGCGAGCGTCAGTCGCGTCGAAGATGGCGTTTGCTACAGCCGCTGCGGTAGTAACTTGGGATGGCTCGCCCGCTCCAAGCGCGGGCTGATCCGGACGGTTGAGAAGCACAATATCAATTTCAGGAACTTCCGAAAACTTGAGAATCGGATAGGTTTCCCAGTTGACGCTGGTCACGCGGTATTCGTCAAATTTAACTTCCTCTTTGAGCGCACGGCTTAAGGATTGGATCACATTCCCTTCTATTTGGTTTTTGACACCATCGGGGTTAATGATCAATCCGCAGTCGTGTGCGACAACAACGCGCGGTACGCGTACGACACCGGTAGCGGTATCCACCGTTACAAAAGCAACACAAGCCACGATGGCTTGATCGTTTTCATAGCGGGCAAAGGCTAGGCCGCGGCCCTCGACAACGCCCTCTTGCTTGGGGTGCGGAGATGGACGAGAGTCCCATCCAGCTTTTTCTAGAGCAGCCTCCAGCACATCACGACATCGCTGATCCTTTAGATAGCGAAGCCTAAACTGGGCCGGGTCCTGATGAGCGGCGAAGGCTAGTTCGTCCACGAAAGATTCGTTGGCAAAAGTATTTTCGGCGCCTCCGAGACTCCGAAAAGACGAACCTCGCAAGGGAGACTCTTCGATCCAGTGAATGACAACGCGCTGATTTGGAAAAGTGTAATTGGTGCGCGCATTTCTCTCGGCGCCGAAGGAGAATCGGGGAGGCGGCGCCTTCTGGGAGTTCATCAACTGAACAGTCAATAACTGCTCTGGCATTCTAGGGCGCGCAACATGCGTGGGGGACCACGCATGATAATCCCAAGCGACAATATCTCCCGCAGCATCGAGGCCGGCGCGAATCTCCATCACCATGGCGGGGGCCTTAGGCTCCCAAATGAACTCCTCCTCGCGCGACCATTGCACTCGAACAGGTTTGCCAGCCGCTTGAGAAAGGATGACTGCATCCGCGGCCACATCATCGGAGCCGTTTTGGCCATAGCTCCCCGCGCCTTCAACATGTATGAGATGTACCTTTTCATCCGGCAGGTTGAGCAACTGCGCCAAAGCACCGCGTAAGGGATGTGGACCCGAGGTGCTGGACCAGACCGTAACCCCATCTGGTTTGACATCTGCCACTGCACATGACGGACCGATGGAAGCGTGGGCTTGATATGGTTGAAAGTATTCTGCATGAAATTGCTGTATGGAACGGTTGAAGGCAGTCTCAAGATCAACAGGCTCTGTTAGTGGCTGTTCCAGTGTTGGGAGGGCACGCAGATGCTTGTAAAGGTCAGCCATGCGCGGCAGAGTTGGTTTTTCGTCCCATTGCACATTAAGTAATTGTGCAGCAAGGATAGCTTGCTCTTCTTGCTCGGCGATGACACCGATATAGTTTCCTTGGTGGAAAATGCGAACAAGACCCGGAACATTTCTAACCGTGTCTTCCTTCATTGAAATGAATTTAGCTTGTTCACTCGGAGGGCGCACCACGCGCCCATGCAACATGCCGGGCACGCGTAGATCCTGAATGAACGCGGGCTGGCCCGTAACCTTGAGGGGCAGATCAACGCGCAGGATCGAGGTACCAACGACCTGGTATAAATCAGCATGCTTGACGGCGCCCTGCTGAGGAACCGTTCTCTTGAAGAGTTTTCCGCCCATCAACGCTGCGTACGTGATGTTGCGCTCTACATGCCCGCGAACAGAAACCGTCCCATCGTTGACTACGAGTTCAGATTTGGGCGTGTCCAATTTGGCAGAGGCCATCTCAAGCAGGAAGCGATACGCTTCCGCTGCGGCCTGACGCAGTGCGCTACCACTGGACTGGATCGTCATGCTGCCCGCAGTATATCCTTCGTTCGGTGTGCGAGCGGTATCACCCATCACCATGCGGACGCGGTCCATTGACACATCGAGCTCTTCCGCGACAATTTGCGCGAGAGCAGTCAAGGTGCCAGTGCCTAGTTCCACCTTACCACTGTAGGCAGTGACTGTGCCATCGGATTCAATCGCCAACCAATCATCGAGCTGATCGGTTGGCCGGCTGCCCCAGGCAGCCTCTGCGCGCCCCGATGCATTTCCGGAAGGATTGCGCGGTGCGGCCATCATTTCATCTCTCCCCACATCAGTTCGGCAGCGCGATGGGCGGCGCGCAGAATGCGAAGATGACTGCCGCACCTGCAAAGGTTTTCATCAAGGGCAAAACGAATGTGCGCATCCGTGGGATGATGATTCTTCCCAAGCAGCTGAGCAACCAACATGATCATACCGCTCGTGCAATATCCGCACTGTGCCGCTTGTTCGTCGAGAAAGGCTTGTTGTATAGGATGTAGTTCCTCCGATGTACCCAATCCTTCAAGCGTTGTGATGGGGCCGCGCGTTGCCTCAATCACCGGCGTCTTACATGACCTGATCGCCCGCGCACCCAAAAGCACGGTGCACGCGCCACATTGCTCAAGGCCGCATCCCATGCGGGGGCCATTTAGATTCAATTCGTTGCGTAAGACGTAAAGCAAAGGAGTATCTGGCGCGGATCGTATTTCATACTTTTTTTCGTTAACCGTAATAGTCAAGAGATTAGCCATACAGTATCTCCATACCTCTTTCCGAGATCAGATTTCTTTTCCTTCAAACTGGCTGTTGTAGAGTTCGGCATAAAAGCCTTTTTTCGCCAGCAGTTTCTCGTGTTGGCCCTGCTCGACTATATCACCGTTGTTCATCACCAGAATCCAGTCGGCGTCGCGAATGGTGGACAGGCGGTGGGCAATGATAAAACTGGTACGGCCTTGCATCAACGTGTCCATAGCTTTCTGGATTAAAACCTCAGTGTGAGTATCGACTGAACTGGTGGCTTCGTCCAGGATCAGGATGGCTGGGTTGGCCAGAATGGCGCGAGCGATGGTCATCAACTGCATTTGTCCTTGGGAGATGTTGCTGGTTTCCTCGTTTAATACCGATTCGTAACCTTCTGGCATGGTGCGAACGAAGTGATCCACATGGGCAGCTTTGGAGGCTTCGATGACCTCCTGATCGGTAGCGTCGGAGCGGCCATAGCGTATATTCTCCATGACGGTACCATTATAGAGCCAGGTGTCTTGCAAAACCATCGCGAACATGTGACGCAGGTCGCCGCGCGTAAAGTCCTTGATGTTATGACCATCCACCAAGATGGCGCCGCTATTGACATCATAGAAACGCATCAGTAGTTTGACCATGGTGGTCTTGCCGGCACCGGTTGGGCCGACGATAGCGATTTGCTGCCCGGGTTCGGCGTAGAAGGAGAAATCGTTGATAATGATCTTATCCGGGTTGTAGCCGAAGCGGACATTTTTGAAATCCACCCGGCCCTCAACTTGTTCCAACCTGACAGGAGTGGTGGTTTCAGGAGATTCCTCGGGCTCAGCCAGGAATTGGAAGACGCGCTCAGCCGCCGCGGCCGTTTGCTGGAAGATGTTGGAGATATTGGCGATCTGCGTAATCGGCTGGGTAAACGTACGCACATACATGATGAAGGCCTGGATGTCACCGATGGTGATGACATTCTTAATGGCCAGGTATCCACCCAGGATGCAGATTACCACATAACCAAGGTTGCCGATAAAGTTGATGATCGGGTAAAGAAGCCCTGTTAGGAATTGGGATATCCAGGCAGAACTGTAGAGCGTGTTGTTGAGGTCGTCAAATACCGCAACGCTTTCAGCTTCACCGTTAAAGGCCTTCATGACCACATGGTTGCCGTACATTTCCTCGACGTGACCGTCGACATGGCCTAGGTAGTCCTGCTGCTGCTTAAAGTATTTTTGGGACACGTTAACCACCAGGCCAATGAGGCCAAATGACACCGGGACGATTACCAATGCTACCAGGGTCATTTCCCAGCTGATCGTGAACATCATGATTAGCACCCCCAGCACCGTCGTCACCGAGGTGATGATCTGGGAAAGGCTCTGGTTGAGAGTCTGGCTGACCGTATCCACATCATTCGTGATCCGGGAAAGTATCTCGCCATGGTTGGTGCCGTCGAAGTAGCGCAGCGGCATGCGGTTGATTTTCTCGGCAATATCCTTGCGGAACCGGTAGGTGATATCCATGGATATGCCAGACATGATCCAGCCCTGCACGTAAGCAAAGGCGGAAGAAAGGACATACAGGAACAGGACCTCGAGCACGATATGGCCAATCGAACCAAAATCAATCGTACCAGTCCCGGCAATCTTGGCCATTAGGCCTGTGACCAATTCGGTGGTGGCGTTACCAAGTAATTTGGGGCCGAAGATGGAGAAGATGGTGGACGCAAAGGCAAATATCATCGTAACCAGGATCAGCAACTGGTAGGATCCGAGGTATTGGATTAATTTCTTCATGGTCCCATTAAAGTCGCGCGGTTTTTCACCCCGCATCAAGATGGCCCTAGGGCTGCCACCGCCTGGCATCGGGCTCGGACCACGTACTCCACCGGGTCCACCCAGAGCCCCCTGGTTTGATTGTGGATTGTTCTGCATGCTCATGCCATCTCCTCCTTGCTGAGCTGTGACAGGGCGATTCCCCGGTACACTTCACAGGTCTCCATTAACTCTTCATGATTGCCTTTTCCGGCGATCTTGCCCTCATCCAGAACGATGATCTGTTCAGCGCCTTTGACCGTGGCAATGCGTTGGGTCACAATCAGCAACGTACTCGACCCGGTATGCTCCTTGAGTGCCTTGCGCAGCGCCGCATCGGTTTTGAAATCCAACGCAGAGAAGCTGTCGTCGAAGATATAGATGGGTGCTTTCTTGACCAAAGCGCGGGCGATCGAAAGCCGTTGCTTCTGGCCACCCGAAACGTTCATGCCGCCTTGGGCAATCTCAGTTTGCATTCCTTCCGGTTTGGCAGAGATGAACTCAGTGGATTGGGAAACATCAGCCGCCAGTTTCAAATCCGCGTCGCTGGCGTTCTCGTCAGCATATCGCAGGTTGCTTGCAATCGTCCCGGAGAATAGTGTGCCCTTCTGAGGAACATAGCCGATCTTTTCCCGCAAATCATGCTGCCTGACTTCCCGGATATCGATACCATCTACGCAAATGGCGCCATCTGTCACTTCATAGAAGCGCGGGATCAGGTTGACGATGGTAGATTTGCCGGAACCGGTGGTGCCGATAAAGGCGGTCGTTTGCCCTGGTTTGGCGGTAAAGCTGATGTCGTGCAAAACATCCGCCTCTGCGCCCGGGTACCGGAAACAAACATTGCGAAACTCGATCAAGCCCTTGAATGTCTCGGGGAGCTCCTTGGGGCTGTCCGGGTCCTTGATAACGGGTTGGGTTTCCAATACGTCCGCAATACGGTCAGCCGACACAGATGCTCTCGGCAGGATGATGAACATGATCGAGAGCATCAGGAAAGCAAACACGATTTGCAAAGCATATTGCATGAAGGCAATCATGTCGCCGACTTGTATTTGTGAATTCGCCACCTGGTGAGCGCCCACCCAGATGATCAGGACGGTCACGCCGTTCATGATCAACATCATCACCGGCATCATCACCACCATGATTCGGTTTATGAATAGGCTGACCGAGGTCAGGTCAACGTTGGCCTTATCGAATCGTTTCTCTTCAAAACCTTGCATATTGAAGGACCGGATGACCATCATGCCCGAAAGGTTCTCGCGCGTCACCAAGTTGAGACGGTCGATCAGGTTCTGGACGATCTTGAACCTGGGCAAGGCAATCGAGAATATGGTTGTGATTAGGCCCAGCAGAACGATCACCGCCAGGGCGATGATCCACCACATCGAGGCAGATTTCGCCAGGGCGCGGATAATGCCGCCCACTCCGATGATGGGTGCATAGATCACCATTCGCATCATCATCACAACCACCGTCTGAATCTGGGTGATATCGTTGGTGGAGCGCGTAATCAGCGAAGCAGTCGAGAATTTATTGAACTCAGTGCTGGAGAAGCTTTCCACTCTTTGGAAGATGTTGCGACGCAAATCGCGTGCCAGCCCTGCCGCGATGCGGGCCGAAAGGAACCCCACCGAGATCGTGCAAGCTACGGAAAGCAATGTCAACAGCAGCATCAGCATCCCGGTATGGATGATGTAGTTAGTTGATAATTTTCCGGTATCCATCCCCAAGGCGGCATATTCGGTCTTGACTGCGCCCACGGACATCTGCACGATCATGCTGGTGCCCAGTGGGGCAAATTTCTGATCGATCGTGGCGGTAATCTGAGTCAGGGTCGCGGCGGGGAG
>Ga0209039_10000923_pt1 | contig 28383 bp, 24 predicted proteins | sample BogFormECP12_OM1_FD_188238 | JGI IMG/M metagenome (GOLD analysis project Ga0209039, IMG submission 188238) | Bog forest soil microbial communities from Calvert Island, British Columbia, Canada - ECP12_OM1 (SPAdes) (version 2) | ecosystem: Environmental > Aquatic > Freshwater > Wetlands > Bog ... | reverse complement strand
CGCCCGCTAGGATGTGGGGGCCGAGACGTGGTTTCCCGTTCCCGTCGGACAAGTCGAGATCGAGCGTCCGGAACGGTCCTACGCCTTCGGCGATGAGTCTCACCAGCGGCATATAATCATTTCCGCCGGATTGAGCGCCAAAGTCAAGGCCCCTTGCCTGTACAGCCATTGCACGACGGAATCGTCGGTGGGCGGCCCGCCCGCTGGGCCGGCCTCGAAGCCAAGCAGGGCTAGGTGGGGCACGCGCTCTCGCCTGCCTTGCCCGCTGGTGGGCGATTCTTTCACGGCTTCTCACGCGGCGACGCTCGGCGGCGCTTGCCGCCATCCTCCTAACCCATTTAACTAGAGTCGATTATCAAGAACGTACCGGAATTAATAGTCCATTAATAACCAATTTGATCCTTGTTCACCGCCATCGGTATATGTGATCCTGCACGTGCACCATGGTGAGAGGCAAACTGGCTCTTCGGCTCACGGCGCCGTGGTTTTGGCTGGCGCTCGGTAGTCTCCCGGCTGGCGGCGGCACCGGGACGGCAACCGAGACTCTCTCCGCGACTTTGACCCCTGTTGGCGCCCTGACCACCCCCAGTACCGCCACACTGACCACCAGTTCGAACACGTTTCAGCCTTTTACGGCGAGCGTCCCGGTGAACTACCAGGTGCGAACCACGCGTACGGGCAGCGGCGGCGCCATCACGCTTCAGGTCGCCAGCGATTTTTCGCCAACTGGAGGCCCCACGGCGGCGAGCGGGGCGCTGACTTACGTCTGTAGCGGCGCCAACCTGGGCACGGCGTGCTCGGGCACCCAAACGGCATCCACCACAACTTCGACCCCTGTGCTGACCGTGCCTGCTTCGGCATGCACGGGAGGGGGCGGCGCGTGCAGTAGCCAGAATCCGAACTCGATGAACTTGACGTTCACCCTGGTCGACAGCCCTGTCTATTCCACCGGCACGTATTCGGCAAACGTCAAATTCACCATTAGCGCAATGTAAAAGGAGACAACTGATGACAAAAAAGACAACCCTGATTATCGTAGCCTGCGCCCTGCTGTCCATGGCCGGTCTGGCGCAGGCTCAAAGCGGCACCGGGACCACGACGCTTTCAGTCGCGGTGGGAGCGGAGGCGGCGCTGACAGTCAACACCGGTACCACCAGCCTGACAACCGCCAGCACAACCTTCGCCAACCCGTATACCGGGACAACCAGCCTGACTTACTTTATGCGCACCGGCAAAACCACCGGCACCGGTACGCTCACTCTGAAGGTAACGGCGGACTTCACTCCCGCAGGGGGCCCCTTGGTGGCGACGCCGCCTTCCGCGGGCGACGCTTTGACCTACAGCCCCACCGTGAGCTCGCCTGGCACGGCTGCCACTGGTCCCATCACAGCCACCACGACAACCGCGACCGCGGTTGGCACCTGGGGCGCGGCCGCCAGTTCGGCCAAGGCCGGGAATTCGGCTTCGGTAGCGTGGTCCCTCACCGACGATCCGGTATACGCCGCCGGATCGACGTACACCGCGACCACCACGTTCACCATCAGCGCCACCTAGCACCATGACCGGCTGGCTTTCCATTGCGTTGCTGGCGGCCGCGGCGGTAAGGCCTGTCGTGGTTCCGGCGGGGAGACCCCGCGCCATGGGCATTACGCCATACGCTGGCGCCAACTTCACGCTGACAGTCACACCGGCGACGATCGCTTTCAGCGCCACCAATCCAGGGACCCTTCCCGTGGTTGCGGGGAGCTCCACCGCGGCAGCTTCGTGGAGTGCTGGTGGGGGTGGCAGCACCTGGAGCCTGAGGGTTAGGGCGGCCGCTTCCACATTTACCAACTGTTCGACCGTGCCCGTTTCAGCGGTCACGGTGACCTGCTCGGCGGCCAGCGTCACGGCGGGGCACGGAGCAACCGCAAACTGCGCCGGGGCCTTCCCACTTTCGACCACGGCGCAGACGGTGGCCAGCGGTATGGATTCCACCAGCACTCTAAACTACTCGGCCACCATCAGCTTCACTCTCGCCGACAACTGGAAATATATCGCCGAAATGAGTCCTGCATGCACCCTTTCACTTTCTTATACGGCCAACGTTCCATAACGATTCTCGGCTTGTTTATCGCCCTGGCACTGCCCGGCGTTATGCGCGCGCAGATGGGCCTGGGTCTGGCGCCCATGCGTGAAGAGTTCAAGCTGGCGCCGGGAGCGGCGCATTCCGGGGTTCTCAGCCTGGCGAACACCACCGGCGAGAGGGTCCGAGTGGTAGCCGAGACGCTGGATTTTTACCTGGACGCGACTACCACGCCACAATTCGGGCCGGAATACAAACAGGAAACCGAATTCTCCTGCCGGCAGTGGCTGATAGCCAATCCCATGGACATCGAATTGAATGGCAAAGCGCAGATCCCGGTGCGCTACACATTGCGTGTGCCCCCCACGGCCACGCCGCGTAGCTACCATTGTGCCATCGGTTTCACCACCCAGCCGACCGCCGAGAATACCAAAGCCATCGGTCTGCGGACGGCGGTCCAGATTGTGGCCGCCATCTACGTAACCGTGGGCGAACCGGCGCTGGAGGGCACCCTCAAGGACCTGAAGCTGGAGTATGTGGCCACCGATCCCAAGGGCCCGCTATGGCAGGCGGTGGTGACCATCAACAATGCGGGCCTTATGTACTTCAGGCCGCAGGGCGACCTGGATGTGCTCAACGAAAATGGGGTGGTAGTGGAGACGGCCCATTTCGTCCCCATGCCCGTGCTGCCCATGCGCGACCAGAACTTCCTGTTTCCATTGAAGCTGGCCGTTGCCGGCAAGTACACTTTGCGGGCGCGGGTCGACCTGGGCGGAAACGAGATCCAGGAGGCTACCGCGCTTGTTGTGGCCGCAAAACCAGTACCGTAACCGCGCGCGGCGGGCGGTCTCGGCCGCGGCCATCCTGCTGCTGGCCGCGGCCGCCGCATTCGGCCAATCGAGCGGCGTGCCTTCCGGGGTTCCCGGCGGACAGGGCGACATCGCTTTCCAGGGCTACTACCTGGGAGGCAACCAGCAGGATCTTCTGAGTACCACCGGCACCGCCTTTCACTTTCAGGAGTTCCTGCCTGGGATCGGCTTCCTCTCCGGAAGCCTGGAGGGTTACGGCGCACAAGACCGATTCCAGACCGGCTACAACTTTCTGGAATTGCGGGGCACGCCATGGATGGGCCATTACTGGACGTTCACCGGCGGCGATTTCCACGTGTCCGCCAACCTGGTGCCGTTTTCTTTCAACAACATCTTCACTCCCGAGATCAATGGCCGCGGCGTCAAGGTGCAGGCCGTCCACGGCGACACGCAATATACGTTCTTTTACGGCGAGCAGACGCTCACCGCCGGCCCGCGCGTGGCCTATCTCATTCTGTCGCCCCAGAGGGTGATGGGCGCTTCCGTGGTGCGCAAGGTGGCGCCCCATTGGCTGATCGGGGCCCGCGCCATGCAGTTCTCCACCAGCCCGCAGGCCATCGCCGACAATCCTTACCTGTTCCCGGCGGGACGCGCGATGCCCGTGGTACGCACCGTGGCGCTGCAGTCGTCATACACGCCGGTGAAGCAACTGAAGATCTACGCCGAAGCTTCGCGGCCCATGGCCGACGCCCCTCAGCATGAGGTCACCTCCGTTCTCGCCGGAGCCTCCTGGGAGGGCACGGCTGTTACCGTGCGCGCCAACTACGTTTCCCAAGGCACACTCTACTACCCGTTGGCGGGGTATTATGCGGGCGACCGGCAAGGCCCGTTCGTGGAAGCGCGCGTGCGTCCTTGGAAAGGCATGGAACTTTACGCTTCCGCCAGCCGCTACCGGAACAACCTGGAGCACGATGCCAGCCTCCCTCTGCTGAACAGTACCAGCACCACGCTGGGCATTTCCACCCTGCTGCCCGGGAAGATCTCGGCCAACGCCGGGCTCTCCACGGTGGCCTATTCCGACCAAACGCCGGGGCAGGCGACGCTAACCTCCAACAACCGGCAGATCACTGCGGGGATCTCGCGAATGTTCGGGCATCATTCCATCCAGATCAACTGGCGCGATATCCGCATGGACCTCGAGCCCAGCCCGCAGCGCCAGCGATCCAGCGAGGTGGGCGACACCTATCAGTTCCACCACTTCACGCTGGGCGGTTGGGTCCGGTACCAGCAGATGACGGGAAGCCAACGGCTGAACTCGCTTTTCTTCCGCGGGACCGCGCAAACCAATCTGGGACCATTCAGCGCTTTCGCCAACGTGGAAGTCGGCAACGATATGGCCAACCAGACGGTGTTTTCAACGGAAGCATACCGGACTTCGGTGGTGGGAGTGTCGTTGCGGTTGAAGCGCGGCTGGACCCTCCAGGCCGAGATGTTCCGCAACCAACTGAACTTCACCATGAACCCGGAAAACATCTTCCTGCTGGAAAACGGCGCGGCTCTGGCAGGGATCAGCCCGGCAGCCGCCACCCTGGCCGCCATGAGCCAATGGAGCTTCTACTTCCGCCTCTCGAAGCAGATCCGCTGGGGCGGCGGATTGCCGTCGGAGAATCCCAGCCAGTTTGCCGCCATGGCCGCGCCGCTGCTGGGAAGCGTCGAAGGCGTGGTGACGCGTAAGACGCTGGCCGCCGCCTCCATTGCGCCCGGCATCCCGGTGAACTTGGATGGCAGCCAGACCGAATTCACCGGGCCCGATGGTCACTACTACTTCAAGAACGTACCGGAGGGGCCGCACGACGTGACGCTGGCGCTGGCGCAACTGCCCGCGGATTTCGATCCTGGCGAGGTGCAGACATCCCACGTGCTGGTTCAGCCGCGGCGCCCCTCGCGGGCCGACTTCGAAGTGTTGCCTCTGATGACCATCCAGGGCAGGGTACACGGACCCGAGCCGGCGCCGCTCGAAGACATCGTCATCCGGCTGGTGCCCGGCAACCGTTACACCACCACCAACAAGCAGGGAGTCTTCACGCTTTACAACCTCCGCGAGGGCGATTTTGAACTGGCGCTGGACGCCAAATCCCTGCCGGATGGCGGCGCCTTGAGCTCGCCCGCCACGATTCCGGTTGCCGTCCGGGTGGGAGTGACGCCACCACCGCTCGAATTCACCTTTGTTGTCAACACCACGCACAAACCCATCCGCAAAGTACTGGAACGAAAGTAAGTTCATCGTAGTACATTTCCCACAAAACGACTCTTGTTCATAACCCCTCGCAATTGGTAGCATTTGGCCGATGAGTGGTTATGCCGCGTAAGACGGTGGTGGTCGCGGCGCTGCTGATGGCATACCTTGTCAGCCCTGGCGGCGCGCAGCATAGCGCAACGACGACCCTGGCGGTTCAGGTGAACCCGGAGGCTCGTCTCGACCCGCAGCAAGTCGCGCTCAACTTCAGAATATCCGCCGACGGCGCTTCCGATGTCACCTATCAAACCGCCATTGTGACGGCGTGGGTGAGAGCGTTGCCCGGCCAGCAGATTCGGGTCACCGCGCGCCTCAACGCCTTCAATGGCCCCGATGGCCCGGTGCCCCCTACCCAGCTCAACTGGGTGGGTTCAACCACCCGAGCCACCGCCGGGGCTCAGGCCGCCGCCTGTTCCAGCGGCACCTTCCAAACCGGCGCGGCGCAGGACCTGGTGCTGGGATGGCAGCGTTCGGGGATACTCACCTGCGCCGTCGACTTCGCACTAGCCGCCCCGCGAACTCTTTCCCCCGGCCTCTACTCCGGCGCCGTGAACCTGGCCCTGGCCACGCAGTAACCGCGCCCCAAGACCGCTCCGGTCCGAGCCGCGACCGTCAGTAACCTCTGCCCTCTCTTTTTCACGATTCTCCGCTCCCTCCGCGCCCTCGGGTTTTGACTTACCTCTTCTTCTTTCCTTCTCTGCGTTTTTCTCCGCGTCTCCGCGTCTCCGCGTCGAAAAAGATGTTTCCGCTTGGTTCCGCTCCCCCGGGTCAGGGAGCGATTTCGTCACCCGTTCTTGATCTCTCTTTCTACCGCCTCACTGAAAAAGTCGATGTCCCGCAGCGTGCTGTAAACATGGGGTGTAATGCGCAGCCCGTTGTATTCCTCGTGGCCCATGTAGGCCGTCAGAATGTTGTACTTCGACCACAGCGCATCGTGGACCTTTATGGCATCGGCCCCGTTGAAGCTCAGGAAGCCGATGCCGCACGATTGCTCCGGATCCTGGCTGTGGAGGATCCGGCATTTAGGATTCTGCGCCAGCCGGTTGGCCCATCTGTCGCGCAGGTAGCGCAGCCGCGCCGCCTTGCGCTCGATGCCGATGTTCTGGTTGAAAACCAGGGCTTCGCTAATCGCATTGTGGTTGGCCGCCGGGTGCGTTCCGATCTCTTCGAACTTGCGGATGTCGTTGGCCTGGCTGGGGTCGCAGGCCATCAGCGGCCAGGTGCTCGCAATCCGCGACTTGCGCACATATAGGAACCCCGTCCCGACCGGCGCGCAAGTCCACTTGTGCAGGCTCACGCCATAGTAGTCGCACTCCAGATCGGAAATCCGGAACGGGAAGTGGCTGAAGGCGTGCGCCCCGTCGACAATCACCGGAATATTCCGCGCATGGGCCATCCGGCAAATCCGCTGGATCGGAAAAATCTGCCCGGTGCGGTTGGTGATGTGGCACACCAGGATCATCCTGGTCTTGGGTGTGACGGCCCGCTCGAACCGCTGGTACAAATCGTCCATACTGGGTGGCGGCACGGGGAAGGAGATAGTCTTCAGCACGATTCCCTCGCGCAGTTCCCGCTGCCGAAACGTCGTGAGCATGCGCGGATAGTCCTGGTTGGTGGTGAGCACTTCGTCGCCCGGCTTCAGGTCGATGCCGTACTGCACGTTCTCCAGCGATTCGCTGGCGTTGCGGGTGATGGCCATCTCTTCGGGGTCGCAGCCGGCGGCCTCCGCCAGCCTGCGCCGCACGGCCTCCGCCTGGCGCTCCAGAACATTGATCATGGTGTGGTACGGCCCCATGTCGCTGTATTCCAGGTAACGGCGCATGGCCTCCTGCACCACGCGCGGCGCGGGGCTGACATAGCCGTTGTTCAGGTTGACGACGTTGCGGTCGATGGTAAACGCGTTGCGGATCTCCGCCCAGTAATCTTCATCGGCCGCGACTTCTTCCGGCGTACGCCCCTGGACGGCGGCCGACGCGCGCGCGATGGCGTTGTCTCCGAAAGCGGCCACCGCCGTTCCCGCGGCCAGTTCGAAGAAGCTTCTGCGATCCATGATTCACTATAACGCCCAATATCCCTCTCGTGTTTTGGCTTGCAGTTCCGGCCTGTTCTTGACCACCACCCGGACCGTGTGGAACTTCCCGGCGTCGTCGCCCTTCGGCTCGAAGGTAAGGATGTATTGGCGATGCACCTCTTCGCCCACCAGTTGAATCGCCTCCTCCAAAGCGTGCTTCTTCACGAAACTCAAGCTTCGCCCGCCGGTAGTGCTGGTGAACAGGCTGGAAAGATCCGGCTGGTGCAGCCGAATCAATTCGCCGAGCGCGTAGATCAGCCCGCCCGGTCCCAAATCCGCGGGAACCGGGGTACCGTCGGGGGGAGGGCAGAGATCGCACTTCTTCATCTTGATGCGCTCCGCCTCGGGTTTCAGATCCTCGGCGGTCTTGGGTCTTACCGTAAACGGCTCCAGAAATGGCGAAAAGGTCAGCCAATAGACGGCGGCATTCAGCCGCTCCACCCGCTCCATCACTTCGGGCAGCTTGGCCTGGCTTGATCGATCGCGCCTCTCGGCAATCATGAGGACGATGCGCCGCCTTCCCGGCGGCCGCCGTTCCAGCATAATGAGCGCCTGGCGCAAGGCATCCAGCATGTGCGCCTCGCCGCCTTCCTTGCGCAACATGCGCAGCGCGTGGATCACGGAATCCGGGTTGCCGGTGAAGCCCTGGTGGACCTTCACCTCGTCGCTGAACGAGATCACCGCCGTCTCCCCGGCATCCGCCGCCAGCAACTGCGTAAAGAGAATGCCGCTGCCGCCCAGCTTGTCGATGACGGCGCCGGAATTCGAGCTGGTCTCGACCGCCACCACCAGGTCGATGGGATACGTCATCCAATCCATGCGTATCGCCTGCGGCACATTGTTGTCGTAGAGCATCAGGTCATTGGTTGTCAGCCCGTCCACGTAACGTCCTTTGGAATCCGTCACCGTGGTGGGTGCGACCACCAGTGGAACCGTGCTTCTGAATTGCGCCCAGCCAGTGCAGGCAAGCAACGCTATGGCCGCGGCAACACGCATAGGCAAAAGGGTAGCAGCTTTTGGGCCAACCTCTTAGTTCCTCTTCGCCTTACGACCGTAACCCGCCGAGCAGTGGGAATTGCACAAGGCGAAACCGATCTCGGAAGGGAAGTGGGGGAGCGAGCCTCAAGCCTAATACGTGCTCTCCCTGCGAAGACCGCAGTAGGTGAGGACGACTGCCTGGCCAACGATGTCGTAGCGGAAGCGCCAGCGGCCGAGGGAGAGCCGGTATTGACCCTCGCCGGAGGGTACCCCTTCCAATTTCTTGATGTTTTGGCTCCGTGATCGGTTATAGGGGTCTACGGAAAGGATGGCCGCCGCGCTGCGTTCGGTGGCTTCAAAATCGCGGTGGCCCTTCTGGAGTTTCGTGGAGAGTCGCTGGTAGTGGGACGAGGGATGAACGGCGAAAGAAGGCGTCATGCTGAGGGGCGAAGGCGCACGCGCTTCCGCGTGCTCGAGGCGCGGGCGGCGAAGAACTCCTCGATGGGGCGGGTCTTGCCCGCGAGGAATTCCCGATAGCCTTTGCGGATCGCCGCCTTGATCTTGGGGTCGCGGATCTCATGCTCGTCCTGCTGTTCGTCGGGCGGGAGCTTGGGGACGATGGTGATGACGCCGCCGGACGCCTTGACTTCCAGTGCCTGCCCGCTCTTAAAGCCGGCCATCCGGCGGGCGGCCGTGGGAACCACAAGCGGTTCTTTGTTCTTGACGACGACGGTCATAGTAGTGATTACAGGCGCAAGCCTTCAAAACTTTCACTTTCACAATAGCAGGTATGGCTGGACTGCGTCACGGTCGCGACTCGGATTCGGTTCCGTACCGAGCCGCGACCGTCAGGGAGCGATTCCCCCTATCGCATGTTCGCGCCCATCCACTCGATCAGATGGTCCTGCGACTTATCCGGCAGCCGGTTGTAGTCCCACGGCTCATATAACTCCAGCTTGTCCGCCGTGCCGAACAGCGCGTAGACCTTTCTGGCCTGCTCCACCGCGGCGTGAACGTCGCTGGCCGTCGCGTCCCGATCCAGTTGCGGCTGCATCACCATCACCGGCCGCGGCGCAATCAGAGCCAGCAATTCGTGGAAGTCGTAGGGGATCTGCGATTCGTGGCCCACAAAGAATCCGAGCCGCGGAATCAGCCCGTCCAGGTAGCTATAGCGCGCCACTCCGCCGGTCCCCCGCGCCGCGGTGTCGGTGCGCATGGGGGTGAATCCGCAAATCGAAACCACGCCTTTCACGCGCGGGTCGAGCGCCGCCGTATACAGCCCCACCGCCCCGCCCATCGAGTAGCCGAACAGATAGATCCGCTGCGCATCCACCAGGCTGTCTTTCTGTAGCGCGTCGATGGCGGCGCGCGCGTCTTCCACCATCCGGCCCATGCGCGACCAACGCGGGTATCGGTCGTAGAACGGCCCGGTCTCGCTCATCCTGCTGCCGAAGCCGCTCTGATCGTAAGCCAGCACCGCGTATCCCGCCCGCACCAGCGCCAGGATGGGGTGCAGGTCGTTGTGGTAGACCCACATGTAGCCGAGTTGATAACTGTATCCGTGCAGCCAGATCACAGTAGGCAACTTGGTGTTGGCGGGCGTGTCGGCCGGGTAGTACAGATCGCCCCGCACGCTGAACCCGAAACTGATCGGGCGGGAAGTGGTCCGGCTCTTCTGCGGCTCGAGCCAGCCAAATGACCCGCCGCCTCGCTGGATGACCCAATTGACCAGGTCGGGCGTGACCTGGCCGGGATTCGCAGCGCCGGCGCCGCGCCCGCCGCTTGGTATGGGTCCTCTGCCGGCCGCGGGAACGGGTCCTCTGCCGCCAAATCCGCCTCGCCCGGCCGGTGGCATCATGGGCGGCTCATCCCCCAGCATCCACTCCACGGACTGGCGTATGCCGGCGGCCTTCTTCTCCCAGTCGGCCGTGGAGGCTACCAGTGAAAGTTCGTCCGAGGCGCGCGGCGGATACCGGGTCAAATCCACGGTCGCTTTGCTGTTGGCGCGCCACTTGTCGAAGTCCCACGGGAAAAGGAAATTGTTGTTCCAGGTGCGTGTGGAGCGGCCGAACTGAATGTCCAGCCAATCCAGGCACGCCTCCTGGTCGTTGGCGCCGTGAAAACCCGGAACGCGTAGCAGCCCCAGCCGCCCCGGCTGTCCCAGCAGGGTGTAAACCTTCATCGCCGAATGGTACACCTGCTCCAGCGCCCACGAATTGGACACTTCGTCGTTCAGCCCGTACTCGATCAGGGCCGCGCGCGGCGCGATCATCGCCGCCAGCAGGTTGCCATCCACCGGCAGCCGGTCCTCGCGCCCCGAGAAGAATCGCAGCCGCGGCACGAACCACGTGGGGAAGCTGCGGGTCGTGGTTTCGATCCCCTCGCCATAGCCGCGCTCGCCCGAAAGCCGCCACGGCAGCAGCCCGCCCACGCCCGTGCTGCCGGCGATCACGGCCGCGATGCGCTCATCCATGGCCGTGGCGATGGCCGCCATCTTGCCATCGCGCGAGTACCCGAACAGGGCCACGTGCTTCATATCCACCTGGGGCAGGGTAGCCAGATAATCCAGCACCATGCCTGCGGCCCAGGCCCGCCGCGGCAGGGTCGCGAAATCATATTCGGGGTATACGCTGGCCAGCGCCGCTTCGTCGTCCATGCCGTCGTTGCCGGCGTATCCGCAGGAGATGTACCCCCGGCGCAGCAGCGACGGCGCCCACCCCGCCAGGTTCGGGCTGATGAGCACCGGGAACGGCCCTTTGCCATCGGGAATCATCACCTGCACGCGGGTCGTCCCCTTGCTCCCAGGTCCGTATTCCAACCGCACGTTGCGCACCGTGTACCCCTTGCCCGGCGTCTCATCGAGCGCCACCACGCGATCCAGCTTGGGCTTGGGCGGGAACGTGCCCAGATCGTACTTCTCGAAGAGTTGCCGGATTTCGGCGCGCCGCAATCGCCATTCCGCGGCCGTCCGCACCGGCCGCCCATCCAGGAATTTCAACGGATCGGGAAGCCCATTGACCTTCGGAAACGCGTCGAAATCGGGCGGTATTTCGCCGGCCTTCTGCAGCCACTGCGTGAACGACGGCACATCCGGCAGCGTTTGCAAAAGTTTCTCGAGATATTGCCGGCGTTCCGCCTCGGTCATGGACCACGCCGGCCGGCCGGCCGCCAGCAGTACAAGTGTCAGGCAGACAAGGTAGCGTTTCATGGTGGTGCGTCCATTCGTAGCGTGTCAAATGAAGAGGCCGGGCGCAAGTCCCCGAATTGGCCGTGCTCTCCGTTTTACGTCCCAACGTTGGTACGCGTTGTATTGGACCGTGACCATGATGGTTAGTCCGTCGGCGCAAGTTGAATACCTGCGCGGAAACGGATATGTGAATCCCAAAATCGGACAACCCGCGAAGGCCAACCTCTTGAAACAAGCGGTTGCGCTTTGGCTCCCTGGTTGCACTCCTTGCCGCCGGAGGCGCAATGGCAGGCTTCGTTCACGATCTGCGGTACGCTCTACGCACACTTCTCAAGAGCCCAGGGTTCACAGCGGTCGCCGTCCTCACGCTGGCGATCGGCATCGGCGCCAATGCGGCTCTGTTCAGCGTCGTCGATTCGCTGCTCCTGCGACCCCTGCCCTATCCCGATGCGGACCGGATCGTCACGCTGTGGTCGAGGCAGCCGGACGGCTCCCGCACGAACGTGTCCCCGGCCGACTTCCTCGATTACCGCGAGCAAAACCGCGTCTTCGAACACATCGGCGCCTTATCGCAAGTCGAATTCAATGTGACCATCGCCGGCGCTGCCGACCGTCTCACGGGATTTCGAATCAGCTCGGGATTTCTGGAGACTCTCGGCGCACGACCGGTTCTTGGGCGCCGTTTCACGTCCGAAGACGACCGGCCGGGCGCGCCCCGAGTCGTAATCCTCAGTTATGCGGCCTGGCAGGCGAAATTCGGCGGCGAACGCCAGATCGTCGGACAGGCGCTGACCGTCGACGGCGAGAAGGCTACTGTCATTGGAGTCTTGCCGAGGAATTTCCGGTTTGTTTTTTCGCCCGAGCTTCTGGCCCCACTCCGAATTGATGCGGCCGCCTCGCGCAGCGATCGCATCCTGTGTCCCCTCGCGAAAATCAAGAGCGGCGTGACGTTCTCTCAGGCCCGACAGGGCGTTCAGGTCGTGGCTCGGAACCTCGCGCAGGCCTATCCGGGGTCGCTGAAGGGCTGGAGCGCGGAGATTGTAAACCTGCGGGACATCGTGGTTGGCTCCCCGGCAGACTACAAGGACGTGCTGGTGCTGTTCGGAGCCGTTGCCTTCTTGCTTCTGATTGCGTGCGTCAACGTCGCAAACTTGCTGCTGGTCAGAGCCTCGTCCCGGCAGCGTGAACTTGCCGTGCGGGCCTCGCTCGGCGCCGTCCGCGGCCGCCTCATCCGCCAGGTCCTGACTGAGGGAGCTGTGCTGGCGCTGCTCGGGGGCGCTGCCGGGGTACTGCTCGCTCTGTGGCTCTCTGAACTGGCCGCAACGCTGGTTCCCTCGCTGATTGTGAATGCTATTTCCGAAATCGGCCTGAATGCACGGGTGCTCTGGTTCACGGTGGCGGTTTCTTTGCTGACTGGCGTGCTGTTCAGCATCGCGCCGGCCTGGCGCGCATCCAGGTTGAACATCGCCAGCGCCCTCGCGGTTGCGGGCCGCGGTTCCAGTGCGGGCGCATCCGGCAGCAAGTTCCGCAGCGCGCTGGTGGTTGTCGAGGTCGCGCTCTCGCTAATCCTGCTTGCCGGCGCCGGCCTGATGATCCGCAGCCTTCTCGCTCTTTATTCGACCAATCTCGGGCTGCGCCCTGAAGGCGTAATCACGATGCGAATCACGATGCCGGCGGCGAGCTACTCGGACGCCGCGCAGGTGCGCAACTTTGATCGCGCGTTGCTCGAGAAAGTCCGGGCGTTGCCGGGCGTCCGTGCGGCCGGCCTGTCGCTCTTTCTGCCGCTCGAGGGCCTGGCTTTTCCAATACCGTTTCAGCTTGCGTCGCATCCGGTCGCCGCGACGGAGCGGCCCAGGGGCCGGCTGCACTTTGCCAGCGAGGGCCACTTTGAGACCTTCGGGATGACCCTTCGGGCCGGGCGCTTCTTCACGGAGCGCGACAACCAGTCCGTCCCGCGCGTCGCAATTGTGAACGAGGCGTTTGTCCGCGAGTACCTCAAAAAGGAGGCGCCGCTTGGACAACGGCTGCTGATGGGACTTCCTGTTGTGGGAACGTACGGCATCGGGCCGGAGGTTGCCTGGGAGATCGTCGGCGTGATTGCCGATGTGAGGGAGCCGGGCGGAAGGACTTTTCCGCTCATGTATGTTCCGGCGATGCAATGGCCACAGGCGGGCGGAGCGCTGGCGGTCCGCACGAATCTGGATACGGCGGCGATGGTCAAGGCGATCCGCGCGGTGGTGCGCAGCCTCGATCCTGGCGTTCCGGTTACGAATGTCAGGGGTATGCGGGAAATCGCGATGAGCAGCGTCTCGCAGCCCAAGATACATGCCTGGGTGATGGGGGCATTTGCATCCGTAGCGCTGATCCTCGCGGCGCTCGGAATCTACGGCGTGATGTCCTACGCCGTCGCGCAAAGGTCGCATGAGTTGGGCATCCGCATGGCGCTTGGCGCGCAGCCGCGCGATCTGCTTCGCATGACGTTGCGTTATGGCCTCGCCATGGCAGGCGCCGGTCTGGCGCTCGGGTTGGCCGGCGCGCTCGCGCTCACCCGCATCCTGCAGGACCTGCTCTACAACGTGAAGGCGACCGACCCGCTGACTTACGCTGGAGTGTCGGTCCTCCTGCTCGCCGTTACGCTGCTCGCCGCATATATTCCAGCGCTGCGCGCTGCGCGCGCCGACCCGCTCGTGGCGTTAAGGTGCGAGTAGGGCGGCCAGCGAGGCCGCGAGATCACGCCGGCTGCCTCAGCAGATCCACGATCGCCCGGGAGAGCTTCGACTTTACGACGTTCCGCTGCGGGGCGCGCGTGATGTAACGGACCACCACCTCCAGCCCGTTGACCCCAGGGCGGAGATTGACCGCCGGCCCGGCGGAGAACTCGTGGGCGCCGTATTGATGCGTGACCCGCTGCCAATCCTTGGTTGCCGCGGCGGAATCCGCCTGCGTTTCCCTTTCCACAATCTCGCGAATCTGCTGTACGGTCTGGTAGGGATCGCCCGCCGCCGGCAGCGTGAGCTGCAACTCGTCCCATAACCATTGATCGGAGGTCGAGAAATTGAAGTAATGCTGCTCCATCGCGAAGCTGTTGGAGAAGGCCACGCGCCGGCCGGTGGGGTGGCCGATCTCGGTCCAGTTCCCAAGTTCCAGCAGCACGGTCTTCAGCAACCCGATCTCGATCACTTGGCCCGAAACGCCTTCGATCTCCACCCAATCGCCCACGCTGATGCCGTTCTTGCCCATCAGCGTGAACCACCCGAAGAAGGCCACGATGTAATCCTTCATCACCACGGTCAAGCCGGCCGTGACGAGGCCGATGATAGTGGAGAGCTGCGTGGGCGGTCCGAACACGATCAGCAGGATCGGCAGGAGCGCCACCACTTGCAGCGTGATGCGGGCGATCACCCGCAGTTGATGCAGGCGGTGGCGGTCGGTCCCGCGGAAAAAGTGGCCCACGGCGCTGTTCAGCAGCACGGCCGCCAGCAGGATACCGAGGATGGCCGCCAACGAGCGGAGCAACAAATGCACCACCGCGCGCCGCCGATCTTCGACCAGCGCGCCCCATCTCCCATACACCGCAGCCAGTTGCTTGGTGTCCTCCATGCGCTGGTCGAGACCGCCGAGCGATTTGTGCAGTCCGGAGAGTTGCCGCAAACTGGCCACGGAGGCCGCGGTGCCGGGCTGGGTGGGCAGTTGACGCTCGAGCGCGTTATGCTGATCGAGCAGCGCGCTGGCATGGGCGGCAGCCTGTTGCTCGGCGGCCTGCAACCGGCGATCGCATTCGCCCAAAGAGAGCCACCCGCGAATCTGTTCGCTCATGGTTCCGAGGGGGCTGAGAGCGCCGAACTTCACCGTCTGGTCGGCAACCTTCTCCGAAGCTTCGTGCTCCTGCAGCAGGCGCTGGAGCCTGGCCCGCTTGTCGCCGCCCTGCCGCGCAAGGTCCTGCTGCGCGTCGTCCAGCTCGTCCTGGTCGAGATCCAGTTGGGCCTGAGCGAGATCCCCGGCATCGCCCCCGTCTTTGCCCAGTTGGTCGACGCGCTTCTTGTCTGCCTCCACGCTCCCCTTGAGCCTGGCGATGGTGTCGCTTAGTTGCCGCAATGGACCGCTGGCGGGCGGCGCGGCTTCGGCTTCGGCTTGGGCTTCGCGCAAAGCGGATGCAAAGGTCAGGTCGAGCTCGTGGTCCGCCAGGCGCCAGGCTTCGTGAGCCTGCGCCTGCTCGTCGAGCGTGGCTGCCAAGGCAGCCAGGTTCAGCGCGGCTTGCAACAGGCTCGTGTCCACCAGCGGCTGCTCGGCGGCCGCGGATTTCTTCGGTGGCGGAGCGGGCTTGGCGGAATCGCGCGTGGAATAATAGGTGAACAGGCAGGCCCCCAGCAGGATCGCCAGAGCCACAGCCAACAGGTTTTTGGGGACTTTCATCGAGTTTTGTCTCATTCAAGAGTACACTCGATAAGGGTGAATTTTCTATGCGCAGAATCTTAAAGTGGGTGGGGATCTCCGTGGCGGTTCTGGTGATGGTGGTGGTCAGCCTGCCCTTCCTGATCAACGTGGACCAGTTCAAGCCGACGTTGGAGTCGGAGCTGTCGACAGCGCTCAACCGCGAAGTGAAACTGGGCAAATTGAAGCTTTCCCTGCTGGCGGGCGAAGTGACCACCGACGATCTTTCGGTTGCCGAAGACCAGGCGTTCGGGACACCGGCGTTCATCCGCGCGAAATCGCTGAGCGTAGGGGCGGAAATATGGCCCTTTCTGATGTCGCGCAAACTGATCGTGACCTACCTGACCATCGACCAGCCGGAGATCGCCCTGGTGCAGGCTCCCTCGGGCGACTGGAACTTCTCGAGCTTGGGCGGCAAAACGAGGAAGGCCTCGCCGCCAACGCCCGCGCCAGCGCCCGCGCCAGCGCCCGCGCCGCTGGACCTTTCGGTCAAGCTGGTGAAGATCACCAACGGACGACTGAAGCTGGGCCGCACGTTGGGACACTGGAAACCCCTGGTGCTGGAGCAGGTCAACCTGGAACTGCGGGAATTCTCGGCCACCACCGCGTTTCCCTTCACGCTGGCGGCCAAGGTGGCGGGCGGCGGCGCCATCCAGTTGAACGGCAAGGCAGGACCGATTAACCCTACGGACTCGGCGATGACCCCGGTGAATGTCTCGTTGAGCGTGGCGCAACTCGACCTGGCTGGCTCGGGCATGAACGATTTTGCGCCGGATGTGGCGGGGTTGGTTTCCTTCGAGGGCGCTGGCTCGTCCGACGGCCGCATCCTGCAAGTCGAAGGCAAGCTGAAGGTGGAGAAGCTGAAAGTGGTGAGGAAAGGAACCGCCGCAACGCGCCCGGTGGAGATCGATTACGCGGCGCGGCACGATCTGCGGAAACACAGCGGCACGCTGCGGCGGGGCGATATCCACATCGGGGGCGCCACGGCGCATCTGACGGGGACCTACGTCGAACAGGGCGAAACGGTGATGCTGAACCTGACGCTGGCGGCGCCGGCGATGCCCGTGCCCGAGTTGGAATCGCTGCTGCCGGCGCTGGGAGTCGTGCTGCCCGCGGGCAGCAAGCTGGAGGGCGGAACGGCCAGCGTAAACCTGACCATGGTGGGCCCCGCCGACAAACTGGTGACGTCCGGATCGGTGGCCCTGAACAACACCAGGCTGACGGGCTTCGACTTGCCGAAAAGGATGGCGACGATCGAGAAACTGGCGGGCATCAAAGGCGGCCCGGATACGGAGATCGAAACCCTGAGCGCCAACGTGCGGGTGGCGCCGGATGGGGCCAGCGCGCAGGACATGAAACTCGTGGTGCCGGCCATCGGCGAGCTAAGCGGCGCCGGCACGGTGAGCCCGGCGAACGATCTGGATTTCAAGATGAGCGCCACGGTGCACACCTCCGGATTGCTCGCGGTGGTGGGCAACACGCCGATTCCTTTCACCGTCGAGGGAACGTGCGCGGACCCTGTCTTTCGGCCGGATCTGAAGGCGGTCGCCAAAGAAAAGGTGAAGGGCCTGGAAGGCGGATTGATAAAAGACCTGTTGGGCCGCAAGAAGAACTAGCCCCAATACTGTTCACTTACGATGCACCTCGGTGGGGCAGACGATCGCTTTGTGTCGTCTACCCAACCTGTACAAAGTTGGCAGACCACAGAATGCGATGGTCCGCCCCACAACCTGGGGCCTGACTAATGTGTCCCAAGGCGCGCGCCCCTCTCGCGAACCACAGCGGAATGGCGCGCAGGTTCTGCTGGCGCAGGCCGCGCACGATTTCGTCGAAGCCGCTGAAGTCGAACTTGCCCTCCACCGGTTCGATGGTGTCCCAGTAGACCGGGAATTCGATGGTGTTGGCGTGCAGGGCCTTGAACTCGGGCCACGCGTGGCGCATGCGGTCGGGGAAGGCCGAAGGGTTATGCACCTGGCCGCCGAGGGTCCTCGCGCAGTTCGAGGCTATCTGCATCCCTCGGCGGACAGAGGCATTTCTTGCCAAAACCGGCAAAATGGGTCCCCTTTTCCTCTTTTCCCTCCCCAATTTGTCGTGCTGCCCCCGCCCGTTTAGGCGTTTAGCATGTTAAATACACCTTTTAACGCCTGGTTCCGCACGAATAGCGAGTAGAGTTGAGCAACGGGCGCTGGCGGTGCCGATGTTTCGGGTATCGGCGGCTCCCCGGGTTGAAGGCTAATGGAGAAATCATGAAACAGTTCCGTAATCTTGCTCTGCTCGCAGGTGTTTTCCTGTGCGCCACCGTTGCCACCGGCCAGGTGATGTACACCGTCACGCCCCTCAAGCTCGCCCCGAATCCCAAATACAGCGTGGCGACCGCAATTAATAACCAGGGGCAAGTGGTCGGGTGGTCCTCGATGGATTCCAAGGACAGCAGCGAGCACGCGTTCCTTTACAGCAACGGGGTGATGACTGACCTCGGCACGTTTGGGGGCCTTTTCAGCTCCGCCAAGGGTCTGAACAACAACGGCGAAGTGGTGGGTGTAGCTTACTATTCATTGGGCAACCTGTCGCATGCCTTTTACTACCACGGAGGCGGATTAATTGACTTGACGCCGAATAGCGATTACCACAGCGAAGCCAACAGCATCAACGACAGCGGCCAAATTGCCGGCGGATATCAAGACCCGAATGGGACTGGGTTCTTTCATCCGTTCCTGTACCAAAACGGCACGCTCACCGACTTGGCCCCGAACGACGGTACCACCCGGAGCAGCTCGGCTGGGTTCATCAACGCAAGCGGGCAAATTGCTGGCAGGATGCTGAACTACCCAGCCTATAACCAGTGGTACGGCTTCCTCTGGAGCGGCGGCCTGTTGAAGACCTTCCTGCCGGAACCCAGCGGCGACTATAACCGGATCAACGGCATGAACGACGCGGGCCAAGTGGTTGGCGCGGGGGTTATCCAGGCGGAGACTGGCGCCGCATATCCATTCCTATACGATGGCAACAGCGTGAGAAACCTGTTTAGCACCTGCGGAGCTGCCAACGCCATTAACAACGCCGGCCATGTAGTGGGATACTTCACCAGTGAAGACTGTTGGACGACCGAGACCGGCTTTCTCTTCAACGGCAGTACATACATCTACATGTCTGCGCTAGGGGTCAGCGGCAGCAACCGCTGGCTGGAAGCCAACGCTGTCAACCGCTTCGACCAGGTAGGCGGCAGGCATTTTGATGCCAACGGGGCCTATCGCGCATTTGTTGCTTACAACGGGGTAGTTACCAGCCTCAACACGCTGGTCGATCCTTCGCTGAACCTCGCCCTGTACAACGTGGACCATATCAACGACTACGGGCTGATGACCGTCAGCGACTATTACAACGTCGAGTACCTTCTCACGCCGGTGCTGAGCGTGGCTTCCTCCCACACCGGGAGCTTCACGCCCGGCCAGCATGGTGCCACGTATAGCGTTACGGTTACCAACGTGGCCTCGGCGCCGGCCACCAACGGCACAATTACCGTGACAGAGACACTCCCGTCGGGCCTCGCGCTGATGTCCATGGCAGGGAACGGTTGGACCTGTCCGCAAGGCGCCAACACCTGCACTCGTAGCAATTCTTTGGGTCCCGGATCGAGCTACGATCCCATCACGGTCACCGTGAACGTCGCCGCCGGAGCGACTTCACCCCAGGTCAATTGGGTGAGCGTGTCGGAAGGCAACGTCTGGCTGGCCAACTCCAGCGATCCGACCTCGCTTCAAGTGTCTACAACCTCGACGACCACTGCATTCAATGCGGGTTTGACCTATAGCCCCAACCCCCAGAACGTCACGCTGACGGCCACCGTGACCAGCGGAGGCGCCGGGGTGAATGGCGGCGCCGTGACATTCAATGCGGCCGGCGTCGGCACCGTCGTGTCGGGAACCGTAACGAACGGCAACGCGAGCGCCGTGCTGGTGGTCCCAGGGAGCACGGGCGTCCGCAGTTACTCCATAACGGCAACCTACGGTGGGAGCGCGGGCATCGCCGGAAGCAGCGACAACACGAAGGCGCTCCTCATTGCCCCCGCGCAGCCGGTGATCAACTGGCACAACCCACCCGACATCCAATTCGGTTCCGCGCTAGGTTCGGGCCAACTCAACGCGCTAGCGAGTTTCGCCGGCTTGACTGTGTCCGGCACATACGTCTACGACCCGCCGGCCGGGACAGTAGTGAAGCAGGGATCGATTACGCTGAAGGTCCAGTTTACACCCCTGGACAACGTCGACTACTTTACCGCCAACGCATCGGTGCTGTTGAATGTCGCTGGAGTGCCTAACAAGCTTCCCATACCGAGCTTTGTGCTGACGCGTACGCTGAGCCGGGGTTATAACAACGGCGCTGCGATTAACTGTCCGGACTGCGTCGTGGTGACGGTCACACTCACCAACATCGGCGGCCAGCCGCCAGGCGCGGGGAACAGTTACCCTACGGCGGGGTTTTGGGTCGGCACCAAAATGGGTACGACGCCGCCGTGGATTTACGATACTGTCTTTACCACAGGGCCCTCCTTGAACGAAGGGATTCCGCCGGGCGGGACAGCGCAGGCGAAGGCGATCTGGCTCGGGTCGGGGTACCCCAGCGGCGGCATCGCCTTGCTGACCATCTGGACGATGTGGGACATCGACGTGTGCGGAAACGGCCCAATCATTCCGAACGCCTGCTACTGGAGCGACTTTGTCGGCGGCACGTCGCGCGTGGTATTGCCCTAGGAGAATGGTCGTGAAACACATCGGCCTTTCCATTTTGGCCACGGTTCTACTGGCCGCTTCCGCGGCCCGGGCCAGCACCATCATCCTCGTGCTGAACTCATCGACTCTCAGTGGCTCTGCCGGGAGCGTGCTGCCATTCTCCGGGACGCTCACCAACACCACCAGCGACGTCGTATTCCTCAATTCCGACAATTTCAACCTGCCGGCGGGGCTCGACCCGAGCACGATTGACGATAGCCCGTACTTCGTCAACACTCCCGACGGGTTCCTCGGACCGAATGGGACATCCGGCGAGATCGGGTTGTTCAACGTCACGATTCCCATTTCCCTCACTCCCGGGAACTACGATGGCACCTTCACGCTGCTGGGTGGCGCAGGCGCGGACTCGCAGGACATCCTCGGCTCGGCCGACTTCACGGTGCAGGTCGTGCCCGGCGTGCCGTCGTCGGGCGTACCCGAGCCGGGCACGCGTCCCCTCCTCGGCTTCGGCGCCTGCGCGCTGCTCGTCTGGGGCCGGGTCGTGCGCAGGATTGGGCGTTGTGGAGCACGATGAGGTCCGCCGGCACCTGGAGAAGGTCCTCGAGTCCAGTGAATTCTCAAACGCGCCGCGCGCGAAACAGTTTCTCCGCTTCGTGGTCGAGGAGACCCTGGCCAACCGCGCGACTGACATCAACGAACCCCTGGTGGCAGCCCGAGTATTCAACCTGAGCACGGACTTCGACCGGCGCAGAAACTCGATCGTCCGCGCCGAAGCCACTCACGTGCGCCGGCGCCTGCGCGATTATTATGTGGGTTCGGGCGTTTCGGACTCCGTGATCATCGATCTACCGCCAGGGGGGTATCTGCCTGTCATTCGAACAGTCGCCAGCGGCGGGAGTAAGCCCCAGAATGCGCGGCGGAAACAATTTGCCGCATTTTTGTCCTTGTTTCGGTTAAGGCGCGATACGTCCAAGTAACCAAGCTCGCCCCAACACCCGAAGATCACCCCAAATCTTCCCCCAGAAAACAAATTCGGCGGAAAGGGATCCTTAGCGCGTTAATCTCTTTTTTTTCAGTCGCTTGCAATCCTGGAAAAATCGGGGTACATTTAGGATATCGCTATCCAGTCTAAGGCCACGCCGACCGGTGCTCGGTCGAAGCAGGGCGGGCGGGTCGATTCCCGCAAAGTCCGCGAGCATCTCGATAAGGTCTTGGCTTCCTCCTCCTTTGCTGGTGCTCCCCGCATGCAGCAGTTTCTTCGTTTCGTGGTGGAAGAAACCCTGGAAGGCCGGGCCGGTGAGATCAAGGAAAGCGTCGTGGCGGTCCACGTTTTTGGCCGCAGAAGCGACTTCGATTCCCACAGCGACTCGGTGGTCCGGGTCCACGCCACCCATCTTCGCCAGCGGCTGCACCAGTACTACCAGACCGAGAGCCCGCGTGATGGCACGGTCATCGAACTCCCGCCGGGCGCCTATGTGCCTGTCTTCCGGCCCGCCAACGGTTTACGCGGCGCCTCCGTCGGCGAGCGCAGGCGAACATGGCTGTTGCCGGTGGCAGTGCTTGCCGCCCTCGCCCTCGCCCTCGCCGCCGCCGTCGCGCTGGGGACATTCGGCTGGCTGACACGCAACGCTCCTACCTCGATCGCGGTGCTGCCCTTCGCAGCCCTCGATGCCGCACAGGGAAACGACTACCTGGCGGAAGGCATTGCCGAGGATCTGATGACTTCGCTCGCCCAGTCGCCGCGCCTGAGGGTGGTAGCCCGCACTTCGGCCTTCCAGTTTCGCGGCAGGAATATCAGCGCACGTTCGGTAGGCCGCGACCTCGGCGCGAGCCTGCTGCTCGAAGGCAGCATCCGCGGCGCCCCGGACCACCTGAAGATCGACGCGCAACTGGTCGATGCCGCCAGCGGATTCGACCTATGGTCCCAAAGCTGGGAAGGGTCCGCGGGCGATGCGCCACTCTTCGAGGAGCAGACTGCCCGAGCGGTTCTCCGGCTGTTGGGAAAGACCCCCGGCAAGCGGGAACCAACGACCTCCGCAACTGCCTCCCGCCCGCCCTTGCCCGGCGCCCAGGAAGCCTACTGGCGGGGAAGGTACTTGTTGAGCAAGGGTCACGCAACCCGGGCGGAAAGCATCCGCTTTCTGAATGACGCGACGCGCGAGGATCCCCAGTATGCGCCGGCCTGGGCGGGGTTGGCCACCGCTTACGCCGTCATGGCCTTCCACGGAGAGGGCGACATCGGCGAATTGACCGCCAAGGCCAGAAGCGCAGGTGGGCGGGCGCTCCAGCTCGATCCGGCTTCGGCCGAATCCCTGGCTGCGCTGGCGGTGTTGAGTTATGCCTTTGACCACGATTGGGCCAGCGCACAGCGGAATTTCGAGCGGGCGCTGGAGCTCAATCCGAGCCTCGCCCGCGCCCACCTCGAGTACGCCCTGGGGCTGGTTACGCGCGCCAGGTTCGACGCTGCCATCGCGCACATCCGTGAAGCGCGCGTCTTGGACCCTCTCTCTTTCGCCATTGGCAACGATCTCGCGCTGGCCTTGGAATGCGCCGGCCGCTACGATGAAGCCATAGCTTCCGCGCGCCAAACGCTTCGCAGCGATCCCAACTTCGCCTATGCGCACGTTCCCCTGGCGATATCCCTTGCCTTGAAGGGCAACTCCACCGCCTCCATCGGCGAGTTCCAACAGGCCATCCAGGCACTGGGCCGCGACGGATGGATTCTGGGCCCCATGGGCTTCGCGCTGGCTCGTGCCGGAAGGAAAGTGGAAGCCGCGAACATCGCCCGGGAAATCGAGTCGGCCGATGGCAGTCCCGTGTCCGTCGCTTATGTCTACGCCGGTCTGGGCGACAAGCCGCGCGCCTTGGATGCCCTGGAGCGCGCCTACGCGCAACGCATCGTGGACCTCAACTTCATGGCCGTGGATCCCATGCTGGTCAGCCTGCGCGCCGAGCCCCGGTTCCTGACCCTGAAGCGTCGCATGGGCTTGTGAGGTCCCCGGCCCCTTGACAGTTTCGGTGACAGGCTACGTAACCTCGAAACTCCGCTCCCGGCAAAATGCGTCTGTCCCCTTTTCCCCTGACAAATCACCGGCGGCGGGGACCGCCGGCGCTCCTAACTAAACCCTTTCCACCCGGTCCATCTCCAGAAACTCGCGGATGTGCGGATGCTCCGATTTCTCCAGCTCGCCCACCGGACCGCAATAAATTACGCCCCCGTCGTACAGGAAGACCACGCGGTCGGCCACTTTGTACATCAGGTCCAGATCGTGCGTCACCACCACCGAGGTCAGCTTCAACTGTTTCTTGAGGCGCAGCATCAGGTCGCTCAGGCGGTCGGACATGATGGGGTCCACCATGGTGGTGGGCTCGTCGTACAGCACGCACTGAGGCTGGGCGGCCAGCGCGCGGGCAATGGCCACCGCGCGCTTGTAGCCGGTCGAGAGGTCCGACGGGTAGGCGTCCCTGGCCCCTTCGATGTCCACCATTCGCAGCAGCCCGTCCACCACGTCTTCCTTGTTCTGCTCGTCGTAGTCCTCGCGCAGCTCCAGCGAAAAGAGCACGTTTTCGCCCACCGTGAGGGAATCGAAAAGGGCCCCCGACTGGAACACCATGGTCACTTTTTTGCGTATGCGCCGAAGCTCCGCCTCTGAGAAGTCGGTGATGTCCTCGTGCGCCACCACAATCCGCCCGCTGTCGGGCTTCAGGAAGCCCATGATGTGCGACAAAGTGACCGACTTGCCCACGCCGCTGCGGCCGATAATGGCCACCGTCTCGCCCGGATTCACGTCGAAGCTGACATCGACTAAAACCGGCTTGTCGAACGTCTTATAGACATGCCGGAACTCGATGTAGTGCGGATAGGGGTCACTTTGGGGCATACTCGGCCCAGTCCTCGGGAGTGTTAACATTTTGAAAAGGCGTGACTTCCGGTACGGAAACAAGGGTAACACGAAGGTCTTGTATCGCCCCTCTTACGGAACGCACACCGCGTTCCAGGGCGCGCTCCAGCAGGGGGAGCGAACGGCGGTGGTACACCGCGCACAGCGGTTCGGTGCGGCCGGACGGTCCCAGGGGGACCAGCGCGTCCGCGCCATCGTCGGTGGTGGCGTCCATCAGAAACCTCAGGAATTCCCCGGACAGCTCGGGCATGTCGCAGGCCGCTACCAGGTTCCAATCCGCCGAAGTATGGTGCAAGGCGGTCAGGATTCCGCCCAGCGGGCCGTCTCCGGGGTAAAGGTCGGGAATGGCCGGGTAGCTAAGATGTTGGTAGAGCCGCGGATTGCCCACCAGCACCGCGCTGCCGGCGGCCGACCGGACGGCTCGCGCCACGGATTCCACCAGCGCTCCGCCGCCAAACGGCAGCAGGGCTTTGTCGCAGCCCATCCGCGAGCTGCGCCCCCCTGCCAGAACATACCCCGCATGGCTCACAGGGAAATGATAACATTGGGTTTCGCGGGTGGGGCATGCTTTAGCTTGCCATTGTGCTCTACCCTCTGGATTAATGCGGCGCTTTGGTTTATACTGAGGAGTAAAACATTTTGATGAGATTATGTTTTAATCTCGCGTGTGCCGCGGGGCTGGCCTCCGCGGCGTTGTGGGCCGCCGAACCCCTCGATACCGAGACCGCTGTGTCCCAGCGGATCACTACCGTCATTCGTCCCGACCAGCGCACCGGCAAGTTGGTGCGAAGCGTGATCGTGACCTCCAGACCGGTAGCGGAGCAGAAGGTCGCTGAGACCGCGGTTGCGTCGCGCGTGGTTTCGCCGGTAGGGGCCACGGCGCCCAAAGCGCCCCCCGCCGGGGGCATCGATGAAGCCATCGAGCAGATTGCCGCGCAAGTTTCTCTTTCCTCGCAGGTGATTCATTCCGTCATCAAAGTCGAGAGCAATTACAACCCGTACGCCATTTCGCCCAAGGGCGCGCAAGGGCTGATGCAGCTCATTCCCTCCACGGCGCGCCGTTTCGGCGTTTCCAATGTATTCAACCCGGCGGAGAATATCCAGGGCGGCTCGAAATACCTGAAGTACTTGCTGGATCTGTATGGGGGGAATTACGGGCTGGCGCTGGCGGCGTACAATGCCGGCGAGGCCGCGGTGGCCCGGTATGGCGGCGTGCCGCCGTATCCCGAGACGCGGAATTACTTGATGCTGGTGTTAAGGCAACTGCAAGAGGCCAAGAAGGCCGAAGCTGCCAAACAGAGGGCGATCATAGCGGCCGGCGAGACCCGGCCCCAAGCGGAGACCAAGCCCGCTGCTGGTCCCAACCACATTCAGGAAGTTGTGGAGGCCGACGGCAGCGTGCGCTACGTTTCCACCCAGTAACCTCGTATGAAGCTGATTGCGGCGCTGGCGGTTTCGGTTTCGTTGCTGATGGCGCAAACCGAGCGCCCCGCGCTGCATGCGGTGACCGCCGTCCGCCACTGGTCCCTCAGCGGCGTGACGCGGGTGGCCATCGAGGTCTCCGGCGATTTTCGATACCGCAGCGACCGCCTGCACAATCCCGAGAGAATCTACTTCGACATCCTCGACGCGCGCCCGCGCCTGGATTCCCGGCGGTTCTATTCCGAGGATCTCGACGACAAGCTGGTGACGCGCATACGCGCGGCGGAGACGGCGCCGGGCGTCACTCGCGTGGTGCTCGAGTTGAACGGAGATATGGAAGCCAGCACTTCGCAGTTGACCAATCCCAACCGCCTGATGGTCGAATTGCGAGTCGCGGCGCCTGGGCCGCCCGTCGCGCCTGTTCCCACGATTCCTCTGGAAACAGCGTCCGCCCTTCCGGCCGTGGTCAAGCCGTCCCCGCCCAAGGTAGATCCGCCCGCGCCCCCGCCGGCCTCGCCCGTTGAGATCCCCAAGGCCGCTAAGCGTACCAGCACCGGAGACAACTCGCTCACACGCGCGCTGGGCCTCAAGGTGGGGCGCATTGTCATCGACGCCGGCCACGGCGGCCACGACCAAGGCACCCAAGGACCCAAGGGGTTGCTGGAGAAGGACCTGGTCCTGGATGTCGCCATGCGCCTCGGGAAACTCATCGAAGACCGCATGGGCGCGGAAGTCATCTACACCCGCACCGACGACACCTTCATCCCCCTTGAGCAACGGACCGCGCTCGCCAACGAGAAGAAGGCCGACCTGTTTCTTTCCATTCACGCCAACTCCTCGCCCTACCCGCGCATCGCCGGAATCGAGACCTTCTACCTCAATTTCACGGATTCCAAGGATGCGCTGGACGTGGCGGCGCGCGAAAACGCCAGCTCGCAGAAATCCATCTTCGAGTTACAGGACATCATCCAGAAGATCACCCTGCACGACAAGGCCGAGGAATCCAAGGAGTTCGCCGGCCGCGTTCAGGCGGCGCTTTACGCGTTTTCGGCGCGCAACGTTCCCGGGGAAAAGAACCGGGGCGTCAAGAAGGCTCCGTTTGTGGTGCTGATCGGCGCCAGCATGCCTTCGGTTTTGGCGGAGATCGGGTTCCTGAGCAACGCGCGCGAGGAGGCCCTTCTGAAGAAGCCGGATTACCGTCAGAAGCTGGCCGAGGCGCTATTCCGCGGCGTTACGCGCTACGCCGACAGCCTCAGCCATTTCCAGGTGGCGCAGAAGTAGGGGCCAGGCATGCCTGGCCCGCCTCCCAAACGCGTCTTCGCCTTCCGTCATGTCCCCTCCGAAGACCTCGGCCTGATCCGCGTGCCGCTCGAAGAGCGCGGCATCCGTATCGAATACCCCGACTTGTACCGCGCCGACATCGCCCAGGCCGCCGGCCTGATCTTCATGGGCGGCCCCATGTCCGCCAACGACGATCTGCCCTGGCTGCGCCAGGAACTGCAACTGATCTCGGAGGCCGTGGAGCGCCGCCAGCCCCTGCTGGGCGTGTGCTTGGGCGCACAGTTGATCGCCAAAGCCCTCGGGGCCAGAGTCTATAAGAACCCGGTGAAAGAAATCGGCTGGTTCGATATCCACCTCACCGAGGTGGCCGCGCGCGACCCTCTATTCGCGGGCATTGGCCCCACCGAGACCGTCTTCCACTGGCACGGCGAAACCTTCGACCTTCCGCCCGGCGCGGAGTGGCTGGCTTGGTCGGAGGCGTGCCGCAACCAGGCGTTCCGCGCCAGCCCCGGCGTGTACGGCCTTCAGTTTCACCTCGAAGTGACGCCCGCCATGATTGAGGATTGGTGCGTCCGCGAGTTGGATTCCCCCATTGATCCGCAATCGAACGCCGCCCGCTTGGCGGCCCTGTCGAGCCTCGTCTTCGGCCGCTGGTGCGACTTGTTGTGACCTATTTCGGTGAGAGGCTACGTAACCTCGAAACTCCCCTCACCTCGCCGCTCGCGTTAACTCCGCCGTAGCCCCCTGGATCGCCCCCCGCTCAGTTGCCGATCTGCACTGCCTGCGACAATGGCAAGCTCCTGGACGAACCTCCCGCCCAGATCTTGTAATCGCCGCCGGCCACCTCGAAGCTGTTCTTTGTCTCGTTGAAGACGGAAAGGTACAGCGGGTCGACCGCGATGTTGACCGTCTTGCTCTCACCCGCCGCCAGTTCCACCTTCTGCCAGCCGATCAGCCTCTTGGGCGGTTCGCCGGTGCTCGCCGGAAGCGTCGCGTATACCTCCGCGATTTCCTTGCCGGCGCGCTTCCCGCCATTCTTCACCGTCAGAGACACGGTCACGCTGTGGCCCGCGACCGTTGCGTGCATCCCGGAATACGCGAAGGTGGTGTACGACAACCCGTGGCCAAACGCGAACAGCGGTTCCTTGTTCTCGGCATCGAACCACTTGTAGCCCACCTCCAGCTTCTCGGTGTAAGGCACGTCGAACGGC
>Ga0209039_10000922_pt1 | contig 28419 bp, 26 predicted proteins | sample BogFormECP12_OM1_FD_188238 | JGI IMG/M metagenome (GOLD analysis project Ga0209039, IMG submission 188238) | Bog forest soil microbial communities from Calvert Island, British Columbia, Canada - ECP12_OM1 (SPAdes) (version 2) | ecosystem: Environmental > Aquatic > Freshwater > Wetlands > Bog ... | reverse complement strand
ATTTTTTGCTAAACCTTTCTGACAAGTTAATTACCTCCAAAAGAACAAAAGCCCGCGGAGAGCAATTTTATAGTTGTTAATATGGCGAAAATACGCGCGCATATATGTAGCGCTATATGTCCAAGACAGAACAGCCTTGGGCTTTAATTTTCCAACTAAAAGTTAATATACGCGGTTTTCCGAGAATAGACAGAAACATGTAAGTTAGACTAAAAAGAGGCTTGAATTCAATTCTATCCAAAAAGGTGAATGAAATGGGTGAAAGGTTTAAAATTTTCATCTTTGTAGCAATCCTCGGATTCTTCGCCGGAATGATAGCAGACTTCGCCGCGACCTACGCGATCCCAGCACTTGCAACCGCATTACCCGCCGTTTTCGGAACGACCTACATGCTTTCAGGCCTTGTTGGAGCATGCCTAACACTACTAATGGTAAGCGTCTGGGCATACATCAGCGGACCATCAGAACGTTAACCTTCCCTCATCTCCCTTTCTTTACTCCAAATAACATTGACATATTTCTTCAAGAAGAACAAGCATTCTGCAAAGCGTGCGCGTGCCAAAAATAGTGGACTCAGCAGCGGAAAAAGCGGTCATCCGCGGAAAGCGTACCCGTACCTCGATATCTTCATAGTCCACTTCGAAAATTCTCAGCTCGAGATTTCAACCTTTTGGTTATTTCGAATGCGCGAAACTCAATTCTGTTCGATCCCCTTACCATGGGTCAGATTGGCAATTGCTGCGGTTAGTAGAGTACCGAAAAGCTTAGCTTTGACGCAGAAGTTTTCTTGAATGGAAAACAATCAAGGAACGTGTGAATAATGTGCGGTATATTCGGTTTTTCGCTTGAAAAACCTCTGCCATTGCCCAGAGTTTTCAGAGTTCTCGAAAGGCTCGAAACTAATCAGTACCCCGATGAGCCAACACCCGTGGGAGGTTACGGAGCAGGAGTCGCAGTACTTCTCGAAGATGGCAACGTCTTACTGCAGAAAGTTGGAAAGACCACAGACTCTCCCGCCAAAAAACTCGCAGAAATCGTTAAGGTCACCAGAGCTTCTACATTGATCAGTCATGTGAGGATGCCAAGCCCAGAATTTATGAAAACAGCCATTCACAAAGAAACTGCGCAGCCCTATGTGGTTGAGAGGGAACCGAAATTGACTGTTGTTTCAGTTCATAATGGAAAGGTTGAAAACTATAAGGAGATCAGGAAGACGCTAGGAAGTACTCACGTATTCGAATCAGAGAAGGTCGAACTCATAGATTCAGAAGTGATCCCCCACTTTTTCGAGGAAACACTCAGCGAAAGAGAAGATGCGCCCGAAGCATTGCGCTCTCTTTTCTGTGCTATGCAGGGATCCAATGCTGTAGCATTGCTACAACTGAGCGAAGAGGAGTCGTTTCTCCATTTACTCCACAAAGGAAAAACAAGAGGCCTCACGTTATGGGCAAATGAGCAAAATGAAGTGATCTTTTGCTCAAGAAAAGAGGTACTGGCAAAGGAACTTGGAAGCCTACTGTCGAAAGGCAAGTTCAAGGAAAAGATCTCAATTCGATACCGCGAAGAAGCTGGGCTTTTGCTTTCCTATCCCTTACGACTAACATGACAATCGTATTTTCAGAAAGCATTTGTGTGTGACTTGTAAAGAATGGATGGCAAATCAACGAGCTCAGATGTTTTCTCTTTTTTCGCGAAGCCTGTTCGTTCGGCCTTATGCGAACTCGGCTTCACGGAAGCGACACTGCCCCAGAAAATGGCGGCGGGCCCCATTCTGGCAGGTGAAAATGTGCTGCTTCTTGCACCTACAGGGAGCGGAAAGACGGAAGCAGTGCTTCTGCCGATTTTCTCAAAACTAGTTGAACAGCCATCAAGAAAAGGGATAGCGGTGCTCTACATCACGCCTATGAGGGCTCTTAACCGCGATCTCTTGAAGAGATTGTCGTTCTGGGCGTCCAAACTGGATATTTCTATAGAAGTCAGGCATGGAGACACTGACTTGAAACTTCGGAGAAAACAAGCAATATCTCCTCCAACAATACTTGTAACGACGCCCGAAACCCTTCAAGCAATACTTCCAGGCTCACGCATGAGACAGCACCTGCGAAGCGTTCGATGCGTCATAGTAGATGAAGTGCATGAAATTGCTTCAAGCAAACGTGGAATCCAGCTCACGCTTGCACTCGAGAGACTCGAAGACATCGTCAAAGACAATTTTCAGAGAATCGGTTTGTCAGCAACCGTCGGCAACCCTGAAAAAGTTGCACGGTTCCTCGCCGGAACTAAGAGGGACATCAAGATAGTAGACGTTGCCTTGCCCAAAGGCTACCTTTACACCGTCGAAAGTCCAATCCCAATTCAAGCTGATTATGAAATGATCAGAACGCTCAACACGTCTCCTGAAGCAGCCGCAAGATTGAGAAGAATCACAGAGCTCATAGACAGCCACAGGTCAACATTGATTTTCGTTAACAGCCGCACCATTGCTGAGACCCTCGGTTTCAGACTCAATCAGCTCGGACGCAAAGACATCGCGGTACACCATGGTTCTCTGTCAAAAGAGGAACGAGGCCAGATAGAAGACCAGTTCAAGAATGGCCACTTGAAAGCCATTGTCTGCACGAGCACTTTGGAGCTTGGAATCGACATAGGACACGTTGATCTCGTCATACAATACCTTTCACCCCGACAAGTAGGAAGCCTAATCCAAAGAGTCGGCCGCAGCGGCCATCGGCTTGACATCGTCTCAGAAGGAGTCATAATAACCGCTTATCCAGACGACACACTAGAATCCGTTTCCGCCACAAAGAAAGCTCAAGCAGGCAAAATCGAAGATGTTCCAGTAAATGAGAATGCATTAGACGTCCTGGCACACCAAATCGTTGGAACACTAATGGACAACCAGACACAAAGTCTGAATGAGGTTCTGTCCCTTGTTCGAAAAGCCTACCCGTACAGAAAACTCTCACGGCAGACTGTTTGGGACGTAGTATGCTTTTTAGAACGGCTTGGACAAGTAAGAATCGATGAAGAAGGCCGGGTCTTGAGGAAAGGCCGGAACAGTCGAAAATACTACTATGAGAACCTGTCCATGATACCTGATGAAAAACGATATCCAATTGTGAACGTTGTCTCTGACAGGAAAATAGGCACTCTAGGCGACGAATTCATGGCTTTGGAAGCCCGCATAGGTCTTAACTTCATCGTGAAAGGGCAAGTTTGGCGAATAGTTCAGATTGAAGAAGAAACAGGAACCGTTTACGTTGTGCCCTCGGAAGACCCGTTGGCGGCAGTGCCAGGATGGGACGGAGAAATGGTTCCAGTTCCATTCGAGCTCGCCCGAGAAACTGGCCACCTCAGAGAAATAATCGCCAAGACGCTCAGCAGAACGGGAAGTGTTGAAGTTGCAGCAGCTGAGCTGTCGAAGGATTTTCACACTGACAAATCAACGCTGTTGAATACGGTGCAGGAAGTTGAAGAGCATTTGAAACGAGGAGCACCTCTTCCAACTGATAGATGCATTCTCGTTGAAGGTTTTGACAAGTTTATCGTGGTTCATGCCTGCTTTGGCGAGCTTGTAAACCGCACGTTGGGATGCATCTTCGACACTGTGCTAACGGACAAGGAAATCATTGTCGGTTGGTGGAACGATGGCTATCACATATTAATCGAGACTCCTCGAAAACTAACGCAACAAGCAATCCAAAACGCCTGCAAATACATGGTCAGCCTAACCGAAAAGGAGGCTGAGGAAGCTTTCTCAAAATACCTAGATTCGAAGTTCCCCTTTTCGTACAAGATGAAATTCGTTGCAGAACGCTTCGGAGCTTTACCGAGGGGAAAGACTATGAGCTATGAACGGATGAGCCAATTGCCCAAACGCTTTGGTAACACTCCGATTCTTGACGAAACGCTGCGAGAAGCGATGATAGAGAAAGTCGACATCAAAAGAGCCAAAGATATCATACGCGCAGTTAGCGAGGGAACCATTAAGGTAAACACGTTCTTCAGCCACGAGAAACCAACACCTCTAGCCTATCATATGCTCGCCAAGTTTTCCGATTTGTCCGAGTTGATGGCTCCTGAAGGGCTATTGCTAAGCAATATCGATAGAATGAAAAAAACCATAAAATCCAGATATCCTTCCTTATTATGTCTGTCCTGCTGGGATTGGACACGAGATAAGAGAATTAGAGAATTGCAGGAAGAACCTGCCTGTCCAAAATGCGGTTCAAGATTATTAGCACTTCTGTACCCAAGCCAAGACGCCGAACATGTAAGCGAAGCTATGAAAAAGAGGCATCAAGGAGAAGACATATCGCCGGAAGAACTCAAAGAAATCACCCAAGCACGACGAACAGCGGATCTAGTTTTGAGTTATGGAAAAAAAGCGATAATGGCACTAGAAGTGAAAGGGGTGGGCCCTGAGACAGCATCAAGAATTCTTGGAAAGATGCATCCAAAAGAAGAAGATTTGCTGATGGATCTTCTCAAAGCCAAAATTCAGTATCTGCGAACAAGAGAATTTTGGAAAGATAAAGAAAAGCGAAAAACAACTTGATCGGCCTACACGACGAAAGCAAGAGGCTGCTCTTTCGCTCATAAGACATTAAGCCTCACGGCCGAGACTCTTCTTTGATCATGGTTCGAAATCTGTCTTTGCTTGTTGTTGGTGAAGCGCATGCAAAGTTTTTGCAGACGTAAGCAGTCGTTCTTTCATCAATCATTTTCATATCTTTCACGAAATCAGCTAGCTTGACGATGTCCAAGCCATCAGTTGGTTTGAGAAGGACCGTCTTGTTTGGAATGTATTCTTCCTTCAAAATGTTCAGCATCTCCTTGGTTTGTTGAGCCTCCAAATCCCCCACCAAAACGATTTCGAGAGATGGCCCTATCTGAGAGTCCAGTGCAACGAGAAACATCGTGTTGAAAAAAGGTGGTGCCATTATCTCCGAGGAAAAGGCTCTGGTCATCTTCAAAGCTTTTTCCTCTAATTCCTGGTCTCCAGTCAAACGTGCGAGTGTGACCAAGTTGTGGAGTCCAATCGAATTGCCAGAAGGCAATGCGCCGTCTCGAATTTCTTTGGTGCGAGTCAGCAACTTTTCACTGTCATCTGCTGTGAAGAAGAAACCGCCAGCTTCCTTGTCCCAAAAATGATTAATCATGACTTTCTGAAGTCGGATGGCCTCACGTAGAAACTTTATGGAAAAAGTCGCCTCATACAGCTCTATCAATCCGAATATGAAGAAGGAATAGTCATCCAAATTGCCGCAAACCGCTGCCTTCCCATCCCTAAACCTGTGCAGAAGCCTGCCTTCAACTGTTTGAAGATTCTTCAAGACGAATTCTGCTGCTCTGGAAGCTTCACCTGAATATTCTGTCTGGCCAAACGCTTGAGCAGCCATAGCATAAGCCCCAATCATTAAGCCATTCCAGTCTGTAAGGATCTTATCATCTTTTCCAGGATGAACCCGTTTCTCTCTAGCTTGAAAGAGAAGCTCCCTCGCCTTCTCCAGACGATTCGAGAATTCGTCAATGGTCATGGCATGCTCTGCTGCTAAGTCGCCCAGGGTTTTCTTCAGGTACAGAATATTCTTTCCCGTTCGAGTCTGGCTTAGTTCATCAGTATAGTTCCCTGCTTTGTTAACGTTGAAGGTTTTTTCCACTAATTCAGCGGAATCACCTAGATTTCCTTTGATTTCTGAATGAGTCCAAAGGTAGAATTTGCCTTCCTTTCCTTCGCTGTCGGCATCTTCAGCAGAATAGAAACCGCCCTCTGGATTCGTCATAACTCGCTTGATGTATTGAAGAATTTCTTCTGCTGTCCTTTGATATTCCTTCTCTTTCGTCGCTTCGTAAGCCTCAACGTAAGCCAAGCAAATCGTGGCCTGATCATAGAGCATCTTCTCAAAATGTGGAACGCGCCAGGAGGAGTCAGTAGAGTACCTGTGAAAACCAAAGCCAACCTGATCGTAGATGCCCCCGAGCCTCATTTTCTGCAATGTTTTCTCAACCATTTCTAGAGCCTTTGGCGTCCCTTTTCGTTTCCAGTACCTTAGGAGAAAGATGAGATTGTGTGGTGTCGGGAATTTCGGTCTGATTCCAAATCCGCCTTCGGTAACGTCAAAGCTGTCGAGCAATCCGATGAAGGCTTCGTCTAATACATCAATCGTCAGTTCTTCGCCTGCTGTTTTGACTTGGCTGTGATCTCGGAAATACTCTGCTATTTTTTCTGCGGGTTCAGTCAGTTTTTGCCTGTCCTTTTCCCAGACTTCAGCAATATTTCTCAGAACCTCCTGCAGGCCGACTCTTCCAAACCTGCTCTCTTTCGGAAGATAGGTGGCTGCAAAGAATGGTTTTCCAACAGGAGTCATCACTATGGTTAGTGGCCAGCCACCGGTTCCCGTCATCATTGTGCAAACGCTCATGTAGATGCTGTCGATATCTGGTCTTTCTTCCCTGTCAACTTTTATGGCCACGAACTTTTCGTTCAAGAGTTCCGCAATTTCGTCGTCCTCGAAGGATGCTGTTTCCATCACATGGCACCAATGACACGTCGAATAGCCTATGGAGAGAAAAATGGGCTTGGTCTCCTTCTTGGCTTTTGCGAAGGCCTCTTCGGTCCATGGATACCAATCAACAGGGTTGTACGCATGCTGTAGAAGGTAAGGACTCTTCTCGTTGATCAGATGATTAGACTTTCTCTTCATTGTCAAACCTGCCTCACTCATACACAAAGGGAGCCATTAGAATTTTCCTAACCAGACGTCTTTCACCGCAGCATAACGAAAGGTAAATTGAACTAAAAAATGTGCAGAACTTCGCGCCCCAGAACGTAGGAGAAAGAGCGCATAAAGGGCTAGATGCGCGAGTGTCCAGTCAAATTGGGGTGTTTGTTCAATAAAGGCGAACTCAAAAGACAAAAAAGGGTAGAAAATCTACGATTACCGCATTTCGTGCGCTTTAGACCTATATGTCCAAGTTTCGATTCGTTTCATTAGTTCTTCAATTTCCTTCGCGTTTTGCATGTTTTTCACCTCGAAATGTTTTCTAGCAGATATGCCAAAGGCAAAAACGGAATAATCCGATTTCACAAGTTCAATGGGCAAAAATCTTGCTTATCCCGTAGAGTCGCGACAGCACCATATTAACCTACTGGATTTAAGATCAGTATTAGGCATGGTGAAGTTACATCGATTCCCATGCATTAGTAGTTTTTGTTTCCTGTCAGCTTTAGTGTTTTGATTTCAGCAAAATAAGTGTCTCTAAGAGTCGCGCGTGGTTATGCTCCTAAAAGGCATGTTTCATCAAAAGCAGGCTTTCAGGGTTTCTTAACGAAAGAACGCGCGCGCTTTCAGCCTTGCCTATTTCAAACTTGTCTTTTGTCATTTGCGACCACCTCTCATTAATTGTGCTTTTCACTTCTCGGCAAAGATAAAGAGCCTTTACTTCCATTTTGTTAGTATCTCCTCTCTCTGGAATGTAACCCTGCTGACAAAGAAGACAACAACAGCTATGACTAAGATAACACCCGCCAAAATCAGCAGATTCGTGTCATTGAACGCAAAGAATCCAAGTTCAGATGCTATGTATATTCCAAAGAAGGGGAGTGCGGACAGCATTCCCATTTGTTGTGCCGTTCGCACATCGTTTACTCTGGATGAGATAATGATATTTAGTTCAACGCTGAGAAGACATATGAATGGCGCCACAAGCAAGATCGCCCCAATATGCCAGTTAGGGCAGTAAAGATAGCCCAGTGTGCTTTGCGTCACCAAATCCATGAGCGACATGTATATCACTGAACCGGCATAGATCGCCGCTAAAGGTATGACGAGCCCTGAAATAGTCTTGCCCAACAGGATTTCACCGTCTGTCATTGGCGTTGCCAGAAGCGGTTCCAAACTCTTTTGGATCTTCTCTCCAACTACACTGTAGGAGGCTATGGCGGCGGGAATTACGGCTGCTCCTATGAAAAACCATATCGAGAATGCGTCCATGTACCTGGGAAGAGTTAAGGCGTTTATTCCGTGGCTACTGCCTTTATTCAGTCCATATTGCACAATCAATGGGAACGCAATTCCGACAACAAGAGGGAAAACAACGGTTACATAGATGACTGTACTCTTCCGTTTGAAGATCTTGAAGTCTTTTGCGGCAACTGCCCAAGCACTTTGCAAATCCATTTTTTTCATCCCCTCACGAGCTTGAGGTACACATCTTCTAGAGTCGAGCCAATCTCTGTTATGAATTGCACGTGTCCGCCTGCAGCTTCAATCGCCTTCAAAATTGCTGGATTCTCTTTTTCAGGGTCGTTGACATCAATGACTAGGCTCTTATCAGTTATTTCTGAAACTTGAAAACCGATCTTCTTGATCGCTTCCATGATTACATTATCAACCCGCTGAAGCTGAACCTTTATCTTTCTGCCAGATGGCGAGCGCCTCAGCTCTTGCGGGGTGCCTGTTGCGACTAGTCGAGTTTTTAGTATCGCAACCCGGTCACAGATCTTTTCAGCCTCGTCCAGAAGATGCGTGGTTAACAAGATTGTTCTTTTCTCCTTTTTCAGCTTGAGGATGAAGTCTCTAACCGTCTTAGCGGCTTCCGGATCGAGGCTTGCAGTTGGCTCATCCAAGAACAGGACTTGTGGGTCATGGATGAGTGCGCGGGCTATGGCGAGTTTTTGCTTCATCCCTTTGGAAAAGGTTCCTGCTGCTTCGTTTCTTTTTTCCCATAGCCCCAGCATCTTGAGAAGGTATTCTATTTGCTCTTTCCTTTTCTGTACGTCAAGTCTGTAGAATCGACCGTAAAAATCGAGATTGTCATAGGCGCTTAGTTCCTCATAGAGCCCGACATTTTCAGTCAGCAGTCCAATCATTCGTCTTATCTTTTGTTGATCGGCGCTGTTTCCGACGTCGTAATTTCCTATCTTCGCAGTGCCGCTGGTCTTTGATATTAGACAGCAGAGCATTCTGACAGTTGTTGTTTTCCCTGCGCCATTCGGGCCGAGAAAACCGAAGACTTCGCCATCGTTAACATGTAGCGTAAGGCTTTCAACGGCTGTAAGGTTGCCGAATTTTTTGGTCAGGTTCTCTGTGTCTATCAATTTAACATTACCAGACTGCTGTGCGGATGTTAATTATCGTTTGGTAGGAGCGATCGAATATTTAAGCGCGCGCGCTTAGGTTTGCCGGTTCGAGAAAGATGCCTACTGCAAAGAAACAAGGAAGGACTGTGCGTCTCAAATCTGCCCCCAAACCCGAAAATAAGAATTATAACCACTTTACACCAAATAAAGGGACAAGCCAGCGCGCTCTCTAGGTCCATGTATCGTTTTGGAAAGGTTGTTTCTTATCCTACTTCCTTCAAAAGGCATATCTTACAGCGTAGCCTCACAATAAGGTATGTATAAAGATTGGGTTCATAGGCTGTTTATTGATCGTTCTGACCTGTTTCTTAGGCTTCTGAACCAGAGATGGCTGAGAACTGAAGAACTTGTTAACGGAATGACGGGAGTGCTTGATGGTTTTGGAATTAAGTCAGGCAATTTGCTTGATTTGTGTTGTGGGAATGGCAGGGTATCGATCCACATGGCAGAGAGGGGTTTCAAGATTGTGGGTGTCGATATATCAACGGCCTTTCTAGAAGATGCCAGAAAGAAGGCAAAGGAACAAGAAGTCTCGAATCTTGTTACTTTCCTAGAAGGTGACGTTAGGAACCTGAAAAAAGTCGTCGGAGCAAGTTTTCGACCATTTGACGTGATTGTCAATGCTTGGACGTCTGTTGGATTCTACGGGCAGGAGGATGACCTGAGTATTTTCAAACAAGCTCGAGAGCTTTCGAGTGCAGGAGCAGTACTGTTTGTTGCCGAGACGATGCATAGTGAGTATCTATCCATCAAGTTTACGCCTACGTCTTATACGGAGCTAGATCATATTGTCATGTTGGAGAAAAGGAAATACGAACCGACGACGTCTCAAATGATGACTTCTTGGACTTTCTACAACAAGCGCGGAGATGATTTGGAATTTGTGGACAAAGTTGACATGACACACCACGTCTACAGTCTCAGTGAACTCTGTTCACTTCTACGAAGTGCAAAATGGGAAACTGTGGCAGCTTACGGAAACCTGTCAACACTTCAACCTATGAGTCCATTGACACACATGAACATTGTGGCCAAAGCCATCTAAGAAAGCGGTAGAACAAGCTTCCAGTAGACGCAAAGCAAACATAATCAGTCTCAAGTATTCTCTGCGCAGTTTTTCAGACAGTGTCATTTTTTCTTTTGTTTGATGAGTCCTTTGTAGCTTCGGATATTTTCTTCGCAAATGTTGTGTTTCCATCCGCATATACCGTTGACTATCTCGCCAAGATAGTACTCAAATTCCTCGTTGGTTATGTCGCTGGAAGCTTCAACAGTGTATACTATGTCTCCTTTGCTTCTGCTTGCAGTTATCGAAACCAGGATGTCATTCTTTTTCATTCTCAGTCACAGTATAGTTCTTTGGTTCAGAATGCTTTTAGGGTTTTTGTGGAATCAATCGTCACATGCTGTTTTGGGATATCAATCAGTCATTTTTGGAATTCGAAAACTCTGTTAACGAAGATTTCCGGAACAAACTCCCTGTGGATTCTTTAGCAAACTCTTGTTTGTCGTGATTTAGAATGTCAGTGACTTCAAAATGTTCTTCATCGCCGCCGCCGAATCTTGAAGTTTCACGGTTTCCTCGTCCGTCAAGGGCAGCTTCAAAACTTCTCTAACACCGTTTCTGTTCACGATTGTTGGAACACTGAGGCATATATCGTCGATTCCATAATAGTCGTGGAGTAGGCTTGAGACCGTAAGGATCGCGTTTTCATCGCGAATTATGCTTTCAACTATTCTGGTGAGGCCGAGTCCAATTGCGTAGTATGTTCTTCCTTTGAGTTCGATGATCTGGTAAGCTGCGTTCTTCACTTGTTCGAACATTGTGTTTAGAAATTGGTCGTCAAGTTTTTGGCCGAGAACCGCTGTGTAGTCCTTGAGTCTTGTGCCGCCAACGCTTGCCAGGCTCCAAGCGGGTACTTCGCTGTCTCCATGCTCGCCAATGATGTAGGCGTGGACGTTTCTAGGGTCAACTTTGAGATGCTCTCCTAGCACGTATCGTAAACGTGAAGTGTCCAGTATTGTGCCGGAACCAATCACTCTGTTGGACGGAAAGCCTGAGAGTTTCAACGCTGTATAAGTCATCAAGTCAACAGGGTTTGTTGCGACGAGAAGAATTCCCGTTGTGTTGTATTGCTTTATCTGTGGGATGATTTGTTTAAAAATCCCAACATTGCTGGCCACAAGGTCCAGTCGAGATTGGCCAGGCTTTTGGGCCAGCCCAGCGGTGAGAACAACAATATCTGCGTCTTGACAATCTTGGTAGTCTCCAGCCCAAACTCTGACAGGTTGAACGAAGGATACGCCATGGTTAAGATCCATAGCCTCACCCTCAGCTCTTTTCTTATCGACATCAATGAGCACTATCTCTGACACAGTTCCGTGAATCATAAGAGAGTAAGCAAACGATGACCCTACAAATCCTGCCCCGATTATCGCAACCTTTGGAGGACGAGAATACGTGTTGGCTGACAAAGAACCACCTGAAAATAGCCAAATGTCCTAATGGTGACTCTCGAAATAAACCTTTACATCGTATCCCATTTAATGCACAGATATAAGAGTAAATAGGCAAGACACATGAACTACTTACGCAGTTCGAATATTATCGTGTTAGGACCGTGGTATCGTGAGTGTGAAAGATCCAGTGTGTGGAATGCCCTTAGATCCGGCCAAAGCTGAGTTTAAAGTGGATTTCTTGACTAAACAGTTTTATTTTGACAGCGAGTATTGCATGCGCAGTTTTATTGAAGGTTCTAAAGTTGCTTATTTTTCCATGGAAATCGGCGTAAGGAGTGACATGCCCACCTACAGTGGCGGATTGGGGGTTTTGGCGGGAGACGTGATTAGGTCAAGTGCGGACCTGAGAATCCCCTTGGTTGCTGTCACCTTGATAAGCAGGAAGGGCTATCTCAGGCAGAAAATAATGCCTGACGGAAGGCAATTAGAGTTTCCAGAGGAATGGGAGCCTTCGAAATTCATGAGATTGTTGCCAGCAACTGTTGCAGTGAAGATTGAGGGGAGGGATGTTAAGGTCGGCGCGTGGGTTTTCGATCAGGAAAGTCTTACAGGTGGAGTTGTTCCGGTCCTGTTTCTCACGACGGATGTTGAGGGCAATGCCCAAGAGGATAGAGAGATAACTGATTTTCTTTATGGTGGCGACGAAAAATATCGACTGAAACAAGAAATAATCTTGGGAATAGGCGGCATAAAAATCCTCGAAGCCTTAAACATCAACGTCAAGAAGTATCACATGAATGAAGGCCATTCTAGCCTTCTAACTCTGGAACTTCTGAGAAGAAATGAGATGGACGCTGACAAGGTGAGGAACCTGTGCGTCTTCACTACTCACACGCCTGTTGCAGCTGCATTCGACAAGTTCTCTTATGATCTTGTTTCGGAAGTGCTTGAGATTGAAGTACCCTTGGGGGTCTTGAAAGAATATGGTGGATCTGGCATGCTTAATATGACGCTTCTGGCTTTGAATTTGAGTAAATACACTAATGGTGTGACAAATGCACATATGGAGTATTCGAGAAAGCTCTTCCCAGGGTATCACATTCAAGAAATAACGAACGGTGTCCACTCTTACATGTGGACATGCCAGTATTTCAGACAGCTTTTCGATGCGCATATTCAAGGGTGGGCAAATGAGCCTGAACTTCTCGTGAGAGTTGATACAATTCCAGATGAAGAGTTGTGGGAAGCACACGTGCAAGCAAAGCGGGATTTGCTTGACTTTGTTGACCAAAATGCGGGGGCAAAGATGGATGTTGACACGTTGACTTTGGGCTTTGCCAGGAGGGCCACTGAGTACAAGAGGGCAACGATGATTTTTTCAGATCTAGAGAAACTTGAGGACGTTGAAAGGTCGGGTAAGATTCAGTTGATCTTTGCTGGAAAAGCGCATCCCAGAGATGAGATGGGCAAGAATTTAATAAAAGACATTTACGGGTACATTGACCGATTGAAAAATGAGGTTAAAATCGTCTATCTTGAAAACTACAACATGGAAATGGCAGCGAAATTGACCTCAGGCGTTGACGTTTGGCTGAACACTCCCCTGCCTCCCTATGAGGCTTCGGGGACAAGCGGAATGAAAGCAGCACACAATGGAGTAGTAAACTTTAGCGTCTTAGACGGTTGGTGGATAGAAGGCTGTGTCGAAGGCCTCACGGGCTGGGCGATAGGGCCTTTCCCCGATAACCTGATGAGTGAAGAAGAGAAAAGAAAAAGAGAACTGGGGGACCTCTACAACAAACTGGAATATCTCATTATTCCAAAATTCTACCAAGAGCGAGACAGTTGGATAACCATGATGAAAAACTCGATAGGAAAAGTTGCATATTACTTTAACACTCATCGAATGATGAGAAGATACGCGACAGACGCCTACCTCTGAATATGAGTTAGAATTAGCCCCTAACGAACGCTTTCATTTGTTCCTTGCTTTGCGAGCTCGTTCTGAGGGAACCCGACACCCCACTATAACTCTTTTCCACGGCTCAGATTTGTGCCTGCGTTTTGGGCAACGAATACTGTTCGGCTGGCGCTAATAGCTTTGACGGCTTAGCCTGCATTATTCTGTCGGATCGGTAATTCGGTAGCCAGTGCGGTTGACCTCAAGCAACTTGACCGTTGCACCCTTTATTAGTAGGTAATGATGGCTTTTGCGATCAAATTTTAAGCCTTCTTTGGGCAAGCCGTTTACGATAATCGAGGTAGCACGCGCGCCCCAACTTTTGCCATCCGCAGCTTCCGCAACTTTCTCAAGATGTAGAGCAAACTCTAGGTCCTCCAATTTCACTTCAACAAGCTTTTCTGTAATTGTTGGTTCCATGGTTCTTTATTGCCTCTTGCTCTTTTTATTGCTTTCAGCATTTGTTTGGGATTCGGTTGAGACAGCTGGGGTCTATTGCTTTTCTTTTTGCCCACACATCGGCAAGGCGCGGTTATGCGTCGACTGCAAAAACAAAAGTGCACTTGGTCCCAAAAGAGGTTTTGCACCACAAGTTGGTGATGCTGCTGCCGGAGCTTAGCAAGCGCAACATTCTCAAATGGGTCTTCAAAAGTTATATTCTTAGAAGTGCTAACATTCTATGAAGAGCGTGTTAGATTTGTTTCAGAAAATCCTAGTTCCGCTAGATGGATCCGAGCATTCTTTAAGAGCTTTGGATGAGGCGGCGCAAATAGCGAAGGCTTTCTCTGGCAAGATGACCCTGATAAATGTGTATTCGGTGCAGCCCATCTTGATGCCTGTGCAGTCCGGACCTGGCTATACAAACGCTCCGATCTTCACAGGTCCTGAAGTTTCAAAGCTCATGGAAGCGGCCAAAAAATCAGGAAACAAAATTCTTGAGGATGGTGAACAAAGGATCAGCGCAACGGGGGTTCAAGTCGAAAAGCTGCTTGTGGAAGGGCATGCTGTTGAGGAAATCGTGCGGGTTGCGAATGAAGGCAATTTCGACTTAGTTGCAATAGGTGCGAGAGGCATAAGTCACATTAGAGAGATGCTTTTGGGAAGCGTCACTGATGGAGTAATACACCACGTCCACTGCGCGGTATTGGTAATAAAATGAGATTCAGATAGCGAGCGCCGCCGAGGTGCAGACTCTCTGCACAGGGCCTTATGACCTTGTTTTTTATCGTGTTGTCCTGTTCGAGGGCCTTTCTTCGCGCACTATTCATTCTTGGCAGTTGACCTTAGAAGATCTTTGGCTACGCTCGTAAAGGTCAGGTATCGATAATGAACCTCATCGTTCAGATCTATTAGGAAACTGTCAACATCTGAAGTGTTGATGAATGGGAATTCTCTGATTACCTTTTTGTGCTCGGCATAAGATGCATAGTCTTTGTAGAGACAAATCATAACTGCATCCCGGCTTAACCCTATTCCCCTTTCGAGCGAGAGAATTACGAAATGACTCTGGCTCAAACTCTCTTTAACCGCCTTTCTTACGGTTTCGACTCCTTCGGGGGGGAGGTCTTTGAGTTTCAAGAAAATGAGTGCACAAAGGTTGTATCCCAGTTTCCTGAAATCGGGTATCATCGTGTATTCGTTCACGACTCCCTCTTTCTCCAGCTTCCTAATCATTCTGCCCACAGTCGGCTGGGAAACTCCAATGGCCTTGGCCAATTCTCTGTCGCTTCTTCTGGAATTCTTGATCAACTCTGAGACAAGAGCCGCCTCAGTGTCTTTCAGTGGCTCCCTCTCAACGTTAAAGCCGGGAGCAATTCTTTCCCTGTCACGCTCACGCTGCCTATCTCCTTCCATAATCACTCGCCTTTCCCTGGAACCTCTGACACTTGATGAATAGATAACAAATATAACCCTTAGCATGATCATCGCGCCAGATGAGTGCACACCCTTGTTACAATACACATTAAGCAGAATAAGACTATAGCTTAGAATGATACAGCTTTATAGAATACTGTGAATCAAGTCTGGTATGTAGAGACCCCAAAGACCATCGAAACTTGAACTAGTTCTCAATAAGGGACAGAAGGAGAACAGAGACAGATTCGCTAGGTCCAGTATAAGTGTAAGTTTACAGCGCTACTAGATTGCACATCTAAAACAGTGCCTGCCAAAGATGTAGATACTAAAGAAGAACTGCTTACTTTCTGGTGGAATGCTCTAAAGGTCTTATTGTCTTGTTTCTATTTTCTATGTTTCTCCTTCTTTGGGTATTCTTACTAAAGAAAGAGCATGGAACGGCAACTCATTGTCCAGCTAATTATTAGCATTGTATCGAGAGTTCAGAACGGAAATAGACTGTTCCGAAATGCTATTTTGTTAAAAGATTTCTAGACTTCTTTGCCATCGTCTTTTTTTATCCCAAATACAGGAGTAGCTAAGTCAGTGCCCTTGTCGAGTTTCTTCGCGCTTCTAAACCGTTTGTCCACAAATTCCAACACTCTGCTCGTCTTGTGTTGTGCAACGCCTTTCTTGTTCAAACGCTTTGCTAGGTCTACTGCGTTTTCAAAGTATTCGTCTTCTTGTCCACGAAATTGGACCACGACAATCTTTTTGCCCATATCTTCTTTTGTAACAACGCGCGCGCGCTTTTTGGGCAGTAATTTGAATCTGGATTATGAGAAAGGGAAAGAGCGTAAAGGCAATTAAGCACAGCAACAATAGACAGAATCAGAAAAGCGCGTGCTATTTGAAGGTGATTGTTATGGTTGACGATGACGTAGACATAGACCCACTGGGTGAAATACGAGAATTAAAGGAAAGAGTGTCTAACCTTGAAAGAATAGTAGCAGATTTATGCGATAAGATGAACAACTATGAAGATTGTTCTAAAGACAGTCCTTTGTTGTCAAGAAAGAAATCTTAAATCTGCACGACTATAGAGGGCAAACTAGGGTGAAATCATAATGGGCAAAGGATGGATAATTTGCAAATACGATAATAAAGAAATCCCAGTTGGATACAGATGTATCCATTTGCTCGTTGAGCATAGAAGCGCGCGAGATGAAAAATATGGATAAAATAAGCGCATGGAGAAGCCAGTTGGACTATGCGACGCTCATACTAATGCTCATACTATTTGAGTTTATTGTCAGCGTGATAATGCTTTTAGTAGGATATCTCACAGGAAACGCATACTTCAGGGGAGTTGGAATCGGATTGATAATCTCTTGGGTGACAAGTGCCTTAGCCTATTTTATTGTAAAGAAGGCAAAAGCGACCTTCTCGAGGGCACAGCAACAGAAGACAAACTAGGAATTGAAGAATGAGTGAAAAACCAACTAGTGTAAAGATAATTGCAGTAGTGACTTTAGTTGCTACACTTCTAGTTACTTTAGTACTAGGTTGGTCTGAAGTTCTTGTCTTATCCCAAAATCCATCAGGATTTTCAATGTACGGTGTGGCTTACACTCTAGTTGCACTTATTCTACAAGGCTATGCTTTCATAATATCCATTGCTATGCTTGTCAGTGATTCGAAGTATGTCTGGTATGGTTCAGTAACATTTTGGATTTCGATAATTGTAACAGACCTTTCGTTTACATTGCCTTTCTCTTCAATGGGATTAGCTGCTGTATTAATTGCATTATTTTCATCGCCTATGCTATCTAGCATAATATGTTTGTACTTCTTCCTAAGACGAAGAGAAAAGGATTACTTTCATGTTCGAGTGAAATAATGATGTTAATAGACCTTGAGAAAAGTTGATAGTTTACGACCCTCGCATGCGTTGGACAGGCAAATGGGAAGGAAATGTTCTGAAGAATTCGGAAATAACCCAGGAAAGTTGGCAGAATGAGGCTCAAACTCGGAATCTGCAACATGGACCGAAGAGAACAAGTCGTACGTCTTGGGTCAATGCTATTCTTCCTTTTAACATCGCGTTGGGACCTGTTGGAACTCTAATCCAGCTGCTTATACTCAACCTGCATGGAACGGTAATTGATGTTGGATTAGCTATCACCCTTTTCAATGCGGTTAGCGTGCCGTCCGCAATAGTCTGGGGTCTTTTCACGGATCGCTTCAATAGGAGAAAGCCGATAATCGTTGTAAGCTACTTGGTAACGGCAGGGGTTCTAGTCTCGTTTCTGTTTGCCAGCACGGGATACCTTATTTCATTGCTGTACGCGTTGTTTTCATTGGTATCATCTGCCTCGACCACGCCATTGAACCTTCTGATTATGGAGACGGAGCCCAAGCAGAAGTGGGCGAGCGCCTTTGCCAGGTTCTCCATGATCACAAGTATCGGGCAGACAGTGGGATTGCTGCTGAGCGTGGCTTGGGGATTTTTCCTTTCTTTGAAGTACCTCGTAGTTCTCTTGGCTATTTTCTCGATTATATCTGCCGTTCTTTCTATGCTGATGATCCATGAACCCAACGTTATCTTCGAGCGACACGTGATAGTGCTAAACAAACCGAGCTTTTTCCAGCGGCTTCAAGCCCTCCCTATCTTCTTCCTCAGGGTTCCCCGTTTAAGCGATTTCAGAAGAGTCTTCAGAGACTTAAAATACGAACTCACTCGACAGGTACCCATCCTCTACTTCTCCATTTTCATGTTCTACCTCGCGTCGGGACTCTTCAACACTTCAATTGTTCCCTCTCTGCAAACGAACCACTTTTCCAGCTTCCTGATTTTCCTCGTCATGACCATCGGGATGCTGATTCAGATAGTCGCTTTCAGGTATTCGGGGCCTTACACTGAAAAGAAGTCACTCGTGAAGGTATCGATCCAAGGGCTCGTCCTGAGATCAGCATGTTACGCGCTCCTAGCCATGACATTATACATAATCTCCGGGTTATGGTTCTTGATTCCCGTCTTGATTCTCTATCCAATCGCGGCAGGTATTGCCTACTCGATTTATTACACGGCATCGAACACGATGGTCTTTAACGCACTTGGCGAGGGAAGACAAGGCCATTCCTTAGGAGTCTACAGCGCACTTGTAGGAATCGCCACTCTGATGGGTTCGGTGATTTCAGGGTTTACGTCTTTCTTCCTAGGTTTCTCCACGACATTCATCCTAGCTGCTGCATTGCTGGGATTGTCGGCATGGCTTGCCTCATTACTCGAGCATCCTAAACCAAGCGTCAACATGCCGAAATAAACCGCGTGCAATAGACGTCTAATTGTTTAAATAATGTCTTTTGTGTGATTAAGGACTACTTTTGTTCTTTTCTCTTTAGCATGTTTTCCATGATTGGTCGCAACTTGGCGTTTTCCGCCTTTATCTTTTCTGTGCCCAGCTTTTGCATCTGTGCAGCTATCTCTTTCACGACCTCTGCAAATTTGATGCCCTCCGCCGCAGAAACATATTCTACGCGCAATCTTTCTGGGCTCATACCGAGTTTTTGCATCATAGGCGCAAGGGCGTCCATTCGGGCCTTCATCTTGTAGTTTCCACTGATGTAGTGGCAATCGTAAGGAAGATGACATGCCCCCACCATAACCATACCAGCGCCTAGTCGGAAAGCTTCGAAGATGAAGTCACGATCCACTCTTCCTGAACACATAACTCTGATGGGTCTAATCACAGGTGGATATTCAAACCTGCTAGTGCCTGCTAGATCTGCACCTGCATAACTACACCAGTTACAAAGGAACGCCAAAATCTTCCCCTCTGGGTTTGTTTCCAACGCGGCTCTTATTTGAGCAATTATTTGCGCGTCAGTGAAGTGTTTCTGAGTTATCGCATCCGCTGGGCACTCAGCGACGCATGTTCCGCATCCATGGCACATCGCGCTCATCGTCTCAGCAACTTGGCCCTCTGGGGCTCTAATTGCTCCGTAGGGGCAGGCCTTGGCGCATAGGCCGCATTTCACTTTCGTGTTGCGACATTTTGCTGGATCAACCACGGCAACGATTGGTTGTATTTTGTAGGTAGGTTTGGAAAGGATTGTAGCTGCTCTGGCTGCGGTTCCCATGCCCTGGGAAACGCTGTATGGCACGTCTTTCGGTCCTTGGCATCCTCCAGCGACGAAGACACCGTCTGATGGGGTGTCAATCGGTTTGAGTTTTGGATGGCTTTCCATGAAGAATCCGTCACTGCCTCTGCTGATGTTGAAAACTCTGGCGACTTCTTCTGAGCCTTGACTTGGCAAAGCAGCCGTTGCCAATACAACCATGTCGCTCTCGACCTCTATTGGTTTGCCGTCTTCCCGTTCAGCTTGAACAATCAGTTTCTTTGTTTTCGCGTCTTCACATATGTTTCTGTTCGTGAGTTTGACTCTGATGAAGTTGATGCCTAATTGTTGAGCTTTCCGGAAAAGCTCTTCGTAGCCTTTCCTGTTTGCCCGCATGTCCGTGTATAACACGTTTATTTTCAGCTTGTCCGCGTATTTTTCCTTTAGGAAGACAGCGGTTTTCAATGTTAGCATGCAACAGAACCCTGAGCAGTACTCGAACTTGTTAATGTCACGCGAGCCTACACATTGGATGTACGTTATGCTTTCCGGTGTTTTTCCGTCTGAGGGTTTTTGCAGTTCTCCGATTATCTGTGTGTTCGTGTCTATGATTCTTTCAAGCTGCAAGGCTGTTATGATGTTTTTGTGTTTTCCATAGGCATAGTTCGGAAGGTCGTATGGTTCGTAGATGTCGTATCCTGTGGCCACAACGATGCAGCCGACATCCAGCTTTTCTTCTGTCGGTTCCTGCTTGAAATCCACGGCTTGTGCTGGACAGATTTCTTGACATTTCTGGCAGCTGCCGTCTTTGAAGAACAGGCAGGTTTCCTTGTCAATGGTGTAAGTGTTTGGTGTGGCATATGGGAATGGTGAGTAGATTGCTTTTCGTTTTCTAACTCCAGCGTCAAACTTGTTTGGTGCTTCGACTGGACAGACCTCGGAGCATCTGCCGCAGCTCGTGCATTTGTTTTCGTCAACAAATCGGGGCCTTCTAGTGATTGAAGCTCTGTAGCTTCCTATCACGCCCTCAACATGTTTCACGTCTGTGTTGGTGAGTAGCTTGATTCTGGGATGGACAGCTACGGCCCCAATCCTCGTGGCAACACATGAAAACCTGGGGCAATGAATTTGCTGGGGACAGTTTGAGCATTCGAATACTGGAAAGCTTTTGCCTAGTTGGGCCATATGTCCTCCAATTATTTCCGCCCTGTCAACGAGGTAGACTTGATAGCCCATTTCTGCAAGATCAAGAGCGGCGCTTGCGCCCGCAACGCCTGCACCAGCTACCAGTGCATTGCTTACCACTGGAACTTCGATTACATCCAATGGTTCAAGAAGCCTCACTTTCGCAACAGCCATCTTGACGAGTTCCTTGGCTTTTTCAGTGGCCTCTTTTGGTGTGTTCTGGTGGCACCAAGAAGAAAACTCTCTTATGTTAGCCATTTCATACACGAAGGCGTTAAGGCCAGCCTCTGAGACAGTTCTTCTAAATGTTGGTTCATGCATTCTAGGTGAACAAGCTGCGACCACGACGCGATTAAGCTTGTATTCTCTTATGCCCTTTCGAATTTCTTCTTGGCCTGGATCAGCACAAGTGTAACGGTTTGTCTTGACGTAAACCACATTTGGAAGCGTGCGAGCGTACGCGGCCACATCCTCAACGTCCACGGTTCCAGCGATGTTGAGACCGCAGTAACAAACGTAAACACCAATACGCAGTTCTTCGTTACCTACTGCACTGGCAGACGCAGGCTGGACGCTCATTGCTTTTTCAACTTCCTTTTCGCAACTGCCTGAATCTGAGCAACAATTTGGATGTCAGAGTAGTTCGGCATCGTTATCGCATCCATCGGACAAGCTGAACTGCAGATTCCGCATCCTCGGCACAGGCCCTCGTCAACCCTCGCTGTGGATTTCTCTCCTGTTTTAACTACGCTTATGGCTTGATAGCCGCAAGCTGATTCGCATATCTTGCAGCCACTGCAGAGGTCTTCATCCACCTTTGCAATAATGGGCTCAACCACCCATGAATTCTTGCTTAACACAGATGCTGCTTGTGCTGCAGCCGCGCTTCCTTGAGCAACGCTATACGGTATGTCTTTTAGGCCTTGGCACGCACCTGCCAAGAAGATCCCTGGAACTTCAGTGTCCGTTGGCCTTATCTTAGACTGGCATTCAACGAAGAACCCATCTTTACCAAGAGGTATGTTCAAGATCTTTGCCAGTTCAGACGCACTTTCCGAAGGAACAGCGGCGTTTGCAAGGACAACCATTTCGGTTTCAGCGGTCACTTGCTCCCCGTCTTCATTTTCGCCGAACACAGTGAGATTCTTAGTCTTCGGGTTCTCAAGGATTCTGCGGTTTTCAAGTTTGACTCTGAGGAATTTGACTCCTGATTTTTGGGCTCTGTTGAAAAACTCTTCGTAGCCTTTGAAGTTGCTCCTCATGTCATTGTAAAATACGTAGACTTCGATGGCCTCTCGATACTTCTCTTTCAACATCACTGCGTGTTTGAGCGTGTACATGCAGCAGAAGCTTGAGCAATACTCGAACTTGTTTATGTCACGTGAGCCTACACATTGGATGAAGGCTACGGAATGCGGTTTCTGGCCGTCTGAAGCACGAATCACTTTCCCTCCTGTTGGACCTGCAGCAAGTATGAGTCGCTCGAACTCTAATGCGGTGAAGACATTTGAGAACTTGCCGTAGCCGGTCCACTGCAAATCCGTTGGGTTGTACATGCCGTAGCCTACGGTAACGACTATCGCTCCTACGGTGACATCAATCTCTTCGGGTTTTTGATCAAAATCTATGGCTTCTCTGGCCCCGCAGGCGTCTACACATTTGTAACATTCAATGCAATAGTCTCTGTTAATCGTGTGTGTCAGAGGAACGGCTTGGCCGAAGGGGATTGAAATTGCTTTTCTCACTCCAAGATACATGTCCGCGTAGTTTGGATATTCGATGGGACATGCATCTCTGCATTCACCGCAGCCTGTACAATTTGCTGCTATCACGTAACGAGGATTCTTCCGTATTTTCACCCTGAAGCTTCCGACGTGTCCATCAACTTTCATGACATCGGCATATGAGATTATCTCGATATTGGGGTGCCTTCCCACATCAACCATTTTTGGACCTTCGATGCAGATGCTGCAGTCAAGCGTCGGAAACGTCTTGTCAAGCAACGCCATATACCCGCCGATAGTCTCGCTTTTTTCAACCAAGTAGACTTTGAAACCCATATCAGCCAAGTCAAGCGCAGCGTTGATCCCGGCGATCCCGCCCCCAATGACCATGACTTTTTTTGTCATCGGCAAATGAAGAGGCTTCAGCGGTTCCAGCAACTTTGCCTTAGCAACGGCCATCTTGACCAAGTCTTTAGCTTTCTCTGTAGCTTCTTCGGGGGCATTCTGGTGGCAGTATGAGGCGAATTCTCGAATGTTCGCCATCTCAAAAAGCCACGGGTTAAGCTCTGTCTTTGACAGGCAACTCTGAAAAGTCGGTTCGTAAAGCCTCGGGGAACAGCCTGCCACAACGATCCGTTCCAACTTTTTCTTCTTAATAGCGTCTGCTATTCCATCCTGGCCTTGACGGCTGCACGGATAATCCATGCTCTCGACATAGGCAACGCCGGGCAAGTTCTTCGCGTAATCAGTCAAAGCCGCAACATCTACTACGGAAGAGATTTTTGAGCCGCATTGGCAAATGAAAACACCGACTCTGGGCTCTTCTTTCTGGATCAGAGCTTTCTTCGTTGATGTCGTCCTTTCCTTTCTGAGGGCGCTCCGCTTTCTCGCGGTGCCTTTAGACATTCTTCTCCTCCTTGAGACCGATTCTCTTCTTCACAGATTCTCTGGTTCTTGTGGATCCTTTGGCTTTCAGTTCCTTAGCCATGTCAGTTGCCGAAGTGAGACGCTCAAGAGCCTTGTTCCAAGCGCCAGATCGCACGACAGTGTGATTAACTCGAGTACGCTTAAGCAAAAGAGCTTCATCAACCGGACAAGCGATCTTGCATGCACCACAGTATACACAGAACTTGTCGTTCACATACACTTTCTTATCTTCATTTTGAAGGTTCAGAACTTCAGTAATCGGACAGACATCCATGCAGATTGTGCATCCTTCGGGACATTTTTCACCATTAATGGCGATTTTTCCCTCAAACAGCCTCCCCATATTGATGGTTCCAGCTGGGAACTTTTCTTCGCAGTACCCACAACACGGACAGTGCTGACTGTCAACTTCGACAGTAATTGATGCTTCACTTTTTTCAGGTTCTTTAAGAACTTCAAGGTTATCCGCCGATTGCTCAGGGGGACTTGAAAGGTGCAGGCTAATCAGTCCCAGTGGACATGCATCTTCATTCTTGATCTGAATCAACGGAAATTTCTTTGAATCGATTTTTATGTCACGAACAATCTGAGGAAAGCTTCCCTTTTCGACGGCTGGAAGAAGATGCTTGCCATCTACCGTGACATTGATTGCCCCGTATGGACAGAGTATGTCGCATGCACCGCAGAAGTTGCATTTTGATACGTCGATGTCGACTCTGGGTTTCAGAGCTTTTTCTCCCTGAGGAACAGGTTGTCGTGCCGTCGTAATCGCTTCCTTGGGACATACCAAGCTGCAGATTTGGCATCCTACACATCTTTTTTTGTCAAGAATTAGCCTGTAATTCTTGATTAGAATGACCCATTCTAGAACAAGCTCGTCTGCTGTTTCTCTCTTCAACGTTTGCAGGGGCATCAGTCAACACGCCTTGGAGATATCCATGCCATACCAATCAGGATGATACATTTCACATCAGAAGTGCCAGACGCCATGGATGAGCAGTCCTTCCTTCAACGAAAGGTTCTGAGAAAGTCTTAATATAAACGTTGCTCGAACGTCGGAGATTATCGTCCGTCTGTCCTCAGAAGATGCCCCGAAGCATTATTGGAAGCGCATGACGGATAACTGGATATTCCGCAGAATCTCAGCTAGTTTTCGATTTACCCCTTGCCTTGGCGCAGACCGATACGTAGCACTGTAAACCCTTATTTAATGTGACGATCTTTTTCAAGCCTACCAGCCTTAGCAGCTGCTCAAAAACAGCTCTGGAAAATATCTTTTTCAACCCCGTGATTACCACCAAAGCTTCTTCCTTTGCTACACGATATATTTCCTTTAGAGTGTCGGTCGCGGATGGCGTGTTCTGAAGCAGAGTCATAGCGAAAACCTTGTCAAAGACCTGACCTTTGAAAGGCATATTATCGGCATCCGCCCAGACAAGGTGCACACGGTCATAATGCTTGGCGCGCTCCCTCGCGACCCGCAGAGTCTTCTCAGAAATATCCAATCCCACGGTCATCGCCGCTTCACTCGCAACGTAATCAAACAAGACTCCAGTTCCACAACCAACATCCAAAACCATGTCGGCTTTCCCAACATCAACATAATTCAAGGCCGCTTCAATCTTCAGCTTCTGTTCCTCAGCGTACCGCACATCATACATATGAGCTGTCGCATCGTAACGCCGCATCACATCGAGTTTTTTGTGCCAACCGTCCATCAGGGCCCTTCGGAAATCTTATGTAAGTACACGTCTTCTAAAGCTATTGGAGAAGCCACGTTGCCGAACCGCCGTTCCATTACAGTACTAGTCGATCCCACTTTTTCAGACGCTGAGAAAGCAATAAATAATGCTTTTTTGCAGCGCAAAACGCTGCTTGTGGTGGGCAATTGCTCCATCGACTATTCGGGCAGAGCAAGCTCAAGCCTGACTCTTGGTGACCGCATTGTAATAGCGAAGGCTGACGGCTCATTTCTCATTCATCGCTCATTCGGCTATGAACCCGTCAACTGGATGCCTAAAGGAAACGTCGTATTCAACGTGCAACACAGGGAACACGTGTTGGAAATTCGCGCCATAAGGAGGAAACCACCAGAATCCATCAAGGTCTCATTCGCTGACATCCGGTTGGTTACCGCTTTAGATCTGGCAGACTCGGCAGAATTCTCGCTCAACGCAAGCGAACAAGACATGCAAAAAGCCATACTGCTCAGGCCCGAACTCTTAGAAGAAGGAATCAAACCGATAAGCTGGGAAAAAAAGGTCGAACCAGGCTTCATTGACGTCTACGCAATAGACAAACAGGGAAAACTCGTCGTCATAGAAATCAAACGAAAAACAGCTGGAAAAGATGCAGTGCTTCAGCTTTCAAGATACATAGAAGCAATCAGACGCAAAGCCGATCGAGAAGTGAGAGGGATCATAGCATCACCGGGAATAGGAAAAGATGTCCAAAGGCTGCTGGCAATTTCGGGACTAGAATTCAAACATCTCGACCCAAAGAAGTGCGCTGAAACACTCCGCCGTACCGAGATGAGAAAACTTTCAGAGTACCTGGGCGAAAACCCATCCTAGCGCTGGAGAATATTTGCACGCTTGCTACGAGCATTTCTGCTAAAGGGCTTGGAGATAGCGGACCCGTGGCTACTTATGCGCTGTGTTCAAGTGGGGACACTTGGTTCCGAACAGCCAGAATTTTGAACATAACTTGCTGGGTCTCGATTTTCCGCAGGCTATCTTACTTCTTTTTCGTAACGTGAGGCCACAAACGTAATGCTTTGTTTTGTGATTTTTCTTATTTGACATAAAGGTCATTTTAAAGTGCAGTTCTTGCTTCTTAAATTCTCAGAACCACTAATCCATAGTGGCAATGTTAATTACAGATTCATGTGTCAAACTTTTCATTTTCTGACATAGAGAACTTTCGCAAAAACGCGGAGCATGCATATTCGCATTCTGTGTGCTTTCCGTTTCCTTGCCAATTCTACCGTTATTAATAAAAGGCGGAACGGTCATTCTGTAATGAGGACAAAAGAGAGTATGCCTAAAGATCCCGTTTGCGGAATAATTTTGGACGACAAGCAAGCGAAATTCAAGATCACTCATGACGGGGAAACATATTACTTCTGCAGTCTTGTCTGCAAGAAGAGGTTCAAAAGGCACGCGGCGAAGTTCATCAAATGATGAAACCCCATTTTGGGCGCAGTTCGAGTCAAGGTGCCACCACCTAGGTTTATCCTTTTGCAAAGAAATCGGTGATTCGCTTCTGAAACAACGAATTCCGTATGTGATGGCTTTCTCTAATCCAGCTTTCCAAGGGAATACTGAACTGTTCTTTGATTCTTCCCAACACTTCACTGAAAGTATTGTATAGCAAAGGTTTTTGTCGCATCGCATTTCTGACGTTTTCTCTTACTTGCCACACTCCGACAGGCATGATGTAACCTTCGTGCGCTTCCCGCAGAACGATGACTGTCGCTTGCCTTCTCTCTTTCAGCAATTGCTCGCAAACTGCTAATCGAGCTGCGTAGTAGCATCCGCCAATTTGGGCGTAGGTCGTTCTTCGTTCGTACCCTTCCCAGTCCGAAAAAAGAACAACTTGTTTCCCGTTAGGATTCCAAACAGTTCCCGGGTACCAGGCTTCAATGGCTTCGTAGCTCCATTCTCTAGGCAACATTAGCACTTCAAAAACATTATCCAAGTACTTTGACTCATAGATGCGGTACTCGTTTATTTCGGGGAACTGTTTGACTTTCTCCATTAAGTTCTTGGACAGTATGTCATCAACGGCCGTTATACTCCATCTGGTCGGCACAAGACGACGGTTTTCTTTCAGTCCAAATGCTCCGACGCTGAAGGCTTTCTGAATTCTGGTTTCCAGAACACCTTTGTCATACAACTCCAACACTGCAGGAACAGCCTTCAGATCAGTGTCACCGTAGGCTTTCTCAATCTGATGATCCCAGCTTGCATTACCAACCTTCAAATCTCGTATAGGCGCCGATGGCCCAAAAGGCTGGACCTCATCGCTCAAGAATATACAACCGTGCGGCTTCCTAGTCAAAGATAGCTCAACGTCCACAGGCTTCACAGCCAACGCGAGTTCACGTGTCTTCTCAATTATCCTCCCAGCCTCATCGAAACGTTGCACGTGAACCCTATGCTTGCCCCGGACAAGCATCGAACGAAAAGCCACTATCTCATCAATCGACTTCCCGAACCAGAATTCCGACAAATCAAAAATACTCGTATCTTCCCCTACTGGTGGCACAAGCGGCCCAGCATACACGTTCGGATACCCTATTCTTCCGATGAAAACACTCGGCGGGGAAGCCCCATCAACCTCTTCACTGCTCATCAAAGGCGCATTTTTCAGGTAATAGTTCACTTTCACGATGATTGGACACCTTGTCTTGCCGCACAGAAGCCTCGAACCCTTACACACGACACACAGACCACTCTTGGAGGCCCTAGCGGTGATCGTTGGACCTTCATCAGGTTTGACGCCTTTTTTCCTCAAAATATCATGTAGCCACGTGTCCGAATAAGAATGGGACAAATTGGAAACAGTCAACTTCCTTCAAATATTGATGCGAAAAAGGAGCTCTTATGTGTTCTGCAGCCGTTTCTATCAGCAGCTTCAGAACATTCGGCACGGGTTTTATAACTGGTTCAAAGTAGAATATGTGGTGACCGCTATGACTGAAGAAGTCAGATTTTACAAGGGAAAACACAAGGTCAGAGTAATGACCAAAAGTCGTGGAAACTGGATTGTGGAGACCCTGGAAGCATTCGAAGACATCGTCAACGGAGAAAAAATCAAAGTGAAAAAGGGAGACAGGCGCTTCATACCCCCTAACCAACTCTTCGAAAGGAAGACCCTGTCACCACCAGTGAAAGAGCACACTTACGAATTGAAGATGGAAAGAAGACTCAAACATCTCGTTCAAGAAGAAGAAAAAGAAGACAGTTAATTCAGAACAAAAGCAGAGTTGTGGCGCCCTGGCCTAGCTCTACACTCGGATTTTAACTCGGAAAACACATTTGACGGTTTCTTGTAGC
>Ga0209039_10000921_pt1 | contig 28422 bp, 23 predicted proteins | sample BogFormECP12_OM1_FD_188238 | JGI IMG/M metagenome (GOLD analysis project Ga0209039, IMG submission 188238) | Bog forest soil microbial communities from Calvert Island, British Columbia, Canada - ECP12_OM1 (SPAdes) (version 2) | ecosystem: Environmental > Aquatic > Freshwater > Wetlands > Bog ... | reverse complement strand
AAACATGTCTCGCAGTGATAGACTCATTACCTTAAAAATCCATAAGAAATAAACTAAAAAATCTTCTAGAGACACCATCCTAAAAGCGCGAAAGAACCTTTTCTAATTCTAATATTAAAAAAATAGGATCAGAACTTTTTACCCCGGACACGGTCGATGTCAAATACAGCCGTCTTGGCCACGTGCATGACCGCGAAAGTGCCCGCCTGTATGGGATCCGTGACCACGAGGTCCGCATAATCAGGTACGCTGCCTGCCATGTTGAGCGAAATGACGGGTATGCCTTCGTTATGGAGCTTCTTGACCTCTTCCGAGATGCTCCCGCCCATGATGGAGCCGGCCAGCACCAGGATCTGGGCCCGATGTAAACGCTTGACGGCTTCCACCGCATCGGCAAGGTTGTCCTCGCCCACCAGGGGTATGGTATCGACGCTGATCCTTTCACCCCGGATGTTGTGGCGGTCCGCCTCATTGATGGCGCCCATCGCGACCTGGGCGACCTGCGCCCCGCCGCCGATGATGATGACACGGGCGCCGTAGATCCGGTCCAGGGGCGGGTGAAGCGTGATATTTTGCACAAGGGGTAATTTTTCGATGGCCTTCACCAGGTCATCGATATCCTTGACGTTCTCGACTTCCATGTAGACCGTCGATTTCCCCTCATTCTGGCCTTTGTCAATGATGAACTGCTGTGTATAGGTGATGTTGCCGCCGTGTTTGGCGACCATGCCGGCGATATCCCGCAGGACGCCGGGCTTATCCTTGCAGAACATGTTCAGGGCGGTCTTGCCCGTCGATATGCCGCTCCTCGAATAGATGAGCTCGTACTCGTTGACATAATTATCGACGTACAGGACCTTCTCGGTCTTAACGATCTTCAGTTCCCAGCCGTCCTTATCGTATACGTCCAGGGTCCAGCCCTTCTCGCTCGGCTCCACGTCCTCCAGCATGTCGGTCAACTGGGACGAGGGAAGAACGATGGCGTGGTCGGGCTTTTCGCAAATTAAGACTAAATGCTTTATCGTCGGGTTATACAGGAACTCATTCGGTATGGCGAAATAGTAGTGGCCGTCCTTGTTTTTACTATATCTCAGCACGAGCAGGTACTGCCCGTCCACCCTGTAGACGTGCTGCATGCCCGATAGGAAATAGTCCTTCAGCTCACAATTCTGCTCGATCCTGTCGATGACCGACTCCATCGCCTGCTTCATTTCCTGAGAATTATACCTGTAACCCATTTTGTTCTCCCTTAGGTTTATTCCATATGTATTGTTTTAAACATGAATTTTTTCCCCATCCGGGGGAACGGCGGCTTAATGATGCCCAGCTCGGTGATGATGGCCGTCACATTCTCCATCGGGGTGGCGTCGAACGCCGGATTGTAGACGGCGACGTCCTTCGGCGCTATCGGGGAGCCGTTCCAGTATCTCAGCTCATCGGCTTTGCGCTCCTCGATGACGACGTCCTTTTCCTTACGGGCGAAGTCGAACGTGGATAGAGGCGCCGCAACGTAAAAAGGAATATCATGTGCCTTCGCCAGGACCGAATGCGAGTAGGTCCCTATCTTATTAAAAACGGCGTCGACGACGATGCGATCGGCGCCCACGATCACTTTATCGACCTTGCCCGAGCGCATGACGTGGCCCGCCATGCTGTCGGTAATGAGCGTTACTGGTATGCCGTCTTCCATGAGTTCCCAGCAGGTGATACGGCTGCCCTGGTTGAGGGGCCGCGTTTCGCAGGCGATGACATTGATGTTTTTACCCTGCTCTATGGCAGAGCGGACGACGCCCAGCGCAGTCCCCCAGTCGACGCAGGCCAGCCTTCCCGCGTTGCAGTGGGTCATGACCGTGTCGCCATCCTTCAGGAGAGCGGCGCCATGCTCCCCGATGGCCTTGCACTGCGCCACGTCCTCGTCCGCAATGGCTCTGGCCTCCAGGAGGGAAAGCGCTTCCACATCGTTTCTATCTTTTCCGGTCAGCGATCGACCAAGGGCCCGGGCAACGCCCCAGGAAAGGTTGACCGCGGTCGGCCGCACTTCCTTAAGGCTTTCCGCTCCTTCCTTAAGCTTGAGGATGTAATCGTTAAAGCTGCCGGCGTTAATGGTCCTGGCCAGCAGCGCCACGCCGAAGCCCCCTGCGGCCCCGAGCGCCGGAGCGCCCCGGACCTTTAATTGCAGGATGGCATCCCGCAGCGTATCAATATCATGGATGTCCAGCATGACAAGCTTCGAGGGCAGCGCCGTCTGGTCAATAATGGTAACGCAGCCCCTGTCATCGCTCCAATCGATCGTTCGCATCAACTTAACATAAAGCAGTGAAGATAAAAACCTGTTGGTTTCCCTAAAAATATTATTACACGGCCCATATTTTCGAAAGATACGATTCCGTCCGTAGTTATAAGAATATATTTACCCTTAACCGCTAAGTCTAATATGATACGTATGAATGGAGATATCTCATCTGGCCGTAGTAGCAGACGAGCTTTTTTGAAAGCACTCGGTGCCGCTGGCGGAATGGTCATCCTCAGCTCCGGCGCATGGGGCTGCATCGGCGGCTCCTCAAATGTAAACCCCACCATCAGGCCGACGGGCAACCTGACATACACGGTCTTGAGCAGCGTTAACTCGAAGTTCGCGGAGTATACGCCACTGCCAGTCTCGGTCACGCCGTCGCTGAAGGACTACGTCGTGGGCGACATCGCGAGCCTCGACAATTTCGACCGCACGGGCATCGACGATGCCGGAAAGAAAGCGCTGGCGGCGAATTTGTTCTATCTGACGCCATCCACGGACGACCAGATCTACGATGTCTATAAAAACCTGAAGGACGCGGGCATGCCCGCATTCGTGACCACCGATACAGCTCTACATACCTATCATATCCTCTTCGACTATATCCTGAGAATGCTGGAAGTAGGGCATTTCAGCCCCGACATCATCGAGCTTTCCCATTTGATGTTCGACGAATCGGTCACCCAGATGAGCTCCTCCACGGGCCTCATACAGGCGGCCGCCCTCAAGGATGCCGCGTTCTTCGCGGTAGCGCTCACTCTCCTCGGCGAGACGCCCGATGTCCCGGCACAGGCTAAGGACATGGTGCAGGGCGAGCTTTCGCAGATAAACGCTCACCAGGGCTTAGCCGATTCGCCCATCTTCGGCTATCAGGAAGACTATAGCCAGTACGTGCCCCGGGGCCACTACACGCGGAACGATACGCTTAAGAAATATTTCATGGCCATGATGTGGTACGGCCGGATGTCCTTCCACCTGAAAATAAAGGACGACCCCGACCGCTCCAAAGAGCAGACCCGCATGGCGATCCTGGTCACGCTCGCGCTGAAGTCGAGGGCGTTCGACCTGTGGAAAGGCATCTATGAGCCCACGGTTTTCTTCGTCGGCGAGACGGACGACCTGAACATTTACGACTATAACCAGCTACTGCTCGACGTCTATGGGGATAAGGTACAGCTTTCCGACCTGGCGGATGATGTAAAGCTGCAGGACTTCATGGATAAGGCCTTAAAGCTAAAAGAGCCGAAGATCCTCTCTACGGATCTACTGGATACCGATTACGACCAGACCGGCATGGACTACACGAAGGGCCTCAGGTTCATGGGCCAGCGCTTCATACCCGACTCCTACATGTTCCAGGAGCTTGTCTACGATAAAGTCGGTACCCTGCAGGACCCCCGGCTATTCCCCATGGGCCTAGATGTCATGGCGGTGCTGGGCTCGGCGAGGGCCTACGACATACTCGATAAGGTCTACGATGAGACGCATTATGCCAACTATAATAAGCAGTTTAATTCCCTGAAGCAGCAGTTCGCCGCCCTCAAGGAAGACACGTGGACGGAGAACCTGTACTGGTGCTGGCTTTACTGCCTGATGGCGTTACTGAACGAGAAGGGGGACGGCTACCCGACGTTCATGAAAAAGCAGGCATGGACGGATAAAGAGCTGAACTCGGCGCTGGGAAGCTGGACCGAGTTAAGGCACGATACCATCCTGTATGCAAAGCAGAGCTATACGATGAGGGCTTCCGCCGTCATGCCTCAGGGTAACGCCCAGGGCTACGTCGAGCCGAACCCCGAGCTCTACGGGAGGCTGGCGTCGCTGACGGCCATGACCATCGACGGCCTGAAGTCCCGAAGCCTGCTCGATGATACGTTTGCCGACAGGCTATCCACGCTAAAGGGCCTGCTCATATCTCTCAAGTCCATCTCGGAAAAGGAGCTGGTAGGAACGGCTTTATCGGACGACGACTACAGCCTCATCCGGAACTACGGCAGCAGCCTGGAGAATATCCTCACGTTCCCGCCCGACGTGAAAGACGCCATAACGAACGATACCGATAACAAAATGGCCGTCGTTGCGGACGTACATACCGACGTGAACACGGAAAAAGTACTCGAAGAAGGCGTCGGCAGCCCGTATCATATCTACGTCATCGTACAGATCGACGGAAAGCCCGTGATCACGGAGGGCGCGGCGTTCTCCTATTACGAGTTCAAGCAGGCCATGAGCGACAGGCTCACCGACGAGGCGTGGCAGGACATGCTCAAGAACGGGAGCGAGCCCGCAGCCCCCGAATGGACGAAGAGCTTCTTGTCCTAAAGGCGATGGCTATGAAGTCGGATAAGGTATTGCTCACGGCTTTCATTGTTTTTATCATGCTCGCCGCAGTTCTGGCGTTCGCTATAGTCAGCAGTAACGGCCCTCGGGAATATGTCATTATACCTGAAGGCGCAGGGCATTACGCGGCATCAGAGTACCCAAGGATTATCGATAATGGCAACGGCACCGTGAACTTGATAATATATCCCGAGTCGAGGTACGGCAACCGGTTTGCCGTAGAGTTTGATAATGAGCCGCTGATCCGCGAAGGCGTGGCAACCACAAATGGCCCGACGCTCATCAATGACATAAGCATCATGGATTGGGCTCACGATCTACTGGTCGATATTACGCCCCTGCCGGATGGCAGCGGCAACGTTAGTATCTCAGCATCGACAATAGCCGGCACTTATATTGAAAAAGGTAAAATACAAAAACCCCTGGCAATTAAACCGTATAACGACACCCTGGGCTATACGGCTACCTTGAATAACGATAGCCTGGAGATCTTCCATGGATGTACATTGAAGCTGGCGACAATACATGAAGGCGGCGAGACGTATTACGTTGTGGCCGGCGTCGAGATAAACGAGAGCGCTGAAAGATTTGCTTGATGCGCTGCTCGCTTTTTCTACCTAGAGTAACAGCTATATATCTAAACTTCGTTTTAACAAGTAAGGGTTTACAATGGAAGGGGATATGAAAGAGATTGTGCTCGAACGTTTAGAGCAGAGGCTAAAAGAAAAGGACGATGAGCTCCATTCCTTGAAAAAGCAGCTTCAGGCGCCCGATACCGGTGGAGAGCTGAATGATTTCAAGGAGCGTATCGATAACCTCGAATCGGACGTCAAGGAGACACAGCTGATACTCTCGGAGGTCATGAAAAAGGTCGGGGCCCTCGAGTCGGCGATGAACTCAATGCTGATATCCATGGCCGACGGCGGAGGCGAAGCCGACCCGGGCGAGGACCTTTCGGTGCCAGGAAGCATACCAATGGACTCCAGGCGCTTTGACGGGTTTGCGGCCGGCGCAGACCAGAAGGATATTAAAGAAGATGGCGAATCTATGACACCCATTAACGACGGGCATAAAGACGCCGACGCGCTCAGGTTCTTTCACCTGGGCAGGAACTCCTGAAAGCCTCAATAAACGTGTTCGAACATGCACATTAAAGAGATCGAGCTGAATAATTTCAAATCGTTCGGCCGAAAGGCCAAAATACCCTTCTTCGACGACTTTACCACGATCAGCGGGCCCAACGGGTCCGGCAAGAGCAACGTCGTCGATAGCATACTCTTTTGCCTTGGATTATCCAATTCCCGTTCCATGAGGGCCGAAAAGCTCACCGATCTCATCTACTCGGCCGACGGCAAGAGCACCGGCACCGCCGAGGTCACCATTCGCTTTGATAATACGGACCGCGAGATGCCCATCGAACAGGACATCATTACCGTCACCAGGCGCATCAAGTCCAGCGACAGCGGCTACTACAGCTATTATTATTTCAACGAGAAGCCCTGCTCGCTTTCGGACGTCCATGATAACCTGCTAAAAGCCAAGATATCGCCCGACGGGTACAACGTAGTCATGCAGGGGGACGTTACCCGCATCATCGAGGTCAGCGACTTCGAGCGGCGTAAGATCATCGACGAGATCGCCGGGACCGCCGAGTTCGACGATAAGACGGACAAGGCGCTGGCCGAGCTGGACATTGTCCGGGACCGGATCGACCGGGTCACGATCATCATCTCCGAGGTCGAGGCGCGCATGGCCCAGCTCAAGGCGGAGCGCGACCAGGCCCTGCTGTACCAGTCCTACCGGGACGAGAAGATCAAGAACGAGGGCTACCTGGTCCTGTCCGAGCTAAAAGAGGCCCAGCAGCTGCTCGATTCCATGCTGGAGGACCTCCGGGATAAGACCACGAAGCGCGAGGCCCTGATCGTCGAATCGGAGACGAAGAGCGCCAAAGTACAGAAGCTGAAGGACGACATAAAGGCGCTGAACAACACCATCACTGAAAAAGGCGAGGGCGAGCAGATACAGATCCGGCGGCAGATAGAGGAAGCCCGCGCCGGCATTAAAGCCTGCATCAACATCATCGATTTCTCGAAGTCCGAAATAAAGAACCGCGACGACGAAAAACAGAAGCTTTTCCTGGACACGGAAAAGTCGAAAGGCCAGATCGAGGACTTCAACACTAAGATCGTGGAAGAGGAGAAGCGAAAGCTCAGCCTGACGAATGAGTATAATTTCCGGAAAGCCAGCCTGGACGATGTCCAGAAGAAAATTTCCGCCATAGATGCCCGATTTGCCGGCGTCCGGACGCGCCTCTCCGAGGTCAAGAATGCGCTGGAGACCGCCCGCAACCTGCGCAACGAGCGGCTCAGGGACAAGGACAGGGTCCTGGACTCGGCCCGCCGGAAACAGGACGAAGAGCAGGATGCCGAATCGGAGATCACCTCGAGCAAGAGCCGGATCGGGGAGTCCCGGGTCGAGGCGGGTAACCTGGAAAAGGACGTGGCCGAGTTCCAGCGCAGGAGCAAGGCCCTGTCCGTTGACATTAATGACATGGAAGGCGCGCGGGCCCGGGCAAAGCAGGAGCAGCTGGGCATCGAGGAGAAGCTGCGAAAGCTGCAGGAAGAGTTCGCGAAGAGCGAGGCCAGGGTCCGGGCCTACGAGGACCTGGACGGCTACAGCGAGGCGGTTGGCGCCATCATCAGCGCCCGCAACTCCCACGAGCTTCCGGGCATCTACGGCACTATCGCCGAGCTGGGCAAAGTGGACCAGGAGTATTCGACGGCGCTGGAAGTGGCGGCCGGAAACCGGATGCAGAATATCGTCGTGGACAACGACGAGGACGCCGCCCGCTGTATCTACTACCTGAAGGGCAGAAAGCAGGGCACGGCAACGTTCCTGCCCCTGAATAAAATGCGACAGCGCGTCCAGCTACGGAATATCCGGGAGCCTGGGGTCATCGATTATGCCATTAACCTGGTCCAATTCGAAGGCCGCTTCGACCCGGCCTTCTGGTACGTGTTCGGCGATACGCTCGTCGTTGACACGCTGGAGACCGCCCGGCGCCTGATCGGTACGGGCAGGATGGTCACGCTGGAAGGCGACCTGATCGAGAAGAGCGGCGCGATGACCGGCGGATACCGCTCCCGGACCAAGCTGAAGTTCAAGGCCTCGGAGGAGGAGCACATCAAGACGCTCGCCGAGCAGATCACCATCCTGGAATCGAGCAGGGATTCGGTCCTGAAAAAGATCGAGTCCATCGACGGCCACATCTATGGCCTCAAAAAGGACCGCTCCGACCTGGAGACGCAATCCTCGAAGCTGAACGCCCGCCGGGAAGAGCTGACCGGCGGCCAGACGAGGCTGGAGGCCGTCATCAAGGAAAAAGAGGCGGCCATCGAGGCACTGAGGGAAGAGCGCAGGAAGCTCAGGGACGAACTCATAATCGCCGAGGAAGCCATATCAAAGGCGGACGTCGACATCACGTCCGTCAGCGCCGAGGCCGGCAAGCTCGAAAATGATCTCAAGGGCTCGGAAGCGCCGGCGCTCAGCGACGAGGCCGGACGTATAGAAGAAGAGATGAAACGCCTGGACACCAGGCTCAGGGATACGGAATCCGCCATCACGTCCCTCAAGCTGGAGCAGAGCTTCGTGAACGTCCGCATCGGGGACAACAAGGCCCGCGGCGAGCAGATCGACGTCAACGTCGCCTCGCTCAAGGAAAAGATCGCCCAGAACGATTCCGAGATCGCCGAATATAACACGAAGATCGGAGAGCTCACGAAGCGCGAAAAGGAGATCGAGTCCGAGCTCACCGGGCTTAAGAAACAGCGCGACGAGATGTCGGAAGCCCTTTCCAAAGCCGATCACGACCTGTACGACGTTCGCCGCTCTCTGGAGCGGCTCACCGCCTTGCTCAACTCGCTGGAAATTGCGCGGGAGGAGAGCCTGGAAAAGATCAAGGCGCTGGAAAAGACGGTGCAGGAGCGCGGGGTCATGCCTTCCGAGGAGGTCCCGCCCGTCGACAAGGTCCGGGCCAACATCTCGATGCTGGAGAGAAAAATGCAGGCCCTGGAACCCGTGAACATGCTGTCCATCACCGAATACGATAGTGTTTCAGCCCGATTGACCGAGCTTACCGGCAAGCGGGATACTCTCCAAAAGGAGCGCGAGAACATCCTGGAAAAGATCGAGCACTACAAGACCATGAAGAAGGAGACGTTCCTTACTACTTTTGACGCTATCAATGGGCATTTTAAGGCCATCTTTAGCGAGCTTTCGGAAGGCTTCGGGGAATTGATCCTGGAGAATCCGGAAAACCCGTTCGAGGGAGGCCTCACCATCCACGCCCAGCCCCATGGCAAATCTCTCCACAGGCTTGAGGCCATGTCGGGCGGAGAGAAGAGCATGACCGCAATGGCTTTCATTTTCTCGATCCAGCGGCACAGGCCGGCGCCATTCTATGTATTCGACGAGATCGACATGTTCCTGGACGGCGCCAACGCCGAGCGCGTGGCCCGCATGATCAAGAAGCTGGCCGAAAATGCACAATTCATCGTGGTCTCATTGAGAAAGCCCATGATAGAGGCAGCCAACCGGACGATCGGCATCGCCATGCAGGAGAACAACATCTCCAGCATTACGGGGGTGAAGCTCCGTGCAAGCTGAGTCGCCGGCACAGCCACAGGAACAGTCCATTGAGATCCTGCTGGAGATGGCCCGGAGCGGCGAGATCGACCCCTGGAACATCGACATCATCGATGTCACTGATAAATTCCTCGCCCGGCTCTTGGAGCTGGAAAAGATAGACCTGCGAGCGTCGGCCCGGACTTTACTCTACGCTTCCATCCTGCTGCGCATGAAGTCCGATATCCTCGTGAATGCGCCGCCGCCCGAGATCGAAGACGACTATATGCCCGACTTCGGGCCGGAGCCGGACGACTATCCGGTCCTGGAGCCGAGGCAGAGGCACGCGAGCGCGAGGCCCGTCACGCTGCAGGAATTGATCAACGAGCTGCAGCGGGCCGTTGCCACCAAGGATATCTCCCACATGCGGAAGAGCCTCAAGATCGAGAAGCCTCCGCGCAAGACGATCGAGGAAGTCCTGGGCATAGCCCACAACGAGGATATCGAAAGGAGCATCCTGGAGATGACCGCGGTCCTCGATACGGAGTTCGCATATCGCGACTTCGTCATGTTCTCCGAGCTGATAACAGACCAGTCGCCGCATGGCATTGTCGACGTTTACCTGCCGCTATTATTTCTCGCGAACCGCAAGTACATCGTTTTAACACAGGAGATCATCTTTGAAGATATCTTCATCCGGAGGACGATGCCCGTTGGATGAAAAGAAATTGTTCGAGGCCGCGCTGTTCTCCGCCGGTAAGCCGGTGAGCGAGCAGCAGCTCAAGAATCTTCTGGACCGCTCCGGCACGTACGTCAGCCAGCTGGCCGAAAAGCTCATCGAGGAATACCGGGGGCGCGATTCGCCCATAGAGATCGTTGCGTTGGAGGGCAAATATTCCATGCAGCTGAAACCGGAATATGGGGAACGTGTCATGGGGCTTTCGCCTGGTGAATTAAGGGGCCCTGCCCTGCGGACTTTGTCCGTCATCGCCTATTACCAGCCCATCCCGCAGTTCGAGCTTGTGAATATCAGGGGCCAGTCGGCCTATGAGCACGTTGCATTGCTCCTGGAAAAAGGCCTCATCCAGAAGAAGAAGCTGGGCCGCTCATTCGAGCTGACCACGACGGACGCGTTCTGCGACTATTTCGGCATTTCGAAGGGCGATGTCGATGCTATCAAAGCTCAGATACGAAAGAAGGCTAAGCTGAAAAAAGAGTCGCTGACGAAGTGGATCGATTCAAAGGTGCCCGACATGGACGCCTTCGATGCGGTCAGTCAGCTCATGCCTATAAATATTAAATAATGGCATTTTTTTAAACATTAAACCATTTTCATCGGTGGTATCTGGTAGGTACCGTTCAGCACTTGCGGCTTCGGCTGGTACATCCTCAATATCAGGTAGAATTTCCCTGCATCGGCCGGCAGCCAGTTCGATCCTTTCCCGGCCGGCGCGTCGTGCTGTATGTAGATGTCCAGCGACCCGTCGGGGTTAAACACGAGGCCGGGAGTCCTGTCACCTATCGCGTATCGGCCTATGGGGTTCGCCACGAGCATGTAGGTGGAGGCGTTGTACATGGTCACAGACCAGAAAGCATCAACGGGTGGCAAATTGCCCTTCTCGAAGTGTATAACGTACCGGTTAGCGCCGTTCAGGGGATCTCCATTGCTATCAGTCGTCGCCTTCGGGTAAACGGCTTCCCGGGGAACGTTCGCAGCGAGGCCTCCCTCGGCAACGACGGCCCGCGTCAGGTAATCATAGCCATAGGTACCTATATCGGTCGTCATCACCCAGCCGTTGATATTTTTACCGCCTGCCTGTTTCCACGCGCTCTTCACGATGCCGTCCCCGTCCTTGATGGCCCTGGCCAGGCCCGCCGCCACTGCGGGGTCGAGATCTTTCCCGTATGGGGTCTCGTTATTACCGAGGCCGATCCTGTCGAATACGGCCATGAGAGCGGCTTCACCTTGCGGAGGCGGATTATTCTTCAAGGCCACTCTGAGGTCTTCAAAGAATGTCAGGTTTGCCTGCACATTAGCAGACGGCGAATATTTCTTGAATGTAGAAAGATCCCGGGTCGTACCGACAGATGTTTTCCCGTACTGGCTCAACGGCGTCAGCTTGAATTGATCCTGCAGCGCCGTTACGTTCGATACATCGTTCTGGCCATTGACCAGTATCCTCCCGACGATCCAGACGGTGTTCGTCGGCGACTTGATCTCTTTAACGCCTGCCGGAAGGCTGCCGTTCCAGCCGGGACCCACGATGGCAAAATCACCTTCGCCGGTCCCCGTCGTGCGCCGGCCGACACTATTAAAGCTGTTCGTATAAGCATCGAGAAGCTGCATCACATAATAACGCCCGTTCGTGTCGGGAACGTGGAGGACAATGGGCCCGTCGCCCAGCTCAAGCCAGGCCGACGAGTAGAGCGTATCCGAGTTAGGGGTCACGATGATCGTGTCGTTGGGCGTTGCCAGGTGAGTCACGCGCCCGAACTGGTTAACGGGGGCATGGGCGGGGCCGGGCATTGTGACAAATATTTTTTCAGTATTTTCCATGATGACCGGAGCCAGCCCATAGATGTAGGCCTGGACGCCTATGGAGTAGGCATCGTTCTCACGGGACGTATAGTCGTCATTTTTCACACCGCCACTTTGCATATTAGCCCAGCATACGGCCAATAATGCGATGATGCCGATTGCCATAAGGCAGGTAAATGCTTTATAAAGGCCTCTATTAGCAAAGTACACTAACTTCGATCTCTTAGCCGTATTCATGACCGATCCATCCATTTATGTATTAACAAATTATATTATAATAATCATTTCATAATAAAAAAAGACTTTGTGGCCTGCCGGTAGCTTTTTATTTTTATAAAATTAACATATGCTTGCCGGAGGACATTGAGTGATCATAGAGCAATTGACCCGCCCATATAGCGCTAACAAGTTTGAGATCGTTGAGAGAAAAGGCATCGGCCACCCTGATACATTGTGTGATGGCATATCCGATGCCATTTCAAGGGACCTGTGTAAATATTACCTGGACCACTTCGGGCAGATCATGCACCACAACGTGGATAAGGTGCTTCTTATCGGCGGGCGCTCCCGGCCAGTGTTCGGGGGAGGCGATATAATAAGACCCCTGACTATCGTCATCGGCGGAAGAGCGACCGACGAGGTCGAGGGTGCCATGGTGCCGGTACAGGACATCGCCCGGGAGGCCACGAAAAAATTCCTTAAGGCAACCGTAAAAAACATCGATGATCACTTTGCCATCGAGCCCCGGATCGGTGTCGGCTCCTCCGAGCTAAGGAGCCTCGTGGGCAAGACGCTGTCGAACGATACTTCGATGGGCGTAGGATTTGCCCCATTTAGTCGCCTGGAAGAGAACATTTTCAAGATCGAGCCGTTGATGCACGCGACAAATGGCGTCGGCGAAGACGTAAAGCTCATGGGAATACGTCAAGGCGGTTCGGCCCGGTTCACTTTAGCGGCGGCCATGGTATCGAAAAATATTAAAAACCGGGATCAGTACGATGATATAAAAGTAGAATTAGAAGGAAAGGCACTCGCTTATGCAGCGTCGGAATGGGAAGACACGTCCGTGGTGATCAATGCCGCGGATAAAGGCGAGGATATTTACCTGACGGTCACGGGCACGTCGGCGGAGATGGGGGACGACGGCGAAACAGGCAGAGGTAACCGCTATAACGGCCTTATCACGCCCGGTCGCCCGATGACGCTGGAGGCTTCATCCGGCAAAAACCCGGTCAGCCATGTGGGCAAGCTCTATAATATTGTTGCTAACAAAGCGGCCGCAGACATTGCACAACTAGAGGGCGTCGAAGAGGCCTACGTTTACCTGGTGAGTAAGATCGGCGCTCCTATCGATGAGCCCCAGATCAAGTCGGCCGGCATATACGGTAAGATTAATGAAAAAAAGGTAGAAGCCATCATTGATCACTGGCTCGAGCACATACCGGATATCACGAGGGGCTTCATCGAAGGCAAACTATAAAAAATTCAACGGCCGTAGTCGCCGACGATGGGGATCTTTTCCCCGCATTTCGGGCATTTTTTGTCCGGTGTAATATTATAGTTGATGACCTGGAAGCCATAGCGTTCGATGAGCAGCTCGTCGCACCTGGGGCACCACGTATTCTCGTATTTATTGCCCAGCGTGTTACCCAGATAGACGTAATCCATGCCTTCCTTTTTAGCGATCTCGTGCGCGCGCTCCAGCGACTCGATGGGCGTCGGCTGCATATGGTCCATCTGGTACATCGGGTGGAACCTGGTGAAGTGAAGGGGCGTAGCGGGGCCCAGGTTATCAAAGCACCACTTCGACAATGCCTTAATTTCCTCGGACGAGTCGTTCAGGCCCGGGATGATGAGGGTGACCACTTCGACGTGCATGCCCATATCCTTCGCCATCTTCGAGGAAGCCAGGACCGGGTCCAGCATGGAGCCGCAAACTTTTTTGTAGAAATCCTTGCTGAAAGCCTTGATATCGACCCGGAAAGCGTCCAGCAGGCCTTTCATCTTCTCCAGGTGCTCCGGAGTCGGATAGCCATTGGTCACATATACGGTCTTAATGTCCTTCTCATGGCACTTCACCGCGCAGTCGTGCGTATATTCCAGCCAGATGCCCGGCTCGTTATAAGTCCAGGAAACGCTCTTACATAGGGCATCCACGGCATTTTGGGCTACCTTTTCAGGCATTATATCGACGGTGTAGACTTCCTGGATCTCGGCCTGCGAGATGCCCCAGTTCTGGCAATGCTCGCACTGGAAATTACACCCGACCGAGCCGACCGAGTACGAATAGCTGCCCGGGTAGAAATGGTACAATGGTTTTTTCTCGATAGGGTCCGTAGCCTCGGAAGTGACGGTCCCGTAGATGATCGTAAAGACCTTGCCGTCTATATTTTTCCGCGTACGGCAGTGCCCCAGCTTGCCCGGGGAAATGACACAGCGATATGAGCAGACGTTGCATTTGGCCTTTCCGTCCTTTAGAGGTTCCCAGAGAATTGCTTCTTTCATCATATGGCATACACCGCCATAATTATACGCACAATATTATCCACATCATGCCAGATATTATATCTTGTGTGTGTAATACGCCATACATCCAAAATATTTAAAAAACACCCCGGCCGGCGGGGAAGGGTCCTTCCTAATGTGGACCATAGATAAAGGTTTTATGTCATAATCGCTAAACCCTTGCTCTCCGGATACGGACGCCCGATGTTCGTTTCCCCGCTTGCATAGTAAAAGAATGAAGTAAAATAGCTTTTTTACATTGAAAATTCGCTGTGCTGCAAAAGGATTTTCATATTTGTGAGACTTTTAATATAAATCGATGGCTTTATATACTAACAGCTTAAATCACAGAGTAACCGCAATGGGTCCCTATCAATGATTTTAGCCAGTAAAATGGCATATGCTAAGGCTAAACTTGAAATGATTAAAAAATACGGTAATACGAAAAAATATTTGTAGTCGTAACAGCTTAATTCACAAGGTCGGACGGTCAGAGGATGAAAAAGGTCATTAACTTACTGCTTATTGCCATCATATTATTGTCGATCACAGCCGTCACGGGGGCGCAAGCATCCGGTACCCCATTTAGTGTCAGCGGCCAGGTCGTCGACAGGTTCGGGAACCCCTTAGAAGGTGCACAGGTCACACTGGTCGACTCTAACTATAACATCATCAATGTCAAGATGACCAACGATAACGGCGACTACGATTTTAACAACGTCGTCGCGGATACCGATACCTGTAGGGTCCGAGTATCATATACCGATCCCCAGGGTAATAAATACGATATGCCGGACTACTATGTCCTATGGGTTAATACAAAAGGCCTGCAGTTCATACCTCCTTCACAAACTTATATATCGGGCTATCCGCAGCCGAGCTATGGCTACGTATGGGGCGCCATCGATACTAGCTCGGGCACGAGCGGTACCTGGATCAATGGTATCGTGTACCTTGTAGGTCCCGATTCAAAGTATTATGAGTTCGCGGATAACACCAATGGAAAAGAAAGCTTCTCCTTCTACGCTCCTCCTGGCCAGTACCAGCTTTACGCCCAGCACTGGGAGAACGGCGTGGTTTACCAGTCTCCGCATATGTCGGTGACCGTTGGCCATAACGTGCTCGAAACGGACCCGACACTTTCACCCACGCAGATCGTTTTACCGCTCAACTCGCCGACTTCCGATGCGGACCCGGCCACGATGCCGGCCCACAACACCAACATCGTGAACGGCACGGTCATTACAAAGGACGGTAAGCCATGGCCAGGTGCCACCGTTACGCTCATGGAGCGGTCTGATAACGGCTCGGGCTTCATCGTGATGAAGGATACGAGCAGCAATCCCCTGACAGAGGTCACCGACCAGAACGGTAATTACCAGTTCACCGGCGTCGTTCCCACTAGTGACGATAATAAGGTCATCCAGGCCCGAAAAGACATTAAGGTAATGGTTGACTATGCGGACGTCAATGGCACAAAACAACCTACTTATACGGCACCTACTACGGATGTCAAGTCTTTATACTACCCCGACGTGATCATAGGATACGGCCAGGAGAACGCCGTCCGTAATGTCTCCATGCCCGTGGCACAACTGCCTTTTGCAAAGGGCGGATGGGTAAGCCTGACATCAGTCCCGTCGGGAGCGAACATTTACATCGACGGCTCGGAGCTGACAAAGCCGGACCAGACGGCGCTCGTTACGCCCTGTACGGTCTATATCGATGCCGGCACACATAACTTAAAAATGACAAAATCGGGCTATACCGACAGTACTGACATCATCACGATGTCGGCGAACACGGAGCACACGCCCTACATAATGGAGCTCACCAGGGCCCTTGTGCCACAATGGGTGACGCTGGTCGCGGCAGTGGTCATACTGCTCATCGTGGCCATATTATTCCTGGTATTACTTGCGACCAGGCTTAAGTTCTTGCTTACACCGTTCACTAAATTCTTCGGCGGCCTCAGGAAGAACGCGAACGACCGCAGGGCGTCGAAGGACATAGCCCGGGCCCACAAGGAAGAGGCGGCCGAACAGCGGAGGCTGGAGCAGCAGAAACGGTCCGAAGAAAAAATGTCTTCCCGAAGGGCATCCTTCCGGGAACGGCCGGACTCCGACAACGCCGGCTATAGAGCGGCGGCAGACCCGAGGGACGACGTTGACATCGTGAACGTTGACCCCGTAAAGCGCAGGCATGAGACCCCCAAGGTTTTCGAGGAGGGCAAAAAGGTCTTCGACGGAAGCAAGAAGATCTTTGACCTCAAGCATATAGCGGAAAACAGGCCAAAGAAGATCAGGGCCAGGGAAACCATCGACCCGGAGACGGAAAAACCCTCCATGGTCTTCGCCAGCGACCTGTATAAGAAGGGGAACACCAACGTGGAGCGCATTCCCTATGATTCTGCGCCGAAGCAGCAGCCGACGTACAACGAGCGTGAAGCCCCCGTAGAGCGCCAGCCATCAACATTACCGGAGCGGCGCCAGACGTCGGCAGTGCCGGAGCGCAGTGAACGTATAAGGGTCCCGAAGGCGTCTTCTCAGCAGCGTGATGGAAGCTCGCCAGGCGAAAAAGAGCGCATACTCCGGTACATAAGGGACCATCCCGAGGGCACCTCATTCATTCAGATGAGTAACGACCTGGAGATCATACCGAACAATCTCACATATATCACAAAAGAGCTCGTCATTAACGACGACATAGAAAAAGTGAAGGGACTTTACTATTATAAGTCCCACGCCTCGCCCGCCGAGGACAGTTCATCGTCCGTCGTCGTGTGGAGACTCGATGGCGATAAGTAAAGAGGCTGGATGTGAATGGTCGAATTTAACGATAATAACCTAAGCAACGATATCATAGCAGATGACGGCGGACCGGCCCAGGGCTACGGGTTCGCTGAAAACAACAATAGCATGAAAAAGAGGAGCACCGACGCTGTGCCCATCGGCCTGAAAATAGGCTCGACGCGCACCGTGCTCGTAATGCCCAATTACGAGGGCAGCCTCGATATCGTGCGCACGCTCACCTGCGTCGCAAAGTACAGGGACCTGTTCACCGGTAAGCTGGCGACCAAGTTCGGCGATGAGGCGGCAGAGGAATACGCCGACTCCGTCTATTTCATGTTCCGCGCAGGGCTGCCCCAGGATGATGACAGCGTAAAATTAGCGGCCCAGTTCATCGAGTTTTTAGTTTACAAGTATAACATTCCCGAGAACAGCTACGTGACGCTGGCCCACCCGGCGGTCGAGAACGACCGGGGCCGCAAGAACTTAAAGGAAATAATTTCGGGCATGTCCATCGGCCGCGCCGGCAGACAGGCGTGGTCCGAGGCCTTCTGCGGCGCCATACCGGCCTTTGACGGCCTGGAGGCCATCAAGAAGACCTTCATGAGCGTCAACATGGGCTCCACCACGCTTGAGATGAGCGTGTTCAGGAACGGCGAGCCCGTGCACACCGTGACGCTCGGCACCATCAGCGGTAACATCGTGGACAGGAAGATACGACTGGGGGTCCAGAACGAGACCCAGGGCATCGTGAACATCGACCTGAACACCGCCCGCAAATACAAAGAGGAGTTCGCCAACTTCATCGACTATAAGCCGGTCTACGATTCCGTTCACATTCACGATAAGGGCCAGTTCGGCTTCAAGATCGAGAAGAGCATCATGAAGCCGGTCGAGGAGTACGTGGGCAACGTGGTCGAGGCCATCATGGAAAACTTCTTCCCGCAGCTGGCGCAGGACCACTACCAGACGTATAAGCGCGTCCTTTCGGAGCCCATTATCCTGACGGGCGGAATGGCATGCATCCCCGGCCTTAAGGAAAAGATCCAGCAATTGCTCTCGGACGAGCTCGAGCAGAAGGTCACCGTCATTTCGAGCGATAGGCCGGACCTGGCGCCCGCGATCGGCGCATACCGCATATCCGAGTACACGCTGCAGTACCGCGAATAAATTTTTTTGGCGCCGATTATTTTCACGGCGCCCATTCCCTATTTTTATATGTTCCCTGAGCTTATGAGCTATGGGAGCCTGGAAATTATGCCGAGTTTGCACTTGATGAACGTGGCGTCGCGGTTCGATAATTACCGCTACGCGCTCGATAAAAAACGAAGAGAAATATTTGATTATATCCTTTACGAGCTGGCCGGTCGCCGGGAGGAGACGCTGACCATGCACCCCAATCATACGGAGGCCGCCTTAATGAACGCTTTAATAGAAATGGAGATGCGCATCGAAGCTCTGGAAGAGCAAGCGAAAAGTGCAATGCAAAAATAGTATAGGAGATTTATTTTCATTTTTTTCTATTATACCCGACAGGAGGAAATGGGGAACGATATTAGTGTTTCTCAATGTCTCAAAGATTTGTGCCATCTGGCTGCGGTTCGACGTGATGTGTCCCGACGCCATGGGATATGTCGTAAATGTTCATGACACGGGCATAGGTGTTGACTTCCTCGGGGCTTAGGTCATCCCTGACGCGCACCAGCCGCGGGAACCGGAGCGCATAGCCGCTAGAATATATGAGACTTTTTTGTATTTCCTGGAACTTCACTTCCACGATGACGTCCGGCTTAACATCGACCATGCGCCCATGCTCGGCCATTATCAGTGGCTTAAGGCGCTCGGACATCTCCTGGAGCTGCTCATCCGAGAAACCGCTCGCCACCCTCCCCATGATCACGTACTGGTCGGTATCCTCATCGTAGGCGGCGACTTCGAACGAGGTAAGCCATCCGGCCTTGCGGCCGTGGCCATATTCGGCAGATACGATGGCCAGGTCCAGGGTATCCAGCACTTCCTTGATCTTGACCATCTTCTTACCCCGGACGCCCGGCGTATACGTGGCGTTCAGGTCCTTAGCCATCAGGCCTTCATTGCCGCTCTTGATGGACTCGTCAAAGAGACCCTTGGCGATCTCTTCCTTATCCGTGATCAATGCCAGTGCGGGCCGTAACGTCTCGTCCAGGGGCGTCACGGTCCGCTCCAGGATCTGCCGCCTTTCCATGAACGGCTTATCGATGGTGCTCTCGCCATTAACGTAAAGAATGTCGAAGGGCCTCAAAAATAGCGGAAACAGCTTTTTCTTCTCTTCGACATTGTAGATGCGCCGAAGCCGAGTCAATATGTTCTGGAACGGCACGGGTCGGCCGGTCTTCGGGTCGGTGGCAATGCACTCGCTGTCCAGGATGGCCGATTCGGCCTTAACGCTCTGCAGCACGTACTCCACGATCTCGGGCAGCGCATCCGTCAGATTTTCCAGCCTCCGGCTGTATAGCCTTACGTCGCCGCCCTCCTTGTGTATTTGCAGCCTGGCCCCGTCATACTTTGTCTCGAAGTCCGCCCGGCCGCCCATGGCCTGCAGCGCCTCCGCTATGCTGGCCACGTTCTGGGCAAGCATCGGCCGCACGGGCCTCATTGGCCGGATATGGATGTTATTCAAGCCCTGCTCGCCCTCGAGCTTGGCGATCTTTGCAGTCTCGCCCAGGTCGCTGATCAGCATGTTGTCCCTCCTTACCAGGTCAACGCTTACGTTGAACGCCCTGGCGATCGCCTCTTCCATGACGCCTTCCTTGGCGCCCGAAAGGACGTACTCCATGGCGAGGCTCACGATGTACTCCGCCTCCTTGGGCGTCGCCCTGTGGAGCACGCCGATGAGCAGCTTCTGTTTTTTCGTGGACGAGCCCGCTCCCGTGGCCTTTGCCATTTCCATGAACGTGGCATAGACATCTTTTATCGTGATCTCCTCGGCCTCGAAGAACATGGTCTGCTTGCGCTTCTGGAACATCTCCTCGGCGGTAATGCCCAGGTGGCCCGAATGCTTGTAGCTCTCCACCACTTTGGTCTCGGAGTTATAGGTGATGGTAGAGATGATCTTGATGATGCTCTGGCTGGCTATGCCGATCTTACGCTCATCCCAGAGCGGGAATACCCGCCCGGTCAGGAAAGCCACGATGACGGGCAGATCATCAGCGGGAACGTCCTTGATAAAGGCTGCTATGATGGCCGTTTTTTCCAGCCTGCTCTGGGTTTTCCTGAGCGCTTCGAATACGTTGACTAACTCCCTGAACAGCATAGAACCACTTTTTTATATCGTATAACGTGTTCTGTATTATTAATTTTCGCCGGACTAAAGTCTGTCAGCGGATAGATCGTCAACCGGGCGCCCTGCAACGTACTCGTGGTCCGCACCAAGTCCTAATGCTTTAAGGGCTTATCCTAAAATGCTTATATAGAGAGAGCCACATAGAAGAAATGACCAGCTATGGATGCCTCCAAATCCCTAAAGATCGCCCGCAGGCGCTTCCAGAACGGAAACTATCTTCTGTCATTGAAAAAATACCAGGCGGCCCGAAAAGAGTTCGAAGTAGCGCTGTCGCTCTATGAGAAGACGGATGCCCACAAGGAGACGGCCGAATCCCTGAACAACATTGGCATAACGCTCGTCAAAGACGATCTGCCCGGGGACGCTAAGGACTTTTTCAAGCGCTCCTACGAGCTGAAGAAAGAATATGACCATACGCCCGAATCATTGTTCAACTCACTCTATAACATCGTGGGCCCGGGAACGGCGCTGAGCGATGAAGAATTAGAGAAGTATTTCCTGGAGCTTAAGGAAATAGGGGAGAAGCTCGGCGGGGAGCATGCGGACATCGTCGCTAAGGAAAAGATAGTCTATGATAGCTTCGTGGAGGCCAGGGAAAAAGAGCGTAAGAGGCTCGAGGAAGAGGCGCTGGCCAGAAGCTCGCCGTCCGGGGCGCTGGAACGTCTCATCCGGCTGAATAAGCCCTGTATCCTGAACGTGAAGTTCGCCCTTCAGGGGGTCTCAGTGAACGTGCCCGAATTTTCTTACGTGAACGACGAGACAAAAGTAAAGCTCATTGGTATAAGCTTCTCGGACGGTTCCGCAGTCTCCACCGGCGAGATCGAGTTCGAGGCGGACTACGATAGCGTAAAGGATCTTCTTACGGGAAAAGTCGATGCGGATTATGAGCCGGAGCTAATGGAAGAGATCTTCGAGCACATTAAAAGGTTCATGGAAGCCGTGGCGATGGTCCGGGAGGACATCGGCTTTTGCGTTGGCAAGCACGGCATCACGGTCCTGTCTATTACTCTGAGGAACGCTTTCGACGAGCCGGTAGAGATATACCATGAGGACGTTAACAAGCCCGCTTCCACCTTGAACCTGACAGAGGAAGATTCCATGCTCGTGAACATGATGCTGTCCACGCAGCACGCCCTGTACAAGATGCTGCTGTTGAACGCAAAGCGGTCCATGTACGAAGAAAACTATACGCTATGTATCGTGGACTCGGTGGCCAGCTTCGAGGCCTTCATGGACCTGCTCTTAAAGAAGGCCCTGCCCGAGTCGGAAAGGAAGGACTATGTATCGATGGAAAACCCTTGCCTGCGCGAGCGCCTGAAATTTTTGAAAAGGCTCATCAGCGGAGTGGATACGGCCGATGCCGCGCTCGAGCATTACCTCGGTGATGTCGGGCGGGACATGGACGACGTCCTTGCCTATTATGATGATGTCATGGGAAACGACGGCAAGACCATCGGCGCCTACGAGGCGAACAAAACGCTCAAAGCGGTCAACCGGGCCGTATACAACCTCAAGTCGCTCTACGACGTGTGATAAAACCACGGAGAATACTCCTTGCAAAAAGTGAGCCCCCCTTTAGCATCTAAAAAAGGTGCCGTGTTCGCCGTGAAGCCCGCCGCCTGGAGCAATCCCTCGTACATTTTATAGATAGGATTTATAATATTTAATCGCATATAATAAGTATGGTTATTATGAAGAAGGTCAAGATATATTCCCAGCCCACGTGTCCCGATTGTAATAAAGTCAAGGCGTACCTGGATAAAAAAGGCGTTCCGTATGAGGATATCAACGTCAAGGACGATGAAAAGACCATGGACATGATGGCCCGGAAATACGGCATACGGATCACACCGCTCATCGTCATAGGCGATCGGGTCATGATCGGCTTCAACGTCCCAAAGCTGGAAAAATTGTTATCCAGCGCGGAACATTAATCTTTTTATATAACGATATTCTTCCTGATGGCTTTACTCGACCTCATCATCATCGGCGCAGGGCCGGCCGGCATGACCGCCGCGATATATGCGAAGCGCAAGGGACTGTCCATACAGATCATATCGGACTCTGTGGGCGGGCAGGTAACGAAGACCGGCAATGTGGAAAATTATCCGGGCTACGGGCGCATACCGGGCCCGCAGCTTGCTTTTCTTATTAAAAAACAGCTTGAGGAGCTTAAGGTCGACATAAAGCTGAGCCGTGTATCGAATGTGGAGCGCTCTGAAAAGGGCTTTAGCGTTACGTCAGCCGACGGGAATAAATATGAAACAAAGGCCGTCATCATTGCTTCCGGAGCACACTGGAAGGAGCTTGAAGTCCCCGGCGAGAAAGAGTTCAGGAATAAGGGTGTAAGCTATTGTCCTACGTGCGATGGCCCACTTTTCTCTGGCATGGACGTGGCCGTTGTCGGCGGAGGCAATGCCGCCGCGGAGGCGGTGCTCGACCTCATGAACACCGCTTCGAAGATCTACGTGATCGTGAGAAGCAAGCTGAAGGCGGACAAGATGCTGGTCGACAGTATAGCGTCCATAGACAAGGTCACCATTCTTGAGGACTACACCATCGAAAGGATCAATGGAGGGGATTTCGTCGAGTCCATCGACCTGGTCTCCGGAAGCGGCGAGCATAAGAACGTAAAAGTGGGCGGGGTGTTCGTCGAAGTGGGACTTTTACCGAATGTCTCGTTCGTGAATGAGCTGGTGAAGCTTAATACGAAGGGCGAGATCATCATCGACGAATATTGCGAAACCAATGTCCGGGGGATCTATGCTTGTGGCGATGTTACCATTGTGCCGCAGAAGCAGATCGTCGTCGCGGCCGGGGAAGGCGCAAAAGCGGCTATGTCGGCATCGACATACATTAGTACCCTCAAATAATTTATTCACCACTAGGTACACGAAGTTAAACACTACATATACTATTTTTTTAAAAGGGAAGAGGGAAAACAGCAAACGGACAAGCCCGGCAGACAAAGATCATCAAGACGTTGTGGTAAATTACCAGAAGGTGCCTTTATAACTCGTGGAAGCGGCGCATCCGAGACAGCGGTTCGTGGTATAATAATCGCATTCCTTGCAATCATATCCGCATGGCGTTTTGTCCGATTTTTCCACGTTCAGCTTTACGGGCAATATCAGGTCGCTGACGGTGGCCACGACGATGCTGAGGTCGACGTCCATGACCGAGGGGTTGCTTCGGATATGCTTATCGATGATGGCCTCGATGGTCGAGATGTCCTCGGCGATAAAAAACAGGCACAGATTCTCTTTTCCGGATACCACGAAGCCGTTGAGGAAACAAGGACATGCCTTGAACTGGTTGAGGACCTCAATGGAGTTCTTGGTGGTAATATCGACTTTGGCTAACTTGAGGCCGACTTTCATGAGGTTCATGCCGGCAACGGTGGAAATGACTCCCGACTGCTTGAGCTTACCGATGCGTGCGCCCACCGTGGGCTGGGAGAGCCCTACGTGCTCAGCGATCTCGACCTGGGAGACATCGGGGTTTTTTTCAAAGAGCGCGACTATCTTTCTGTCCTTCTCGTCAAGGTCGATGGGGTCAATCCTCCTGGTCAACAAGATATGATGTATGTACACTTTAATTTATAAGCTCATATAAGCTGCGACTTATTTTTTAATGTATCGCATGAAGATATTCAGTGTGATATGGCGGATATACTTTAAAATAATAAGATGGTATCTGTATTAAGCATTATGATTAATTAGGAACCCATTACAATATGAGCGTACATCAAAAACCATATATACGTATAATCACACTTAAGCCTACGTTGAATTTTTCGGGGCCATAGGGTAGCTTGGTTATCCTTCAAGACTGGGGGTCTTGAGACCGGCGTTCAAATCGCCGTGGCCCCATTATTTTTTCGGGGATAGTAGTCAGTTTGGTGTTTTTGGACTTTTTTCCTATATTAATGGTCTTATAATAATCGCTCCCATGGTTGGGGGGAGGGGTGTTGTAGGTGGGGGTGATTATGCCTGGGGGGCTAGATTACACAAGGGGTATATTGTATCGTTAAGCTCAATATTTTTCGAATAAGATTATTATATTTTTATGCCATTATTTTTGTATTATGGTTCAGGAATTTAAAGGCGATAAGGAGTTGCTGGAATTGATGGTAAAGGTTCGGCAATCCATGTAGCTTGTGCAAGCACAGCTTAAAATTATCGATGAGACCCTTCTGGCTTGCGATATCCAGACCGGTCCTAAATACCATGAGTGCGTCGGTGCTGTGAGCGTGGCCGAGGTGGAAGCGATCAAGTTCATGAACCTTAACGTTGAGCTGGTCAGATCTCTTGATGAGTTGAAAAACCATGTCATCGCTAAACATCTTTAACATGCTCTAAGGAGCAAGATAGAATATCAAATATTAGAGCTAATATAGGTTAATCTTATAACTAAGCTATTTTATATATATTAATTATTTAGCCGGTGTTGCTGATGGAGTCTAAATCAGATTCTGAGCTACGCTATAGAATAAGAGCAAATACGCATCTAATTAGCGAGCGGTCTGAGATGTTACACGAATTAGGTGAACAGATTAAAGCCTGTCTTGATAACCCATCTGATCCTGATAGATACAAGAAAATCGGGGAAATACTTGAAGTATGGACTCAATTGACCAGAAAAAATATACATCTTATTGATGAGATGCAAGAAGAGATAGCAAAGATGCGCGAAGAAAAGATTAGCCAATAGTTTATGGTTTAACATTACATTTTTTTAGCGATAATATAATTTTTAAAATCGTCCATAAGTCTTGCCAACTTAACATTAAGTTCTAAGAATCGCAAAATTTCTTTGTGAGCAGTGTTAACAGCTCCTATACACTCTACTAATCTCTCTTCTGGAACTTGGCTACACTTTTCAATAGCATCATTCATTATTTCGAATTGCGCCTGTACAATTTGTGTAGTTTGTCGAATATTAAATATCAAATCGCGATATTCAAGATCGGTTATTTTGCATTCATCTTTATCCACAATAAGAGGGGGGAATCGCACACCTATAACTATATCCCAATAAATATATGGATTTTATCTCAAAGTGAGGATTACCGCTAGTTTTTTTCAATTTTTTTTATTGTTGTTAAAAATTAAATTATTTTCACCACCCGGATACCGGGCTTTTAAATCCCCTACTGCATATCTTGTTTTTAATGCAATACGAGGCAACAATTCTCAAGCTTGCCAGCGGGCTCCTCTGCTTTTTGGTGATGTATGCCTGAGGTGGGTGGGGCTAGATTACAATCGAGGTGGGGTAATGCCTTGGACTTTTTTACAGGCGCCGGAATGAAATAGTCGTCGGATATAGCTTTTTTCGGAAATTAAGATTATATGGCGGATGTCTTTAATGTAAAACCTTTAAAATCAGTATTTTTTCTGTCCACGCTAGGCTCATCCGGATTTTGTGTTATTTCAATCCCCTTTAATATGGTGTTTAGGCTGGCTGGTTTAGTGATGAAAAGTTTGGCTCCGGCGTTTAGAGCTTCGCTCTCCATATGCCCATCTGCACTTATAAAAATGATTTTTATGTGAGGATCGATGTTCAAGATTTGTTTCATCGCTTCTAAACCATCCATCTTGAGCATACGATGATCCATCAGGATAATATCCGGCTTAGGATTGGCCTTTTTGAATAATTCTACGGCAACATCTCCGTCATTCGCTGTGAAAACAATGGGAATTGCATGCCTCGCGAGAACCATTTTTAACACATCTACGATGGCGTTCTCATCATCTACAATAGCGACGCTCGGTGTTTTATCGCTCGTTTTTTCACCCCTCAAAAACCGGTAATTTAACAATGAATTTGCTTCCCTTCGTATAATCTCCGGGTACACGATCTTCGACGGTTACCGAACCGCCCACTCTCTCGACAAGCGTTTTAACTATAAAAAGTCCCAGGCCTCTGCCATGCGCCTTCGTGGTCCCACGCTGAAGCCTTCTGAAAATCTTTTGCTTGATACTATCAGGTATGCCGTTCCCATTGTCCGAGATGAAAATGACATGGAACTTTTTTCCTTCACTAAATGATTCGTCCACAATAATATCAATGGCCACTTCAGGGCCTGAATATTTTATCGAATTATCGATCAAATTACAAAATACATCTTTAAGCAACGGGATCGCATTGACAAACCGGCCTTCTTTTGGACTATAATTGATAACGACTTTTTTATCCGAGGGCTTATGCACCTCTTTAATGCACTGGGATATCAAACTGTTGATATCCAACTTTTCCAGGGACTGTTTTCCACTCGTTATCTCCTGCACCTTTCGCACATTCCCAATAATACTGCTACTACCTAATAACGGATTTATCGCATTATCAACGAGCCTACGTTGTTCCTCCGTCAGGGTTTTGTCAGCTTGAAGAAGCTCCAGGTAACCATAGGTGGCCTGATTCAAGTTATTAATATCATGGCCCATAACGTCTACATAAAAGTCTGACCGGTTCTTCTCTTCCTCAGCATGGTCCTTCTCCATTTCCGCATCATTTTTAGCCGTTAGGAGCTTTTCCCGATCCTCACTCAGACTCTGGGCCATCTTGTCAATGCAAACGGCCACTTGACCAATCTCGTCCTTTCTTTTTAGCGGTAGATACTGTTTATATTCCCTGCGGTTCGTTATTGACTTCGCCGCCTCGAACAATCCCATGATCGCGTCAATAAGGCTTTTACTGAAGAGGTAAGCAAACGCTAGCGAAATAATGATTAACGCAAGGGTAAGGCCGGCGATCCACATTAAAACGTTTGTCACAGGCTGATAAGCAATCGACGTTGGTATTGCCTCTACAATACCCCATCCAAGGCTCTTCACAGGAGAATAAGCAGAAAGCATATACTGCTGCTCAACGGGATCATACAACTCGTTCACGCCTTCATCGCCATGTATGACCGACTGCACCGACTGCACCGAAGAGAAATCATTGAGCTTATCCATGTAGCTCTTATTCGAATGTACTATTATGAAGCCCGTGCTGTTTACCACATATATGTACTGCCGGTTCTTTTCCTGGGCATACAATATTTTCTCACCTAATATATTAGGATCAAGCTCCCCGACCATGACACCGAGCAACGTGCCATTAATGCTGGTGATAGGCACGCTGATATAAATGGTCGGGTTTCCAGTCCTATTCGCCAGAGGCCCAATAATCTGGGACTTAGACGTGGAAAGTACCTGCTGAACATAAGATATGTTACTTAACTGCAGGCCGGTTTCATCAACATCGGGATAGCTCGATATGACTTTACCAGATGTATCAGTGACAAAAAAAGAAAAAAAGTCAGTATTCACCGTACCATATCTTAGAGTCTCATCAATCACCGACGTATTATTGGCCACATTTAAGCTCGCCATTTCATTCACAACATAAGGCCGAGACGCCAGACTATTAAGGTCGCTAACCAAAGAAGGTACATAAGTATCCATGTAACCGGCAAGGCTCCTGGCTTGAGCAAGGCTATCCTCCTGGATGTTATGCTTAAGCGTATCCTGGAAATAGAAAGCCCCGAAAATACCACTTATTAGCAAGGGCAGGATTATTAATGGAACAAATAATAGGATGATCTTCGACCGAATAGAATTAAAATCCATTATATCAATCAAATGTAATTAATTGCATTTAATATTTGCTGATATATACCATGTTGTTACTAATGTCATGTACATGAATCAGCAAGGCATTTGCTTGGAAAGCAACAATTCTCTATTAAGTCATTTTTGCCTTGACCTTATCGTATATTTTTATTTTTTTGCCTTCCCTAAGATTTTTCTGTATATACCACAGGGTGTTTCGGTTAATGCCTAAGCCTCTTCTTTCCTCAGGGGTCATATTTTGTAGGTATTCGCGTACTTTTAAGTCGTCGTTTCTGCTAATCTGTACTGCCGGAATGTCGAATTGTAGTTTTTTGGACTTGTTTTGTAGATAATTTGCAAGTCGTTGGACGTTGTCTTGTAGTATTGTGTCGTACGTCGAGTTCCTTTTCTTG
>Ga0209039_10000920_pt1 | contig 28427 bp, 35 predicted proteins | sample BogFormECP12_OM1_FD_188238 | JGI IMG/M metagenome (GOLD analysis project Ga0209039, IMG submission 188238) | Bog forest soil microbial communities from Calvert Island, British Columbia, Canada - ECP12_OM1 (SPAdes) (version 2) | ecosystem: Environmental > Aquatic > Freshwater > Wetlands > Bog ... | reverse complement strand
TCCATCGGGGAAGATACAGCATCGCGACTGGGTTGTCCAGAAGAATTTACAAATATCTAAGCCTTATAGCACTTGGAGGATTGAATAAATTCACCCTGATCCTTGGTGTCATCCGTGGCGCCCTTCGGGGGGTCAACTGGGACCTGGCTTGTGCTAAACTCCCTGCGATTCACATACGGGAGTGGTTCGTAAATAATGGTGAGTTACTACTCACTCGCCACTGTCCATTATCCACTGATCTTGGGAGACCTACCTTGACAGCAACCATTCTTGACGGGAACAAAATTCGGGATGAAATTCAATCGGAACTCTTGCAACAGATCGCCGACCTGAAGCGGATGGGTGTCACCCCCGGCTTGGCGGCGGTGCTGGTGGGCGAGAATCCCGCATCGCAGATCTACGTCCGAAGCAAGGTGAAAACCTGTGAAGCGCTGGGCCTCTACAGCGAGAAAATCGAGCGGTCGAAAGACTCGACCACTGAGGAGTTGCTGGATTTGGTCAATGATCTTAACCGCAAGGATGCGATCGATGGCATTCTGATTCAGCTTCCCTTGCCCCCTCAGGTTGATACCAAGCGTGTGCTGATGGCCGTCGACCCGGCAAAGGATGTGGACGGTTTCCATCCCATCAACGTCGGCAACCTGGTGGCGGGACGTACGGGTTTTGTGCCCTGCACCCCGGCGGGAATTCTGGAAATACTGAAACGCTCGAAGATTCCGATCAAAGGCGCGCGCGCCGTGGTGATCGGCCGCAGCGATATTGTGGGGAAACCGGTGTCCATGCTCCTGCTGCACGAACATGCCACGGTCACGATTTGCCACTCGCGCACGCGCGACCTGCCCGGGGTGGCGCGCGAAGCGGATATCCTGGTGGCGGCCATGGGGAAACCGGCCTTCGTCACCGCTGATTTCATCAAACCCGGCGGCACGGTCATCGACGTGGGGATCAACCGCCTGACGACGGAAGAGGAGGTGCGCCAAATCTTCCACGATCCCACCGGTCCTCTCGCCACCCTCCAGAAGCGAGGTTCGGTGCTGGTGGGCGATGTGCAACCGGAAGACGCGCGGGCCATCGCCGGCGCCTTCACCCCGGTGCCGGGCGGCGTCGGACCTTTGACCATCGTGATGCTGATGTCGAACACCATTCAGGCCGCTAGGCTGCGACGGGGAGGTCGTCAGTTGCATTGAACCTTGTTCCTAGGGGAGTAAAGAACCAGTCAAAAGTCAAAGCGCAAAAGGCAAAACGCAAAAGTAAAGTGCGTTTTGACTTGTTGCCCTCGGCCATAAGACTTCAGAATTTGGGGAGCGCCTTGAAAGCTGAAGGCGCGAGCCGGTGTTACTTTTGACTTTCGCGCTTTGCCTTTTGACTTGCTTTTCGGCTCTAGATCTAATGACCTACTTTCGGTGCAAGGGGAGTGCCGCTTGCAGGTAGTTGACTTTGGACCCCGGACTTCGGACCTCGGACTCTCCTTCGGCCTCACCGGAGGCGTCGCCTGCGGGAAAAGCACCGTGGCGCGATACTTCCAGGACTTTGGCGCCCACATCATTGATGCCGACCAGGTAGGGCACGAGTTGATCGAGCCCGGCAGCGCGGCTTTCCAGGAAATCCTTCAGCGCTTCGGGAAAGAAATCCTCGATCCCGGTGGCGCCATCGACCGCAGGAAGCTCGGTGCCAAGGTGTTCGCCGATCCGCAACAACTGCGCCTGCTCAATGCCCTTGTCCATCCGCGCATCATCGCGCGCGTGCAGGAGCTGGCGGTCGAACAGCAAAGGCAGAATCCCCACGCGGTAGTGATCGTCGACGCGGCGCTGATTTTCGAGTCGGGCATCGGCGGAACTATGCGCAAGATCATGGTGGCGTGGTGCCGTCCCGATCAGCAACTGGAACGCCTGATGGCCAAGACGGGCATTTCACGCGAGGAGGCTGAGCGGCGCATTCAGGCGCAGATGCCCGCAGAGGAGAAGCTCCGCCGCGCCGATTTCCGCATCGATTGTTCGGGGAGCAAGGAACACACGCGCGAGCAGGTGGAGGTGCTTTACCCGGAGTTGCGCCGGATCGTGGAAGGGCGCTAGGAACTGAGGGGCTCAGCCCCGGCTCTTCTGCCACTCCTCCGCGCGGATGCGAAGCCGGTCAAGCGCGGATTGCACTTCCAGCAGTTTGCCATCCTGCGCGGCGTCATCGGTATCCCGGGAGACCCGGATGGGGGGAGCAATGAACATCGCGGCCCGGCTGAAGGGCAAGGGGAATTCCGTAAAGTCCCACGTTTTCCGGAACACGAAAGGGCGACGCACCGCCGCGTGAAAGCATAGGATTGCGGCGCCGGTAGCCTTGGCGAGCACCACCGCGCCGCGCTTGGCGACGAAGCGCGGGCCGCGCGGGCCGTCAATGGTGAAGGCCGTATCCCGCCCTTCGCGGTGGCAGCGAATCATCTCCATCAAGGCCCTCCGCGCACCGTGCGAACTCGAACCCCGCGCCGCGCCGAAGCCATGTTTCTGAATGATCCGCGCGATGTATTCACCGTCAAAGTTCTGGCTGGTCATGACCACGATGCCGCGTTTCCGCCAGAACCATGTGGCGGCAAAGATTTCGCGGTGCCAGAAGGTGTAAATCAACCCCTTCCCGGCGCGGCACGGCGCTTCCCAGTTTCCCCATCCGAAGATTTCCCAGCGTAGACTGCGGCCGATCAACAGCACCGCCCAGTAACCAATCCAGGTCACTAGAGATATCTGTATCCGCTGCCAGCGCGTAAAAGTGCGAGGATTTGCCTTTAAGCGGAATTGGGAATCATCCTTCGAAGCCGGCTCGCCGGCTTCCGTCAGCCCTCGTGTTTTCCCGCCTTGATCAGCCATAAATGAGTATTACGGAATCTTGCCCTTCACGATCGTGAAGACTGGGGGGTTAGCGGGCCCGTCTCAGGGGGTGCCGAGGCCCGGGGGCGCAAACGCCCGATCGCCATCCGCATCAGAAAGGCGACAGCCAGGATGCTGAAATATAGACGACTATTCAGCTTCCAAGCAAAGAGGAAACCGTTCAGGGCGAAAGCCCACAGATGCGCCTCGCCCAAGAAAGCCTGGAACCATTTCGGTTGCAGGCCGCCGGCGGGCAGGCGGGGCCGGAGCGACGGCCAAAGACGTGGGACGGACGCCAGAAATGCCTGATACGCTTCACCTTGGGACTGCGCCATGGCGGCTTCCTCGCGTCCAATCAGGCGCAGGACGATGAGCAAATTCCCCAGGATCAAAATCAGACCGCCTGTTCGACTGGCCAGCGCTGCCATGCCGACGGCCAGGAGCAGATTGCCGAGATAAAGGGGATTGCGGAGGTGGCGGTAAGGCCCGTCCGCAACCAGTCTTTCCGTGTGTACCGCCGGATCGAAGACCACCTCCCTGCGCAGATAGGCGCCTCCCCAGGTGCGAATCCAAGCGGCGGCAGTAACCAGTGTCGCCGACAGGGCGAACAGACCCTGAATGGCGTGCCGGGCAGCCAGAGAATCCAGATGAGGATCGCTCCTGCTGAACACCCACCATACCAGTGCCACGGTCGCGTTCATGTGATCGAACTGGTACGATCCGAAGCCCACGAAGTACGTCAGGCAGATAAACCAGAAACGGTTGCGAAATTCAAATTCGGTTGCGCGCATACGATCGACAGCTCCAGGGATGTGAAACAGGTTGCTCGGTCAGGTCCGCTGCATTCGGAAAAGGCGGAGCCGGGGTATCCGTTCGAGAAGTGTCAACGAGAACCACGGTGACTGCGCTCCCACCCTTTCCGCAGAATCTTGGCGTCGGAGGAGAATCGGACTTTACCCTGAAGCTGAATTAGCTTCTCGATTTTCTTTCGCCGAACAAAATCCTTCAGGACTTCGTGGACGGCCTGGGCCTTGGTTCGTGCCCCCGTTTCTTCCTGTACGGTTCGCAACACATCATCGTCGAAATTCATGGTGGTGCGCATCATATACTCCGGGCATAGGGATTTTATGAATCCATAGGCAACACTCAGCATATTCGTTGACACTAATAGATGGCAAGATCAGCGCCGCCCTCCGGCTTTGGCGCGAGGTCCCTGGCCACGATTTCCGCGACGTCCAGGATTTCGACGTCGTCGCGCTTGAGGGCGTTGGCGGCGTCACGCAGCATGATGGGGCAATACGGGCACGCCACAGCCACGGTGGTGGCCTGGGTTTGCATCAGTTCGGTGAAGCGCCGCTGGTTCACGCGCACTTTACCCTGCTCGCGAGCGTCATCGGCCACAAAAAGCTGCGCGCCGCCCGCTCCGCAGCATTGCGTGTTCTGGCCATGGTGCGCGGCTTCGGTTACCTTGACTCCCGCCGCGTGCAGGATTTTCCTCGGCGCCGCAGTGATGCCGCGTCCTCGCGCCAGATAGCAAGGATCGTGGTAGGTCACGGTCGCCGGTGAAGATCGAAGCGCGAGCTTGGGCAGCACCGCTTCGATGAATTCCGTGTGGTGCCGGACCTCGATTCCAAGCTGCGCGTAGGAAGCGATTTGACGGTAATCCTTGTCCAACATCGTGGTGCAATGGGGGCAGCAGGTGACAATTTTCTTGACGCGCGCGCCCTCAAAAGACTCCACCAGCTTGCCGGAAAGCTCCATGAAAAGGTATTCGTTCCCGGCCCGCCGCGCCGGTTCGCCGCAACAGGTCTCACGCGTCAGTACGCCCCAGGAAACGCCCGCGGCATCCAGAATCTGCCGCATGGCCTGAGCGACGGCCTGCCCGTGGGGATCGAAACTCAATCCGCAACCCAGCCAGAAGAGCCACTCCTGCGTGCCGTCGAAAATCGGAAAGTGCTTCGACTCGATCAGTTTTTGCCGGGTGTCGTGGGCGATGCCCCAGGGATTGTGGGGAGCCCGTTCCATGGTAGTAAAAAGTTGGTTCACCCGGCCATTGGAGATGCGGCCCTCGCTGGCGAGTCCGCGCCGGAGGTCGAGGATTTTCCTGCCCACGTGCTCGATGCCCACCGGACACACGTACTCGCAGGCACCGCAGGAATAGCACTGGAACAGGTCGTCCTCAGTAATGAAAACCCTGCCTTGCTTTTTTTCTTCCGCCGTTCCGGCCACCACATCTCCGCCGGAAAGAAGGCCCTGGCGCAGGTCCAGGATGATTTCCTTGGGACTGAGCGTTCCTCCCGCGAGGTTGGCGGGGCAAAGGTCCGTGCAACGGCCGCACTCAACGCAAGCATCGACATCCAGAACGTCCTTGCGCCCGAGGTCCTTGAAGTGAATCATCCCCAGGTCATCGCCGTCTTCCCGCAACGCGCGCATGGAGCTGGTGGTCTCCGGGCGAAAGAAAATCGTGACTGGAGCGAGCACCAGGTGTAAGTGCTTCGAGAGGGGGATCACTACCAGCAGCGCAAAAAACGAAAATGTGTGGAGCCACCAATTCGCTTTCCAAGACAGGCTGCCGACCGGAAACACTCTCCAGCCCAACAGGTAGGTGACCATGAGCGCCGAAATCAAAAAGGCGACAGCCCCGGAGGCGGGGGAGAGCTTGCCGAGGGCCTTGGGCCTTAAGACGAATCGCCGGAACGAGAGGCCGACCATTCCCACGAGCACGGCCACGGCCCACACGGCAACAAACGCGCCATACCAGGTCCGCTCCCCAGTGGCCTTATCAAGCCCTCGCAAGCCCAGAAGCATGTGGTTGGCGCTCACCCATGCGAAGGCGAAGAATCCCCACAAAACAAAGGCGTGGAGAATGCCCACCACCGGCCGGTCGCGCACCACCCGGTATTGCAGAATGACTTCGACAAAAACCCGCCAGAGGCGTTTCGGAATATGGTCATGAGGAAGATCTCCGTGCTTCGGAAATACGGAAAAAAGCCGGCGGTTGACGGTTCGGAAAAAGAGCCAAACACTTCCTAACGCGATCACAATAAAAACCGCTTGCGTCACCCCGCCCAGGAAGAAGGCGGCGCAGGCCACGAGCGCGATGATGGCAAGGGCCCAGGAGTTAGCCTTGCTTGAATTTAGGTCCATCACTTACCTCATGAGGGATTGGGAGGACGCCACTACCGCCTGTCCAGGCATGCGAAGCTTTGGAGTGCGGCAGCTTGCTGCCGCTTTGGGCCAGCCGGCTTGCCGGCTGGGAATTGTGCTCGCGAGTGAAATTTCCGCGAGCCAGCTCGCGGGGAAGAAAGCGGCCAAGCTTCCGCACTCTAGAGCTTCGCATCCACGCCCAATGGGAATGCAATGTTCCTAGTCCCGTGACCATCTATAGGGGTTTCGAGCGTCGCGCGCTCGACTTCCGGCATGAATTAAACTCCCTCGAGGAAATGTGAAGAATTCGGTCCGCCCTCTGCCAACCGGCTCTGCGGATGCCGATTCCGGATTTGAGGTCAGGGAGAGAAATTCGAGACTAGCGGCCCGCCGCACTATGGCGTGAGGCTGGCCATCTGCTGCTTGACGGCTTGCGCCACCGTGGCGTTGGAGGCGAATTCTTTCTCCACTTGTTCGTAAATCTTGCGCGCCTGAGCCGGCTGCGACTCGCGATAAGCGTCTGCCAGGGCCAGCAGCGCGCTCGCCTTGGGCACGGCCAGCGTGGGGTGGTCGGCCAAATCCTGATAAAGCTTGGCCGCCTCCGGCGTTTTGCCGGACTTCGCCAACTCACCCCCCAGAGCGAATTTCGCCATGGAGGCGATTTCCGGGTCGCGGTCCTGACTGGCTTCCGTCAAGGTCTGGACCGCCCCCGTGTGATCGTCCAAGAGCGACTGGCATACGCCCGCCTGGTAACGCGCAATCGCCACCGCCTTGGGCCGCGGGAGCATCTTGTATTTATCCAAAATGGCATCAAATTGCTGAAGAGCTTTCTTGTATTTCTCCTGCGCTGTGGTGTAAGTGGCCACGCCGGGTTCGCTTTGGCCGGGCGTAGGTTGACCCACGTAAGCGCGGAACGTCGCCAGCGCTTCGCCCAAATCGGTGTTGGCGGCAGCTTCCTGGCGGTCAGTGTAATACTTCAGGCCGCCGGCCAGCCCGACCACAACGACCACGATGATCGCGACGTTGAGGACTTCCTTGTAATGCTTTTTAAAATATTCTTCGAGCTGAACTAATGTGTCCTTAAATTCGTCGTGCTTCAGTTCATGGCGGTGCTGACGCTCCACAGTTTGGCTCCTTCCGAAAGGCGGATCCCTGCCATCTTAGCAACCCGCCCGAAAGGCGTCAATTGGCGGTTGAATTGGGTGCCGGTGTCATTTGAAATCCTGGGGGTGCGAAATTACCATCCCTAGACCTTCAAAGAAAACCCGACAGCCTATTTGGCCGGGCGAGAGGGTCTTTCTTTTGGTATGCTGGGAGACAAGGGCGAAGTCAAAGGGGGGTGCCATGAGACTGTTCATCGTGCTGGCCGTACTCTCTGGTGGTTTGGGTGTTTGGGCGATGCTCTACGCACAAGACACTCCGCAATCCGATCAATTACCTGACACCAGGGTCCCACCACCGCCTTTTGGGAGGACTGGGTCCGGCCGCAGGTCTAGTCCGCCCAATACCCATGCACCTGAGGAGCAGGCAAAAGAGAAGCCGCACTTTAACACGGCACGGGCCCACAAGGACGCGCAGGAGTTGGCCGAGCTTGCCCAGGCGATCCCCGCTCAAGTTGATGAGGTTTCAAAGAGTATCATGCCCAAGGACCTGGTCCAGCAGTTGAAACAGATTGAGAAGTTGGCGAAGCGCCTGCGTTCGGAGATTAACCCATAGGGATGGATAAGCAAGGAATGTCGGAACGGGCTGGTCGAGACGTGCAGGTTCTACGCATGCTTGCGAATTCCCCGTTACCACCTGCAGGATGAATCATCTGCCGCCTTTTCGACCACTTGGCCGGTGGCTGCATTGTAAAGTATGTGCATTTCAGTTCCGCCGGATGGGTAAGAACAAACCGATACCTCCTGGCCATCTTTCCAGAAGTGCCATTCTCCAATCGGTGCACCTGGTTGGATGTTTGTCCGCTGGCCACCCTTCCGATAAATCTCCAAAATCAGGGATTCCCAATATCCATTCGGTTGTAAAGGCCCTTTCACCCGGCACCCAAATGTCTGTCGATCGGGAGCGAATATGCTTTCCGAACAATGGGAGGTGTCAGTGACTTTGATAAGCTTGCCCTCATCGGAGCTGACATAGATATTTCCGTGAGGATCCATCTGCGCTTCTTTGCCGAATTCCAATGCCTGAGCTGCCCCAGTCGGGCGGGCTAACAGGAAGCAAAGGGTGAAACAAATGCCAAACATTGCAAGCCACAAGCTGGCCAGATGAGGGAATGCCGCACCCATACCCGTGCGTGGTACGCGAAGGCGCGAATCGTCAATCAGTTGGAAATCCTCTGGTCCCATGTAGCCCCCTTCGATTGCATTACCTGTGGTGCGGGTTCATTGCGCCGTCCAGCCCCCGTCGATGACAATGTCGGTCCCTGTGATAAAAGCGGAGGCGTCGGAGCTCAGGAAAACGGCCAATGCTCCAATTTCCTCCACTTTGCCCCAGCGGCCCAGGGGAATCTTGGCGGTGAACTCAGCCAGTTGCACGGGGTCCTGCATCAGCACGCGATTGATTTCCGTGGCGAAGGGTCCGGGGCTGATGGCGTTGGCGGTGATGTTGAAAGGGGCCAGCTCCAGCGCCAGAGCTTTGGTCATGCCGAGGACCGCAAACTTGCTCCCGCTGTACGCCGCCCGCTGGGGCAGCGAGACGTGCGCCATGGTGGACGCCACGTTGATGATGCGGCCGAATTTCTTTTCGATCATGCCCGGCACGAAAGCGCGCGTGCAAAGAAAAGGACCGTCCACGTTGGTGGACATTACGCGGCGCCACTCCTCCAGGGTGTACTCGTGGAGCAGCTTGCGAATGTTGATGCCCGCATTGTTGATGAGAATGTCGGGAACGCCGGCTTGCCTGCGCATCTCGCCGGCGAGGGAAGCCACGTCGGATTCCACGCTGACATCGCCGACAAAGGCGTAGGCCTTGCCGCCGCGCGCCGTGATTTCCGCGCGCACGCCCTCCAGCAATTCGCCGCTGCGCGCCACCAGAGCCACGGTGGCCCCCGCCTCCGCTAACGCTTCCGCCATCTGCTTGCCCAGGCCCTTGCTGGCTCCCGTGACCACCGCCATCCGACCGTCGAGCCGCTGATTCATCATCGCATCGTCCCTCCGAAAGGAAATGTAGCACATGCCCGCGCTAAACCGCTGCACCCGTGCCACAATTCGCATATAATGGCCTCGCCGGACTCGTCATCTGGCTTCGTAAGAAATGGCATCTTCCCTCGCAGGAGAGACCTGTCGCCGTGAAAATCGTCGTGTGCGTCAAGCAAGTTCCCGCCCGAGACTCCGTGTTGCGTCTGAACACCGGCGCCGCCTGGGTGCAGGAAGCCGATCTGGGCTTCGAAGTCAATGAGCCGGATATTTTCGCGCTGGAAGAAGGCCTGCGCCTGAAGGAAAAGCATGGGGGCGAGGTGGTGCTGGCCACGCTCGGACCGGCGCGCGCCCAGCAGGCCATCAAGGAGGCCCTGGCCAAGGGGGCCGATCGCGCCCTGCATCTGGACGACCCTGCCTTCGCCACGCTCGATGCTTTCGGTATCGCGCGCGCTCTGGCCAAGGCGATCGAAAAAGAGAAGCCCGACATTGTTCTGACCGGATTGCAGTCCGACGATTTCGGGGCCGCCCAGACCGGCGTGGTGCTGGCGGAATTCCTCGGCCTGCCGCACTCCACCATCATCATGGAGGTCCAAGTGGAAGGCGGCGCGCTGCGCGTGAAGCGCGAGCTGGAGGGTGGCTGGTTCCAGTGGATCAGCTTGCCGCTGCCCGCCGTGATTACCATTCAATCCGGCATCAACAAGCCGCGATACGCCACGCTGAAAGGCATCATGGCGGCGAAATCAAAGCCCGTGAAGAAATTTAGCGCGGCTGACCTGGGCCTGACGGCGGAGGACTTGGCCCCGCGCCAGCACATTACCAAAGTCTATACCCCCGTGAAGGCTACCCAAACGGAGTTCTTGCAAGGTAGCCCCAAAGAAATCGCCGCACGCCTCGTCGACAAACTCAAGAACGAGGCGCGGGTTATCTAAAGATACAAGGAGGTTCACCATGTTTGTTCACATTTGGAGAATGCGAGCTCGCAAGAAGCGCGTTGAGGATTACGAGAAATTCGGACGTCAGGTGACACTCCCGTCGCTCAAGAAAATCGACGGCTGCGTGGGAGCTCACTTCATCAAAATCTTCGAGGCGCGCAAGCCGGAGTACCTGTGGCTGGTGTTCTGGAGAGATCACAAGGCGCTGGATCAGGCGCGCACCAACCCGTTGTGGCGCGAACAGATTAAGCGCTTCGAGGCGGGCAAGTACTACAAGTCGATCCCCCTCGAATTCGTGTGCGAAACGCTGGAGTCCTTCACCGTGGACTTGGCACGGCCCAAGCGCGCCGCCAAGCCGGGAAAGGCAAAGAAAGCTGCGCCACCGGAAGAGTCGCAGCCGGAAGAATCTGGCCCAACGGAGTCAACCCCGCCAGCAGTCACGGGACCGGCGGTGGAAGGGGAGTAGGCTGAGCACAGTCCGGGGTTCGGGGTCCGAGGTCCGAGGTCAAAACCTCTAGACATCGGACTTCGGACATCGGACTTCGGACCTTCCTTGTTGTCACTCGTCACGGTTCTTGAGGAGCTATGGCTAATCACATTTTGGTTTTTGCAGAACACCAGGGGGGCAAGCTGACCCGTCCTACCTGGGAGGCGCTGGCGGCTGGCCAGCACCTGGCGAAAGGCTTGGGGACTACCGTCACCGCCGTGCTTTTGGGAAGCCATCTCGCGTCGCTGGCGTCGGACCTTGCGGGTGCCGCCGTTCAAGAAGTCCTGACGGTTGATTCACCGCTGCTCGCGGAGTACACGGCGGACGGGTATACGCTCGCGCTGCGCGCTGTGATCGAGCAGCAAAAGCCGCGCTTCATGGTGTTCAGCCACACCTATCAAGTGCGCGACTTTGCCCCCAAGCTCGCCGCCGCACTGGACCGCGGTTTGGTGAGCGATTGCCTGGGATATCGGAATGAAGAGGGGAAGCTCATCTTCGTTCGCCAGGTTTTTCAGGGGAAGTATTGCGCCGACGTCGAATTGGTGGGTCAAGCGCCCTACTTCGTCTCGTTTCAGGCGGCGGCATTTCGCGAAGATGCGGTCGAGCGCGGCTCCGGCGCGGCCCCCATCACCCCCGTGGCGGTAGAACTTGCCGCGGTTTCCATTCGCGCCAAACCCGGCGAGCGCTTCCGGGAAGCGAAGCAGGCCGTGGACCTGACCCAGGCAGGACTTATTGTCGCTGTGGGCCGCGGGATTAAAGCCCCTGAAAACCTTGATCTCGCCAAAAGGCTTGCCGACGCATTGGGGGCCGAGCTTGGCGCGTCACGTCCCATCTGTGACAGTGGGTGGCTGCCCATGGACCGCCAAATCGGAAGCTCCGGACAAACCGTGGCGCCCAAGCTCTACCTGGCGCTGGGAATCTCCGGCGCCATTCAGCACATGGTGGGCATGAAGGGCTCTAACACGGTCGTGGCAATCAATAAGGATAAAGAAGCGCCGATTTTCGAAGTCGCCACCTACGGAATCGTCGGAGACCTCTTTGAAATTGTTCCCCCGTTGATCGAGGAAATCAAGAAAGTGAAAACATAAGACCGGGGCGAATGGCCGCCTTACTGCCCGGCTCAGTTACACACCTTGAACTTCGGCCTCAACCCAGCAGACATATAGGTTGCCGCAATTATATCGTTTTTGGTATACTAGCATATGAGATGGACGGTCGAGACTCTGAATGAAACGGTTGATGCGGAGGTCGAAGCGTTACCGGCAGACATGCGGGCGAGGTTGGCGAGGACGGCCGATCTGATTGAGACAATGGGTCTCGAACATGTGGGCGAGCCGCAGGTGAAGCACGTTGAAGGTCGCCTATGGGAAATGCGGCTCAAGGGTCGCAGTGGGATATCGCGGGCACTGTATGTGGCGGCCACTGGCTTCCGAGTCGTAGTTGTGCGGGTCTTCGTGAAAAAAACCGAGAAGACGCCACGACGCGAGATAGAACTGGCCCTGGCCCGCGCGAAAGCGGTCCAATGACGGAGGTGTACCCATGGCGCGTATATCCGACATGCACAAAAGGTGGATGGATGAGCCGGAGTACCGGAAGGCGTACGAAGCCCTCGAAGGAGAATTCGGTCTAGCCAAAGCCGTGATCGATGCCCGGAACCGTGTCGGCCTTACGCAGGCTGAATTGGCCCGGAAAATGGGGACAACCCAGCCGGTCCTTGCCCGGCTGGAAGGCGGGCGGTCGCACCCCTCGATGCGGACTCTCGAGCGCCTGGCGCGGGCTACCGGCACTCGCTTGCTCATCAGGTTTGAACCTCGCCCCTCGAAGCGGGCAGCAGACTGAGGAATTGCTCCTCTTTTGGTTCAGGGATTTCTGTGGTATCTTCCGCCCATGTCTGACCCAACCTTTTCCAAGACTCCTCCTCAGTTCAAGACGGCCGAATATTCCGGCCAAACCGGCAGCGGCCGGTGCAAATTCTGCAACCAGACCCTCGCGGGAAGTTATTTTCGTGTGAATAAGGTAATGGCGTGCGCCACCTGCGCTGAGCAGGTAAAGCTCAAGATTCCCAAGGATAATCATGCGGCATTCACGCGCGGACTGCTGTTCGGCGTGGGCGGCGCCATTCTGGGACTGATTCTCTATGCGGTCTTTGGTATCGTTACAGGATTGATGGTCGGATACGTTTCACTGGCCGTGGGATGGATCGTGGGCAAGGCCATGATGATGGGTTCGGGGGGAATAGGGGGGCGGCGATACCAGATCGCTGCCGTGGTGTTGACCTACGCCGCGGTCTCCATGGCGGCGATTCCGATCTATATTTCGCAAGCCTCCAAAGCACACAAAGCAGCCCCAACGCAACAATCCCGATCCGTGCACAATTCGGGGGACCCATCTTCACGGAATGTCGCACCTGCGCCAGAGCAAAACCCGCCCGCGGCAAAGCGTCCCGCAAATTTTGGAGTGGCATTGGTGACGCTGGCACTGGTGGGATTGGCCTCGCCATTCCTCGAATTGCAAGATCCTTTCCACGGATTGATCGGTTTGGTAATCCTTTTCGTGGGAATGCAGTTTGCTTGGAAGATCACGCAAGGGATAGCCCTCCAGATTTTCGGGCCGTTCAAGTTGTCCACGCCCCCGGCGGGACGACCGAGTTCAGGCTAGCGCCGCGCTGCTAATACCGTGTCCTCTATTATCCTGCCACCCTCGCAATTCTGTTTGAGCTGCTCGAGCGAGCTACCGCCCGGGGCCCTGGAGTGCCCGCAATGCCACGCCCTGGTACACGCCGAGGCGCTAGAGCGGATGGCCTCGCAAGCCCGGGAGTTGGAAAATCAAAGCAAACCCTCGGAGGCACGCGAGCGCTGGCTGGAAACGTTGAAGCTTTTGCCCGCAGAATCCTCGCAGGCGGAATGGGTACGCGACCACGTGCGGCAACTGGCCTTGGCGGCGCGGCCCGCGCCTCAGCCGGATTCCAACAATAGATGGGCGAGCAAGCTGGGGCCGCTCGCGCCGTTGGCTATCGCGCTGTCCAAAGCCAAGGTTCTCCTGGCCATCTTCAAACTGAATTTCCTGCTCAGCTTGGCGGCCTTCATCGGGGTCTACTGGGCTCTGTACGGTCCGAAATTCGGCATAGGGTTTGTGGCGCTGATTTTCCTTCACGAGATGGGGCACTTCATTGACGTCAAACGCCGGGGCCTGCCGGCAGAGATGCCGGTGTTCCTGCCGGGGTTAGGCGCCTACGTGCGCTGGCAGGCCCTGGGGGTTTCGCGAGAAACAAGAGCTGCCGTGAGCTTGGCCGGACCGCTTACAGGATTGCTTGCGGCGGTAGCGTGTGCCTTGGTGTGGTGGCATACGGGCCATGGAATCTGGGCAGCGCTCGCGCGCGCCAGCGCTTGGTTGAATGTGCTCAACTTGATCCCGGTGTGGGTGCTGGATGGCGGCCAAGCCGCCGTAGCCATGGACAAACAGGAGCGCGTGTGGCTTTTGACATCTTGTGTGGCTCTCTGGCTGCTGCTCGGCCAGAACGTGTTTTGCTTGGTCGCACTGGGGGCGGGATACCGCATCTTCACCAAGGATCTCCCCCCTCAACCCAGCCGGGGAACCACCGCCTACTTCATCAGCGTCCTCACGGGGCTGGGTCTGGTGATGTGGTTTTTGACGGGGCAGGCCGCTCTCGGACCGCGGTAGCAGCCATCGCGGCAGCCTTATGGGTTTCCGCCTACCTGGCTCACGGCTTCGGAATCCAGGTGAACTCTCCCCACTTCGACTCCTGCACCCGGCAGGCGTTGACGTCGAAAGACCGTAATGCTTCGGAGTGGCCCATAATCCTTTCCGGCGTAATCGAGTCCACTTCAAAGCGCACGGTGAGAGAGCACAGCTTGGTGTCTTTCCCCGTGGGCGCTCCGGGAATACCGAAGAGCATGTTAATGCGCGAACTACCTTCCCACTTGGACCCCGCCCGGCGGCACTCGGTGCGGATGTAAACGCCTTGCTTAGCCGCAACGGAAGGTATATTCACCCACTCAGCGTGAAACAAGTCTTTCGTCACTTCCACTCGGAAGTCGTGCTTGGTGGCCTCGGAGTACCAGATCTTGGGGAGTTTACCGATGGCGGGCGTGGAGGCCGCCGGGGCAGCCTTCGCATCAGCCGCCGGCTTTTGGGCGGCCGCCGCAAACTGTGGGATTATCAGAACGGCTACCCCAATGACCAAAACAAATTTCTGCTGCATTCCTGTGGGTTTCAATGCCTCCCCCTCCTAACACCTCCCTTGGAGAATACCAGAGAAATCAGAACCGTCAAGTTTTCCAGAGTCACATTGAAAACCCGGCACGGCCGCCTACTTGCAGGATGAGTTCGACGGGCGGCAAGGAAACGATTCCGACACTGCGGCTAGGACCTTAGGGGGAAATGTCCGAGGTCCAGGCGACAGGCTGGATACGAGGACCCCATTTACCCTCACGGCCGACCGTCTGCGTAGGGCGACTGACCCCTTGCTTATGGGGAAAAGGTTTGACCTGAAATGTAGGGATTGATATCCTTACTGTAGGGATGGAGGGTAAGGAAATGGCATATTCCAGTGTTATCAGTACTAAAGGGCAAGTCACGGTTCCCAAAGAGATTCGAACCCGACTGGGGTTGAGGGTAGGTGACCGGGTTGAATTCGTCGTTCAAGGAAGCCACACCATCATCCGGCCCGTTCGACCTGCCGGGAACCCATTTGAGAAATACGTTGGAGCTTTGGGAACTTTTCCTGGGGGAATTCCAGAGATCAACGCTTGGGTCCGCAGCCTTCGGGACGAGGAGCCTGAGAATCGGTGAGAACCGCCATTGATACCAATGTCATCTCGGCTCTCTGGTCCGCTAGCTCGGTCGCTGCGAAGGTGACAGCCTTGCTCGGGCGCATAGCAGGTGAGGGTGCACTGGCGGTCTGCGGGCCGGTTTATGTGGAACTTGTCGCACATCCGAAAGCCACGCAGCAGTTTGTCGATCAGTTTCTAGCCACAACCCGCGTGGAAGTGGATTTTGTCCTTGACGAGCCCGTGTGGCGGGAAACGGCGCAGCGGTTTGCCGACTACGCCCGTCGCAGAAGAAAATCGGGGGGTGGCGAGGCCAGGCGTTTGGTGGACGACTTTCTAATCGGCGCACACGCGTCACTGCATGCTGACCGTCTGTTGACTTTTGACTCCCGTTTTTACGCACAGGATTTTCCCAAGCTTCCCCTAATTGGATTGGAGGCGTTATGAAAGAACCCGTTATCATTTCAGCTTGCCGCACGGCCATTGGAAAATTCCAGGGTTCGCTTACGCCTTTTTCCGCAATGGAATTGGGCGCGTTCGCCGTCCGCGAGGCGGTGCGCCGGGCGGGAATCGATTCCGCCCTGGTGGATGAAATCATCATGGGCAACGTGGTGCCGGCGGGACTGGGCCAGAATCCCGCGCGGCAGGCGGGCCTGAAGGGTGGCTTGGCGAATCGGGTCGCCGCCATGACCATCAACAAAGTCTGCGGTTCGGGCTTGAAGGCCGTGGGGCTGGCCGCGCAGGCCATCCAAACCGGCAATGCTGAAATCGTGGTGGCGGGCGGCATGGAATCGATGACCAACTGCCCCTACCTTCTGCCCCAGGCTCGTGCCGGGATGCGGATTGGGCATGGCAAGGTGCTCGACTCCATGATCACCGATGGCCTGTGGGATGCCTACGAGGATTTCCACATGGGGATGACGGGCGAGTTGGTGGCGGAGAAATACGCCATCACCCGCCAGCGCCAGGATGCCTACGCGGTCGAGAGCCACCGCCGCGCGATCGACGCCATCAAGAGTGGCCGCTTCCAGGACGAAATCGTGCCCATCTCCATCAAGCAAAAGAAAGGTGACCCCATTCAGTTCTCGACTGATGAATCCCCGCGTGCGGACACGTCGCTGGAAACGCTTGCCAAGTTGCGGCCCGCATTCAAACCGGATGGCACCGTGACCGCCGGAAACGCTCCCGGCACGAACGACGGTGCAGCGGCGCTGGTGGTCACGTCGCTCGAAAAAGCACGCGAATTGGGGAAGCCGCCCCTGGCCCGCGTGGTGGGGCAAGCCGTAAGCGGCGTCGAGCCCAAATGGGTGATGATGGCCCCGGTGGACGCCGTGCGCATCTTGCTCAAGAAGCTCGACTGGAAAACCGAGGACGTGGACCTGTACGAATTGAACGAGGCCTTCTCCGTCCAGGCCATCGCCGTGATTCAAGAATTGGGACTCGACCCGGCCAAGACTAATGTGAACGGCGGCGCGGTGGCGCTCGGCCACCCTATCGGAGCCTCCGGCGCGCGCATTCTCGTGACGCTGCTCTACGAATTGGCCCGGCGCAACGCAAGACGCGGCGTGGCCGCGCTCTGCCTGGGCGGAGGGAACGCGGTGGCGCTGGCGATTGAACGAATTGGCGATTAATTGATCGGGTGGTTAACTACCTCGGAAACGAGGCCTGCTGCGTATGGATCGTTTTGAAATCACATTCCTAGACTCATACACTGACGAAGCCTTGCTGGCTGAGCTCAGAAGAGTTGCTACTCTTATACCGAGCGGGCCGTTGACAAGGGCAGTATTCAAGCAGTTTTCAAAGAGGGTTTCAGTAAGCACTTTTGATAAAAGATTCGGTGGCTGGGGGCGTGCCTTGAAGGCAGCAGGGATATCCCACCTCTCCCTTGACCACCCTGGATGGGAGAAGAAGAAAGCGCAGTACGCCAGAAACATGAGCGATGATGACCTCATCCTGGAGATGAACCGAGTGCGGGCGTTGGTCAACATGCCTACCCTGACCGCGGACGATTTTAACCAGCATTCGACCTTGGCAGGCTCCCACGCCATTCGGAATAGATTCGGAAGCTGGGCGAAGGCTTTGAAGAAAGCGGGAATTAGCTCTTCTAGTCTGGGGCGGCGCTACACCGATGGAGAGTGTTTCGAGAACCTTGTGAACGTTTGGACCCACTACGGGAGACAACCCACGCATAGGGAAATGAAACTGCCACCTTCGGTGGTTGGCCCAAAGGCCTATGTTGTGCGGTGGGGAACCTGGCGCAAGGCGGTGAAGGCATTTGTAGACTGGACCAACACTGAAGAGCAACCCTCTGAGTCACATTCAGAGCCACAATTGCAGAAAACAGGAATAACGAGCGTGCCTCCTGAGGACCGCCACGAAATCCCTTTAGGTCTCAGATGGAAGGTGCTTGTTCGGGACCGTTTCCGCTGTGTGTCATGTGGTCGAAGTCCGGCAAACAATTTGAACGTCGAGCTTCATGTTGATCATGCCGAGGCTTTTGGGAACAACGGAAGTACAACACTTGATAATCTTCAAACCCTCTGCAAGGACTGCAACCTCGGCAAAGGGAAGTCGGACGTATGGGTTCGGAGACCTTCTGGTGAAAGAGTCCAGGAATGACACCCAAGAAACATAGCCCCACCCCACCTCCGGCACCCCTCTCCCCCTTGGCTGCGGGAGAGCCGACGAGGGTGAGGAAGATTCGCTTGCTGGCAGTTCAGAGGTGAGACCATGGAGTGGACGGAGGTAGCTAAAACAGTTGGCAGTGCAAGCGTCATTCTCATTGTTGTCGCGTATTTTCTCCGCGGAGTGTTCGGACAGGTCCTGTCGCGCGACCTTGAAAAGTTTAAGGCCGAACTTAGCGCGAAGCATGACATCGAGATTGAAAGGCTGCGGAATGACTTAAGGATCGCCGCCTCTGAACATGAAACGCGATTTACTCGCTTACATGAAACTCGTGCTGAGGTGATCGCTGAGCTTTATAAGAGATTGGTTTATGCCCATGAGGCTTTTGACGCGTACCTCAGTAAGGTTAGATTTGCCGGCGAGCCTGATGATGCTCAGAGGATTGGAGAGGCGGCGAGGTACGCCCATGAGCTTGCGGGGTACTTCCTTGAGAAGCGAATCTACTTTGATGAGGAACTGTGTGGGGATATCGACGTGGCCATACAAAAGCTTGTGAATATCTTTGTTTGGACGGTCAATTACCCACAGGAGATGCCAGGGAGCTTGGAAAAATGGTCGCAGGCAGCGTTGCATTTTGGCGAACGCTTCCCTGCAATCCGGGCAAAGATCGAACGACAATTTCGGGAGCTGATCGGCGTACACATAACGCAAAGCAACGGAGAACGTACTACTGACAAGCAAGCGTAGCGCGACCTGTTTGATAGGTCCGCGGCTTTTCCTTGGCATTCGGGGACCGACCGTCCCGACCCATCGGGGTGCCAGCCGCGCCAGTCGAATATCACGCGAGTTTAGGGAAGAAATCAGGTAAACTGACGATTATGGAGAAGATATTTCAGGCGGTGTACAAGGACGGAGTGCTTCAACCGGATGAGCCGTTGCTGCTGGCGGAGATGCAGCGGGTAAGCGTCACCATCAATGTTTCTCCTGCCGCTGACGGCGACGTGGCTGGATACTTCACACCTGAGGAATGGGCCGCTGCCGCGGTCGATCCCATCTCATGGGACGACGTGAAACGGGCTCTCGCCGGAATATCCGGATCCTTGTCTGACGCCGTCATCGCCCAAAGGCAAGAGCGCTAATTGCCAAACTACTTCCTCGACACAAGCAAGCAAGGTAGCACGGACCTGCTCTATAGGTCCGCGGCTATTCGTCTGAGCCACCTGAAGGGTTTGTCAGCGCCAGTCCTGCGCGCCGTGCCAGATGTAGAGGATTTCGGCAACGTCATCTTTGAGGCGGTAGACGATGATGTAGGGCGGGCTGTGCAGTTCGCGGGTTCCTTCGACATCCTCGCCGGGGCGGCCGAGGCGGGGAAAATGCTTCAGGTTCTCGATACGGCCAAGAATCGCCCGGGCAACCTTGCGGGCGGCCTCAGGGTTGTCCTTTAGAATGTGCCGAGCGATGCCCTCAAGCTGGTCGGCGGCTTCGGTTGTCCACCGGATGCGGGTCACGGCTCGAAGAGCCGGTCAATGCGGCTGACCACTTCCTCGTGATCGATCAGGTTGCCGCGATCGGCGGACGCAATGCCGCGCTGAACGCCTTCCACGAAGCGGGCCTGCCGTTCGAGCATGTTGCTGACCGTCTCTTCCACTACCTGCGCGGCGTCCTTGCCTTTGCGGGCAGCAAATTCTTTGAGCTGCGCCTCGGTATGAGGAGTAAAGTTAACTTCCATGCTTGCCAGTCTAGAGACTTGTGGGCTTGATGTCAATGGCGGCGCCCCCGCATAATATATGCCCGGAGACCAACGAAGCATGAGCACGAAGCGTACTTCCAGCAAGAACCGCAAGGGAATTCGACCGATGACGCCCAGCGCTATGGAACGCGCGGCATTGGCTGATCCTGATGCCCTGCCCCTCACCGCGGCCGACCTCAAGCGCATGAAGCGGACGCCACGGATCAAGGTCATTCGCCGCGCTCTGGGTCTGACCCAGGAGGAATTTTCCGCCCGCTATCGTATTCCTCTTGGCACCCTTCGCGATTGGGAACAGGGGCGGGCCATTCCCGATCAGCCAACGCAAGCCTATCTAACGGTCATCGCTCGCAGCCCGGAAGGGGTACAACGGGCCTTGGAGGGTTAATACTTCGTCCAATCCATTGCTATGATGGAGCCAGAGCTTTTTGTTGGTAGTCGGGGACGGACCGGGGACGATGCGGAGAGAGTCTGACCCCGGCGCCCAAATTCAATTTCTCCGTGTCCTCCGTGGTTCTAAAGACTTAACACCGAGTGCACGGAGCGGCTCTGTGACCTCTGTGTTCCATCTTTTCCGGGCACTGAGGACACGGAGAAGAACCTTGGCGCTCAGAGCAAGCGTAGCGACCTGTTAGGTAGGTCCGCGGCTTTTCGTTGGTAGTAGGGGGCCGAACGCGGACCCTGCAAGACAGGCCTGCGTCAGCCCGCAGTTTGAAATTGTAGCGGCGAGTTTACCTCGCCATATGGCGGCGTCCCGATAAGTTCGGGACAAGTGCCGCCGCCTCTACGTCAAATTGTACCACCACTGGCCGCACTTCGTCCTTGACAAAGCCTAGAAGTGTCGGTATACTTCATTGTGAAGTCCGCGCCTGGGGATGAAAGGCCGTGCCCATGCCGAGCCAGGAAGGCTCCAACCTCCGCCCCTTGTGGCGAATCCGCCACCCCTTAAACAGACAAGAGGTCAAATTTGGGGGCTGGCCTACCAAAAAGATGTTAATAAATGCCGTTCGAAGCCGGTATGTCTATGAAAACAAAGAAAACATGGACATAATGCCCGACGAAAAGACGGACATTTACGTCGATGTGACATGGTTGTGACGTGGATTTCGCAGAAAATGCCGGATTCCGAAGTACAATTTCCCGCGAATGACGCTTTCGGCGCGTGTTTTGTGCGGAAATTCACGGCGACCAGTACCCCCCGCGCGGGTGGCGCCGACATTGCCTTTTATGTCGGCGACCCTTAAGAAGTCAGAACATGCCAGAGTTAAGACGCGCGGACAGAGATGTTGCGCGTGTTTCCGAAGCGCATACATGAAAGGCAATGTATGCGTCACCCGTGGTCTGAAGAAGGGAGAATAACATGGAAATCTCCACCATCGGTGTGGTCGGCGCGGGCCAGATGGGGCACGGGATTGCGCATGTCATGCTTCGCGCCGGGCATAGCGTGCTGTTGCTCGATACTTCCGAGAACTTTGTCGAGGCGGGGGCCAAGCGGATCACCAAGGGGTTGGCGCGCGACGTGGAAAAGGAGCGCCTGACGGCGGAACAGCGCCAGCAAGCGCTTACTCGGCTGAAGACAACCACCGTGGCGGCGGACCTCGCTCCGGCCGACTTCATCATCGAGGCGGTGAGGGAGAGGTTTGAGGTCAAAGCCGCGGTCTTCCACTCGCTAGAGCCGCACTGCCGCCCGGAGACGATCTTCGCCAGCAACACCTCGTCGATCTCCATCACGCGCCTCGCCGCCTCGACCGACCGGCCCGGCAAGTTCGTGGGGCTGCACTTTTTCAATCCTGTGCCGGTGATGAAGCTGGTGGAAGTCGTCCCGGGCCTTCAGACCTCGCCCGAAACGGTTGAGAAGGCCATTGCGCTGGCCACTTCCGCGGGCAAGACCCCGGTGCGCGTGAATGATTTTCCCGGATTCGTTTCCAACCGCGTGCTGATGCCCATGATCAACGAGGCGGTTTTCTGCCTGATGGAAGGCGTGGCCGACGCCCAAGGAATCGACAATGTGATGAAGCTGGGAATGAACCATCCTATGGGGCCGCTGGAACTCGCCGACCTGATCGGCCTGGACGTCTGCCGGGATATCATGATGGTTCTTTACGAGAGCTTCCACGACTCGAAGTACCGACCCTGCCCGCTGCTGGAAAAGATGGTCGCCGCAGGCTGGCTGGGCTGCAAGACCCAGCGCGGATTCTATACGTATCCCCGGGAGTAGGCGGAAGGCAGTAGGCAGTAGGCGGAAAGCAGTAGGCAGAAGGCAGCGGGCACTGACCAGAACGTAGGGCTGGCTCGCAGAGAAGTTATCCTTGCATTTTGTATATGCGGTGACCATAATACGAGGATGATCGAGCGACAGGATTTGTACAACCGGGTTCGCCAAGCGATTCGCATGAATCCGGTAGTCGCGCTTTACGGCCCGCGCCAGTGTGGCAAAACCACGCTCGCCCGACAAATTGCCGAAGCCGGAACGACGGAGTATTTTGACCTGGAAGATCCCGTCAGCCAGCGCCGATTGTCCGAACCCATGCTTGCCCTCCGCGACCTGCGAGGCTTGGTGGTCATCGACGAAGTCCAGCGCCAACCCGGGTTATTTCCTATCCTTCGGGTTCTTGCCGATAGAAAGCCCCTCCCTGCCCGCTTCCTGATTCTCGGCAGCGCTTCACCGGAGTTGCTTCGCCAGAGTTCCGAATCGCTGGCGGGCCGGGTGGGGCTGGTGGAGATGGGGGGCTTTGATCTTTCCGAGGTCGGCCCCAAGGACCTGCGGCGGCTTTGGTGGCGCGGGCGTTTCCCGCGTTCGTTCCTGGCCAGGAGTGAAGAGGCGGCTCGTTCCTGGCAGGAAAACTTCACGCGGACTTTTCTGGAGCGGGACATTCGCCAGTTCGGCGTGCAAACGCCGCCGGTTGCTCTCGGCCGCCTGTGGATGATGCTCGCCCACTATCATGGGCAGATTTGGAACGCTTCCGAGCCCGCAAGGTCCCTGGGAGAATCCCACAACACGGTAAACCGGCACCTCGACATACTGACGGGGGCTCTGATGGTGCGGCAACTCCAGCCCTGGCATGCGAATCTTGGCAAGCGCCAGATCAAGTCCCCTAAGGTCTACATTCGAGATACGGGACTTTTGCACTCACTCCTGGGTGTTCCCTCGTTCCGATTTTTGCAGGGGCATCCCAAGCTGGGCGCCTCCTGGGAAGGATTTGTAATCGAAGAGATCCTTTCATTGGTCGGCGAACGCAACGCCTACTTTTGGGGGACGCAGTCCGGGGCGGAGTTGGACCTCCTGCTCTTCGCCGGCGGCGCGCGTTATGGGGTGGAAGTTAAGTATGGTGACGCCCCAGGCATCACCAAGTCCATGCGCATTGCCCTCGATGACCTGGAATTGCGGCACCTCTTCGTGGTCTACCCAGGCCGTGACGCGTACAAACTGGACAAAAGCGTTACGGCACTCCCGCTCGAGCAAATCACAACTCGACTGGGATTTCGTGGCCGCCGGCTGGCTGGGGTGTAAAACCGGGCGAGGGTTTTACGAGTATCCGCGCAGCTAGGGGTAAGGTATGATGGGGTTGGCTGGACGATGAGGCGAAGTCTGAGCGGCAGTTTAGTTGCTTATGCCCACAGTACTAAGCGTTGGAATGAGTTCTTTGAGCCTCAAGATGCAGGCAGTGAACGCACTGCGGGTAACATTGACTGAAGATTCCTTGGCCGTCGATCTCTCCGATGGGCGGACGGTTTCGGTGCCCCTCGTGTGGTACCCGCGGCTCCTCCACGGGAGTCCCAGAGAGCGAAACAACTGGCGGCTGATTGCTGGCGGCGAAGGCATACACTGGCCCGATCTCGACGAGGACCTGAGCGTGGAAGGCATTATCTTAGGCCGTGCGTCCGGTGAAAGTCAGGCGTCGCTGAAGCGTTGGCTTGAGAGCCGCGAGGCAGCCGCCAGGCAGCACCGCATTCCCGCGTCAAAACCCAATCGCCAGTCGCCACGCGCAGGGCGACACGCGGCGCGAGACATTTGACAAAGTTGAATTCCGGCGTGGCCGAGGCAGGCACCTGCTGTAGGGGGAATTAAAATTTCCTCATCCATCGACTCCAGGCCGCCGATAACAATTCGTGAACGTAATAAGACCGATCATTGAAAGGCGAGGGACAATAGCATGCCGGAAGATCGAACTGAAAAGAACAAGGCTGTTGATCTAGCCCTGATCCAGATCGAGAAACAATTTGGCCGGGGCTCGATCATGCGCCTGGGCACGAAGGACGCGCTGGTGCCTGTCGATATCATCCCCACGGGCTCGATTTCTTTTGACGCCGCGCTGGGTGTGGGTGGAATGCCGCGCGGCAGAATAGTTGAGATTTTCGGTCCTGAGTCGAGCGGCAAGACCACCATTGCGTTGCACATTGTGGCGGAGGCGCAGAAGCGGGGCGGTATGGCGGCTTACGTGGATGCCGAACACGCGCTCGACGCTGGTTACGCCAAGAAGCTGGGCGTGGACATCGATAACCTGCTGGTCTCGCAGCCCGACTACGGCGAGCAGGCGCTCGAGATCGTGGAAACCTTAGTGCGCTCGAACGGCATTGACGTGCTGGTTGTCGACTCCGTTGCGGCGCTCGTTCCCAAGGCCGAACTCGATGGCGACATGGGTGATTCGCTTCCCGGCCTGCAAGCGCGGCTGATGTCGCAAGCAATGCGCAAGCTCACCGCGGTTGTTGCCAGATCCAAGACCTGCCTGATCTTCATCAACCAGATTCGCGAAAAAATCGGGGTGATGTTCGGTAACCCGGAAACGACTACGGGCGGCCGGGCTCTGAAGTTCTATTCCACCGTGCGCGTGGACATCCGCCGCATCGCCTCCATCAAGGACGGCGACCGCGTGGTGGGCAACCGGACCAAGGTGAAAATCGTAAAAAACAAAATTGCCGCTCCATTTCGGGAGGCGGAATTTGATATCCTCTACGGCGAGGGGATTTCGAAAGAGGGCGATCTGATCGATATCGCCGCCGAACACAACATTCTCGAGAAGAGCGGCGCGTGGTTCTCCTACGGAGGTGAGCGCATCGGGCAGGGCCGGGAAAACGCCCGGCAGTTCCTGCGCGACAATCCCGAGGTCTTGAAGAAAATGGAAGGCCAGGTGCGAAAAGCCCTGAACCTCCCCGGGCATCACGAGCAAGCCGCCGCGGCGGCGTCCGCGGAGGGTGCAGCCCCGGCACGTGCTAAGAAATGAGTGGCGGGGGGATGGCGCCCTAAAGCCATCCTCGGACGCGCCACGGGTAGCCTGCCCCGATCCATCGGGGTCCCGCCCGTGTTAAATCATGGCCAAGAACTTGTCCTGAGCGGAGCGAAGGATGGCCATGCCACAATGATGCGGCTAGGCAAGATGACCTTCTTTAGTTTTCCGGCGCCAGCGGAAACAAGACGAAGGCCAACGTCAACCTTTGAACTAAGGAGAGCAGTGGAAAACTCATCAAAACGATTTGCCATTCTGGCCTTGGCAATGGTTTGGTTGTTGGGGATGGAAATTGCCGCCGCCGCGCCGCGAGGCAGTTCGGGGAACCCCGACATCTCTCCCGCTCCTCCTGTCAAGAACTCCCCCCCAGCGAAATCCAGCGCTCGCAAGACGACCGCTACCCGTCGCCGCACGCGCCGTTCCCGGCAGGTGCGGGACCCCTGGGGCCTTAGTTCCTACGGCGAACCGGCCGCGGAAGACAACCCGGCGGGCGAAGATCCCGTCATTCGGCAGGCGGCACTTGACGCCCTCGGCAACTGGAATGGCAGCATTGTGGTCGTCGACCCGAACTCCGGGCGCATTCTGAGCATGGTCAATCAGAAGCTGGCGCTTTCGAGTGGCTTCACGCCGTGTTCGACGATCAAGCCTGTGGTGGCGCTTGCCGCCTTGCGGGAAGGCATCATCTCACCGACCACCAAGTTGTACGTGGGCAACCGCGAGCGCATGAACGTTACCGAAGCCCTGGCCCATTCGAACAACGTCTTTTTCCATAAGCTGGGAGAGATGCTCGGCTTCCAGCGCATCACAGAATATGCGCAAGAGTTCGGCCTGGGGGAAAAGGCCGGGGTGGACATTCCCGGTGAATCGGCCGGTCGCTATCCATCTGCTCCGCCCAAGGAAGGGGGCGTAGGATTCCTCGCCTATTGCGGCACGAATATAGAAGTGACTGCCTTGCAGATGGCGGCCATCATTTCCACGATCGCCAACGGCGGCACCCTTTACGCATTGCAGTATCCACGCACCGCTGAAGAAATTGCCGCGTTCCAACCTGTCGTGCGGCGGCGCCTTGACAACCTGGCTAATTATATTCCGCAGATCCATGATGGCTTGGCGGGATCCGTGCTTTATGGGACCGGCCGCTCCGCCTACGATCCGGACCTTGCAATTTATGGGAAAACTGGAACGTGCAGCGAAAACGGTGCGCGTCTGGGCTGGTTTGCCTCCTATGCGGGCGAACTTCATCCCCAATATGTGGCTGTGGTCTTACTGCGCGGGGGGAGAATGATGTGGGGCCCGCACGCGGCGGAAATCGCCGGGCACTTTTATCGCGGCCTGATGCAAAAGGAACATTCCACACAAGCCAGCCGCGAGGTTTCCTCCTCGACTGCTTCCGGGCGATAGCTCGTCCAAGCGGGCGGCGCCGCAGCTACCGGGGATGTCAGAAACGGCGTGCCTCGGCGCGAGACCGAAGGCCAGGTTTTTCACGCCCTGGAAGGGCACAAGTTAATCGCGAGGGGCAAGGCCCCCCGGAAGGCGCGATCCATGTTCCCCGACCCTGAAGGGGTCGCATTACTCAGAGCCGCAGGTGCAAGACCGGCATGAAGCAATGCGAATTCGACCCTTTCAGGGTCGGACATGGTTGTGTCGCGTTTTCCGGGGGCGTTGCCCCCGGCTACTAAATCGATCCCCTGCGGGGATCATGTATTGACCATCATGGATGCTAGGCGTGAAGCGGCAACGGAAATTGTGCGCCGTCTGAGGTCGGAGGGATTTCCGGCGTTCCTGGTGGGCGGGTGCGTGCGCGACATGTTGATGGGCCGCACGCCCAAGGATTATGACGTGACCACGGGCGCAACGCCCGATCAGGTACTTCGATTTTTCCCTGACGCGCTCACGGTGGGCGCCAAGTTCGGAGTGGTCATCGTTCCAAACCAAGCAGGAAACGTCGAGGTCGCGACCTTCCGCAGCGACGGAGTTTATACGGACGGGCGGCACCCCCAGGAGGTCCGCTACGCCCAGACACCGCAAGAAGATGTGCAGCGGCGAGACTTCACCATCAACGGCTTGCTCTTCGACCCGCTCAGTGACCAGGTTCTGGATTACGTGGGAGGGCAAGCTGACATCCGCACCCACCGCCTGCGGACCATCGGCGATCCGGTCGAGCGCCTCAGCGAAGACCGTTTGCGTATGCTGCGCGCCGTCCGCTTCACGGCGCGCTTCGGTTTCAAGCTGGACCCCGCCACGCTAGCGGCGATCCGCCACTTGGCGCCGCAAATCCACGCCGTGAGCGCGGAACGCATCCGCGATGAGATCGTGAAGATTCTTACCGAGGGGCCGGCACGGGCGGGGTTCGAGCTATTGGACGAGTCCGGTTTGCTCCCAGAGGTATTGCCGGAAATCAAGCGTCTCCAGGGCGTGGAGCAGCCCCCGGAATTCCACCCCGAGGGCGATGTGTGGATTCACACCCTGATGATGCTCGAGGGATTGCGGCAGCCGACTCCCATCCTGGCTCTGGGCGTGCTCCTGCACGATGTGGGCAAGCCGCCGACCTTTACCATCCGCGAACGCATTCGCTTCGACAACCACGTGGAAGTGGGCGCCAGGATGGCGGAGGAAATTTGCGGCCGCCTGCGGATATCCACGCGTGAAACCGAACGTATTGTGGAATTGGTGCGGCATCACCTGCGCTTTAAAGATTTCCCCCGCATGAAGCGCTCAACGCAGCTCCGCTTTCTCCGCATGGAAGGATTTGAAGAACATCTGGAGCTGCACCGGCTGGATTGTCTCGCCAGTCATGGCGACCTGACGAACTATGAGCTGGCTCGGAGGATGCTGGAGGAAACGCCCAAGGAAGAGATCAAACCCCCGCCCTTGTTGCGCGGTGACGATCTGATTGCGCAAGGTTATGGTCCTGGTCCGATTTTCAAAACCATCCTCCAGGCCGTCGAAGACGCGCAGTTGGAAGGGCGGATACACGACCACACTGAGGCCTTGCGGCTCGTCCAAGAGCAGTTCCCCGTCAATCGGCGGTAACCCCGGCTTAGCTCAGGGACCGCACGAAAAGAAATACCACACCGGTTACGGCAGCGAGGGCCACGATGATCATGCCGATCTTATAAAGTCGAAACCTGCGGTCCTCGGGCGCCGTAGAACTTTGGTCGATCATTTGGAACATGGCGTCCTCCTTGTTTCGCGCCCACTTCCTCGGGCGTGGAGGCTGACCAATGGGGGAATTATGATGGCCGCAGGATGGGCCATCGGGAAGAGAGGGAAGCGTTTGGAACCGCGCGTTGCAGCTTCAAGCGCCGCCGCTCCTTCGGGCCAATCGTGCGGCGAAACCGCTACTTTTCCTGGTTACACTGTAGCCCTAATTTCTGAAATGTCAAGTGCCCAGCCCTAGGGTAGCGTCAAAGTCGAGCTCATGGGGATGTGGTGGTATGGCCGAGTGGAGGCCGTTGTAACGAAGCGTCTTCCGGCCGGGATCGCAA
>Ga0209039_10000919_pt1 | contig 28429 bp, 26 predicted proteins | sample BogFormECP12_OM1_FD_188238 | JGI IMG/M metagenome (GOLD analysis project Ga0209039, IMG submission 188238) | Bog forest soil microbial communities from Calvert Island, British Columbia, Canada - ECP12_OM1 (SPAdes) (version 2) | ecosystem: Environmental > Aquatic > Freshwater > Wetlands > Bog ... | reverse complement strand
ATGGCTTCGGCGCCGCCGGCGACGAACTGGTCCAGCAGCCCGGGATGCAGCCGCTCACGTCTTGCGTAAACCAAAGTAGACATCGCCCGCAGCATCAGAAGCCGACCGCCTTTCCGTTGTTGCGACCGTCGCTGGCGCCCAGACGCTCGCCCGTCGTCTCGTCGATGGCGATGCACTCGGCGTCGCCCCAGAACCGTTCGCTGATATCCATCTTATGCCCCATGTGCTCGAGCGCGTGAATCGTGTCCGGCGAAAAGCCAATCTTCTCCATCTTGATTTCGTCAGGCATCCACTGGTCATGGAAGCGCGGTGCATTCACCGCTTCCTGGATGTTCAGCCCGTAATCCACAACGCCCATCAGGACATTCGCCACCGTCGTGATGATGGTCGCACCTCCCGGCGAGCCCAGCACCAGAAAGAGCTTGCCGCCTTTCAGCACCATGGTCGGCGTCATGGTCGAGAGCGGACGCTTGCCCGGGCCGATAGCGTTTGCCGGGCCCTGGATCAATCCGTAAAGGTTCGGCACGCCTTGTTTGGCGGCGAAGTCGTCCATTTCGTTGTTGAGCAGAAATCCAAGTCCCTCAGCGGTAACGCGCGAGCCAAAGTTGTCATTCAGCGTGGTAGTGACGGAGACAGCGTTACCTTCGGGATCGACCACGGAATAGTGCGTGGTGTGTTCCGGCTCCTGAATGGATTTCGGCTGTGGATGAGAACTGGCGTAACTGTCCAACTGGGAGAAGATTGCGGGACGCCGCAGCGAGCTACTGGGCGTGGCGCGGCGAAGGTTGATAGTGTCGCGCCAGGCGTTGCCGTATCGTTTGTCGATGAGTTGCGCCACCGGAATCTTGGAGAAGTCGGGATCGCCGAGGAACTCCGCGCGATCGAAAAATGTGCGCTGGTAAGCTTCTGCCGTCAGATGTATTGCCTGCGCAGAATCTTCGCCTGGTTTGGCCAGGTCGTAACCTTCCAAAATGTTAAGGCTCTCGATGAGGGCAACACCTCCGGAAGACGGCGGCGGCGCGCTGATGATGTCGTATCCGCGATAGGTGCCGCGAACCGGCGGGCGCTCCTTCACCTCATAGCGCGCCAGATCGTCGGCCGTGACCAGGCCTCCGCCCTTTTGGATCGCATTGGCCAGCTCGCGCGCCAGCGCCCCGTGATAGAAGTCATCGGGATTCTCGGCGATGCGCTCCAGCGTCTTCGCCAGCTCAGGCTGCTTGAATACCTCGCCGGGCTGATAGTAGTTTCCATCGCGCTGAAAGATGCGGTGTGACTCAGGAAACTTGGCGAGATCGAGATCGCGGAACGACCTGGCCTGGTCGTATTCGAGAACGAAGCCATCGCGCGCCAGCCGGATTGCGGGCTCCATCACCTGCTTCAGCGAGAGTTTGCCCCAATGTTGCTGCGCGTAAGCCAGGCCCGCCACCGATCCCGGGACGGCGACGGCTTTGTAACCTATCGTGCTCAGGTCAGGGATAACATTGCCCTTGCTGTCGAGGTACATATTGGCCGTGGCTTTCGCGGGAGCTTTCTCGCGGTAATCGAGAAAGTGCAGGTCGCCGTCAGGGCGGCGGAAGAGCATGAATCCGCCGCCACCGATGTTGCCTGCTTCGGGATAGACCACCTCCAGCGCGAAGCCGATGGCCACCGCCGCGTCCACGGCATTGCCGCCCTGCTGCATGATCGCAACCCCCGCCTTCGAGGCCTCAGGATGCACTGTGGCCACCATGGCCTTGGGCGCATGCGTGGGATGCATGACATTGCCGGCGAATGCCTGTGCGCAAAACGCGAGTGCAAGTACCAGCTGCAGAAAGTTGCGCGACGATTTCATAGGGTTAGGGGCGGGAGTTCCCGGTGACCGTCGGCTCAAGTTCGCACAGGGAAGCTGCTTGGAGCGACGGCAAACGCAAAGTTGAGGCTAGCGGAGAGATTCAGGGAGAGTCAAATGCACCTCAGGGACGAATGAACCGCCTACAGCCCTGTTACTACACGGTAAGTTTTCGGGCAGGAGCCGCTTCGCCCTTGTGCCCGAACACGAAAACGTTATATATCTAGCTCACCAGAGCTTGTTTCAAAAACAGATTTGTAACAGGGCACGACTTCCAGTCGTGCCGTCGAGGGCAACCCAAGATAACGGCTTTAGCCGCTGCGAAGCTGGGGCTGAAGCCCAGCGGAGAGCAAGCGTCTTTCGGCACGGCTGAAGCCGTGCCCTGATACAAACCGAATTATGAAGCACGCTGTAGCAAGTTTCATGCAAACCTCCATTTTCTCGGTTGACGTTGAAGACTGGTTCCATATTCTGGACGATCCGAGTGTGCCCGCCATCGATCAGTGGGCGGATCTTCCCTCGCACGTGGAAAAGAACTTCTCCAAGCTGTTGGACATCTTCAGCGAGCACAATGCCCACGTGACCTGCTTTTTTCTCGGATGGGTGGCTGAGCGCTTCCCCCATTTGGTGAAAGAAGCGGCAAAGCGAGGACATGAAGTGGCCTCCCACGGCTACCGGCATCGCCTGGTGTACGAACAGAGCCGCAATGAGTTTTATGAGGACGTTCGGGGTGCGCGCTTACTGCTGGAAGATATTTCCGGGGTCGAAGTCGTGGGCTACCGCGCGCCCGGGTTTTCGACGACCGACGACACTCCGTGGTTCTTTGACGCTCTGGCTGAAGCGGGCTACCAATACGACTCTTCGGTCTTTCCCGCACCGCGAGCTCACGGCGGTATGCCGCACGGGCAGCGCGAGCCGCACCGTGTCGGCGAGGCCCAACTGCTGGAGGTCCCCATCACAGTTGCCGACCTGATGGGCAAGCCGATGTGCTTCTTCGGAGGCGGATATCTGCGGCTGTTTCCCTATTGGTTGATTCGCAAGATGACGCGCCAAGTGTTGAGCGAGGGCCGGCCGGTGGTGTTTTACGTTCATCCGCGGGAGATTGACCCCACACATCCCCGCCTGCCGATGAGCCGAACGCGCCGCTTCAAGTGTTACGTCAATCTGGAAACCACGGAGGGGAAGCTGCGTCGCATTCTTCAGGATTTTCCGGTGACGACGTTCAAGAGCATTCTGAGCAACTATCCCCAGATGGTAGATACTCATGTCGCCTGATCGCACGCAAACCTTCTTCCATCGGTACGCCAACGACTTCGATGCCATCTACGGCAATCAAAACGGGTTCTTTGACAGCGTCATCAACCGCTTCTTCCGCAAGAGCATGCGGCTTCGTTTCGAGAAGTCGATTGAGGGCTGCACTCCGATCGAGGGCAGGAGCGTACTGGACGTGGGATGCGGGCCGGGACACTACTCGATTACGCTGGCCCAGCGCGGCGCCGGGCGTGTGGTTGGCATCGACTTCGCCGACGGCATGCTGCAGCTCGCCAGCGATCATGCGAAGGAGGTCGGTGTCGGCGACCGGTGCAAGTTCATGGTCGCTGACTTCTATACCTACCCTGCACAGGAGATCTTCGACTACGTTATCGTGATGGGCTTCATGGACTACATGCCCGATCCAGAGAAGGTGGTCGCCAAAGTTCTGTCGCTGACCAGGGACAGAGCGTTCTTCTCGTTCCCCGTCGAGGGCGGGCTTCTCGGATGGCAGCGCAAGGTGCGTTACCAGAAGCGCTGCGACTTGTTTCTCTACAGCGAAGAGCGGCTGAAGCGGATTTTCTCCAAGTTCCCCGAGGCCACAGCGACCATCGAACCCATCAGCCGCGACTTCTTTGTGACGCTGACGCGAAACAAGAAAGCAAGTTGAATACCTGGCTGAGATTGGCTTTCTGCACTTCGCCTTCTCAAAAGCAGAGATTGAGCCAGGAATTCGATTCAGATCCCGGTACTCGTGGGCACTTTCGGCCCGGACGATTCGGATGGCTGTGTAGCCTGCTCCGTTGTGGCGTTACGATACGACGCTTCCTTCCACAGACTCGTTGGGGTGACGAAATAGACCCGCACCGCTGCCAGCGAGGCCGCCATCAACACAACGAAGGTACGAATCGGCGAGGTCAGCTTCTTCAGCGTGAAGCGGTCTGGCACGAGTGGGTCAAGCGCAGCCAATCCGTAGAACAAGACCTGACCCCAGGCTGCCAAGCCTCGCCACGGCGGCGGCAGGCCAGCGGTCGCCAGCGCAATCGCGATCATGCAATACGGGATGACGATGCGCCCGTATTTGGCTGACAAGAAATGAAATCGCATCCGGTTCCGCGAGCTCAATAGCTCAGGCATGATCTTGAGCATCTGGTACAAGCCCGCCTGCAGGCGCACCTTGCGGCGAAATTCCGAGTGCAACACGGTGGGATAGTCGTACATCGTGGCCGTCGGCTCATATAGGATCCGGTAGCCCTGGAAGAACGCCTTCAGCGGAACATAAACATCGTCGAGCAGCGTGCCGGGTGGAAGTGGCGTCCACAGCGACCGGCGGAGGGCGGCGAACGCCCCGCTGTAGCCAAACGTCGAATCAAGCAGCGTCAGGTGCCTTCGGATCCAATCCTCGTAGCGCCAGTAGGCGCTGGTGGTGGCTTCCTCATGGCGGTCGCCCTCCACAATTACGGTCTTTGGGCTAACTGCGCCGACGTTGGGATCTCCGAAACAGGCGATGACCCTGCGCAGGCAGTCCGGTTCCAAGGTCTGGCGCACGTCGCACAACACCAGGATTTCACCTTTCATGAGAGGGACACCGGCATTCAGCGCCGCCGCCTTGCCGCCATGCGGGACGCGCAGGAAGCGGACGCCTTGGCCGGAGAAGCTGCGAGCGATCTCGTCAGTGCGGTCGGTGGAGCCGTCGGAGACGACCAGGATATCCATCAGCTCGCGGGGATAGTTCAGGCTCAGGATGGTCTTCAGCTTGCGCTCAAGGAACTTCTCGCCGTTGTACACAGCGATTACAAACGAGACAGAGCGGAGCGTGTCGTCCTTGTGAACGGGATTGTTGGCGCGCCTCGCCAACCAGCGAAGCAGCAGGGGATAAGCGAACAGAGCATAACCCATGGTGGCACCGGCGAGCGCGAAGACAACGATGGACAGAATTTGGATGGGTGCGAGCGCGACAGCGGACAAGCCGGTCAAGGAACCCATCCCGTTGTAGACGATAGCGGTCATGTTTGCGGCCGGATGTTGGCGGGCGGACCCGGCGCAACTAGTCTCCTGTGCCTTGCGATGGCGGCGCGCGTTCTAGGGTCGAGAGTAGCCCACGTGTTCACGCGAGTCAAACAGGTCGGTGCCCTATGTATCGTTTCAGCAATTTGGCTCATCGAAGTTATTTCGGATCCGCCCCTGAGCCGAAATCCGGCGAAGCGCTCCTCCGCGTGTACGCGTGTGGTGTGTGTCACAGCGACTCACGTTATTGCAGCGGCTGTTTCCGCGGAGCCGGTCAGCTCCGCGCTGAGGCGATATAATGTTCGATTGCTGCAGACTCGCAGTTCCAGCTCTTTATCCTGCGGAAGGACAATATGCCCACAGACGTAGTCATGCCCCAGATGGGGGAATCGATCTTTGAAGGAACCATCACCAAGTGGCTGAAGCAGCCGGGCGAGAAAGTTCAGCGCGACGAGCCCCTGTTCGAGATCTCGACCGACAAGGTTGACGCCGAGATTCCCGCGCCCGCTTCCGGCACCTTGCAGGACATAAAAGTTCAGGCCGGAGCTACCGTCCAGGTGAACACCGTGGTCGGGACCATCGCCGGCGAAGGGGAAGCGGCTGGTGCTGCTGCGCCAGCTCCAGCGCCGACTGCAGCGCAACCGTCTAAACCGGCCGCCGCAGCCGCAAAAGAGCCGCCGCCGGAAATACCGGCCGATCTTTCTGGCGACGAGAAAACTGGATTAGAGCGCCAGGAGCAGGGCGCCGTACTGGAAACCAGCGAGCAGGGACGCGTGCGCTCCAGCCCGCTGGTACGGAAGATCGCAAAAGAGAACAATATCAATCTTGCGCAAGTGCACGGCACCGGACTCGGCGGCCGCATCACCAAGGAGGACATCGAGGCGTTTATCGCCAAGCACGGTGCCGCCGCAGCCCAGCCTGTTGCTCCCATCAAGCCAGCTGTGCCCGCTGTGCCAGCTCTTGCTGAACCCGCACCCGCCGCGCCGGCGGTCACCGCGCCTTTGCAACCAGTCGCCGGAGTCACACCCGGGGAGATCGTGCCCATGTCGGTCATGCGGAAGAAGATTGCCGAGCACATGGTGATGTCGAAGCGCACCAGCGCCCACGTGCACGGTGTCTTTGAGGTGGATGTGACACGCATCGTGAAGCTGCGCGAGAAGATGAAAGCGAAGTTCGAGCAGGCCACCGGCAATAAGCTTACCTTCACGCCGTTCTTCGCGCGTGCCGTGGTACACGGCATTCGCAAATGGCCCATCATCAACTCGTCGGTGGAAGGCGATAACATCCATTACCACCCCTCGATCAACCTGGGCATCGCCGTCGCGCTCGACTGGGGTTTGATCGTGCCCGTGGTGAAGAACGCCGAAGAGCGCAGCTTCGTGGGCCTGCAACGTGCCATCAGCGATCTGGGCGAGCGTGCGCGCTCCAAGAAACTGAAGCCTGATGAGGTGCAGGGTGGAACGTTCACCATCACCAATCCCGGCATCTTTGGCGCGAAGTTCGGCATGCCCATCATCAACCAGCCCCAGGTTGCCATCATGGGCGTGGGGGGCATCGAGAAGAAGCCGGTAGTGGTCACCGACAGAGACGGCAATGACGCAATCGCGATTCGCTCGAGGATGCACCTCAGCATCGGCTATGACCACCGGGTCATCGATGGCGCCGTGGCCGACCAGTTCATGGCTGAGGTGAAGAAGTTCCTGGAGAACTGGAATGAGGAGTTGTTGTAGAGAAGCTGTCGGCCGTCAGTTGAACAGCTGCCAGTGAGCATTGGATCGGCGACGGCAGGGCAGAGTCCCTGCCGTTTTGTTTCTCAGGCGGGTGCTGAAAGACTGGCTATTCCGGGCTGCGGTCTGCCTTTGGCAGGCCGGCTGTGTTGACGTCCTGCCCTGAAGATGTGTTCACGGGTTAAGTCATTGATTCTAAGTAAGACGGGGCCGGGGAGCCTCGCTACCTGCTTAACCTACTCGTGTGATTGACGACTCTTTTGAGTCCACGAAACGACGATAGCAATCCAACACAGTTATTGTGAGTCGAAGTGCTCGTCCTATCTGAGAGCCAAGCGCTGATGTTTCGACGCTGACAACGCTCAAGAAGAAAAATGAAGATTACAGCGAAAGGAAGGAGATCATGAGGAAGTCTAATGTAGCTACGGAAGAGCTTGAACACAGACAGCAAGCACCGTTGGTCACGCCGACCGACCTGGAGAAGGGAGCGACCAAGGATATCGCCGCTGCCATGAATGCCATCCTTGCAGACGTGTTCGCGTTATATATGAAGACGAAAAATTTCCACTGGCACATGAGTGGTCCGCATTTCCGCGACTACCATTTGCTGCTCGACGAACATGCAGACCAGATTTTTGCGATGACCGATCCAATCGCTGAGCGTGTCCGCAAGTTGGGTGGTGGAACGATGAAATCCATTGGCCACATCGCTCGCCTGCAACGCGTGCTGGACAACGATGCGGAGTACGTCGAGCCGGCGGACATGCTCGCCGAATTGCTCGATGACAACAAGATGCTTGTCACGCGATTGCGCGATGCGCACGGAGTTTGCGAGGAGCACGATGACGTCGCCACGGCCAGCCTGATCGAGGTCTGGATTGACGAAACTGAACGGCGCACTTGGTTCCTGTTCGAAGCAACCCGCCGCGGAGATTCCACCGGGCATTGAACGCCCTTCAATACAATGAAACCGCATAAGACGCCAGTGGCAGCAGCCACTGGCGGATTTAGTGTCCTTGGCAAAACCCGTTTCTGTTACGGCCGCTCCGACTTGCGGAGATCGCTGACAGACTGGCGGCGATCTTCAGGGCTGCACACCAATTTGTTATATGAACGGGATGACACGGTAACCGCAATCAATACTTATAAAACCCGCGTCCTGACTTGCGTCCCAGCCATCCCGCGTCCACCATCTTGATGAGCAGCGGACACGGCCGGTACTTGGGATCGCCGAGGCCGGACTGCATCAGCCGCATGATGTCGAGGCAAACGTCGAGCCCGATGAAGTCTGCCAGCGTGAGCGGTCCCATCGGATGCGCCATGCCAAGCTTGAAGACTTCGTCCACGGCTTCCGGTGTGGCCACGCCCTCCATCACCGCATACATGGCCTCGTTCAGCAGCGGCATCAGCACCCGGTTGGAAACAAATCCCGGCGCGTCATTCACCTCCACTGGAGTTTTCTCCAGCTTCTCTGCGAGCGCCTTCACCGTCGCGAAGGTTTCGTCCGAAGTCGCCAGACCGCGGATCACCTCCACCAGCTTCATCACCGGCACAGGGTTGAAGAAGTGCATTCCGACGACTTTATCGGGCCGCTTGGTGACCGCCGCCAGCCTGGTTATCGAAATCGACGATGTGTTGGACGACAGGATGACCTCCGGCCGGCACATGGCGTCGAGATCGCGAAACAGCTCCGCCTTAATCTCAAAGCGCTCGCTGGCCGCTTCCACGATGAAATTGCAGCCGGCCAGCCGCTTTCGATCGATACCGCCCGCGATGCGCGACAGCGCCTGGTCGCGCTCCTCTGCGGTCAGTTTGTTCTTTGCAACCTCGCGCTCCATGTTCTTGCCGATGGTCTGGAGGCCGCGGTCAACGAACTTCTGGTCCACGTCCACCAGGACGACACTGTATCCACCTCTTGCGAAGACGTGAGCAATGCCATTGCCCATCGTCCCCGCGCCGATTACTCCTACGGTCTTGATGTCCATAATTACCTCACATAAGAAGTACTGCCTGGCTCACAGCGCCAAGCAAAACATTTGAGTGTAGCAGAGCGTATGCGGGACGGCCTCCGGCGCGCATAGAGCGGGCCTCGGAATCGATAAGAGTAAACTGTAGTCGCCATGACTTTGTTTGAGGCCCAACCCTACGATCCGGCGCAAACGCGCAAGAAATGGCAGCGGATCATCATCGCAATCTGCGCGGTGATTTTTGTCGCGGTCCTGTGGTGGATGCTTCGCTTTTGGCCGGAAGAGCACATCGTTGACCAGTTCTTCGATGCGCTGCAACAGCAGGACTTCGAGCAGGCTTACGGCATCTGGATGCACGATCCCGATTGGAAGCAACATGCTGACCGGTACTCGCGCTATTCCTATAACGACTTCGTGAAAGACTGGGGACCCAGCGGTGAATGGGGCATCATCAAGAGCCATCACATCGAGGGCGCGGCCGTGCCCAAGGGCTACAGCGGGACGCCATTTGCCACCGCCAGCGGCGTGGTGGTGGTGGTCACCGTCAATGACCGCGTGAGCGACAAGGCGCACATCTGGGTGCAGAAGGACGACAAGACGCTGGGCTTCTCGCCGTATTAGGGCCGCTTTTCGCCATTCGGCTTTCGCTCTTCGCTGAAGGATGGTGGGTTGGGTATAGCGCGCCTGTCTTGGACACCTCACTTGCTTCAGGACGCTAAAAACTCTGATCTTTCAAGGGACGAAGCGCGCGCCGCGAAAAGCGAATAGCGGCCCTTTCAATCCGGCCTCGGCGACGCGGCGCTGAAGTGGTCCACGGTTTTTTGCAGCGAGGCTTCGTCTTCCACATTCAGGCAGGTGCGGGAGCGATCGATTTGGCGCATCAGCCCGCAAAGCACTTTGCCTGGTCCAATCTCGACGAAATTCTGCACCCCGAGCGCAACCAAAGCGCGCATCGACCGGTCCCACTGCACCGCTCCTGTAACCTGACGAATGAGCGCGTCACGTGCCTGCTCGGCCGTCGTAACCAACGTCGCGTCCACGTTGCACATCACCGGAACCTGCGGCGCGTGAAACGTCAGGGCGTGCAGGTCAGCTGCGAGCCGGTCCTGCGCCGGTTGCATCAGCGCGCAATGGAAGGGCGCGCTCACAGGTAACAGGATCGCCCGCTTGGCGCCGCGCTTTTTCGCCATCGCCGCGGCGCGCTCGACCGCCGCCTTGCTGCCGGAAATGACCGTCTGTTCGGGCGAATTGAGGTTCGCTGCCTGGCTGACTTCGCCCTGCGCAGCCTCCTCGCAGATCTGCTGTACCTTGTCGCTGGCGAGCGCGAGGACCGCTGCCATGGCTCCCACACCCACGGGGACCGCTTGCTGCATGTACCTCCCGCGATTGCGTACCGTTCGCACCGCGTCAGTAAACGACAGTGCTCCTGCCGCGACATGCGCCGAATATTCTCCGAGACTGTGCCCTGCAACGTAAGATGGAGCGATGGCCTTCGATTGCAGCACGCGCCACGCCGCGACTGAAACCGTCAGAATTGCCGGCTGTGTGACCTCGGTAAGCTTCAGTTGGTCTTCGGGGCCTTCGAAACACAGTTGCGAGAGCTTGTAACCGAGCGTGGCGTCGGCTTCGTCGAAGGTTTCCCGAGCAACGGGATAGAGCGCGGCGAGTTCCTTGCCCATGCCAACGGCCTGAGAACCTTGTCCAGGGAAGAGAAATGCGATGGGAGAAGAGTGAGTGGTCGTCATCTCTGCTGAGTGTGCAAACGAAAGACTAGTGTGACCGCCATTTGCCCCGCTGGCAAGCGCGAAAGTCTACAGCGTCCCCAGCCAAGCCGGCATCGTCGTTCTTGAGCCGATCACGCGGTCCTATAATAGGCCAATGTCAATGGCCACAATATTCTCACAACACAGCGAAACCGGAGCCTGACGACCAGTGCGCAAACGACAGAACCAGCGGTTTCCCTTCTTCTTTCCTGCTTCCTGGGGGATGGTCAGCGATGGCCGCAAAACAACTATACACATGGGATTGCTGATTGGGTTATGCCTGCTGGTGTCTTGGCCGGTGCTGATCCACGGCGCTCCCGATCTCTCCCATGATGCTCTTGACCACGCGCGATGGGCGAAGCAGTTCGGAACCCAGTTCTGGGAGGGCGATTGGTATCCCCGGTGGTTTACCAATGTCAACGGAGGTTTTGGCGGGCCCTCCGGGTTCTTTTACCCGCCACTTACCAGTTACGTCTCCACCGTGTTCTGGCCCTTCGTTGCGGTACGCGACCCTGATGGATGGCTGGCGGCTGGATATGCAATTGTGGCCGGGCAGATCTTGTCAGGCATCACTGCATACTGGTGGTTGCGATCACTGGCAAAGCCGGGAGCTGCCTTGCTGGGCGCCGCGGTGTACGTGATTGCGCCGTATCATCTGGCAAGTGACGTTTACCAGCGGGGTGCATCGGCCGAGTTTTGGGTCTTCGTGTGGTTTCCCCTGGTCCTCTTGTCGGCCGAAGGTCTGCTGCGGCGCTCCCGCTGGGCGATACCCGGAGCGGCAGCAAGTTACGCGCTGGCCGTGCTCTCTCATCCTACAGTGTCACTTTGCTTTGCGCCGATTCCCGTGGCCTATGTGTTTTTCTTCAGCGAACGCAAAGAACACATCCGGGCTACAGCGATGATGGCAGCAGCCTTGCTGCTGGGTGTCAGCCTCAACGCGGCATACCTGTTGCCCGCCCTGTTCGATCAGGACAAGGCATATGTCGTATGGCAGACCATTGGCCACGGAGACTACCAGAACCAGTGGCTGTGGCAGGACGTCCAGGAATTGGCTGAGATGGGTAGATATGCGTATGGCACGGTGGCTGGGACGCTGCACCAGGTTGACGTGGAAGTCCTGCTCAGGTTGCGTTTTCTGGTGATTACGTTAGCCACGCTAATTGCCATCGCGACATTGTTATTGGTGGTTCGTTGGTTCGAGACAGCGGACCGGCCCCGCCGCACCTCCTTGTTCTACGGAGTGGTCGCGCTCCTGAGTCTTTTTCTCATGACCAAATACAGTTCTTTTGTTTGGCAGATCGCTCCGGTCTTGAGGTTTCTCCAATTTCCTTTCCGCCTGAACGTTATGTTGGTAGTGAGCGTTGCGGTGCTAGCGGCCCTCGCGGCTTCCCATATATTGCCCGCGCGTTCGCGGGTCATGACGTTATTCCTGTTCGCGATGGTTCTGGGCTGGCTGGGGCTTGACGCTTTTTCTGCGAAGCAGGTGTTCTCCGTCTGGCGAACGGTCACTCCGGATCGGACGGAGCGGATCCGGCAACTCGTAAGGACGCAAATTGACTATTTCACTATGTGGCCAAGGCCGGGCAACGTGGGCGCCCTGTCCGATTTCGAGGCTTTTGACCGCCTTGTGGCAGCACATCCGCCGAAAACAGCAACACTAGAAGCGTTCTCAACGGGGAAACCCGTCGGTGCCGCACGAGTCGAAAGCTGGCAGCCGCGCCGGGTGGTGCTCAAGGTCGAGGCCCTTCGGGATTCCCAGCTCACGCTTAACCACTTTTACTATGCCGGATGGCAGGGCCGCATCAACGGCGCTGCAACCATTCTCACAGCTAGCCCGTCACCTGATGGTCTCATCCGATTCGATGTTCCGCAAGGGAACTACGACATGATCATCGAGTTTCCCAAGGACCGGGCCGAGCGCACTGGCACAGTTATTTCGCTGTTCTCTCTCGCGCTGCTCATTGCGGCGGCGATTTGGGCTGGCCTCGGAGCGAAGGAGGCACGCCGTGCGGCTGCGACGGCATGACCTTGGGCGGCACTCACTGTGTGGTCTGGGCTGTCGATTTGCCTCACGGTACGACCGATGCGCCGATCCCTTACACCTGTCTAGTGCTAATCAGACCGGCTCCGGTAGATTCGCTTGCCTGATCGCTGAGCTTTTTGCTGGCTGCGGCGATTTGTTCTTCGATGGTGCAATTGAGCTTGCTGTTGGCGAATTCGTTGGCCACACGCACCGCGTTCTTGATTGCATTTGCGTTCGATGAACCGTGACTGACGATACATACGCCCTTGATGCCCAGCAACGGCGCGCCGCCGTATTCCGAGTAGTCGAGACGCTTCTTGAAGTCGGCGAACGCCTTGCGCGAGAGCAGAGCTCCAACCTGGCCGCTAATGGTGGCCTGCAACGACTCCTTCAGCAGAAAGCGTACCGTCTCCACCATGCCTTCGGAAATCTTCAGCGCCACGTTACCGACGAAACCGTCGCACACCAGCACATCCGCCTTGCCGTTGTAGAGGTCACGCCCTTCCACGTTGCCTACGAAGTTCATGGGCAGCTCTTTGATCAGCTTGTAGGATTCACGTGTCAGCTCGTTGCCCTTGCTTTCTTCTTCGCCGATGGAGAGCAGACCGACGCGCGGACGCTCGGCGCTGGCGAACTTGCCGCCGAATATGGTGCGGAAGTAAACCTCGCCCATGATGGCGAACTGCTGCAGGTTTTGCGGCTTGGAATCGACGTTGGCGCCCACGTCAATCAGGATGGTCGCCGTGCCCTGCGCGGTAGGAAACACGGCCGCGAGCGCCGGACGATCGACGCCTGGAATCGCGCCCAGGACCATCTTCGCGGTGGCCATCGCCGCGCCCGTGTTGCCGGCGGTCACAAAGCCTGCGGCCTTTCCGTCGCGCACCAGGCGAAGCCCGACGCGCATAGACGAATCGCGCTTGGCACGCACCGCCTGCGCCGCCTTCTCGTGCATGCCGATAATTTCGCGGGCATTGACAATGCTGATCGGCAGTCTGCGCCACAAGCGGTGCAAGTCCAGCTCGGCGCGAATGACCTCTTCGCGTCCCACCAGCACGACTTCCACATCGTAGTGCCGTGTTGCGAGGATCGCGCCGTCGACTTCAGGTTTGGGCGCGCGATCGGCACCCATGGCGTCAAGAGCAATAATAGTCGGCATGTTTGCCTGTCAATTGCGGCGCTGGCGGGGCGCAGCGCCTATGATCGCCGGAAGATGGGATTCCCGCAAGTGCTAGCTTAGCTAGTGGCTTCTTCGACCTCAATTACTTCGCGGCCCTTATAGTAGCCGCATTTTGGGCAGGCACGATGCGGCAGCTTGCGCTCGTGGCAGTTAGGACACTCAGACAGCGACTGCGCCGTCAGATGATCGTGCGACCGGCGCTTGGAGGTGCGCGCCTGAGAATGGCGCCGTTTTGGATTTGGCATGAAAACCTCGCAACTAGGATCGCGGCCTTTGCCGGCGATCGGAACTCAGCTTTGCAGCTTTTTCTTGATTTCGTTCAGCGCTTCCCAGCGCGGATCGCTGAGATGCGGCTCACAATGACATTGCTCGACGTTCAGGTTACGCCCGCAATGCGGGCACAAACCTTTGCAATCTTCGCGGCACAGCGCACGCACCGGCGTGGCCAGCAGCACCTGCTCGCGCAGGGCATCTTCCAACAACAGGCCTTCGCCCTGATAATACCCAATCTCGGTTTCCGCCTCGGAGATTGCCACTTCATCCGCGCGGCGATCAACGCCCTGCGGCCGGTAAATCAAGTCGAATGCCCAGTTCACGTCGTGGCCGACTGGTTCCAGGCAGCGGGCACAACTGAACTCCAGGTTGGTTTCGACCTTGCCCACCAGCCGGATGTCCTCGACATCCTGATGGTGCCCGCGGTGTTCCACGATCAACTCGGCGCGGCCGTTACTGTGCAGCGGGCCAACCTGGCGAAAGTCGGGACCAAACTCGATGCCGCCCGGCTGAAACGTCTCGTCGAACTCCAGATTGTGGAGTTCCAGTTCCCGAACCCGAATCAGCATAGCAGCACCACCCTCAAGGCCCGCAGGCCCCAAACGTCCGGAATAGCCCTCGCGCTCCGGCTGGAACCGGGTCTGGCAGGCCAAGCTCCTGACGGGAAACACTGGCAGGTACAGACAGGCGGGATCGCTCTCAGGGCGAAATACCAGCATAAAAGCTACCGAGGAGCAGTGTCAAGGGAAGCAGCAGAGTGGTAGAGCCATCCCCTGCTACTTCACGTCCTTCATCGGCAACACCGACACGTATTCGTGCCCGTTGTCGTCCACCGCGCGCGCAATTATCGCGTAGAAGGCATCCCGCAGCTCGGGATACTTCGCCAGCAGCGCCTTGGCGACCGCGGTGTTGTCCTGGTAGGCCAGCCCGGAATTGGCTGCATTGGGCGCCTGGTAAGCAATACGCAGATCGAGGTTACTTTCCACCGGCACGGCCGTTATCTCCGTGACCTTGAACATCCTGCCATTGGCAGTCAGGCTCATCGGAGCAGCGCTGCTGGGTAAATCGCTGGGACGCGCGGCCTGCATTTCGTCGGCAACTTTATCGAGCTGGGGCGTGCTCATAAAATCCACCGGCGCCATCAACTCCCACGCTGTCAGATAGTAAAACCAGGCGTTGTGCGACTGTCCTTTGGCTTTGAATTCACGCGCCTTCGCCAGGTGCCACTGCCCATCGTGGCCGCCGATGGAAGACAATCGCGGATAGTATCCGGCCAGCTTCCACGCGCCTGCCAACTCCTGCAAAATCAGGGTCAACCTGATCGTCTCCTTACCCTCGATCTTCTGCAAAACGATAGCGTACCGTCCGGGCGGCAAGTTTGGAATGAAAAAGGCGATGCGGTCAGGCGAATTGTAGATACCACAATAGAAGTCGGCCCTCGGCAGTGCAGCTTTGGCTTCGGAGGCGTCCAGCAAATAGGTTCCTGTGATCGCCGGCTGGCCTCCGGCAAGAAACTCCTTGTTGGTAACCACGGCCTGCTCGATGCTGCTGAACACGCCGGCGATCGCGGGGATAGCGCTTGACTTCAGCCCGGCAACATCGCCGCGGACCGACATGTCAAGATACTTGCGCGCTGCGCTTTCGATGGCATTCCTGGTCGCGGCGTCAAGATGAGGCCCATTGAAGCAAGTCTGGGCTAACGCCGGGGCAAGAGCGGCAATCGTCACCACGATAAGGCAGCTAATCCGAAACCACCTGGAGATTAAAGATAATGTGAGCGGCAATCGAATCATTGTTTAGGTGCTCCAGGCAAGGCGGCACAAAATAGCAACTGCCAGGCCGAAATCGGGGTTAGAATAAGCACACGCTATTGCGCCGGAAACAATCCGGACGCGGGGCCGTCCAACTGTTATGGTACGCTGCTGGCAAAAATCGGGGTTGGCGTTCTTATTGCTGGCGGGACTTTGCCTGCCGGTGCTGGAAGCTGCTGCGCAAACTGCTCCGAAGAACACGCCTGCGAACACGGCCACTCTACAGCCCAGCTCGAAGCCGCGTGCCCGCCACAAGAAGGCGCCTCCTGAGCCGCCGCCGCAGCAAGCCCCCGCACCCCCGCCGACGCTGGCGCAATCCGCGCCGACGCCTCCGCAGGTCACGTATAACGGCGGGCAGCTCACCATTGTGGCGCAGAATGCAACCCTGTCGCAGGTGTTGCGTTCGGTGCAGTCGCTAACCGGCACATCGGTCGAAATGCCAGCCAGCGCTTCCAACGAGCGCGTTGTAGGCCAGATCGGTCCCGGGCAGCCACGCGATGTGCTCAATTCTCTGCTCAACGGATCGAAGTTTAACTACATCATCCTGGGCGTGGCCGGCGAGCCCGGAGCCGTGCAGAAAGTAATCCTGACTACTCCGAAGCCGGCGTCCACGGTGAATACGGCGCAAAATGCTCCGGTACAGCAGCCGGAGGAACCAGAGGAAAATTACGGCGAGCCCGAGCCTGAACCCGGACCTCAGCCGCCGGTCGCTCCGCCGTTCCGCCACCGGCCGAACATGCCGGGTCGCATGCCGGAAGGGATCGTTCAGCCACCGCAGCCGCAGCCCCAGCCCGACACCAGCAGTGCTGACAACCCGCAACTCAATGGCGGCAAGAGTCCGGAACAGTTGTTGCTGGAGTTACAGCAGATGCAGCAACAGCAGCAGCAAATGCAGGATCAATTGAACCCCGCCAACCGGCCGCAGCAACAGTAGTTCACGCCAACGCAAATGCAACCGGCCTCTACCGGCGCTGTGCCGCCCGAAATCCGGATTGACACTTCCGTACAGCCGAAGCGGGTGCTGGGTTTTCGCGACTTGGTGATGTTCTATGTGGTGGCCACGCTCAGCCTGCGATGGATTCCCGTCGCGGCCAGTGCGGGGCCAAGCTCGATTGTCATCTGGTTCATCGGCCTGGCGACAATCTTCCTTCCTCTCGCGTTGTGCGTCATGGAACTTTCCTCGCGCTACCCGCAGGAAGGCGGGATGTACGTCTGGAGCAAGCGCGCCTTCGGCGACTTCTCGGGCTTTCTCACGGGATGGATTTACTGGACCAGCAACCTGCCATATTTCCCGGCGGTGCTCTATTTCGCGGCCAGCAATGCTTTGTACGTGGGCGGAAGCAGGTGGAAAGCCGTACAGGGCAGCGCGACGTTTTTCGTGGTATTCGCGCTGCTCGGCCTGGGATTGGCGCTGGTGCTGAACATCGTCGGACTCAATGTCGGCAAGTGGCTGAGCAACCTGGGCGCTGTCGGAACCTGGCTGCCAATCGCTCTGCTGTGCATCGTCGCAGCGCTGGCTTGGTGGAAATTTGGCTCGGCCACAAGCTTCAATGCGGCGTCGCTGAAGCCGTCCTTGAACATGGGGACGATCGGCGTCTGGGCGACGCTTCTGTATGCCTTCAGCGGTGCAGAGTCGGCCTCGTTCATGGGCGACGAGATCAAAGATGCACGCCGCACCAATCCTCGCGGGCTGATTGCCGCCGGCTTCATCATTACCGCCGGATACGTTCTGGGCACCGTCGCGGTGCTGGTGGCGCTGCCCAAGGTCAACAGCCTTGAGGGCATCCTGCAGGCCATCTCCAGCAGCGCCGAGCGGGTGGGCTGGCCCGGACTCGGGCCAGCGGTCGCGCTGCTCATCTGCGTGTCGAACCTGGGTGGAGTGGGCGCCTACCTGGCAGCGCTCTCGCGGATTCCGTTTGTCGCGGGCATCGACCGCTACCTGCCGCCGGCGTTTGGCCGCGTTCATCCCAAGTGGGGCACACCGTACATTTCACTCATAGTGCAAGCCATTTGCTGCGCGCTGTTCATCCTGATGGGCCAGCTCGGCAGCACCGTCCGTGGTGCTTACCAGGTGCTGGTGAGCATGACTATCATCACCAATTTCATACCTTACCTGTTCATGTTCGCGGCGCTCATACGGCTGCAGGACGAGCCGGTCGAACATGGCGTAATCTGCGTTCCCGGCGGCAAGCCGGTCGCTATCGCGCTGGCGTGCGCTGGGATGCTGGCCACGACCGCGGTCATCGTTGGCTCGGTCATTCCCGATGCCAATGAGCCGAACAAGACGCTGGCGGTGGGGAAGATTATCGTGCTGAGTGTGGTGCTGCTGGGGGGAGGCGTGGTGCTGTATTGGGTCGGACGAAGAAGGCGAGTACAAGCTTGACCGCAGCGCCGGGGCGGGTTAGTCTCGCGGGGGAAAAATCCGGATCCCACGCTTGCACCCAAGGAGGGTACGTATGGTTCCTCTTACCGCCCTGTGGCTGCCGATCGTTCTGTCGGCCGTCATTGTCTTCGTCGCCAGCTCCATCATGCACATGCTGCTGCCCTACCACCAGAGTGACTGCCATCAGCTCCCCGACGAGGAAAAGCTGCTGGCCTCGCTGCGCACCGCAGGCGTGAAGCGCGGTCTCTACATGTTCCCGTATGGCAGCCACAAGGATATGAAATCGCCCGCTATGCAGGAAAAATACAAGCAGGGGCCGGTCGGCTTCATGACCGTATTCCCCAGCGGGCCGCCCGCCCTGCCGAAGTTCCTGGGCCTGTGGTTCGGCTATTGCCTCGTGATCGGGTTCTTCACCGCCTATCTCACGGGGCGCACGCTTGCGCCCGGCGTGAACTATCTGGTCGTCTTTCGCGTCGCTGGCACCGCAGCGTTCATGGCTTACGGTCTGGGAATGCTCAGCAACGGCATCTGGAAGGGCCAGCCGTGGAGCATGGTCCTGAAGGAGGTCATCGACGGGCTGGTGTATGGCCTGCTGACCGCGGGAACGTTCGGCTGGTTGTGGCCGCGGTGAGGTCGCCCACGCGATAGCGACTCCCTTCCGGCGTGGCTGATACTCTTGCATAAGCACCGATGAGCATCAAAGCCACATTAGAGACGGTCAACAGGATGCAAAACGATGGCGTGATCGACCGGTATGCCATCGGCGGTGCCGTTGCCGCCACCTTCTATTTGGAACCGATGGCCACCCTCGACGTGGACATTTTTGTAAGTCTGCCGCACAAAGCGCCTGGCGTTCTGGTCAGCCTCTCACCCATCTATGAATACTTAACCTCACGCGGATACCGTATCGAGCGGGAGTACATCAGCGTCGGCGATTGGCCAGTTCAGTTTCTGGTTCCTGCAACTCCGTTGGAACTGGAGGCGATCGCGCAGGCGCGGGAAACCGATGTGGAGGAAGTAAGAACCTGGGTCATGACCGCGGAACATCTGGTCGCCATCGCGCTGCAGACGGGCCGCGCCAAGGACCATGCGCGAATCGTGCAGTTCCTGGAGCAGGGAGCGGTCAATCGGGATAGACTGAATGAGGTTCTTGCGCGCTTCGGACTTCTCCGGCGATGGGAGCAGTTCGAGCGCAAGTATCTGGCGGGTTCCGATGAGTAAACCGGAACTGAGGAAGCATCTGGCCTCGCTCAGCTTTGCGGAGAAGCTTAAGCTTCTGGATAAGCTGCGCAACCGCAGCTTAGCCATCGCTGCCAGCCGCGCGAAGTTGAAATTGAAGCTGGCCGGAGATGGACCTTCGCGTCCTGAGCAGCAGAGATAGGTATTCCCATCCAAGCAACGGGCCTGGCCGTAGCCGGGGTGTTGACCACGACCGCAGTCATCCGCTGCGTCGCGCAGTGCTTGCTCCATCATGCTCGCCGCACTTGTATCACGATTCGCGGCGCTATAATCATGTGATTGGGGGATTCCTACATCATGAGTGCAGACAACGGCAAGAACAGCAGCAATGGTAGTGTCGCGACCGTGGTCAGTCCGCGCGCGGAGTGGATCGCCAAGCGTCGCGAAGAGGCGGCGCGCACTGGCGACAGCAACATGTCGCAGATGCATTTTGCGCGCAAGGGCCTGCTCACCGAAGAGATGCTGTTCGTCGCCGAGCGCGAGCAGCTTGCGCCCGAGCTGGTCCGCGATGAGGTGGCTGCCGGACACATGATTATCCCGGCCAACGTCAACCATCCTGAGCTGGAGCCGATGTGCATTGGCGTGGCGTCGAAGTGCAAGATCAACTCCAACATCGGCAATTCGTCGGTCGCCAGCAATGTTGACGAGGAGCTGAAGAAGCTGCACACCTCGGTGCACTACGGCGCCGACACGGTGATGGACCTCTCGACGGGCGGCGGCATCCATGAGATCCGCGAGGCCATTCTGCGGCACTCGCCGGTGCCCATCGGAACGGTGCCCATCTATGAGGCTGTCGCGCGCGTGAAGCGTATCGAAGACCTCAACGCCGACATCATGCTCGAAGTCATTGAAGAGCAGGCCGGGCAGGGCGTGGACTACATGACCATCCACGCGGGCGTGCTGGTGGAGTACCTCCCGCTCATCACCAAGCGCATCACCGGCATCGTGAGCCGTGGAGGCGCGATTCTTGCGCAATGGATGGCGCATCACCACAAGCAAAACTTCCTCTACGAGCGCTTCGATGACATCACCAAGATTCTTGCCAAGCACGACGTGAGCTACTCGCTAGGCGATGGACTGCGCCCCGGCTGCATTGCCGACGCCAGCGATGAAGCGCAGTTTGCCGAGCTCAAGACGCTGGGCGAGTTGACCAAGAAGGCTTGGGAGCGCGACGTGCAGGTCATGATCGAAGGTCCTGGTCACGTGCCGCTCGACAAGATCAAGGAGCAGGTAGAGAAGGAGGTCGAGCTTTGTTACGGCGCTCCGTTCTACACGCTGGGGCCGCTGGTAATCGATATCGCGCCCGGCTACGACCACATCACGTCGGCGATTGGCGCGGCCATGATCGGTTGGTACGGCGCGGCCATGCTTTGCTACGTCACCCCCAAGGAGCACCTTGGCCTGCCGAATGACAAGGACGTGAAGGACGGCATCATCGCCTACAAGATTGCGGCGCACGCCGCCGACGTGGCGCGGCATCGCCCGGGAGCGCGAGACCGCGACGACGCCATCAGCTATGCGCGCTACACCTTCGATTGGGACAAGCAGTTTGCGCTGTCGCTCGATCCTGAAACCGCGCGCGCCATGCACGACGAGACGCTGCCCGACGCGTATTACAAAGAGGCGGCGTTCTGCTCGATGTGCGGCCCGAAGTTCTGCTCCATGAACTACTCGGCCAAGGTGGACGAGTACAACCGGCAAGTGCACGGCGTGGAGAAGAAAGACTACTCGGAGCTGATGAACAAGCTGGTGGCGATTAAGTAGTGACTCGAATTCGCCGCAACGCCTGGCTTCTCGCCTGCCTTTCGGGCGTGCTGCAGGTCCTCATCTTTCCCAGGCCCGCTTTCTACATCCTGAGCTGGGCCGCGCTCGCGCCGCTGATTTACGCCATCCTCAAGTGCCGCGAGCAGGATGCCACACTCGTCCTCGCCGACGGCGGCGAGTTCTTTGCGCCCGCCACCGCGTGGCAGGGATTTCTGCTCGGCTACGTGAGCGGCGTCATCTGGTATCTCGGCAGTAATTCCTGGATCTACTACGTCATGCACGTTTACGGCGGAGTTGGCACGGCGATGTCTGTCCTGCTGCTGCTGATGTACTCGCTGTATCTAGCCCTGTATCACGGGTTGTTCGGGCTGCTGCTGGCGCTCATCGCCGCGCGGCGCAACGGCTTCAGCCTGCGCGCGCTTGTGTTCACGCCCTTCGTGTGGGTCGCGGTCGAGTTGGCGCGCACCTACATCACCGGATTTCCCTGGGACCTGCTGGGCACAACCCAGATCGACAATATTCCTCTGTCGCGTGTTGCCACCTTCACCGGTGTGTATGGTATTTCGTTCGAAATTGTGCTGGTGAACACTGCACTCGCCGCGGCGTTTCTCGTGCCTCGTGAACGACGCAACCTTTTGCTAGCGGCGGCTGTAGCGGCGGCCGTCACTTTGCATGCGGGAAAGCTGGTGCATCCGCCGCCGTCGCCCACTGATCGCGGCGCAACGCTCGTGCAGTCTAATGTTCCTATTGTCGATTCCGGCGAGTGGCCGCTCGACTATCTCACGCAGACGCTCGACTCGTTGCAGGCGCTGAGCGTGCGCCCAGAGCACAGCGCGCCGGGTACGCAGGGTTTGATCCTATGGCCGGAATCGCCGGCGCCGTTCTTCGCCACTGATCTGCATGTGCGCATCACGCTGGCCAACGTCGCCCGCGCGACGGACTCATACATCATTGCGGGAACGCTCGGCATCGAGCACGCCGGCGATCCGCGGCGCCTGCCCGACATCTTCAACTCTGCTTCGGTGATCGCCCCGAACGGCGCATGGACCGGGCGTTACGACAAGATCCACCTTGTCCCGTTTGGCGAGTATGTGCCGTTCGAGAAGCTGTTCAGCTTTGCCAGCGGCCTCACGCGCCAGATTGGGACCTTCGCGCGGGGCAAGTCGCGGATGCCGCTGCAGCTCGGCGATGGGAAGGTCGGCACGTTCATCTGCTACGAGGCGGTCTTCCCGGATGAAGTGCGGCAGTTCGCCAGGAACGGAGCTGAGCTGTTCGTGAACGTTTCCAACGACGGCTGGTATGGCGAGGCCGGTGCACCGTGGCAGCACTTAAACATGGCCCGCATGAGGGCTGTCGAGAACTCCCGCTGGCTGCTGCGCGACACCAACAACGGCATCACCGCGGTGATCGATCCGTTGGGCCGCGTGGTCGCGGAAGCGCCACGCAAACAGCGTACGCAGTTGCAGGCAGCCTATTCGCTGGTGGACACCATGACCTTCTACACGCGCCATGGCGATTGGTTCCCGCTGCTGTGTGCGATAATCACCGTGTTGGGAGTGTTGTTGCGCTTCATCGCGCCAGATAGTTCAGGGCAGGGCACTTAAGAGCGTTACCACAGACACAGAAGGCGAAGAAAAAGCAACCGCGGATTTTCACGGATGAACACTAATCGGATCTGGAAGACTAGTTGCTAATTACTAGTCGCTAATTACTTCCTTCTTCTCTGTGTCCCCTGTGTCTCCGGTGGTAAAGAGGATTGTCGACGAAATGGTTGAAGAACTGGAACAAGAATACGCAGCGCTCCGCGACAAGGTGCGCGATCTACAGGAGTATCTTTGACGCGCCCAAGCTGCGCGAAAAGCTGAGCGAAATCGAAAAGCAGACCGCCGATCCCACGCTCTGGTCAAATCAAGAAAAATCCCAGCAGATCATGCGCGAGAAAAAGCGCCTGGAAAATCTTCTTGCCACGCACGATGACCTGCAACGCCGTGCCGCCGACATCAATGCTTACTTCGACCTGGCACACGAAGGCGAAGACGTTTCTGCCGACCTGCGCCGCGAGGTGGACGAGTTGCGTGCGCTGGTGGACAAGCTCGAGACCGAGACGCTGCTCTCCGGCGAGAACGATGACCGCAACGCCATCGTGACCATTCATCCCGGCGCGGGCGGCACCGAGTCGCAGGACTGGGCTGAGATGCTCATGCGCATGTATCTGCGCTGGGCCGAGCGTCAGGGCTTCTCCACGCAGCTCTACGAGTATCAGCCGGGCGACGAGGCCGGCATCAAGTCGGCGACCTTCGGCGTCAACGGCGAGCACGCCTACGGGCTGCTCACCAGCGAGATCGGCGTGCACCGGCTGGTACGCATCTCGCCGTTCGACCAGGCCAAGCGCCGGCACACATCGTTCGCCAGCGTCTTCGTGTCGCCGGAGATTGACGAAAGCATTGTGATCGACATCAAGCCGGAAGACATTCGCACCGATACCTATCGCTCCGGCGGCAAGGGCGGGCAGCACGTCAACACTACCGATTCAGCGGTGCGCATCACGCATATCCCGACGGGGATTGTCGCCGCCTGCCAGAATGAGCGCTCACAGCACAAGAACCGCGAGAAGGCGATGAGCATCCTGCGCTCGCGCCTCTACGAGTACGAACTGGAAAAGAAGCGCGAGGAAACCAAGCACATCGAGGACTCCAAGCTTGACATTGACTTCGGCTCTCAGATCCGCTCATACGTGCTTCAGCCCTATCGCATGGTGAAAGACTTGCGAACGCGGGTGGAGATCGGCGACGTCGACCGCGTGCTGGACGGAGACCTGAACGAGTTGATTCGGGCGTATCTGCAGTTGCGAAGGAAGGAACAAAGGGAATAATTTGTCTCCCGCGACCAGGATGTGTCTCGTTGAGCTGCGTCAATTCGCGGGAATCAGGAACGCTCCAGGGATTCCCCGATCCAGAGTCGCCAGCACTGCTGCATTCGCCTTCGCCAGTTGGACGAGATGGCCGTCTGTAATTTGCTTTGGACCCTTGACCCAGCCAGGAAGTCGGGTCGCGTCATGATCATCAGCGATAAACGTGAATACCTCTCCATGCCTCGCCTTGAGTCGCAACAATAGAATCCGCGCCTCTGAAACATTGAATGCGTATTGCGGTGTTTGTGCGACAATGCGCACGAAGCCGATTTCAGTTATCGAACAAGTGGCCAGTTCGAGAGGCTCCGCCGCTCCCAAATCTCGTATCCAGTTTGCCACGCGCTCATGGAACTCGTGTTCGGCGATGCCAAGTGCCACAAGCGTGCTCACGTCGAGAAGGCATTTCACGGGAAGTCTGCCAACATCTCTTTCACTTGCTTGTGGGTCAGAACCGGCGCTCCGGGTCCAAGCGTCAGGACAGGGAATCCAGTGACCGGATCGGTCACAATCTTCGCCTTTCTCCGGCTCCGTTTGCTCTGCAGAGTCAAAACGATACGATCACCCTCCGCTTTGACATCAAGCGAATCGCCAGCGCGCAAGCCGAGCCGCCGGCGGATAGCACTCGGCAGCACCACCTGGCCTTTGGTTGAGATCCTCGTTACCATAGTAAGACAATCTTACCAACAATGAGCCTAATTAGACTCCGGAGAATCATTTAACATCTGTCCATGAACGAAAACTGCCTCTTTTGCAAAATCATCGCGGGCAAAATCCCGTCGAAGAAGGTGTACGAAGACGACAAGGTGTACGTCTTCGAGGACATCAACCCCAAAGCACCGACGCACGTGCTCATCGTCCCGAAACAGCACATTATTGGATTGAAGGAAGCCACACCCGAGGACGCTGAAATCCTTGGCTACTGCCAGTTGATTGCGGCGAAGATCGGCCGCGAACGCGGTATCGAGGACGGATACCGCACCGTGTACAACGTCGGCCCGCGGTCGGGGCAGTCGGTGTTCCATCTGCATCTGCATCTGCTGGGCGGGCGCGACATGAAGTGGCCGCCGGGATAAACTCCAGTGGCCAGTGGATAGTGGCCAGTAAGAACGATCGCAGACCCTTTCAGTCTGGTAGGCGTAGAATTACCTGTTTTTCAAGCTACAACTCAATTCTTCCGGAGAGGTCTCATGGGTAAGAACTCCAAAAACGACAAGAAGAAACTTGCTGTCGAGACAGAGGACAAGTCGGTCACAAAGAACGCCGCTGCCGCCAAGTTCGACAATAAGACGTACGAGAGCGAGCTGTTCAAGTTGCAAATCGAGCTGGTGAAGATGCAGGACTGGGTGAAGCACGCCGGTGCGCGCATCGTTATTGTGTTTGAAGGCCGCGATGCCGCCGGCAAGGGTGGCATCATCAAACGCATTCTGGAACGAGTGAGCCCGCGTGTCTGTCGCTTGGTCGCCTTGCCGGCACCTACGGAACGTCAGAAGACGCAAGTCTATGCGCAGCGCTACATCGAGCATCTTCCGGCGGGCGGAGAAGTTGTCATCTTCGACCGAAGCTGGTACAACCGCGCTGGCGTCGAGCACGTCATGGGCTTCTGCACCGAGGAGGAATACAAGAAGTTTCTCAAAGGCTGTCCCGTCTTCGAAAACTTCCTGATCAACAACGGCATCATCCTGCTCAAGTACTGGCTGGACGTTTCGGAGAAGGAGCAGCACCGTCGGTTCGTGGCGCGCATCACTGATCCGACGAAGCGCTGGAAGCTGAGCCCCATGGACCTGGAGTCCCATCGCCGCTGGTACGACTACTCGCGCGCCCGCGACGCGATGCTGGCCGCCACTGACACAGCGACGGCCCCGTGGTACCTCGTGCGGTCCGACGACAAGAAGCGCGCGCGGCTAAACTGCATCGCGCACCTGCTCAGTTGCATTCCCTACGAGGAGATTCCCTACAAGCCGCCCAAGCTTCCCGGCCGCCAGAAACCCAAGGGCTACACCGAGTCTCCGATGAAACATCAGGTGGTACCGCAGAGGTGGTGAGCGCACCGTGCCACAGGTTCGGCTTTTGATTGGACTATTGCGAACTGATAGGGAACGCAGATCCCTCCGCTGGGTCCGAAGTCCCCGGTCGGGATCACCGAGCAGAAATTAGTCTCCGTAAACCGCTTCCCGCTCTTCCACCACCGGCTCGGCGGGCTTGATGCCGCCGATGTTGCCCAGCGGAATGAAGCCTTCCTGGCTGACTGGCTTCTCGCCCAATACGTGCTCCTTGTAGAGGGCCATCATGCGGGCTTTCTCGGCTTCCGCCTTTACGCGCTCGTCGCGCGCCTTGAACTTCTCCTGGCGCGCGTTCTTGGCAATGCCGAGGTCGTCGAGCGTGTGGTTGGCTTCGGCGTTCACGTGCTCTTCCACCAGATTCAGGGTGTGAGCGGTAGTCTCGAGGCCGACCTTCTTGCCGCCGGCAAAGATCTCGTGACGGCCGTGCTCCTCGTACCACTTGGTGAGGGTCGCCGTCATGTGCATCTTCTCCACGATGTTGCGCCAGCCTACGCCGGTGTTGTAGGCGCAGAAGCTGATCTCGCCTTCCTGCGTGGCATACGGAATGATGCACTGTTCAGTGCGGCGGAAGTCGTAGTTGAACAGGTCCTGGAACCACATGCCCGCGATGAACAGGAAGTTCCAGCGATCGCGGCGGCGCTTTTCGATGTCCGTCTCGGTGCGGTCACCGCTGACCCTGCCGTAATTCTTGCCGGTCGCGCCGAAGGTCTTGTCGAACTTCTTCAGCAGGTCGGCAAACTTGAAGTGCGTCGGCGACTTGAACGGATCGTAGTTCTTCAGCAGCGCAAGAGTCATGCCGGCAATCGACATCCACTTGCCGCGCGCCGCGTCATTCACCTTGGCGATGTCTTTCGCGATGGTGTCGCCGTTAAGGAACGCCGTCACCGGAACGGCTTCCTTGGTTTCCTTGTCGATCATCAGGGCCATGCCGACACCACAGTTCGGGTGGCAGCCACAGCTCAGCGATCCCCAATCTTTGTCGGGTCCATGGACCAGGTCGGCCCAATCGGAAAACGTGCTCATGAAGGAAATCGGGAACCAATCGCGGGTGGGCTCGCCCATTCCGGTTTGGTTCTTCACGTCGTGAGCCAGATGCGATAACGTGTAACGCTGCGCATGACGGCGCTCGTCGGTGATGGCTTCATCGCGTCCAGTGAACGACACAGGCTGGAACGACAGGAACGAGATGCGCTTGGGATTGTCGAGCGCGAACTGGATGATGCGTCCTACCTGTTCGTTGTTCAGGTCGTTCACGATGGTGACGACGGGCACAATCTCGACCCCGGCCTTGTGCAGATTTTCTATGGCTTGCAGCTTCACGTCAAACAGGTTGCCGACCAGGCGGTGCGAGTTGGCAGCGTTGCCGATTCCGTCGAACTGCAGATAGGCATAACGCAAGCCAGCTTCAGCAGCTTGCTTGGCGAACTCAAAGCTCTTCGCAAACTCGATGCCGTTGGTCGCGGCCTGCACGCTGTTATAGCCGACCTTCCGCGAATAAGCGACCGCATCGAGGAAGTAGGGCGAAAGCGTAGGTTCTCCGCCGGAGAACTGGACCGACATCTGGCGCCTCGGCTTAATGGTGATGGCGTTGTCGAGCATGGTCTTGATCTCGTCCCACGTCAATTCATGGACGAAGCCAACCTGGTTGGCGTCCATGAAGCAGGGATCGCACATCATGTTGCAGCGATTGGTGAGATCGATGGTCAAAACCGATCCGCGTCCGTGGAGCACCGTGCTGCTGCCATGGTGGTGCAGCTTCTCGTCGTTGTGTGCGCGGATGTCGCGGCCCGGGAAAGTTTCTTCCAAGTGCTTGAAGAAGGCGGTGTCCATGGCCATTACGTCTTCAAAGTGGCCGTGCTTCGGGCAGTCCTTCACCATCAGGATTTGGCCGTCGCGCTCGATGATCTGGGCCTTGATCTCGCCAACTTTTTCGTTCATCAGGATCTCGACTGGCAGCTTGCCGTCGATAATCTGCTGGCGAATCTCAGGCACGCACTTCGGGCACAGAGAGTCCGTGGCGCGCGGCCAGCCGAGCGGGGGCTTCGACTTCTCATACGACTTCAACAGTGGCTTGTCCGACCACTTCGGCGTAAACGAGGGATTGGGATTGATGCTATTAATCTTGTCGAAAACGACCCACGCGCCTTTGGCTGCGATGGTGACGGCTTTCTCAACGTACTTTACCGGCTTATGCATTCACGCCTCTCGTGTTGGATGATGTCGGCCCTCCCGCGTGATGGGCCGC
>Ga0209039_10000918_pt1 | contig 28457 bp, 29 predicted proteins | sample BogFormECP12_OM1_FD_188238 | JGI IMG/M metagenome (GOLD analysis project Ga0209039, IMG submission 188238) | Bog forest soil microbial communities from Calvert Island, British Columbia, Canada - ECP12_OM1 (SPAdes) (version 2) | ecosystem: Environmental > Aquatic > Freshwater > Wetlands > Bog ... | reverse complement strand
GAGCCGCGGCCTTCCACGTCGATTTTGCCTTTCACGTCCAGCGCGCGGATCGCGTCGCTGTGGCCCATCTCGAGCCGAGCGTTGCCGCCGACCCGCGCCAGCCGCGCATCGCCCCGGTCGGCCGCCAGCTCGACGTCTCCCGCAATGTCCGAGATTTCGTAATCGCCCGCGCGCCCGCGCGCTTCCACCGACATTCCGCGCGGGACCGTCACTTCCAGGTCGTCGGAAATCCGCTGGTTGTCGGGAGCGCGGTCCTGGCTGGTGCGCACCAGCAGCCGGTCGCCCTGCGGCACCATCTCGACGGGCGTTCTTTCGTTGGTGCGATCGGCATCGGTGCGGGCATACGCGCGGATGAGCTTGTGGCCGTTGACCGTCACCTCTTGCGCGTCCCCGCCCGTGACTTTGATGTTACCGCGCGGATTGTCGAACACGATCCGCTTCATGCCCGCGGCTGGGCCGTGCGCCGAAACCGGATAGTCGTACTGCTCCCCGAGCCAGTCCGGACCGAAGAAATTCCATCGGATGTTGTGCTGGTGGGCCTGCCAGATTCCCGAGCCAACCATGCAGATCAGGATCACCAGCACCACCTCCCCACCGGTGAAGCCGTAGCCGTATCCCTCCCTGCTCCACACCACCGCCTCAATCAGCCGCAGCAGCCCCCAGGCGATCAGTACGAACGGCCAGTATAGTGCCAGCAGATCGAAAATCGGCGCTTCCGGGTGCAGGTTCCTCCACAAAAACAGCGCGCCAATCAGCAATAGGAGCAGCGGTCCCGTGAATGAGCGCCGTCTCATACCGAGCCTCCTGGGTAGCGCCGGCGGTCTTGCCGCCGGTGTATTTCGAGTCCGGTGATCCACCGCCGTCTCATACCGAGCCTCCTGGAGGGCCGCTGGCGTCACCCGCTGCCGGCGGAGCGCTGGTCCCGAACCCGCCCTTCACCGTTCCCGCCGGAGCGCCCGGCGTAGTGGCCGGCCCGCCCGCATACGAACTCTTCGAGTAACCGCCCGGAGGCGGGTAGCTATACGGCGGCGCTGGCGGCATGTTCGGCGCGGGGGGCGCGCCAACTGGTTGCGTGCCGCGGCGCAGCAGGCTTAGCAGCCCGAACACGATCAGGATCACCGGCCAGGTCTGGTCGAAGCCGTACCGCGTAAAGTTGTTCAGCGCAAACAGCACGCCGATGGTGATCAGCGTTATAGGCCCGCGGATGGCGCGGATCGTCGAATGGCTGCTACCGTTCATGGCCCGCCTCCTTCCCCGTAAAGCGGCTGAACAGCAGGTAGGCCCCCGCTGCGATCAGCAGCACCGGCCAGAAGCGCACTACATATTCGAAGTCCAGCAGGTCGAGGGTGTGCAACAGCAGCAGGACGCCCAGGATTATGAGCGCGGCCCCGGCCACCGGAACCTGGTTCGGCCGGCCTCGCAGGTCCACCAGGCTGGAGTATTCATCCACCGGTTCGCCTCTCCGGCGCTTGAGCGCGGTGTGATACGCCTCGAACGCCATGTAGGCCCACCAGGCCAGCACCAGCATCACGAACACCGGTTCCAGGCCGTTGGCCGCGCGCGAATTGGCGATGCTCATCAGAATGCCCCATATGACGGCGTGTACCAGCCCCTTGGCGTACTGGCCGTTATAGATGGCGCCGACTCCCGGAATCATCCCCAGAAACAGAGCCAGCCCGGGTGAGACATCCGGGTAGAGATAGCCCGGCGGCGGAACGCCCGGCGCGGGCTGCCCGGCCGGCTCCCCGGCTGGCGCGGGCGCATGTTCTCCGCAATACACGGTTCCGTAGGCGTCGCGGCGGCATTCGTCGCATATCGGCTTGCCGCACGCGCGGCAATATGCCGTGGCCGGGACCTCAGTGTGATTTTGGCAATTCATAACGTACCCCTTTGTGCGATCCCCACCGAGGGATTCGAAGCTGGCCCTCCGCCCGTTGCGGCGCCCCGCTGGTCCGGAGTGGCTTTGACTGGCAGCTTATGCTCGTCCGTCTTCCGTTCGGGAGCCTCCTGAACGGGGGCGGACTGCTGATCTTCCCCCTGCTGCTGCCATTCCCGCAGGGTGGTTTGAATCTGGTAAACGAACTTCAGGTTGTCGTAGAACTTTACCGTGCGCCCCCAGGCCCGGTAGGCGCGGTCCTCGATCCCCGCCCACACCTGGGCGGGCTCCAGGTCCGACATTCGCAACTGCCGCACGGGCGCCACGAACCGCGCCAGCAACGCCAGCGAGAGAATGGTCATGGCCATGCTCATGGCGAACCGCGGCTCCAGAATCGGGCTGAGGATTCCGGCCATCCAGCTTCGCGCGCCCTTCGGCTTGGTCTTGCCTTTGCTCCACGGCGCGTCGAACAGAATGCGCGTGATCAACTCCGGCGGAGGCTCGACGTCGGCGGCGCGCTCCATGAACTCCACCGCCGCGGCGGAGTCCCGCGCCAGCTCGGCGCACGCCGGGCATTGGGCCAGGTGGCCCTCCACCGCGGACTTCCGCACCGCGGTGAGCGTGCCATCCAGGTAATCGCAGATTAGGATCTCAACGTCTGCGCAATTCATATCGCCAGCTTCTGCCTTCGCAGCAACCGGGCCAGTTCGGCCCGCCCCCGATTGATTCGCGATTTCACCGTGCCTTCGGGAATCCCCAGCACCTCGGCGATCTCGCGGTATTCCATCTCCTGCAAGTCGCGCAGGATCACCGCCTCCCGCAAATCCGGCGAGAGCTTCTGCAGGGCCGCCTGCAGGATTCGACTGGTCTCCCGGCCGGCTACCGCATGGTCCGGACGCTCCGACGCCGTGGCCCCCTTTTCCTCCAGCACCACGAGCTGTTCCTCGATCGGATCCGTCACGCGTTCCTGACGAGTGCGGCGATAGTGATCGATCAAAAGGTTACGCGCCACCCTCGCCAGCCATGTCCCGAACGACCCCTCAGCCGAGCGAAACGTCTTCAGCGTGCGGAACACCCGCAGAAATACTTCCTGCGTCAGGTCCTGCGCTTCCGCGCCGCTCCCCGTGAACCGGTAGCAGAGTCCGTACACCTGCCGCGTGTGCAGCCGCACCAACTCCTCCCAGGCGGCTTCGTCGCCGCTCAGGCATCTCGAAACGAGGCTGCGTGCCGGGTCCAAGCTCCGTTCTACCAGATTGTGGCTCCCGTGAATACCCACCACGGCATTCAAAATGCCCCCGCCGGCTGCGTGGTTTCCGAAAACCCCCATAGCCAGCGTCGTGGTGCCCATCGCCCTCGTCCTTCCATACGAAGAAACGAGGCTTTATCATAATAGGTTCAATCTTTCCGGCGCGCCAGCTTTTTCTTGGGGTCGCTGCCGGGGGAGGCAGATCGATTCGCCGTCATAAATGGAAATGGCTGGCCGGCGCCTTGCTCGCCGCCGCCCTCGTGGTGTGGCTCCTCGGCGCCCATTCGCCGCTCCGCGGCTTTGATTGGAACCTGGCGGCCGCCGCCCTCGCGCGCATCGACTGGCCCTGGCTGCTGCTCTCGCTGGTCGCGGCCGCCGCCACCTACTACGGCCGAGCACTGCGCTGGGCGGTCTTTCTCCAGCCCCTGAAGGCCCGCCCATCCATCCGCAACCTGCTCTCGGCCACCGTCATCGGGTTCACCGCCGTCACCCTGTTTGGACGCCCCGGTGAGCTGGTGCGGCCCTATCTGATTGCCGTCAAGGAGCATGTGCCCGTCAGTTCCCAGTTCGCCGCATGGTTCCTGGAGCGCATCTTCGACCTCCTGATGGCCCTGCTGATTTTCGGCTTTGCGTTGACGCGGGTACATGCCGTGGGCGCGCCTGTGGGGCCCGGGCTGGCCGGGGTCCTGGCCGTCGGCGGCAAGCTGGCTGCGGTCGCCTCCGTGCTCTTGCTGGCCGTTCTGCTGTCGCTGCGCCACTTCGCCGGGCCCATCGGCCGGCGCCTCGTCGCCACGTTGCGCCTGCTCCCCGAGCGCTTCCTGAAGTTTGAGAAGCTCGTAAACGCCTTTATGCAGGGCGTGAAATCGACACAGAGCGACGGCGCTCTGCTGCTGGTTCTCCTGTACTCGGTGGTAGAATGGGCGCTGATCGCCGCTTGCTTCGAGTGCCTGGCCCGGTCCTTTTTTGGCGCAAGTCTTAGCTTTGTAGATGTTCTTGTCTTGTTGGGGTTTGTTTCGTTTGGAACCGTCATCCAAATACCCGGGATCGGCGGTGGTATGCAGGTCGTTGTAATCGTGGTTCTGACGGAACTGTTTGCCGTGAAACTGGAAGTGGCCACCACGTTTGCCATGCTGGTCTGGGTTATTACATTTGTAGCAGTTATCCCCGTAGGCTTGGCCCTGGCCCTCAAGGAGGGGCTGGATTGGCATGGCCTGCGACGGATCAGCCGGGAGGCATCGGCATGAAATGTCCATTTTGCAATCACCTGCACGATAAGGTGGTGGATTCCCGGGAGAGCAAGGAGGGCGACGCCATCCGCCGCCGCCGGGAATGTCTCAAATGCGAGCGCCGCTTCACCACCTATGAACGCATCGACGAAGTCCCTTACATGGTCATCAAGAAGGACGGGCGCCGCGAGAAGTTCGACCGCCAGAAAGTACTGGCAGGTCTTCTGAAAGCCTGTGAAAAGCGCCCCGTGGGCCCGCCCAAGCTTGCCGAACTGGTCAACCAGGTCGAATCCAAGGTGAGCGATTCGCCGGATCGCGAAATATCAACTACAGACATAGGAGAATTCCTGGTGGAAACCCTCCGGGAGATCGACAAGATCGCCTATGTACGATTTGCGTCGGTGTACCGGGATTTCCAGGATGAGGAGGCATTCTTCAACGAGCTCAAGAATCTCATGCGTCAGAAGCTAAGCTGAACCGGCCCCTGGCCCCTGGCCCCCGGCCCCTGGCCCCTGGCCCCGCAACTTCCATGTAACCTAAACAGTTTTAAGACATCTTTAAAAATAGAGCTTAACTTTGTTGGGGAATGGTGATATCATCAGTTGAAAGTCAGACCCCGAAATGCCGCCGATCTTCTCAACACTAGGGGCGGGACCAGCCGGTTGAACTTTTTTCAGGTAGTACCCCATTTCCCAGGCACCTCCATGTAATGGATCGCGTGTCCGTGGGGGAGGCGAGTATTAGTGGACCATTTTGAAGATCAGTTTCTAGCGGACAACCCTGAAACCCTAGGCCTTAATTTTGAGGACGAAGCTAAGTTCTTCGATCCAGAGGCCGTACACGAACACGAAGCTGATTTCCTTCACCCCGCCCCGGTGGAGGAATCCATCTACACGGACGACCCGGTCCGCGTGTACCTTCGTGAGATGGGTGCTGTTCCGCTCCTCACGCGCGAGGGCGAAGTCGATCTGGCACGCCGCATGGAGCGCGGTAAGTTACGGATGCAGAAGGCGATTAGCCGCTCTGCCCTGGTGCAGCATGTAGTCGTCGATCTCGCCGAACAACTGAAGAAGGCAACCATCGAAGTGGAGAGCGTCGCCGATTTGGGGGACGTCGAGGAAGGCTCTCCCGCCGATCTTCAAGTGCGGGCCGACGCGGCCAAACAGTTCTCCGATGTGGCCGCCCTTTACAAGAAGCTCCAGCAGTTGCAGGACCGCGTGGAGGGTACCCCCGCCTCCAGTAAGAAGCCCCGTAAGCGGCTGTGCGCCAAGCTGGATCGCGCCAAAGTGGAAACCTCCCTGGCGATACGCCGCGTTCCGTTCAGGCTCATCAAATGGAAGGAGTTCTCCCGCGAAATCGAGCGCGCCGTGGATGAAATCAGCCACCTCGATAGCGAGATCAAGAAGCTCGAAGCCAGGAACAACCCCATCCAGCAGGTGCGCGTGCGGGAATTGAAACGCGAATTGCGGAAACGCGAAACCACCGCCGGCGCCACCCTGCCCGAATTGCGGCACACCCTCACCGTGATCCGTCATGGCGAGGCCGAAGCGGAGCGCGCCAAGAAGGACCTGGTGGAAGCCAACCTCCGCCTGGTGGTCTCGGTAGCCAAGAAATACGTAAACCGCGGACTTCACCTGCTCGACCTCATTCAGGAAGGCAATATCGGCCTCATGCGCGCCGCCGACAAGTTCGAATACCGGCGTGGCTACAAGTTCTCGACGTATGCCACGTGGTGGATTCGCCAGGCCATCACGCGCGCCATCGCCGACCAGTCCCGGACCATCCGCATTCCCGTCCACATGAACGAAAGCATGAACAAGTTCTTGCGGGCGACGCGCGAGCTGGAGAAAGAACTCGGCCGTACTCCTACAAATGACGAAATTGGGCGCCGGATGGACATCCCGGTGGAGAAGGTGCAGAAGCTGAAGACCATCTCCCGCGATCCGGTTTCGCTCGAGACCCCCGTCGGCCGCGACGGCGAATCGGCGCTCGGCGATCTGATCGAGGACCGCTGGGTCGGTTCTCCGGTCGATTCCGTCATCGAATCCAATGTTCGCGACGAAACCGCCGGCATTCTGAAGACGCTTTCCCCGAAGGAGGAGAAAGTCATCCGGATGCGGTTCGGCATCGGCTGCGAGCGCGAGCACACGCTGGAAGAGATCGGACAGGAATTCGACGTCACGCGCGAGCGCATTCGTCAGATCGAAGCCAAAGCCCTCCGGCAGTTGCGAGCCCCCGAACGCGCCCGCCGCCTGCGTGCCCTGATGGCCGCCCGATAATCGGAAGCCACGTGCAAGTTTTACCCGGATGTGGCAAAGCTGGCTCACATCTCCCCGGGGACCTCGTCTGATAACAAAGGACATCTTCTCTGGCAACCGGATTGCTCTCGACACTACCCTAAGAGGAGCGGCCGATGCCGATTGTCAAAATTACGGGACAGGGCTTGTTGGCGATCGCGCTATCGGTCGCCCTCCTTTGGGGCTGCCTCATCGGCCAGCGCGTCGCGGCGCGGTGGGCTTTCGCCGAGCGCGCCAGGGTGCTGCGCGATCTCTCGCGGATGAAGCGCCGGCAGCGGGCCCAGCCGGTTTCGGCGCCCAACCCGTTTCTCCCTCATCGCGCGCGCGTGGCGGCGGGATAAGCAGTACAATTGCAACGATGCCGAAACTCGTTGCAGTCCTTCCCGTACTTCTGTTCGCTGCCGGTTGCGGCCGGAGTCCTTCCGGCCAGCTCGCCCGCCTGGCGGATGAGTTTGTCCACACCACGCTGGCCTTCTCGCCTGCCACGGCGACCAGTGCGGGCCTGCACCAATACCAGGACCAGAATCTCGACAACCTGCTGGACGACGCCAGTCCCGCGAGTCTCGACAGGCAGCGGCGCTATTACCAGGACTTTCGCGAGCGGCTGGGCGCGCTCAACGCCAGTCGACTCACCGCCGAGGACCAGGCCGATTTGAGTATTCTGCAGGACCAGGTCTCGCTCTCTCTGCTGGATTTGAACGAGCTGCACAGCCATCTCCACAACCCTACCCTCTATGTGGAGACGCTGGGCAACGCGCTGTTCAGCCCATACGTGTTGGAGTATGCGCCCCAGCCGGCGCGCATGCGGAACATTATTGCGCGGCTGCAGAAGGCCTCGTTCTTCTTCGACCAGGCCGCCACCAACCTGACCTCCGCGCCCGACATTTGGACCAAGGTGGCCATGGAAGAGAACCAGGGCAACATCGCCCTGGTGGACAAGACCATCCGGGCCGCCGTGCCGCCGGATCTGCGCGATGCCTACAACCTGGCTGCGCTGTCGGCGTTGGACGCCATGCGCAAGTTCCAGGATTATCTCAAGAACAGCCTCTCCGGCCGCGACGACTCCGGCTGGCGCATGACCAGCGACCGGTACATGCGCAAGTTCCGGTTCACGCTCGAAAGCGGGGTCGAGGCCGACACCATGTTGCAGATGGCCGAGCGCGAGTTGCCGCGCGTGCGCGCGGAAATGCTCGATCTGGCCCTGCCGCTCCACCGGCAGTTGGCGCCGGCTCACAAGGACCACCCCGAGCTTACCGGCGCCGACCGCGAGAACCGCGTGATCGGCGAGGTGCTGGCCAAGATCGCGGAGCGCCATTCCACGCGCGAATCCTATATGGACGACGCGCGCCAGGACCTGGCCGAAGCCCGCGCTTTCGTCGTCGAGAAGCGCCTGCTCACGCTCCCCTCGCGCGCCAATCTCCAGGTGATTCCCACGCCCGAATTCATGCGCGGCGTCTATTCCGTGGGCGGCTTTTCGGCCGCGCCGGCCCTCGAGCCGCGGTTGGGCGCCTTCTACTGGGTCACCCCCATTCCCGCCGACTGGCCCCAGCCGCGCGTCGAATCCAAGCTGCGCGAGTACAACTTTTACAAGCTCAAGCTGCTCACCATCCACGAAGCCATGCCCGGCCACTACGTGCAGATGGAGATCGCCAACAACGTCCAGCCCGAGAGCCGGCGCCTGCTGCGCTCGGTCTTCGGCAACGGCCCTTACATCGAAGGTTGGGGCGAGTATGCCACCCAGACCATGCTCGACGAAGGCTTCCTCGACCACTCGCCGGAAATGGCGCTCACCTTCGCCAAAGAGAAACTGCGGGTGATTGCCAACGCCATTTTGGACGTCCGCCTCCACATGCTCGACATGACCGACCAGGAGGCCCTCGACCTGATGGAGAAGCAGACCTTCCAGGAGGAGGAAGAGGCCGTCGAAAAGTTGCAGCGCGCCAAGCTCTCCTCTTGCCAGTTGCCCATGTATTTTGTCGGCTGGGCCGACTGGCTGCACGTTCGAGACCAATACAAGCAGAAGCGCGCTTCGTACAGCCTCTCCGCTTTCAACGACTGGGCGCTCAAGGAAGGTGCTGTGCCGCTGCCCGTCCTGACGCATCTTCTGGCGCCCTGATGCCGGCACATCCGAGCCGCGAACGTCAGAGAGCGGTTGGCGTAGAATAAAAGCAGGGATGCAGGAACCCCACAACCCAGATCCTCCCCATGATGCCGCGCCGGCCCACTCCAGCCTCTGGAGCGCGCTTGCCTGGGTGCGCGACCTCGCGTTTTCGGTGATGATCGCGGTCATTCTGATTGTGTTCATTTACCAGCCGGTCAAGGTGGAAGGCACCAGCATGATGCCGGCGCTCGTCGACCAGGAGCGCATCTTCATCAACAAGTTCACCTATCGCTTTGGCCTGGGCAGCATCGAGCGCGGCGATACGGTAGTGTTCTGGTGGCCTCCCGATCCCGCCAAATCCTACATCAAGCGGGTGATTGGCCTGCCGGGCGACACCGTGAGAATCGACGCCGGCCAGGTGATTGTGAACGGCCGCCCGCTGCTCGAGGATTATGTCCCGCCAGAGTACCGGGACCGCGTCTCCTGGGGACCCGAGCAGGTGCCTCCCGACAGCTTTTTCGTGCTGGGCGACCACCGCATGTCTTCGAGCGACAGCCGCACCTGGGGCTTTGTCAATCGGAAAGACATCTACGGCAAAGCCGTCTTTGTCTACTGGCCCCTGGACAAGATGGGCCGTCTGCGGTAACTCACTTTCGCAAAATCCACAGCACCAGCGACACCAGCGCGCTTACCACGATACACGTGGTCAGCGGAAAGTAGAAGCTCGAGTTCCTGCCGTGTATGTAGATATCTCCCGGCAGCCGCCCCAGCCTGACAGGCAGCCGCCCGGCGAAAGTGACCAGCAAACCCGCCGCCATCAGTACGATGCCGAGCACGATGAGAAGGCGGCCGAGGGGCATGATTCGAGTATAGGCGCTTCCCGACTGCCGCTGGACACGCCGAAGAGCAGATGGTACGGCGCCAAATTCCGCGAGAGTGGCTGGACTCGGTTCTGGAGAGACCGGAGCAGCGTGTGCCGCAGCCTGGCGGCAAAGACATTCTCCAGTCGCGTTTTACCTCCGGGGGATGGGAAAATGTATTTGTTGCGAGCCGTGGTGGCCACGGAGAAGGAACCGCCGGTGGTTGTGACGGTCTACCGGACGGGCAAGATTGAAAAGTACTGGAGGCAGGAATGAAGGTCAAATACGATCCGGACGTGGATGTGCTCAGCATCGTGCTGAGCGACGCCCCGGTCGAGGAGAGCGACGAAGACAAGCCCGGCGTGATCCTGGACTACGACGTTCGCGGCAACGTCGTCGGCCTTGAGATTCTGGACGCCTCCAAGCGCATGGGGAATCCCATGTCGGTGGAGTACGCCGTCACGCGATGAGCAGGAAGAATGGTATCTGCGGCGGCGCAGCTCGGTCCCGACGATCCGAAGTATCCTGCTTCCCTACGCGTACTGCCTGGCGGCAGGCCGGGGCCGGACGTGGCCTACATCGGGAACGTCGAGATCCTGGCGAGACGGAAGGTGGCGCTGTTCTGCTCGGTGGAGTGCCCCGGCAGCCTGATCATAGGGGCGCATGATTTGGCGCAAGCGCTGCGGCGCTCCGAGATTGCGGTGGTAAGCGGATTCCAGTCTCCCGTCGAGCAGGAGTGCCTGACGATTCTTCTGCGAGGGCCGGCCCCCGTCATTCGCGCCATCCAGCAAGACCGCTGAGTTCTGCCGTGAAGCGTGGGTGGGCGGCAAGGCGATGTACACCCTCGACAATCCCGCGAACGCGGAGTTGATCTCGCTTGATGCGAGGCCAGTGACGCCCGCTGAGGCTCCTCTGATGTTCGTAGGTCTCTGAACCGAGCACTGCCGGATTGCCGGTGATGCGTGGCGCGCTTGATCGTAACTCTATGCCTGGTCCAGGACTTCGGATCGGAATCTGGGGGCGCTATTCCGAAGCCGCGTTCCGCGTCTGAACTTTTCCACATGATATCGCGGCTGTATCTGAGGGATAATGGGATCGACTCATGATCACGTTCCCAACAAAGGCACGGACCGACGCGGAAGGGACGCTTTCCCTGGCGATACCGACTGGCTTGCCGGACGCCGAGGTCGATGTCGTGGTGGTAGTTGAGGCGGCCGGGCGAGACATCACGCCGCCCGACAAATGGCCCGAAGGGTATTTCGCGCAGCATTTCGGGTCGCTTCGCGACGCAGGTTTGGAACGTCCGCCGCAAGGGCAATTGCAGGAGCGCCTGCGCCTCGAGTGACGATTCGCGCCATGTACCTGCTCGATTCGAACACTTGCATCCAGTTCCTGAACGGCAGATCGACTCATGTGGGGCGGCGGCTCATGGGGACTAGACCTTCGAGTATCAAGCTATGTTCGATCGTAAAGGCAGAGTTGCTGTACGGGGCGTCCCGTTCCAATGACGCCTTGGCCGCCATGGCACGGCTGGAGACATTTTTCGCGCCTTACGAGTCTATACCGTTCGACGATGCCGCGGCGGCGGAATATGGCCGGATTCGCGGGCACCTGGCCGCGGCCGGTACGCCAATTGGGCCAAACGATCTGATGATCGCCGCGATTGCCCAATGCCGCCAATTGACCCTGGTTACTCACAACACTCGCGAATTCTCGCGTGTTCCCGGCCTCTTGATCGAAGACTGGGAACTGCCGTGAGACGCAGGCGCGAGCGGCGCTTGAGCTATAAGTGGCCGCGTCGGCGTAGATGGAATGGCGCGCGCCTTCACACTCCGGCTGCCGCGCCCGCCGGGCTCAGCTACAGCCCCGCGATCTGCCCGTAGATCGGCTTCAGCGCGGGGTATAGCGCCTGGTACACTCCGTGCCCCTTTTCGTAAAATGCCACGGCTTCGGCGCTCGGGGAGACCGACTCGGTCTCATGAATGGCGGCGCGGCACGCTTCCGGCACCGACGCGTACTCGCCCGTTCCCGCCAGCGCCAGCAGCGCGGCGCCGTAGGCCGAACCTTCCTGGGTTTCGAGCGTCACCACGCGCCGGTTCAGCGTGCCGGCCAGCAACTGCCGCCAGAAGGCGCTCCGGGCCCCACCGCCCGAGGCCCGCACGGAATCCACCGCCACGCCCAGCGCCTCGATGATGTCCAGGCAATCGCGCTGGCTGTAGCAAACGCCTTCGATTACCGCGCGGATCAGGTCCGCGCGTGTATGCCTGGCAGTGAGACCGATCCAGCCGCCGCGCGCCGTGGCATCCAGGTGGGGGGTGCGCTCACCCATCAGGTAGGGCAGCCAGAACAGACCCTGTGCGCCCCGCGGCGCTTGCGCGGCTTGGGCGGTGAGCGCGTCGTACTCCGTTCCAGGCGCGAGCTGGTTGCGGAACCATTGCAAGCTCAGACCGGCGCCCTGCGTCACCCCCATCACGTGCCACTTGTCGCGCACCGCGTGGCAAAACGTGTGGACCCGCCCGGCCGCATCGTACGCCACCTTCTCCATGTGAGCAAACACCACGCCGGAGGTGCCCAGCGTGCAGGAAACCGTGCCCGCCTCCACAATGCCATTGCCCACGGCGCTCGAGGCCTGGTCCCCGCCGCCGCCCACCACCGGAGTGCCGGCCTGAAGTCCCGTGATCTCCGCCACCTGCGGTGTCACCTGGCCCGTCACTTCGCTCGACTCGTGGCATTTCGGCAGGATGCCGCGGTCCAACCCCAGACCGTCCATCATCTCGAACGACCAGCGGCGGTGGACCACGTCGAACACCGCCGTGCCCGAGGCATCGGAAACTTCAGTGGCGAAATCGCCCGTCAGCTTAAAGCGCACGTAGTCCTTGGGCAGAAGCATTTTGCGCACCCGCTCGAAATTCCGCGGCTCGTTGTCGCGGACCCACAGCAGCTTGGGCAGGGTGAAGCCCGTGAGCACCGGGTTGGCCGTGAATCTCAGGACATTCTCGCGGCCGATCCTGGCATTGACGGCGTCCACCTGCGCCTGGCTGCGCTGGTCGCACCAGATCAGCGAGGGGCGGATCACGCGGCCGGCGCTATCGAGGATCACCAGGCCGTGCATCTGTCCCGAAAGGCCGATGCCCTTGACCTGGCGGCCTGTGACGCCGGCCTGGGCCAGCACGCCGCGGATGGCTTCCACGCAGGCGTCCCACCAGTTCTCCGGGCGCTGCTCGGCCCACAGCGGGCGCTCCATCTGCATGTCTTCGTGGGGAGAGGTGTAGCCCGCGCGGACGCCGCCGCGCCCATCCACCAGGAGCGCGCGCGTGCCCCCGGTGCCAATGTCGATGCCCAACCACATAGAGCTTATGGTGCCATAATTGTTGGTTTCCGGTATGAAGTTCCGCCCCGTCTTAGATCCCGAGTTCGTTCCGGCCTCTCTGTGGAACCGGGCTTATCGCGCCCGAGTACGCGAGAGCGGCGGCGGCTGCGACCTGGCCATTGCCCTGGAGCGCAGCGATGGCTCCATCTCCGTCTTCCGCACCGCCGTACTGCCCCACGAAGGGAGCAACGTGGCCGTCAATCACCGCTACGTCGAGCGGCTGCTGAAGTTCCTGTTGTGGCAGAAGGGCGGATGCCGCGTCACCATCGGGGGCGATGCGCGCATCGCCGATTACCTGCGCAGCGTATACGCTCCCGAAGGCCCGCGCGCCTTCGACTACCAGTTCATGGGCGAGCGCGTGTACGGCCGCCCCATGACGATCGCGAACACCTCCTTCGACGCCGCTCCCGTGGAAAGGGAGACTGCCGCGCCGCTCGGCCGCCACCTGGATGGCTTCCGCATCGGCTTCGACCTGGGCGCCAGTGATCGCAAGTGCGCCGCCGTCGCCGAGGGCAAGGTGATCTTCAGCGATGAGGTGGCGTGGAACCCCAGCACGCAGGCCGATCCGCAATATCATTTCGACGGCATCCAGGATTCGCTCAAGCGGGCCGCCGCCCACCTGCCGCGCGTCGACGCCATCGGAGGCAGCGCCGCGGGAGTGTACGTCAATAGCGAGGTGCGGGTGGGGTCGCTCTACCGCGCGGTGCCGCCGGCGCTGTTCGACAGCCGCGTGCGGCGCCTGTTCTTCGAGCTGCGGGCGGCCTGGGGCGGCATCCCCTTCGACGTCGTGAACGATGGCGAGGTGACCGCGCTGGCCGGGTCCATGGCGCTCGGCGACAACGCCGTGCTGGGCATTGCCATGGGCAGCAGCCTCGCCGCCGGCTTTGTGACGCCGCAGGGCGCCATCACCACGTGGCTCAACGAGCTGGCGTTCGTGCCCGTGGACTACCGCGAGGACGCGCCCGCCGATGAGTGGTCCGGCGACCGCGGCGTGGGCGTGCAGTATTTCTCGCAGCAGGCCGTGGGGCGTTTACTCGAGCCGGCGGGTATCCATCTTCCCGCCGGGACGCCGCTACCCGCCCAACTCGAACAGGTCCAGAAGCTGCTGGCGGCGGGCGACGGCCGCGCGCGCCAGATCTACGAAACCATCGGCGTCTGGTTCGGCTACACCATCGCCCACTGCGCCGATCTCTACGACTTCCGCAACCTCCTGGTGCTGGGCCGCGTGATGTCGGGCGTTGGAGGAGACCTGATTCTCAGCCTGGCGGAGAAGGTCCTCGCGGAGGAGTTCCCCGAGGTTGCCGGCCGCATCCGTTTTCACATCCCCGATGAGAAGGAAAAGCGGCACGGCCAGGCCATCGCGGCCGCCAGCCTGCCCGCAATTAATGTAGCGCCGGCGGTCTATGCCGCCGGTGGGTTTTCGAACAAGGAGCCCCCCGATGCACTTCCATAATCCCGCCGCCGATGTTTTCATCCCCGACGGCCTCCCGCCCGAAGCCGCCCTCGCGCGCACCACGCACCTCGCCGTCTCCGCGCACCAGGACGACATCGAAATCATGGCCTACCACGGCATCGCCGAGTGTTTCGGCCGGAAAGACAAATGGTTCACCGGCGTGGTGGCGACCAACGGCGCCGGCAGCCCGCGATCCGGCATTTACGGCGATTACACAGACGAAGAGATGCAGAAAGTGCGCGTGGCGGAGCAGCGCAAGGCGGCCTACGTAGGCGAGTACGCCTGCCAGATCCAACTCGGCTTCACTAGCTCTCTGGTGAAAGACCCCCGCGAGAGCGCACTCGTCGAAGATCTCCAGCAGATCCTGCGCGCCGCCCGGCCGGAGTTCGTCTACCTGCACAACCTGGCCGACAAGCACGATACGCACGTCGCCGTGGCGCTCCGTTCGATTGCGGCGCTGCGCGCCGTGCGCCCCGACGTGAAGCCCAAGCGCGTCTACGGCTGCGAGGTGTGGCGCGATCTGGACTGGCTCCCCGACGAGAGCAAGCAGGCCCTGCCGGCCTCCGCGCGCTCCAACATCGCCGCCGCCCTGGTGGGCGTCTTCGACTCCCAGGTGAGCGGCGGCAAGCGTTACGACCTGGCCACCGCCGGCCGGCGCCTGGCGCACGCCACCTACTACGCCGCGCACGCTACCGACGAAGAGAGCGCTCTCAGTTTCGCCATGGACCTGACGCCGCTGGTGGAAGACGCCAGCCTGCCGGTGGCGGATTACGTCCTGGCTCTCGTCGACCGGTTCCGCGTGGACGTTGAGACGCGGCTCAATTTGCTGGGCAGGTGACCGCGCCGCTCAGTTCTTCTTCTTCTCGCCTACGTCGCCACAATCCGCGCCCAGCCACTTGGTGGTCCATTCCATCTTTATGTTTCCGCCCCGGCCGCCGGAGGTCATGACCATCGACCCCTTGGTGTTCTCACGGTCGATCACCTCAACCTGAACGTCGCCACTGGTATTGATGGGGCCCGAGGTGCATTCCATGTGAATCACCTGCTTGGTGGGCGTCGAGGTGACGAAGGTCCGCGTGCAGGTCTGCCTGGCGTTGTTCGTGTTGGCGGAAGTGAGCGCTTCGTTGATGGTCTCTTTGGTCACGCAGTGCTTGGTGGTGGTGGTCCGCGAGCCTCCGCGCCCCATGGACCCTTCCATTTTGGCGCGCTGTTCGGGTGTCAGCCTCGCCAGCACTTCTGGTGGAAGCATCACCGACATGTCCGTCATGTTGGTCATCGTAGTTTCCCAGAGGCCGGGTTTGACATCCATGGGCACCGGGTCGACCGCCCAACCAGCCAAGGGTGTCAAGAATGCCAGAACCAGTAAGATCCGTGTCTTCATTTGAACTCTCCCTGATAGAAGCTTCCCACAAAAAGGGACAGACGCATTTAATAAATGCGCCTTGCTAAAATCTGATATCCGCAACCCAAGGAGGATCTCAATGGATTTGAAAATGCCCGCGCGAACGACCCTTCCATTGTTGGTGCTGCTTCTTGCGGCGTCCGCGCAAGCGCAGCCCCCAGGCCGCAGTGATCCTTCTTTCTCGCAACCGTCGCTCGCGCCCGGCGTGGACTACGTGGTGCCGGCCGAGGCCGATATCAAAGCCACCCTCGACCGCGTTCGCGACTACTTCGTCAAGTCCACTCCGTACCGCATCATCGATACGCGCACCGGACAGCCCATCACCGACTTTTCACGGCCCATCCAGACCGCGGCGCTCGACTCGCGCGGCGGCCAGTTCAACGACTGGGATTATCCCATGGGCGTGGTGCTCGCCGGTATGCTGCTGGCGACCGAGGTGACCGGAGACTCGCGCTATCGGGACTACACGCTCAAGAACTTCGACTTCGTATTCGACCACCTGGACTATTTCCGCAAGCAGGTGGCGGAGTTCGGCCCGCCGTCGCATGGCTTCCGACAACTGCTGGACATACGCGCGCTCGACGATTGCGGCGCCATCGGAGCGGCCCTCGTCAAGGCCTACGCCAAGAAGCAGGACCCGCGCTACCGCGCCGCCATCGACGCCATCGCCGACTACATCGCCCACAAGCAGATGCGCATGCCCGACGGCACACTCGCCCGCCCGCGCCCATTGCCCGTTTCACTCTGGATCGACGACGCCTATATGAGCATCCCGTTCCTGGCGCAGATGGGGCGGTTGACCGGCGATCGAACCTGGTTCGACGACGCCGCCCGCCAGGTGGTCCAAATGTCCCAGCGCCTCCAGGACCCCGTCACCGGCTTGTTCCGCCACTCCTGGTACGAGAACAACGAGCACCCCGCGTTCTATTGGGGCCGCGGCGCCGGTTGGGGGCTGATGGCCGCCGCCGAGCTGCTCAGCGTTCTGCCCCAGGACCATCCCAGCCGCGGCCGGGTGTTGGAGATTTTCCAGCGCGGCGCGCGCGGCGCCGCATCCGTGCAGAGCGGCGTTGGAATGTGGCGCCAGTTGCTCGACAAGAACGATAGCTACCTGGAGACCTCGGCCTCGGCCATGTTTACGTTCGCCATCGCGCGCGGCGTCAACCGCGGCTGGCTCTCTCCCGCGTACGGGCCGGTAGCTCAAACCGGCTGGCAAGCGGTCTCCAAACGCGTTCTTCCCGATGGCCGCATCGAAGGCATCTGCGTCAGCACCACCGCCGCCTACGATTCGGTCTACTACTACAACCGCCCCACCGACCTCGGCGCCATGCAGGGCTACGGCCCGGTCCTGATGGCCGGCGCGGAAGTCATCGCCATGCTCCGCTCGTTCGACATCTCTCGCACGCTGAACACGTTCCACTACAAAGCGCGCCAGCCATAGCCCGTGGCGCAGACACTCGTGTCTGCCGTCTCCGCACTCATGCGGAGACTCTTTGGCAGCCAGGAACGCCGGTACAAGTGCCTGCGCTACGTGCGCTAAAATCGGCGTTCCGGGTGTAAACGTTATGAAACTCCGAATCGTCATTGCTTTCCTTCTGCTGCCCTTGCTCGCCATGGCGCAAGGCCAGGTATCGTCGCCGGTGTCGGGTATCGACACCGCCGCCATGAACAAGTCCGTCGATCCCTGCGTCGACTTCTACCAGTACGCCTGTGGCAACTGGATCGCTAAGAACCCGCTCCCCTCCGACCGCTCCCGCTGGGGACGTTTCGCCGAGCTGGGGGACCGCAATGAAAAGGTGGAACTCGGCCTCCTCGAAAGCGCCGCCGCGGCCAAGCCCGGCCGCGACGCCATCGACCAGAAGATCGGCGACTACTTCGCCAGTTGCATGGACACCGCGACCATCAATAAGAAAGGCATCGCGCCCATCAAGCCCGAATTGGACCGCATTCAGGCCATGAACGATGAGCCGGACGTGGTGGCTGAGCTTGCCCACCTGCACCGTTTGGGCGTCGGCGCCGTGTTCGTGTTTGGCGCAGCCCCGGATGCCAAGGATTCCAATCGCACCATCGCCACCCTCCGCCAGGGCGGCCTCTCGCTGCCCGACCGCGAGTACTACCTGAAGACCGACCCCAAGTCCGTCGAGATCCGCCAGCGCTTCGAGCAGCATATGAAGAACATGTTTCAGCTTGCCGGCGACCCCGCCGACACTGCCGCCTCCAAAGCGCACATGGTCCTCGAGATGGAAAACATTCTCGCCCAGGCGTCCATGGACCGCGTGTCCCTGCGCGATCCCGACAAGACCTACCACATCGTCACCAGGCAGCAACTCGCCGCGCTCTCCGCGGGCTTCGATTGGAACAGTTATCTCAAGGGCGTGGGCGCGCCGGCGTTTGAGACTTTGAACGTCGCCACGCCGGATTTTCTGAAGCAGATTGCCGTCACGTTGCCGGGCCAGCCGATCACCGCTTTTCAGGCGTACTTTTCCTACCACCTGCTGCGCGCCGCCGCTGGCGAGTTGCCGGAAGCGTTCGAAAACGAGAACTTCGATTTCTGGCAGCGCTACCTGTCGGGCGTCAAGGAGCCTCGCCCGCGCGCCAACCGCTGCGCCGCCGCGGTCGATAGCGAGCTCGGCGATTTGCTCGGGCAGAAGTACATCGAGAAGGCTTTCGGCGCCGACGCCAAGGCCCAGATCACGCAACTGGTGGAAGCGCTCGACAAGGCCCTCGAGAGCGACATCCGCACGCTGCCGTGGATGACCGACGCCACTAAGAAGGCGGCCATCGTCAAGCTGCACGCCTTCACCAACAATGTCGGCTATCCCAAGAAATGGCGCGACTACAGCAAGGTGAACATCGTGCGCGACGATTACTTCGGCAACTCCCTGCGCGCCGGCCAAGCCATGTACGACCAGCGCATCGTGAAGATCGGCCAGCCCACCGACAAGACCGAATGGTCCATGACCACTCCCACCGTGAACGCCTTCTATAGCTCTCAGTACAACAGCATCAACTTCCCGGCCGGCATTCTGCAAACCCCGTTCTTCGATCCCCAGCGCGATGTCGCCATGAACTACGGCGGCATCGGCGCGGTGATCGGCCACGAAATGACTCACGGTTTCGACGACCAGGGCCGCAAGTTCGACGCCGATGGCAACCTGCGCGACTGGTGGACCCCGCAAGATGGCGCCGAGTTCGAGAAGCGCGCCGCTTGCATCGCCGATGAGCACTCCAGCTTCACCGCCGTGGACGATGTGAAGCTGAACGGCCGCCTGACGCTGGGCGAAAACACCGCCGATAACGGCGGCGTGCGCGTGGCCCTGATGGCCCTCGAAGACACGCTGAAGGGCAAATCGGACAAGGTCGAGGGCTTCACTCCTGAGCAGCGCTTTTTCCTGGGATTCGCGCAGGTGTGGTGCGAGAACATGTCGCCACAGGAATCGCGAGTGCGGGCCATGACCGACCCGCACTCGCCCGGCCGTTTCCGCGTGAACGGCACCGTTCAGAACATGCCCGAGTTCCAGAAAGCGTACTCCTGCCAGGCCGGCCAGCCGATGGTCAGCGCCAACGCCTGCCGCGTGTGGTAACGGGTAGCTAGTACTGCAAAACCGTCGAGCCTTCGCAGCCTGCGGCCGAGCCGTGCTGCTTTGTGGGGCAGACCATCGTTGTTTGTGGCCTGCCAACTTGCAGACAACGCAGACGACGAAACCCGATCGTCTGCGCCACAAGCGGTTGACTATGCGTACCAAAACTGGTACTGTACGCTATGACCCCTGGTCTGAAGCGCCTCCCGGCACGCTTCTACCGCTCCGACAGTGGACGCGAACCCGAAGACCGGAAGGTGATCGGCGAAGACATCAAAGACGTTGAGTTCTCATGGCCGATTGGTATGCCGCTGGTTCGTTCGCTCGGGCGCGAATTATGGGAAGTCCGGAGCAGCTTGCCCGATGGCCGAATATCGCGGGTTATTTTCTGCATAGAGCGGGAGCGCATGGTTCTGCTTCACGGTTTCATCAAGAAGACCCGGACGACGCCGCAACACGACATAGACTTGGCGCTCAAACGGAAAAAAGGAGGGGGCGTATGAAGAAGAAGAACATCGGATCATCGTTTGATAGCTGGCTCCGTGAGGAGGGCATCTACGAGGAGGTCACGGCGACCGCCATCAAGCGGGTCCTCGCCCGGCAGGTCGAAGCCGCCATGAAGGAGAAACAGTTCTCCAAGGCGGAGATGGCGCGGAGGATGCGCACCAGCCGGGCCGCGCTTGATCGCTTGCTAGACCCTGAGTACGATGCAGTGACGTTAAACACACTGCGCAAGGCGGCCGTGGCTGTGGGTCGTGAACTTCGGCTTGAACTCGTTTAGGGCCGTGGGGCAGGCCATCGTTGTTTGTGGCCTGCCAACTCGTGGTATCACTGAGAGCGTATGGATGAACTGTTGACCTCTATCGCCGCGAAGAAGGAGCGGCTCGACAAACTGCGGCCCTTGTCGCCGGCGGTGCTTGCCAACCTCGAGCACTACTACGATATCGAGCTTACGTATACGTCGAACGCCATCGAGGGCAACACGCTCAGCCCGGTTGAAACCACGCTCGTCATTGAAGAAGGGATTACCATCGGCGGCAAGCCCCTCAAGGATCATCTCGAGGCGGTCGATCACTACGACGCCATCCGCTATGTACGCGAGCTCGCCCGGCAAACGGCTCCGCTGACCGAGAGCGACATGCGCAATCTGCACAAGCTGGTTATGCAGCGCTCCGGCCCGGACATCGCCGGGCGCTATGCGGATCTCGCCCGTTACGTCCGCACCGAGGCGGGGAGACACGAGTTTCCGTCCCCCGCGGAAATCCCCGCCCTCATGGGCGACCTTGCCGCTTGGCTCGGGACCGCACCCGACACGCCCGAAACGGCGTTCGTGGCGCATCTCCGCCTGGTGGAGATTCACCCGTTCAACGACGGCAATGGCCGCACCGCGCGGTTGCTGATGAACCTGGTGTTAATTCGCGGCGGCTATCCGCCGGTTGCCGTGCGCCCCGAGGATCGGCTGGATTATACTCGCAGCTTGCAGCGGGCACAGGCCGGGCAGGGAACGGAAAGCTTCAGCGACCTCCTCTATCAGCGGCTGGACGCTACCTTGGGGGAGTATTTGAGCGCCCTGGAAGAGGCGCTTCCGCCGGAGGTCACGCTGTAAACCGGAGCCGGAACCCCCGCGAATCTCGCTATTCCAGCGTCTTCAGTATTCGCTTGATCTCTTCCGCCCGGCTGGACGTGGGCGCGAGTGCCAAAAACTGCTCGTACTCCCGTTTCGCCTCGGCCCGCTTTCCCATCTTCAGGTACGCGTCTCCCAGGTTTTCGTGCGCCTCTTTTCGCTTGGGATCGATCTCCAGCGTCTTTTGCAGGTTGGTCACCGCGTCTTCGTACCGCCCGAGCACGTAGTAAAGGAAACTCAGGTTGTTGAGCAGCACCGGGTCGCCCGGTTTGAGCGCCACCGCCGCTTGGAACTTCCCCAACGCCTCGTCGTATTTCTTTTCGCGGTAAAGTTGCAGCCCCTGCTTGTCGAGATCGTAGGCCTGGTTGGCTTTGCTCTTCCCCTTCGGCGGCGCCGCGGGCGGCGGCGGAGGCGCGCCGTCCGATCGCGTCACCAGCGCCAGCTTGGTGGTTTCAGCCTGAATGCTCTGCTGCAGCTTCAGCAACTCGGCCTGCTTGGCGGCGATTTCCTCCCGCAGCGTCGAGAGCTGGTGGTTCAGTTGCATGGCCTGCGAATCCATTTGCGGGCTGCGCGCCGTCAGCAGCTCCGGTTGCAGCTCGAAGACGAACTCGCCGCCCTCGCTTCCCACCATGTTGCCCACCGCGGGCGTCTGCCTGGCGAACTCGGAGACGATCGGGCTGACGTAGGCCCCCAGCTCCGAAGCCGTAATCACGCCGTTGCCGTCGAGGTCCGCTTTTCCATCGAGCCCTTCGAGCAGCGCCCAGGTGAACACCGAGTGGCCGTTCGGCCCGTCGTCCGCTACCTGCTGGTCCGCGCCGCCGGCTGTCAGGATCTCGCGCGCCGTTCGCCGCGTCACTTCGTCCAGGTAGCTGCGGTCCTTGGCGAACGCCCCGGACCCGCGCGAAAGCGCCAGGCCGCTGTAGCAGGAGTCCATCACGAAATATACGTGCTTGGCCGGAATCAGGTCGGACGCTTCGCGGATCTCCGTCATGCTGATGGCCGTCGAGACGTAATTCGACTGGTCCGCGTCCACCGGCACGATGAAGCCGATCTGCCGCCCGTCTTCGAAGGTGCGCGTGGCGCCGTGCCCCGCGAAGAAAAAGAACACCCGGTCCTCGCGCTGCACCTTGTTGCCGTCGGTCAACTCGTCGCCCAGCACCTGCATGATGCGTTGCCGGGTGGCGTCGCCGTTGACCAGTTTGCGAATGTTCTCCTTCTTGAATCCGAATTTGGTGGTGATCGCTTCCTCGATGCCGTTGGCGTCGCTCACCGCATAGCGCAGCTTGGGCCAGTGCTGATAGTCGTTGATCCCGATGATCACCGCCCAGCTCTCGCGGTAGAATTTTCGTGCGGCCTCCGGCGCGCCGGGGTTGACATCTGCAGTCGTGGCATCGCCCGCCCGCTCCGGCGCCGCCGGCAGCGCCTCGCTCACGAATTTGCCTTTCTCCGGCGATAGAAACGTGTAGTTCTGCCGCTCCAGCTCCTCCACCACCGGCGAGAGCGCCAGCACGCTTTGCTTGTGGATGTCGTGAAACAGGATGATGCCCTTTTGTTTCTGCGTGGTCAGCTCGTGCAGCACCCGCATGGCGATGGATTCCGGTATGGGGTCAGCCCAATCCAGCGAATCCACCGACCACATCACGCTCTTCATGCCTTCCGCGGCCACCTGCTGCAGAATTTCCTTGTTCCGCGCGCCGTAGGGAGCGCGGAACAAATCCGTGGGGTGGCCCAGCACCTTTGTCAGCAGAGCGTTGGTCTTGTCGATCTCCGCCGTGCGCTGCTCCTCGGAAAGCTTGGGCAGCACCGGATGCGAGAAGCTGTGGTTGGCGATCATGTGGCCGGCTTCCAGGACTTTGCGCGACACCTCCGCGTTTCGGCCCAGCGTGGCTTGGCCCGACGCGTCCACCGTGCCCAGGTTTTCACCCAGCTCGAAGAAGCACGCGCGAATTCCGTACTTTCGCAGCAACGCCAGAATCTGCTCCGTATACTTCGGATGCGGCCCGTCGTCGAACGTCAGCGCCACGGTCTTGGGAGCGAAATCGGTGCCGAAGATCTCCGTGCTGGCGCCGCGCATGGCCGCCGGCGGCTCGGGCGTCGTCGCATCGCCGAACTCCGCCAGGATCTTGTCCCGGGTGACGAGGCTTCGCAGGTAGCCGACGTAGGCTTCCCATTTCTCCCGCGTGCCGCCGCCGCCGCGCGTCGCGAACTGCGAGAAAATCCGCGTCACTTCCTGGCGGTAAGTCAGTTCAATGGATTGCAGGTTGTCGAACAGCGCTCTAAGGGAATCGGCGGTCGGGTTGCGCCGTGCGCCAGGGGCGGCGGGGGGCGGCTGCAATTCCTCCACCAGGTCCGAAAATGCCAGCTTGTCGACATCGTGGAGCGAGGTATCCGCCGTCAGGTAGTGGACCAACTGGCGGATGCCGTCCTGGTTATTTCCGCCGCTGAGTCTTTCGCCGATCTCCCGCAAGGTGTGCTGCTTCCGCCAGAACAGCAAACGTCCCGCGGCGGTCGCTTGCGCGCGCGTGCTGTCGTCGAGCGTATCCGCCCCATCCATCAGCACGATGATCCTGCGGTAGTCGTCGCGCACGCTATCGAGGGATGCCTGGAGCGCCGCGTCCGCGCGAAACCCCGCCTCCCGGAATCGCGACGGCCGCACCAGCAACAGCAGGCCCGCCACCGCCGCCAGAACCGCCGCCGCTATGAGAATCGTTTTCTTTCGCATAGGGATGCTCGATGAAGCCCCGTGTCCCAGACGCTGGCTGCCCGAGTCCGGCAAACCACTATCATTTGTCTTTTTCTTATTTCCGTCAAGCCTTCAGGTAGGGTTTCAGATACGCATCCAGCTCCTTGCGGATTTCCTCGATGGACAACTGTATCCCGCGCTGCCTGCCGCCACTGGCGCCGCCAGCGGCGCCACCGCGCCCACCCGCCGCCCCGGCCGCCGGGGCCGCGGTGCGGAGCTTGGTCCCCGGCTTGAACACTCCGCGCGCGATCATGATGTCTACCGAGCTGACCGGAGTGATGCTGGCGAACGCCTGGATTCTTCCGAACATGTCGAACGCCTCACGCTTCTTCCCCGCGTGCCACAGGTCGTAGGCAGACGCAAAAACGTCGGCCAGATCGACGTACGGGCACGCGCCGGAGAATCCCCGCTCCATTTCCAGGATCATGGTGGCCGCCCCGCCTCCGGAAAATATCTTCAATTGATCGCCGGTTTTCTCGCGCAGTTCCGCGACGCGCTCCAGCGGGTTGCCCGTTTCATCCTTGACATAACGAAAAGTGGGAATCGTCTTGAACATTTCAACCAGCAGGTCCACGCTCATGTTCCCGACGGCCTGCGCAAAGAAAGGAAGCTTTGTGATACTTCCGACTTTTTGATAGTAGGCGAGGATTGCCTTTTCGTCATTGACACCCGTCGGGGGAAGCGATACGATGGCGTCCGCTCCCAGTTTCTCGGCGTGCTGGGCGTATCGCGTAACGGTGTCGAGATCCGAGCCTTGCACGCCGATCACCAGCGCCGCCTTCCCGCCTTTGCCGGCCGAGAGGATCGCCTCGGCGCCATCCAGCCTTTCCTTTTCGTTCATGGTGTTCCAACCACTGGCGTTCTGGGGCCACATGAGGCCATGCACGCTCCCGCGATTGCAGAACCTGACCTGAGCCGCCAGGCCGTCGAGGTCGATCTTGTCGTCCGGGGTGAAGGGCGTAAATCCAATTGGAAAAAGCCCGCGCAAAGGCTTGGCGGCGGTGGCAGCGCCCAAGCCGGTGTTCGCAAGCGCGAGGGCGGTTGCCCCCAGGCCCATCATTTGCAAGAAATCCCGCCTGCCGGAAGTTCCAATGCGATTCGTCATATATTCTTTGACTCCACCTACTTCAACTTACTCAGTATCCGGTCATCGATCCAGTGCTCGTCCCACCACTCGCGCGGGTTTACCTGCACGCCGTCGATCTGCATGCTGAAATGCACGTGAACGCCGCCCGCCAGTCCGGTCGAGCCGGCAATGCCCATGGTCTGTCCCTTCTTCACCATGTCACCCACCTTCACATCGATCTTACTCAGGTGCCCGTAAATCGATTGCAGCGCATAGCCGTGGTCCACCACGATGCAGTTTCCGTAAATGCCCAGGTCCGAGGCCCACACGACGCGTCCGTCATTTGTGGCATTCACCGGTTCGTTCTGCACGTCCGATAAGTCGAAGCCCAGGTGCACCTGTTGGTCCACCTGCTTGCCGTGGTAGATGTACTTGCGTACGTCCGCGAACATCGACTCTTCCTTGCCCCAGTGGACGAACGGCCCGTTCCACAAGACTTTCTCTTCGGTCTTGAAACGTAGGTCGGCAAGCTGCTGGTTATTCTGGCGCCGCATTTCGCCGTTGATCTTCAGGAAGCGCGAGAGCAGGTCGGGTCCCGGAGCCAGCGTGCCCGTGGGGTCGACCGAGTTGACCAGCTTTTCCATCAGGGCATCGTCAATCGGAAAATCGCGCAGGCGGAATTTCTTGGGGAACAGCTTGAACCAAAAGCGCGCCGTGGCTTCCGTGCCCGCCAAATTCCGCACGTAGACCACCGGCGTCACGTCGGGCGGCAGGTCCCACGAATAGGCGAACATGGCAAAACGCTGGTCCGCGTGCCCCGGCAATGGGAAGCTGCGAAACGTGTACTTGCCCACCCTCACGCCGGCTTCGCTCCACGAGCCGCTGGGGGTGAAGGTCACCAGTTCCATGCCGCCCCCGTTGATGTAGTGCTGCGCGTTGTCGGCAATCACGCGCGGCGCGGTCAGCACCACGGTGACATCGTAAGAGGCCGTGTCGGTGCTGCCGCGGAAATCGTCGGAGACGGCCTCCGCCACCAGCCGCGCCGGGCCTTCCTTCAGGTTCGGCGCCTTGTTCTTGCCCGCTTCGAAGGCGATCGTCCGGGCGGGCTCATGCCGCCGCCACCACCAGCGGTGCGCGGGCGCGCTCTGCTCGAAAAGAAGATAGCGCGCGCCATTCTGCTCCGCGTACGCGCTGAAGCGGCGCACGCCGTGAGGGTTCGCCATCCGCACCGCGACCGGCGTGTGGATTCCGATGATCTTCACCGGGGCGGCCAGGCTCAAGACCGTGTGCGTGGACATCATCAGCAGCGCGCTAGCCGCCACCGCCAGGATTACTACTATTGCCAGAATCGCTTTCACTTTTTGACCCAGGAATCCATCCAGTCGATAAAGGTCTTGTACCACAGAAGGCTGTTCTGCGGCTTCAGAACCCAGTGGCCTTCATCGGGGAAGACCACAAGTTTGGACGGAACTTTCTGCATTTGCAGTGCGGTGAACAACTCCAGGCTCTGGTTGTACGGCACGCGGAAATCCAGCTCGCCCGTTACCACCAGCGTGGGCGTGTGAAAATCCGCGACGTACTTGTTGGGCGACCATTTGGCGGTGGTCTCGGGCTTGTCCCACGGCGTGCCGCCGAATTCCCACAACGGGAACCATAGCTCTTCGGTGGCGCCGAATTCGCTCTCCAGGTCGTACACCCCCGCGTGCGAGATCAGCGCCTTGAACCGCTGCGTATGGCCCAGGATCCAGTCGATCATGTAGCCGCCGTACGATCCCCCGGCCGCCGTCATGCGGCTGGAATCGGCGTACGGCATATCGGTCACAATGTGGTCGGCCACCGCCATGATGTCGTCGAACGCGCGCCCACCCCAGTCGTTATTGATTTCGTCGATGAACTTCTGCCCGTAGCCCGTCGAGCCGCGCGGATTGGGCATCACCACCACGTAGCCCGCGGCGGCGAATACCTGCGCGTTCCAACGATAAGTCCAACTATGGCCCCAGAATCCCTCGGGACCGCCGTGGATCAGCATCAGCACGGGGTACTTGTGGTCCGGCTGGAAGCCGTATGGCTTCACTACGAAACTCTGCACGCGCGCGCCCTCCGCGCCATCCACCCAGAACTCCTCGAGCGGCGTAAGCTGGCAGTTGTTGAGCGTCTGGTCGTTGAGATGGGTGAGCGCCACCGGCGTGCCGCCCGCCGAGGAAGCGCGATAGATCTCCGTTGGGGAGACGCCGCTCTGCTGGGTGTAGACCATGGTCTTGCCGTCGCGGGTCAACTGCATGTCGTCCAGTTCGCTGTCCCCGCTGGCCACCATGCGCGTGGCGCCGCCCAGAACCGGAATCAACTGGATGGTTTGGCGGCCGCGATCGTCGATGGTGAAGAAAAGTCCGGTGGAGTCCGGCGCCCAGGTGAAGCTGTTGACCCACCGGTCCAGGTTGTCGGTGAGGTTGGTGACGTTCCCCGTGCTGCGCTCCAGCACCAGCAGCCGCCAGCGGTCGCTCTCATATCCCGCGCGGAACTGCGCCCGCCACGCGATGTACTTCCCGTCGGGCGAATAGCGCGGGTTGCTGTCCGCGCCCGGCCGGTTGGTAATCTTGCGCGGCGGGCCGCCCGCCATCGCGACCGCGTACACATCGGTGTTGGTGCTGGTGGCGGGCACGGCGTCGGCGTTCATCGAGTAGAGGACTTCCTGGCCGTCCGGTGAAATGTCGTAGTCGTCCGCCCCGCCCAGCGAGAACGGCGGCACGTCGCGCGTGCCCGGCGTCAGGTCCCGCGGCGCGCCCCCGGTCGCCCCGATCACCAGCAGGTGGCTGCGCCGCTTGCCCTGCCACGCGGTCCAATGGCGGTAGAGCAGTTCGGTATAGATGCGCGCCTTGACCTTGTTGTTCTTCTCCGCGTCCAGGTTCTTCTTGTTGCAGGCCTCGTCGGCGCCGCACTCCGGGTAGACTTCGCTGGTAAAGAGCAGGTTCTTGCCGTCGGGCGAGAACAGCACGCCGCCAGCTTCGGTGGAAAGATTAGTGGCCTGCCGGGCGTCGCCCCCGTCTATATCCATCAACCAGATCTGCGAAGATCCGCCGCGGTCTGAGATATACGCGATCCGCTTGGAATCCGGCGACCAGCGGGCGCGCTGGTTGGCTTCGCCGTCATGCGTAATCTGGCGCGGGGCGCCGCCGGGGGCGCCCGCTGGGCCCGGCGCCATCCAGATCTGCGACGGCTTCTTGTTGGCCGCGAAGTCCACGGTCTGCACCGTGAACGTCACCCATTTGCCGTCGGGAGAGATCTGCGGATCGCTCATCCGCTTCAACTCCATCATGGCGGCGAAATCGAAGGGCTTCTTCTGCGCGAAAACAATCGCCGTCGAAGCCAGCGTGAGAATGAGCCAGCGGCGCATACATGACGATTGTAGCGCCCCGCGCTTGTACTGCTATCCATCACATTCTTCGCGCGCCGCGACGAATTGTGGGGCAGGTTTTCAACCTGCGGCGGATTGTCAATCCGCCGGCCCCCCTTTGGACGCGCCCGCCGCGAACGCGGAGAATCGCCAACGCTGTCTGCGGCTTGCCGCTATGCGGGGCAGCTTGGCAAGCTGTGTGCGACCGAGAGGGTACCCCGCCG
>Ga0209039_10000917_pt1 | contig 28458 bp, 22 predicted proteins | sample BogFormECP12_OM1_FD_188238 | JGI IMG/M metagenome (GOLD analysis project Ga0209039, IMG submission 188238) | Bog forest soil microbial communities from Calvert Island, British Columbia, Canada - ECP12_OM1 (SPAdes) (version 2) | ecosystem: Environmental > Aquatic > Freshwater > Wetlands > Bog ... | reverse complement strand
CCTCGAAAGCGATTCGAACGTAAAGACTTTGTTTGCAGAGAATTACGGAATTAGATGCCCTCGGCAGAACCACTTTCGCAGTAAACTACCGCTAGGGGAGTTACAGCGGCCCGGCCATTTGGGTTGATTGCATTGCAGGTAGAGACTCCATCCTCGTTCCAATGACCACCCCAACCGTTTCCGTGGTGATGAGCGTTTTCAACGGCGAGCGTTTCGTCGCGGAAGCCATTGAGAGCATTTTGAAGCAAACCTTCCGCGACTTCGAGTTCATCATCATTGACGACGGGTCGACCGATGGGACCGCGGACATCCTGGTTCGCTTCGCGAAGGCCGATCCCCGTTTAGTCGTTCACCATCACTCGAACCAAGGGCAGGTTCCATCCCTGAACATCGGATGCGGCCTTGCACGAGGCCGCTACATCGCCCGGATTGACGCCGACGATATCGCCCTACCCGAGCGGTTCGAGCGGCAGGTCGATTACCTCGAACAGAACCCGCAGGTCGCCCTGGTGGGAAGTTCGATCACCAACATTGATGAAATGGGAAGTCATCTCTCGACGTGGCCGCTTCCGACGGGCAACGAGGAGATCCAAAAGCGGCTGTTCGAATTACGGGATATTCCATTCTGTCACGTCACCCTGATGTTTCGGACGGAGGTGTTTCGTGCTGTCAAGGGTTACAGGACCGCGTTCGCCCCGGCGGAAGATTACGACTTGTGGCTTCGCATGGCCGAACGCTGGCAACTCGCGAATCTGCCGGAGCCCCTGGTCAAGGTCCGCAGGCGCTCCCAATCCCTTTCTTTCACCAGCGCCCGGCAACAGGTGATCTCCCGCCTGGTCGCCTGGTCTGCCTCCACGATTCGTCGCGCCGGAGGAAGTGATCCCATCTGTCAAGAAGAGCCGGTAAGCCGCGACCTCGTCAGAACTCTGGGGGTGAGCGACGAAGTTTTCGAAGAGTCGCTCATGGGAGTCTACCAATATTGGATCGATGTGATGCTCCAGGCGTCTGACAAGGCCGGCGCCCTTCGCATCATGCACGAGGCCTTGATGTCGCAGTCGTGGGAACACATCAATAAATCCGCTGTGGCCAATATGTGGCTTGCGGCTGCCCGCATCTATTTCGAGCAAGGCCGTCACCTCCAGGGGATAAACTGCGCGGCGCGAGCCTTTTGGGCTCGCCCCATCATCGCCGGCCGCCCCGTTAAGCGGATTGTCAGCCGATGGCAGCTCATCTCTTGAGCGGAAGTTCGCACAGTATGCAAGCAAATCTTGAACGGTGCTTCCGAAGGCTGTACCCGCTGCTGCCGGTATTAGCCGTGGCCGGAATCACGGCCCGCCTTTACTGGAACCTCGCAAAGGCGACGGACTTGGCATTCGCCGACGAAGCGTTCTATCTAGGTTCGGGCGGGCGGCTTCGGTACGAAGGGCTGCTCCCGAACTTCCAGTACTCGCCGCTTTATGCCATTTGGTACGCGCTCCATCTCGCTGCCACTGGCGACCCGATATCGGCCTACTACGCACAGATGTATGTGTGCGCCTTTTTGACGGTCGTCCTCACCTATCTCTACCTGCGCTCGATTGAGATACCAAAGGGGATGGGTGCTCTGGGAGCGTTGTTGTGGGTTGCTCAGCCCGCGTACATGAGATTCGAGTGGGGAATAGGCTGGTCCCGCCCGTATCACTTTGCCTTTCTGGTTTTCCTTGCCGGCGCCCTGACTGTTCGTAAGCTAAAGCCTGCCGGTCGTATCCCTGTTGTGCTGGGTAGTATGAGCTTCCTGTTATTGGCCGCGGCCGTGCGTAGCGAATATCTTGGGTGTTTGATACTGTTTGCGTGTTTGGTGGGACTGGGGCGCCATTCGGGGTTACCTGAGAACGCGCTTAGATCGCGACGCTACATTTTTTGCTCAGTCTGCCTATCAATTGCAGTAACGACTTTGGTAGCCTGGATGTACCTCAGGGGACGGCCCCCAGAGGAGAACCCTTTCTTCGCGGTGGATCGTTCTTGGTGCAATTTTGGTGAGACCTTCTCGATTTATCAGCTCGGCCTAAACGGAGACGGCAATCTCAGTCCGTGGTATGACTGGCAAATCGTCCTGGCCCACACCTTTCCCGGCGCACACAATATCGCGGGAGCCGCGTTCGCAAGTCCTAAGGCCTTTGCGCACTTTGAGTTGTACAACGTCCTTACACTTCCGCGCATTATCTGCAGCTATGTAATGATGCAGCCGTATCCCTTAATAAGGGTGATGGTGCTCTGTTTGGCCTTCGTGTGGATCTCTCTCTTCACCTCAACAAGCACTACACTTCGAAGGAGTGCTTTCGCCACAACCGGATCAACACTAGGGCCTTACGTGCTGTCGGGCGCGGCCGTACTCCTGCCTAATATCCTGATGACTCCAAGGATCACCCTCCTCTTGCCCTTCTTGTTCCTACTGTTCGTGGGAGTGCTCAAGTGGCTCAGTATCGTGCTTGAGTCTGAACCGAGGCTCTTTAGATCGGCCAGTGCTCTCTGTGGGATTGCCCTGTCATTAGTGCTCTTGGTAATTCCGAGTCCCTTCGATTCTCACAGCCGGGAAAAGCCGCCCCGGTACCTGGAGATGACCCAGCTCAGGGACGTCCTCGAAGGGCGAAGACTGAAAGCGGTCCGTCTGCTTAAGGCTGATGCACCTGGAATTTGCGCATTCCTTCCACGTGGGTTGGTCAGGGACACGGTGGAGCCTGTCTGGCGTCTGGACGCAGAGCCTTTTTGGGATTTCATGCACCGCAAACGCATCGACGCGGTGCTCGTTAACGATGAATTGCGCTCGATGCGCCAATTCAGACATGACCCAGACTTCTTCCTATTCTTGCGTTCCCCTAACCAGTTCGGATGGAGCGTCGTGCCCGTGGGAACGCGCGGCGAGTTCCTGTACCGGCATGACAGCGCTGAGGCTAGCCTCCGACGCTAAAACCCGGCCGGGCGATTGCCTCTCAACTTTGCCATGATGCTTGCAGTTATACGCCTGCTTGCCGGGCTCAGAAGCGAAGAATCCGGCGAATCCCTGTGCCCGGAGCCCTTCCTTGTTGACCCTCTTCACCATTCCCAAATCTTTTAGGGGTCCTGTTGCCGTCACCCAGCGGAATGCGCTCAGGAGTTGGCTGCTGCTGGCCGCAAACGTCGAGGTCATCGTGTTCGGCGCGGAGGAGGGGACTGCCGAGGCTTGCCGGCAGTTCGGATTGCGGCATGAACCGCAGATTGAGTGCAACGAATTTGGCACGCCGTTGCTCAACGATGCCTTTAATCAGGCGCAATCCATCGCGCGTAACGAGTGGCTCTGCTATTCCAATTGCGACATCATCTTGATGAGTGACTTCACTCGCGCCTTCGAGCGCCTCAAGGCGTGGCGCGATGGGTTCATGATGGTCGGGCAGCGCTGGGACACGAACATCACCGAGCCGCTTGGTTTCGATAAGCCGGAATGGGAACGCCAGTTGTTGGAAAACGTCTCCAGCTACGGCAAACAACGCGGCCCCGACTGGATCGATTACTTCGTCTTCAAGCGCGGGCAATGTGCAAGGCTTCCGCCGTTTGCCGTGGGACGGCCATGCTGGGATCATTGGCTGATCTGGTGGATGCGGCACAATCAAGTTCCTGTTGTCGACGCCTCCCCGGTGGTCAAAGCCGTACATCAAAACCACGATTACTCCTACCACCCGGAAGGCGTCAAAGGCGCCCGAGAGGGTCCCGAGTTCATGCGTAATCGCGCCTTGGCGGGCAGTTGGCGCCATCTCAACACGATTGCAGACGCTTCGCACGTGCTCGACGCCGGAGGGGTGAGGCGCACCTATCGTCACTGGGGAGTGCAGTTCAGGCGCGAGCGGACACACTTGCAGAATCGCTTGCTGGTGGCGACGGGCCCGGTACGGCGCCGCCTTGGCCTGCGCAAAGAAAACCTGGCGCGCCTGTTTAAATCTGAATGAGGGGTAAACGTTCAATCCAAAATTCAAAATTCAAAATTCAACATCATAAAGTCTCCCTCTATATCCCGTGTCACAACGCGGAAAGGTACGTTGCGCGAACGCTGGAGGGCGCGCTTCGCCAAACCCATCCTCTCGATGAGATTCTCGTCATTGACGATGGGTCCCGGGATCACACCCGGGAGATTGCCTCGCGCTATCCGGTGCGGATCGTGAGTCATGACCGGAATCGTGGCCTCGCCGCGGCGCGCAACACCGGGTTCCGCAGCGCCCGGAATGAACTGGTGGCGTCTTTGGATGCCGATTGCGTGGCCGAGCCTGACTGGCTCGAGAAGTTGCTACCCCACCTGGATGATCCGAAGGTGGCCGCGGCGGGCGGCAGACTCGAGGAGACAGTCCTGACCTCCCTGGCAGATCGCTGGCGCCAAGTGCATCTGCCGGAGAATTGGGGCGATTCACTTGTTCTGAATCCGCCCTTTTTGTTCGGCGCAAATGGCCTGCACCGCAAATCGATGATGGAGAAAGTAGGTGGGTACGACGAGGTCACCTGGATCGCCGGATGTGGCGAAGATACGGCGATGTCCACGAATTTGCGGAAGAGTGGCTACCATCTGATCTACGATCCCGCTGCGCTGGTCAAGCACATCAAGCAGGACACGGTGCGTTCGGTCTTGGACACCCGATGGCGGTGGTGGAGATATGGAGTCCAGGCATATTTCACGCGGATTCGCCTTCGGTCGGTTTTGGCCACCTTCTATCGCGCCCATTTCCGAACCATGTTTTGCGCGCACATCGCGCAAGACTGGCGCTCCGGCAACTACGAATTCCTTTGGGTTGATTTCCTGTGCTTGTTCTACATGCCCTATCGTGATTTGAAGCTCTATGGGCAAACCAAGATTGGCGCCACGCGGCCGCCCTCGAAAAACCAGGTGGCCGGCCCCGCCTTCGATCCCACCACAAGATAATGTCGAAGCCTCTCGTCAGCGTCTTGATCGACACGTACAACCACGAACGGTTTATCGAGCAGGCGATCGTCAGCGTGCTCGAGCAGGACGTGCCGGCGGCAGAGATGGAAGTCGTCGTGGTGGATGACGGTTCCACCGATGACACCCCTTCGATTGTCCGCCAGTTCTGTCCCCGAGTGCGCTATCTGCGCAAAGAAAATGGCGGGCAGGGGTCGGCCTTCAACGCGGGGATTCCTGAGACGCATGGCGAGATCGTGGCTTTCTTGGACGGCGACGATTGGTGGGCCGCTGGTAAATTGCGCAAGGTCCTCGAGACGTTCGGGAGTGATCCCACGGTGGGGATGGTGGGGCACGGGAATCTGCGGGTCTGGCCGGACGGCCGCCAGCAGACGGAAGTCCTGCTGGAAGGCCCGCGGTTCCGCGCCGATTCGGTCGAGGGGGCACGCCTCTTTCGCCTGCGCAAGAGCTTCCTGGGAACCCGCGTCAGCATTCGCGCCGACCTTCTCAAGCAGGTCCTGCCTGTTCCGGAGGAAATCCGCATCGAGGCCGACGAATTTATATTCACCATGGCCGCCATATCAGGCGACGTCGTCATCCTTCCAGAACCGCTGCTGAATTATCGAATCCACGGGGGCAATTTCTTTTCGATTTCTTCGGGCTACAACGAGAAGAGCCTCCGCCTGAAGCAGCAATGCCTCCATTATCTGGCGCAGAGGCTGTCGGAACGACTGCGCTGCCGCGGGGTCGATCCTCAAGTGGTCCAGATTCTGACGGAGGTCATTCAGGTGGACGCGGACCAGTTGCGGCTGAGTCTGGATGGCGGTTATCCTTGGGAAACGGTTCAAGCGGAGCTGAAGGTTTACGCGACCCTGCATTCCGAGGCTTCCAAGCTCCAAAGGGCCTTCAAATACTTTACCTTACTGCCGGCCCTCGCCCTGCCCCCGAAGCTGTACTATCGCCTCCGGCGGCGCATTGCTCAGAATAAGCTCTACCTTCGCGCCCGTGAGAAGTGGGTCCCTATTCCGACGCTTCCTCATACGGACAACCAATGGCGCCGGTAACCATAGATCTCGCTCGGGAATACGACGACTGGCACCAACGGGCATTTGACTCCGCGCCTGAGCATGCGGACCAAAACAGCCCGTGGTATCAGTTGGTGCTGGAATACCTTGGCCCGGTGAGCGGCAAGCTGGTGCTGGAGTTATCCTGCGGGCGTGGTGGGTTCTCCACGGCTCTGGCATCGAAAGGCGCGGTGGTTTGCGCGGCTGACTTTGCGGGTTCGGCCCTCCGGATCGCTCGCAAAAAGGCCCTGAAGGTGGGAACCACCACGGGGAAGGTTCTTCTCACCCAAACGGATGCTCACCATCTCCCCTTCGCGGATGGGGCCTTCGATGTGGTGATTTCATGTGAAACTATCGAGCATCTGCTTGAACCTCCGCAGGCCGTCAAGGAAATGGCGAGGGTCTGCAAGAAGGAAGGCCGGCTCTACCTGACCACACCGAATTATCTGAACCTCATGGGCGCCTACCATATTTATGATCTCCTCCTAAAACGCCATCGTCAGTCGCCTGCCGTCCAGCCCATTGACCACTACTGGCTTTTCCCCCAGGTCCGAAGCATGGTGGAAAAGGCGGGATGGAAAATCCTTCGGGCCGACGGGACGGTTCATCAAGTCCCGTTTCCCGGCAGAAACCCTATTCGCCTCATTTCTCTGGAGCGGAGCCCGGCTATTCGCAGGTGGCTCTGCCCACTGGCCTATCATTACTTGCTCATCGGCAGGAAGCGATGATGGGGAACACGAGAGACATCGCGTTCATTTCCTCGGAGCATGAGGTGGGAGCGAGCGGCGGGCATTTTTGGCAGAGGCACTTTCGCCACCCCATCTTCGGCTGTCTGGGGTTCCGGCCGATCGTGGCGCAACATACGCGGGCCGAAGACGAAGCTCTTCGACGCTGGGCACAGGGACGAAAGGGCATCGTGGAGATTGGGGTTGCAGAAGGCGCCTCGGCTTTGACGTTCCGCCAGGCCATGGCGGCGGACGGCGTACTCACCCTGATCGATCCCTTCCATCTGAGCCGTTTTCGTCCTCTCAATGCGGCAAGACGGCTTGCCCGATCTGCTGTCGGTGGTTGCTCGAACGGCCGCGTTGTTTGGATTGAGGAGTTCAGCTCCCAGGCGGGGCGATACTGGACGGGAGAGATCGACTTACTCTTCATTGACGGAGACCACAGGGAAGAGGCCGCCCGGCAAGACTGGGAGGACTGGCATGGTTTCGTCGCGCCAGGGGGCTTGGCGGTCTTCCATGACGCACGCCTTTTCGCCAAGGGTTGGGTGACACCTCAGTACGGTCCGCTCAAAGTTGTCGATGCGCTGTTCCGCACCCAGACACTCTCAGAATGGGCGATTTTCGAAGAAGTGGATTCGCTCGTTGCTGTTCAGCGACACAGGTAACCGCCACGGTATGTCGACCATCCCTTTGGAGAGGAAGTGACTCAATTTAAAGTGGCACGGGCGTCCCGCCCGTGTGCGGTCACGGCCAAGATGGCCGTGCCACTTCAAAATGAGTCACTACCCTTGGAGAAGACAACTAACAGGATGAATATCTTGATGGCGGCCCCTGTCGCGAAGGCGCGTGAAGGCGGCATTGCCGGGCAGATGTATAATCTTGGATATGAGTTGGAGCGGAAGGGGCATTCGGTCGATTATCTGTTTCATGAAGATCTCCTCAACAAGCGGTTTCTGCCTCGCCGCTTCGACATTCTGACGTTCTCCATCAACCTGGCCTTCAGAATTCTACGCGGACAAAAGAAGTATTCGATCGCCAATATTTATGCGCCCTGTGGGCTCGCTTACGGCCTTTTGCGCAAAACGCTGCGATTGAAACAATCCCCGCCTTACGTCATGGCCATGCCAGGCCTTGAGGAACGGCGAATCTATGCCATGGGCCGCGAAGCCAAAAAGGGAAGAGCCATGTACTTCCGGCTCAAGAATCGTCTCTGGCAGCGATTCTACCATCAGCCCACCTACCGGTTGGCAATACGGACGGCGGATCGTTCCTTTGTTGCGAACCGCGAAACCTGGAGCATCCTTCAGATCAAATACCACCAGGATGCGTCGCGGGTGTGGTATGTCCCCAATGGCGTTGAGGAACGCTTCTTTCTCCAGAGAATGTATCAACCCGAACCCGCGTTGCGCCTGCTGTTTGTGGGCCAATGGCTCGACCACAAAGGGATTTACTACCTGCGGGATGCCTTTGAGATCCTGGCAAGAAAACTGCCCGGGGTGCAGATCACCATCGCTGGCTGCTTGACGAGCTCAGACCCCGTTGTGAACTTTTTCCCGCCATCGGTTCGGTCGCAGATCAGGGTCATCCCACAGGTGGAAAGAGCCAAAATGCCGGCGCTGTATTTGGACCACGATATTTTCGTTCTTCCCTCTTTGATGGAAGGGATGCCGCTGGTTCTGCTGGAAGCGATGGCGACCGGCATGCCCGTGGTAACTACGGAAACCTGCGGAATGATGGATATCGTTCAAGACGAGGCCAATGGGTTGCTCGTTCCCCCGGGGGAAACGACCCCCTTGGTGGAGGCGATGGTCCGCCTGGTGCAATCACCTGAGTTGCGGCAGCGCCTTGGCAAAGCTGCGCAGGAATCGATGCGCCACTACACGTGGGAAAAGGTCGCGCGTGGGGTGGAAAAATTGTTCGAGCTTGCGGTTCAGCAGGATGGCGCTCGCTGATGCCGAGGGCAGAAGCTTAGATGATGAGTCTGGGAATCAACTATGCGCAGACGCACGACTCTTCGGCGTGCATCGCGCGTGACGGGGAGATATTGTTTGCCGTCGCGGAAGAACGGCTGAGCCGGGTAAAGCACGACGGGAGGTTTCCGGCCTTGGCGATTAGAGCTTGTCTGGACTTCGCCCGCGTCCGGCCCGACCAGCTTGATTACGTCGCTTTCGGGTGGTCTCGGCCCCGCGTAACCTACTTGCACGATCTTGCGGATTTTGTGCGCGGCCGGCTTCCGATCAGCTATTTGAACGTGCTGAACTCGACCCGACAATTTGTCAGTATGCAGCACCAGGGCGGGGGCAGGCGACGCTTCGTTCAGACTTTTGGTCCGACAAAAGCACGGATACTTTTCGTTGACCATCACCTAGCGCACGCTATCAGCGCTTATGCCAACTCTGGATTCGATGAAGCCGCAGTGGGGGTGGTGGACGGCCGGGGCGCCTGGGAAGCTACTTCCATCTGGCACGGCCGCAACGGCAAGCTCGAGCATGTTCTCACGCTCCCTTGGCCAAATTCTCTCGGCCTCTTTTACGCCGCCTTCACCGAGTATCTCGGATTCCAACCTTACAGTGACGAGTGGAAGGTGATGGGTTTGGCTCCTTACGGCCAGCCAGGAGTCGACCTCAAGGATTTTGTCACACTCGACCACGGCTTCTATGTGGTGGATGGTCCCCGCCTGATCGGCCGCGGCTCCAACCTGGGTGGGCGGATTGCGGAGCGCCTGGGCCCCAAACGAGTGCCGGAAAGCGAAATCGAAAGCCGGTACAAGGACGTCGCCTTCGCCGTTCAGCACGTCTGCGAACAGGCGATGAAAGGCATTGCAGAAGTGGCGGTGAAGAAGACGGGTTGCCGCAAGCTGTGCATGGCGGGCGGCGTGGCATTGAATTCGAAGGCCAATGGGCTGATCCTGAAATCAGATTTAGTGGAGAGCATCTTCGTCCAGCCCGCCGCCTCAGACGACGGCGTGGCCTTGGGGGCGGCCCTCGCACCCTATCTCGAGACGGGCGAGCGATTGCCCCTCAAGGCCATGCGGCAGGTGTATCTGGGTGCTGCTTACGAAGATTCGGAAATTGAAAAAGTCTTGCGTACTTACAAGCTGCGCTGGACGCGCCTCGGGGATGAGGCGGGCACGACTGCCGATTTGCTGGCGGCGGGGAAGATCACCGGCTGGTTTCAAGGCCGCATGGAGTTTGGCCCACGGGCGCTGGGTTGCCGATCGATTCTCGCCGACCCACGCGACCCGGAAATGAACGCCAAGGTCAATAACGCGGTGAAGTTCCGTGAATGGTGGCGACCGTTTGCGCCCTCGCTCCTGGCTGAGTCTGCCGGGGATTATCTGGAATCCGCGGTGGATTCACCCTTCATGATCCTAACCAGCCCGGTTAAGCTCGAGAAACGGAGCGTAATTCCGGCAGTGACGCACATCGACGGCAGCGCTCGGCCGCAGACGGTCGAGGAAAACGTCAATCCCCTCTACTGGCGAGTCATCAAGGAGTTCGGTGAGCGCACCGGGGTACCCGTCATCATGAACACCTCATTTAACCTGCGGGGTGAGCCAATTGTGTGTTCTCCCACCGATGCCATCCGCACGTTTTTCAGTTCAGGCATGGACGCCCTCGTCATCGGCAGCTTCCTGGTGGAAAAGTGATGGGCCACTCGCCCCCTATTGCCACCCTGATTGCCCTCTTGGGGCGGAGGGATGTTCCAACCGACGGTGTAGAAGATTACTGTCACTTCCTAGGAACAGCGATGGATGCCAAGGGTTACAGGGTTGAGATGGTTCGCGTGGCCTGGGAGGGCGTGGGATGGATTCGAGCTTGGATGCGCCTGTGGCAGGGGAGCCGGGAGTGGAAAGGGAAGTGGGTTCTGGTCCAATACACGGCGCTAATGTGGTCACGTCGTGGGTTGCCACTGGCGTTTTTGGGAGTTCTTCTGATCCTCAAGGCTCGCGGGGTGCGACTGATTACCACCTTCCACGATGTTGCGCCGTACCCCGGAAGGCGAATGGTCGATCGAATTCGCCGCGCCTGTCAGCGATGGGTGGTCCGCAGAGCTTATGGGTGGGCGCGGGCCAGCATACTGCCTGTGCCGAAGGATCAAGTTAGCTGGCTGCCGCGCCCTGCCACGAAAGCCAGTTTCATCCCGGTGGGGCCAAACGTCCCGGTCATCACTCCCTTGGCCCGGTCCGCTCGCAACGGAAACGAGCCCAAGACCATCGCAGTTTTCGTGGTCACCGATGGGGGGGACATTAGCGAGGAGGTCTCGACCATTTCCCATGCGGCAAAGGTGGCTGCCCAGCACATCCGCCAAGTACGTCTGGTAACGTTAGGTCGCGGGTCACGCGAGTCGGAATCCGCCTTTCGCAAAGCTCTGGCCGGAAGCTCAGTTGAGTATCAGGCCTTCGGGATTCTATCCGCCGGGGAAGTGTCGAGGGTGCTTTCGGAATGCGACGTCTCGCTTTTTGTGCGCGGCCGGATTTCGCCCCAGAGGGGGAGCGCGATTGCCAGCATTGCCTGCGGCCTGCCCCTGGTGGGCTATGCGGATGGCTGCCCGCCTGGCCCACTGACGGAAGCCGGAGTCCTGGGGGTTCCCTGGGGGGATCGCGAAGCGTTGGCGGAGGCGGTGGTGAAGGTCCTGACCAACGACCATCTTTGGCTCGAATTGCATCAGCGAAGCCAACGTGCCTACGAGAAATACTTCTCGTGGGAAGCGATTGCCGCTCATTTTGTGGAGCTTTTGGGTCATGCCTAGAGATCGCTTTCGCGTTCTCCTTGTCGCTTCCCATCCCGTTCAATATGCTTCCCCAGTGTTCCGGCGAATGGCTCAGGATCCAAGACTCGATATCCAGGTGGCGTATTGCAGTCTACAAGGAACTAAACCTGCCGTGGATCCGGAATTCGGCGTTGAAGTGGCATGGGACGTTCCGCTCCTTGAAGGCTACCCCTGGGTGGAGGTTCAGAACCGATCGCCTTGGCCGGGTCTCGGCCGCTTTTGGGGATTGGTGAATCCTGGTTTGTGGAGGCTGCTGCGGAAAGGCAGTTTCGATGCCGTGGTTAGTTACACCGGCTACGGTTATTTGAGTTTCTGGATTCTGGCTGCTGCCGCGAAGTTTAGCCGCACTCCGTTGCTCTCCAGCACGGACGCCCACAGCCTGAGTTCTCCGAATACTAGACGCTGGAAGCTCTGGGTGAAGCGGTTGTGTTTGCCGCTAATTTATCGGGTCTGCGATGTAGTCATGGCTCCCTCGGAAGCTACAGCTCGGTTTGTTAGGTCGTTAGGTTTCCCGGCAGAAAACATCGTGTTGACGCCCGCCGCGGTCGACAACGATTGGTGGGCGCGGGAGGCTGACCAGATTGATAAGTGTGCAGTGCACAGGCGGTGGGGAATTCCCGAGAACTCCCGAGTGTTTCTTTTCTGCTCCAAGCTCCAGCCCTGGAAGCGCCCGGAAGACGCGCTGCGGGCGTTCGCAAAATTGGGAAATCCCGAGGCCTTTTTGGTCTTTGCGGGCGATGGGCCCTTGCGACCGAAATTGGAAGCCGAGGCGAAAGCCTTGGCGGTCGCAAGCCGCACAGTCTTTCTCGGATTTGTGAACCAAACCCGGTTGCCGGAGCTCTTTCGATCCTCGGATGTCTTATTGCTTACTTCCAGTTACGATGGTTGTCCCTTGGTCGTCTGCGAGGCCATGGCTTGCGGATGCCCGGTCATTCTGAGTGATGCGATCCCCGGCCGGTTCGATATCGTGCGGCAGGGAACTACCGGCTTCATCTATCCCTGCGGCGACGTCGACGCCTTGGCGTCGGTCCTTCGCGAAGTACTTTCGAACCCCCAAGAGCTGCAACAGATAGCCGCGGGAGCCCGAAAAAGAATGGAGACTTGGTCTCCCCGCGAGAATATTGATGCCCTCGTGCTGGCGTTCGAGACCGCCGTCCGCCTGAAGCCCCGGAGGGCGCAACTCTGAACGTCGTAATCTACAGCCACGCTTTCGCGCCCATGGTAGGAGGCGTCGAAACGTATGTCATGCTGTTGGCGCAAGGCTTGGCAGAGCGTGCGGTGTCGGTAACGGTGATTACACCGACCCCCGCGGCCGCGATGGATGACGCCAAATTGCCGTTCCGCGTCGTCCGTCAGCCCGGTCTCATAAAGCTGGTCAAGCTCGTTCGGCAGGCCGAGGTGATCCATCTGGCGGGTCCATGCTTACTGCCCGTGTGGTTGGCGATACTCCTCCGCAAGCCTGTGGTGATCGAGCACCACGGGTATCAGGCAATATGTCCGAATGGCCTGCTCCTCTACGAACCCTCTGGGACGGTGTGCACAGATCACTTCATGGCCCGCCAATACACGAAATGTTTGCGTTGTAATGCCTCAAACTCCGGACTGTTCAAGAGCTTGGTGCGGTTGCTGCTCACATTTCCCCGCCGTTGGGCCTCGCAGCTTGCCACCACGAATCTACCAATCACCCGACACGTCGAGAACCGACTGCGTCTTCCGCGTTCAAGGGTAATTTACTATGGCATCCCTGACCGCTACGAAGGGTCTGAGCACGCCGCCGCGACCGGCGGCGAACGCATCCGGCTGGAGTCCCCCATGTTTGCCTACGTCGGCAGACTTGTAACCGAAAAAGGGATAACAGTTCTCCTGCGATCAGCGAAAGAACTAGTTGATGCTGGATACTCGTTTCGACTGAAGATTATCGGTGAGGGCCCGGAGCGGGCCAAGCTGGAGAATACCGTGGACTCGCTCGGACTCGAAGGCAAGGTGAGCTTTCTGGGTTCGATTACCGGAGAACTTCTTCTTAACGAACTCATGGCTGCTGCCGCAGTTGTCATGCCTTCAGTTTGGGAGGAAACCGCCGGGCTCTCGGCCATAGAGCAAATGATGCGCGGCGGAGCGGTCATCGCCTCAGATATCGGAGGATTGGGGGAGGTGGTTGGCGAGGCAGGCCTGAAGTTCGCAGCCGGCGACGTTGCTGGTCTTGCCTCCTGCCTCCGACGCCTACTCGATGATCCCGGTTTAGTGAAGATTCTGGGTGACAAGGCTAGGAATCGGGCACAGGAACTCTTTTCACAAGAGCGAATGGTCCAAGAGCACCTCCGTCTTTATCGTGAGATCTCTGGTAGCTTCCGGCGGGCGAGCCTGCAAACGTTATGATCAACGATCGAGACGAGCGTGGAGGGGAATGCCTTGCACCGGGCGCACCGGTGCTCAGGGAAAGGACCATTGGCGGCCTGCATGATTTCATCCTGCGCGAGGTGTTACATCGCTATTCCCCAGATTCTGGCCCGGCGATCGACTTAGGAGCCGGCAGCGGCGCGTTGGCGGTACGACTTCGCGACGCGGGTTGGGATGTGCGGGCTGCCGACATTGATCGTCAGGAGTACAAAGCTGACGTACCCTTTGTCCATGTCGATTTGGACGAGGGGAACTTTTCCGCTCTCCTTGGTGAGAGGACATTCGGCTTGATCACCGCTGTCGAGGTGATCGAGCACGTGGAAAGTCCCATCGGTTTTCTCCGCAACGTGACCCGATTGCTCAGACCGAGGGGGCTGGCAGTGTTCACTACACCCAACGTGGATAATGCCCCTGCCCGCCTGAAGTTCTTCTTGACCGGCAAGCTGCGTATGATGGACGAGAAAGCAGATCCGACGCATATTTCGCCAATCTTTTGCGATCTGCTCCAGCGCCAATACCTACCCCGGGTCGGGTTACAACTAGTGGAGCACCTTGTTTACCCCCCAAAAGGCTACAGAGTGACTCGTGCACGCTATGCGTGGGGAGTGCGCCTACTCGCTCGGCTGCTTGCCGGAGAGTGCCTTAAGGGCGATAACCACATTTTTGTTCTTCAGCCACGGGGATAACAATGACGGTTGCGAGCTCGAATGCGAACTAGTGAATCTGCGGGGAAAGCGCTTCTTTTCTACTTGGGACTAGCCGGCGCTGTCTGGCTGGTACGCGGCTGGATTCTGAAGGGAACATTCCAGTACGTTATCTTGACCCTCATCGGTCTCCTGGTGTTAGGCCTTGCGGGTTTGGTGTTCGGCAACTGGCGCTTTGGACTCTATGCTCTCCTAGGCTGGCTGTTGTTTGAGGACATGATCCGTAAGTACATGGGCAACAACATGGCAGTCTACTTTGCCAAGGACGCCCTCGTGGGAATAACCTACCTGTCGTTCATTCGCGCCTCATCACGCGAAAAGCACAACAAGTTCAGCGCCCCCTTCTTGTACCCGCTCATGCTGTTTATAGGTCTGGGCCTTATCCAGGTCTTTAACGCCGATTCACCAAGTATTCTCTATGGTTTAATGGGTTTGAAAATCTACTTCTATTACATTCCATTGATGTTTGTGGGTTACTCGTTCCTCCGCGATGAGGAAGACTTACGTCGCTTCCTGGTCTTCAACATTGGGATCGCTGGGGTCATCGCTTCGATCGGCATCGCTCAATCGGTTTTCGGGCTCAGCTTCCTCAATCCGAAGGGTGGGGCGGACATTGACTATTTGGGGAATCTGACGCGATACACATCTGAGGGCGTGGCAGTGTCACGCCCTCCTTCGGTATTCGTGAGTGATGGCCGGTTTGCGTGGTACCTTATTCTCGCTTTCATTGTAGGACTCGGGTCCGCGGGGTTCTTGCTCCTGAAGAAACGCAAAGGTCGAAAAATTGTATTTTCTGGCTTGCTGTTGGTGAGCCTCGCCGGCATGATGAGCGGGTCGCGGGGATGCGCATCATACATTGTTATCAGCGCCTTGGTTCTCTCCGCCGCCCTGCTTTGGGGTGCGCCTCCACGGCGGCTCGAGACCTACCGGCTCTTCAAAGCCATCCGCAGGAGCTATGCAGTGGTTGCTTTAGGCTTGTTCCTGATGCTAGCGATTTTCCCCGAAGCCATAGGAGCGCGCTGGAGTTTTTATACGGAGACTCTGGACCCGAGAAGTGAACATTTTGAGGCCGCAAACCGAGCTTGGGATTACCCCTTGCGCAATCTTATGTTGGCATTTACGGACCCGGAGTGGCCGCTTGGGCACGGGATCGGGACGAACTCTCTGGGAGTGCAGTATGTTGCGAAAATAGTGGGTCCCGATGTCGATGCCTCAATACATCGATGGGATCTCGAGGACGGATTCGCCACGATGATTTTCGAACTCGGAATCCTTGGCCCGATTCTCTGGTTGATTTGGACAGGAAGCTTTGTCTACGCTGCCTGGAAAACCGTTTTGCTGGTCAAAGGGACTTCGACCTTTCCCCTGGCGATTTGTATCTGGTGGTTTGGATTGCTGCTCCTTTTCCCCATGACTTTTGCGGGTTTTGCGCCTTATCAGAACTTCGTGTATAACGCCTATTTTTGGCTCCTTTCGGGCATCCTGTTCAGTCTGCCGAGGCTGAATGAACAGAGCTCTCTTCAACCCGGCATTGATGTTCGTCACCGCTGATGGACCACCAGCCCCTTGTTGCGGTCATATCGCCGTTCCTGGACAAGCAGCACGGGACGGAGCGTTGTGTGGCGGAGCAAGTGGAACGGCTAGCGCAGAAGTACGAAATTCACCTCTTCTGCACGCGCGTCAGAGACATTGATCTCACCAAGATAATCTGGCACCGTATTCCGGCGTTCCACGGCCCGCATCTCCCCGCGTTTTGCTGGTGGTTTCTTGCCAATCATTTATGGCGGTGGTGGCATCGGCAGTTACGAGGCCTCCGATACGACTTGACTTACACGCCTGGAATCAACTGCCTCGATGCCGATGTCATTTCAGTGCACGTCCTATTCTCCGACTTTTATCGCCAAGTGCGGGATACCTTGAGTCTCCGTCGCAACCCCGCTGCGAGCTGGCTGCGGCTAGTCCATCGGCGGCTCTACTATGGATTGATCATCGAACTGGAGAAGCTGATCTATACTCGCAGGAAGTGTCGCCTGACGGCTGTGTCCCAAAGAACAGCAGAAAATCTAATCCGTTTTGGCCGATACCAAATCCCGGTGATCTACCCTGGAATAAACCTGGAGCAGTTTAATCCCCAGAATCGGAACCGGCTGCGCGAAAAGAGCCGCAGCCATTGGGGATTGAGCAAGTCAACGTCCTGCTTGCTTTTGGTTGGAAACGGCTGGAAGAACAAGGGGCTGGAAGCTTTGCTAGAGGCCGCCGGGTCTACCGGGTCTACTGACTGGCGGTTGCTGGTGGTGGGGCGAGACGATCCGCGTCCTTATCGGGATGCGATCGCACGCCTCGGTCTTGATCAACGCGTATCCTTTCTTCCCCCCAGGCCGGATGTGGAGTTCTATTACGCAGCGGCGGACGTTTACGTCAGCCCCTCCCTGGAAGATGCCTTCGGGTTGCCTCCCTTGGAGGCTATGGCCTGTGGGCTTCCTGTAATCGTTAGCAGCCGTGCCGGAGTCAGTGAACTTATTACCGATGGCGTCGACGGAATAGTGTTGAAGGATCCGGAGGACCCCGTTTCTCTCGCCCGAGTGATTTCTGACCTTCACGGCAACCCGATCTTACGAGGCGTCCTCGGAGAGAACGCCGCCCAAACCGCCCGCCAGTACACGTGGGAGCGAAACGCGGCTCAGCTTGATGTTCTCTTCGAGCAGCTTCTCGAACAGCGACGGCATCTGAGTTTCTCAAAAGCCCCGGTGAAGCAATGAAGGTCTTCCTGCTCACTCCGTCGCTCGAGAGGCCCGGTGGAATCCAGCGCTACACCGTAACCCTGGCGCGAGCGCTGAAGGACCTGATGGGTGATCAGTTCGTGCGTTGTGTGTCACTTGCTGAAGACTCGATCGGCCAAGGCAAGACCCGACTGTCTGCCCGTTCGAAGTGGCGATTTGGTTGGCAAGCCGCCCGAGAAGCAGCGCGCTGGCGGCCAGACGTAATCATCTGCGCCCATCTTGCCTTGGGGCCGGTGGGGTGGCTGCTGGCGAGCCTGGGGGGTCGGCCATACTGGGTCGTGGTTTACGGCATCGAGGCATGGATTTCTCTCCCCTTCGCCAAGAGAATTGCTCTACGCCGCGCTGACCGGGTGATCGTCATAAGTGAATTCAGCCGCGAACAGGTCATAAAGAGACAGAGGGTGAAGGCGGAACGCACCGCATGCTTGCCGTGCGCACTCGATGAGGGCCTCACGACCGTCGAGCCGGCGAGCGCTGGCCCACACCAGTCCCTTGCTATTGGGCAGCGCGTCGTTCTGACCGTGGCGCGAATGGAAGCCTCAGAGCAGTATAAGGGACATGATGTCATCCTTCGGGCATTGCCTTCCGTTCTCTCGCGAGTTCCCAATCTTGCTTACGTGGTGGTTGGAGAAGGGAACGACCGCCCTCGAATCGAAGCCCTCGTCGATAACTTAGGCCTCCGACCGCACGTCATTTTCGCGGGGCGGGTGAGCGACTCCGAATTGGTGGCCCTCTACAACCGCAGCGACGTCTTTGCCCTGCCGGCGCGAACCATCATCACCAGCCACGAGGCCAAGGGAGAGGGTTTTGGGATCGTCTTCCTCGAAGCAATGGCTTTCGGCAAACCGGTGATTGGACCCAACTACGGTGCGCCCGCTGAATTCATTCGACACCAATACCAGGGCCTCCTGGTAAATCCCGAGGACTCCAAGGGAATGGCAGAAGCGCTGGTCGATCTGCTCGCCAATCCCGAGAAAGCCCACAAAATGGGTCAGGCCGGGAGCGACTGGGTGCGGAGGCAGTATTCCTATGGCACGTTCCGTGAAAAGCTCCAGGAGATGCTTACTCGCGGCCATGGCGCTGACCGAGACAAGAACGCCGTGTCAAATGTGAACCACCAGACGGCAACCGCCAAACACATCCTTGGAACTCTCTTTGTCCTCTGGGTCGTTGTGGTCAACCTTTTGTATTACTATCAATTTAAAACTCTTCTGGTTGCTCATTTCGCACGCTTCCTTCATCGATGGCACTAATCGGTTTTCTCTCCAAACGACGACCGAAAGTAATGCCCATTGCCGTGCTCATATCTTCTGCCTCTGTTTTTGCCTACATGGTCCATCTTTTCTGGCCATTCACCGTTGATGATGCTTTCATTGGGTACAGGTACTCGATGAATCTTGCGTCCGGCTTTGGACCCACCTGGAACCCCGGACTCCCGCCGATCGAAGGGTACACCGGCATTCTATGGATACTGATAATGACCGTCCCACATCTTTTGGGACTCGAGCCAGTGCTATTTGCCAAAACATTCGGCATTATCGCCACTGTAGCCTATATGGCAGTGGCCTTTTGCTTTGTCCGCAGACTAGCTGGTTTCCTGCCGCGAAACGAAACCTACTTGTCTGCCGCAATGGCGGTCTTCATGCTTGCGGTGTTCCCCGGCGCGGCCCTTCACGCTGTCTCAGGCATAGAGACGGCGCTCTATACTCTACTTCTAACACTGTTTTATTACGAAATTACCGTTTTCGTTGCTTCGCCGTCTAAGGGCCGCGCATTTGTCCCTCCCGTGCTGGGATTGCTCGTGGGACTAACCAGACCCGAAGGCAACCTGGCCGTGATCGTAGGGCTGTGCGCAACGATGTGGATGCTCGAAAAGGAAGACAAAAAGGGGCTGATGAAAGCTACGGGATTGGTTTACGTTGCTCCTGGCGCACTTTATTTTTCTTGGCGGCTTTTCTATTACCGCATACTTTTCCCCTTGCCGTTTTACGTCAAGGTCGCATCACAGCTCTTTAGCGGAGTGCGATTTCAGGTTCTGTTTTTGGGGTACATTTCGATTGGCATCGGAGCGCTAGTTCTGCTCGGCCTGGTGCGCGCGAGAAGGGAATTGATTCCCGCAATGCTTTCCGTTGCATCACTATGGATTTTCTTCCTTTTCCCTTATCACCTCATGAACTACGAATGGCGGTTTAACTTCCCCACGATTCCTCTGGTCTTTGTGATAGCCGCCCTGGGCATTGCTAACGCGAGCGACTGGGTTCGCTTTCAAGCGGCCACAGGCGTAAGAGAACCCGTTACCGGTGCACTTCTCTTACTGGCCATCTGTCTGACTCCATTGACATTTTTGTTCCGGACCCGCGAAATTGCTACCCAACAGACGCGCTATGGAAAGGAGGTGGAATCTGCCCTGGTTTCCCTTGGAAAGCGCCTCTGCTCGAATCGGCCGGCCGATCACACCCCAGTCATCGCGATGAGTGATATTGGGGCCGTAGCATACTATTCAGGATGGCGAGTTGTGGATCTGCTCGCCATTAATGAACCGCATCTCGCTCTCACTGGCCGTGTTGATCCGCAGTACGTGTTATCGCAGAATCCCGATGTCATCGTGCTGACCTCTCGAAAGACGGGCGAGTTCGAGCCGTGCTGGTTTTTTGATGAGCCGCTGTATCTAGCTTCACTGGCGCGTGGAATGAGGAAGATGAAAACCCTGCCGTTTCAGCCAGATTACAATTTATGGATATTAGCCTATCCTGATAGTCCGATTGCGAAGGCGTTGGAACAATGGGAGTGACCAGAACAGGTCGTGGTGAATTCGACCTGCTCGTGACACCTTATCGCGCTAAAATTATAGAGCTTCTACGGACTTATTTCGCATACTTCCTGCCTCGATGGTACTAATCACAGCAATTTTCTACTTGGGTGTGGTTTTTGTCCTTGCCTGCTTGGCGGTGGCGCTCGGCCTTCGCCTTCTGCAATGGCTCCGGCTTGCGCAGGGCGTCGGGGCCTTGGAAGAGGGACTTTACGCTGCGGGCCTCTCTTTTGCGGTTTTTGGAGTTGTCACCTTTACGTTAGGAACGATGGGCTGGTTGCGCCAAGGCACAGCGCTGATCATGTTAGTCGTTGCTGCGTTTGCGGCTGGGGGAGGATGGGGTCGGCTATTTGAATTGATGACTTTAATTCCGGACGTCGGAAAGAGAATCAGGCATTCGGGAGCGGCGATGCTTTTAGCTCCAGCAATTGCCGGCTGCGTGATTTTGGATTCGTTGTTAGCCATGGCGCCGCTGACGGGTTCTGACGCGCTGGTCTATCACTTCACAGTGCCGATGCTGGGGCTGGCGAAAGGATCTGGACCGATTTCTTGGTTGATAAACGGTTTTTGGGTTGGCCAGGGGCATGCCCTGATTGAGCTGGGCATGGCACTGGGAAGTGATCGGATTTCGATGGGTTTGATTCTGGTTGGAGGGTTTCTCACCGCAAGCGCCCTCTTTGTGCTGACACGCCGTCTGACGTCAGGGCGGTGGGCGGGTCTCGGCGTTCTCCTCTTCCTCTTAACACCGATGGTGTTCTGGCAGATGGGGACGTCAGGTTCTCCAGATATCTGGATGGCATTCTATACAACCCTAGCGGTCATGGCAGTCCACCGGGGGGTACACCTTAGGGAAAACCGGTGGCTCTTACTGGGAGGGGTGTTTGCCGGTGCGGCGGCCGGGGTCAAATTTACAGGATGGGCCATCCCATTGGGCGTTTTGACTTATTGTCTTTTTGCAACGCGCTCGCTGTCTCGGACCATTGCCTGCGGGCTTTGGTCGCTGCCGGTTGGAATACTACCGCTTGTCCGCAATACTTGGTGGACTGGCGATCCCTTCTTTCCTTTTCTTACTCGTTGGCTCAGACCCGAACATCTTAACCATTATACGCTCGCGGTCGTCCAGGCGGCCACCCATCCGGCCGGGTTCGACCGTAGCATTTCTGGACTGCTTGCTTTCCCCTTTTTGCTTTCCCTTAAAGGCGACGCATATGGAGTCGGCCATTATTTCAGCCCTATCGTGCTTGCACTCTCCCCACTGCTTCTTTTTGCCTTCCGCAGAGGAGGATTGGCGCATGCCGCAGCAATCGTCTGGGGTGTAGCCTTCTTGCTGGTTGACCTGACTTCTCAGGGGGCGCGATTCCTACTTCCCGTCTTCCCACTGGCCCTCTCCCTCGTCTTCGTGGGAGTAGATGAGGCATTTCGGAGGGGCTGGCGGGTGGTTCAAGTGGGGTGTGTGGGGACCCTTCTGTTGGCCCTTCTTTTCGGGCTTGGTTCCGAAACACTCTACGCCCGGGATTACCTGCCTGTGGTTGTCGGGCTCGAGAATCGGGAGCCGTTTCTGGCGCGAATGGCCCCTGATTACGGCACGACTGCCTTCGTAAACAGTTCATTGGAAGGGCGGCCTGGCGAGACGATGGTTTTCTTTCAGCACGTTTACTACTTGCGTATCCCGTTTTTGATTGGGGACCCGGCGATTGCGTGGCTGATGGATCCGGACCGGCTGACCAGCCCCCAGGAGCTGCTACAACTCCTCCGGCAGCAAAACGTCCGATGGGTCGTGAAGGCACCGAGCTACCCGGAACCCCTTGCGCGCCCCTTTCAGGTTCTCGAAGACGAGGGCAATCTACGCCCTATGTTTTCGGCTGATGCCTCGACGTATGCGCACTTCCGAATCTATGGGGAAAAGGTGCCCATGCATGTGGTGATTCTGGAAGTAGCTTCAGCCCCGTAAGTGGCAACATGAGAATCCTGAATGTGACGCAAGCATACTACCCTTTCTTGGACAAGGGCGGTCCCGCGACAAAGGTCCGAGCCATTACGCGGGCACTGGCACTCAGGGGCAATCAGGTTACGGTTCTGACCGCGGACCTCGGGTTCGGACCTCGCGAGATCGCGGCGGCCAGGGTGGTTGGCGACTCGCAGGGCTGGCGGACTGATCTGGATGGAGTGGAGGTGATTTATTTCAGAACCCGCTGCCATTACCGAAATCTGACCGTGAATCCGGGGGTATTGAGGTTTTGCCGGCGCCGCCTCAAGGAGTTTGACATTGTCCACATGTATGGCCTTTACGATACCTTAGGCCCCGCGGTGGGGCACTATTGCCGAAAGCTCAGGGTACCGTACTTTGTGGAGCCGCTCGGAATGACGCGGCCCATCGACAGGGGATTCCTCCTCAAAAGGATTTGGAGGAGATTGGCAGGGAACTATTTGGGTCAGGCAAGCAAATGGATTGCGACCTCGGAACTGGAAAGGGAGGATTTACGCGCGGCAGGAATTCCTTCCGGGAAGGTGCAGCTTCGATTTAATGGCATCGATCGCGAGGAGTTCAAGAAGCTTCCTCCCTTCGGCGCCTTCCGGAAAAACGCGGGGATTCCCGACGATGAGCGTCTGATCCTATTTTTGGGGCGGCTGATCCCGCGAAAGGGCGCCGATCTTCTCATTGAAGCATTGCCGCAAATCGGCGGCGACAAGCTCAAGCTCGTCATCGCCGGGCCCGAAGGCGAGAGCGGGTATTTGGCCTTTCTGCGTGACAAAGCTCGAACGCTGGGAGTCGACCAGCGAGTTCTATTCCCAGGGCCTCTTTATGAGGATTTGCAAAAAGAGGCTCTCATAGATGCCACAGTGTTTGCGCTACCGTCACGATACGAGAACTTTGGCAACACGGCGGCGGAAGCTATCGCCTGCGGTACTCCCGTGGTTGTTTCCGATCGCTGTGGAATAGCCCCACTGGTCGATCAGCGGGCAGGACTTGTGACTTCTTATGATTCACAAGCCGTCGCCCGGACTCTGAAGGAGTTGTTAACCAACCCGGCGCTTTATCAGCGCTTACGAGCCGGGTGCCCGCAAGTGGCGGAGGAGATTTCCTGGGAAGGGCTGGTTCGGGGAATGCAAGATTCCTACGAAAAGACAAGGAACGATTTCTTACAGCTCTGTTCCCATGCATGTGCTCTGTAGGCGGGTAGATACAGACTAGGGCAAATCTGATAACGCCGTGGAATGGGGATGAATTACGGGTAACTCTCTCTCGGATCGAATGCCCGAAAAGAGACCACCTGCGGATCGTTCCCGTTGGTTTGCCCTGGGTCACCTTGCCAGCACAGCCTTTGTTATCGTCACCTTTGGGTTATTCATCTATGGGCTGGCCTGGAACTATTCTACACGGAGATATTTGAAAGGATTTGCCGACGCCATTATTCCGCTTGCTGGCTCGCCGGAAGAGAAGACGGAGGCCTTGGCAGAGTGGTTTCGCCATGAGCCTCTACGGATCGTCCCTCCCGTTTCGGGATCCAACGGACTACTGCACGACCGCGACCCAGTGACCATCGTCCAGAACCCACGCTTGCTTAAAATCTGTGGATCAGCAAGTAATGCCTTTATGAATCTGGCGGATGCCGCTGGCCTTAAGGTGCGGCGTCTGTTGCTGCTCGACAAACTTGGCAACGTCACACACGTGGTCGCAGAGGTCCAGTGGGGTAACCGATGGGTCGTCGTAAATCCTCAGCAAGGACTTGTGTTCAAGGACCACCTGGGGCGCGCCCTGACCAAGGAGGAACTGCGCGATCCCGAGGTGTTCCGTGATGCGATCAGCAAGATGCCCGGGTATAGTCCTACTTACACCTTTGAGCGTACGATTCACCTTCGCCTAAAACGAATTCCCATCTTGGGCGATCCCCTGCGGAGGGGACTCGACCATTTCCTTCCCGGATGGGAGGAAGCCACCAACTGGTCCTATTTTCCGGAGAACCCCTCGCTGTGGCTGCTACTTGTCTCTTTGCCTCTGTTTTTGCTGGGAATCCTCGTTAATTTGGCCGCAAACCGACATGCTCGCAATCGGCCAAGCATCAAGTCGACGGGGTCTCTGCAATAACGGACGGGGGCGCGCCCTCCGATATCGATCGGTATAACAACCTATGTGCGGAATCTGTGGAGTAATAGGCAGCACGGATCCTGAACCGACCCAAAGCGTCGTGCGGCAGATGATGGGACAGATGTGTCATCGTGGGCCGGATGACGAGGGCATGTTCGTGGACGACTCGGTTACGTTGGGCATGCGCCGGCTCAGCATCATCGACCTTTGCGGCGGCCACCAACCGGTACTCAACGGGGATCGAACCGTCGTCGTCGTATGCAATGGGGAGATCTACAACTTTCAGGAACTCCGGCACACGCTGGAATCCCGCGGCTATCCCTTCCGGACGGGAAGTGACACGGAGGTTATCGTCTACGCGTATGAGGAATGGGGAGAGGATTGCGTCGACCACTTCGAGGGAATGTTCGCGTTTGCTCTCGCGGAGACGTCGAAGTCCACTCGGCGTGGCAATCCCCGGGTTCTGCTCGCGCGCGATCGGCTCGGCATCAAGCCGCTCTACTACACGCTTGTCGATGGCAACTTGATTTTTGCCTCCGAGGTCCGGTCTCTCCTGGCTTCCGGTCAGGTCGAACCGCGGCTGTCGCAGACGGCGCTGCGCAGTTATCTTCTGTTCGGTTCGGTGGTGGAACCTATGACGCTGGTCGAGGGGGTCTACTCCTTGCCGCCTGGGCACCGGGTCATCATTTCGGCTGCTGGCCGCCACACGTGCGTTCACCCCGAGCCTTATTGGGATTTCGCGGCATCGGCTTGCCCAGCTCTCGACACGAAGAAACAGGAACGATGCTCGGCGACGGCGTTCCTGCGGTCGCTCCTGGAAGAAACTGTTGCGTCCCATCTGACTGCGGATGTGCCCGTGGGAGTTTTCTTGAGCAGCGGCATCGATTCCACTGCGCTCGTCGCTCTGGCGGCCCAGAAAAACGCGGCCCTAAACACCGTAACCGTGGTCTTCCCGGAGCAGGAGTTCAGCGAGGCGGCAATGGCCCGCCGCACGGCGCGACACTTCGGAACGAATCACCATGAACTGATTGTGACCGGAGTCGATTTGCTGGCGCGACTAAGCGAGGCGGTGGGCGCTCTCGACCAGCCCAGCATGGACGGCATCAACACGTACTTTGTTTCCTGGGCCGCACGGCAGGCGGGCCTGAAAGTAGCGCTTTCGGGTCTCGGTGGCGACGAGATTTTTGGGGGGTACAGCACTTTCCGCTCGACCCCCGGAGCGCAATCCGTCGCGTCCCTGGCGCGGACCGTGCCCGGGGGCTTCCGCTCCACAATGGTCGCCGCGGCGGAAAGAGTCTTGGGACGCTTCAATCACAAGGACGCCCACCGTAAGATGGCCGCACTGTGGCGTGATCCCAACTTCCTGCCGCACCCTTATTTCTATACCCGGCTCCTTTTCACGCCGTCGCAGGTGCTGGGGTTGCTAAAAGGCAATGGCTTTGACTCGCGGGAACCTTGGAAGGATTGGTTGGAACAAACTGCACTGGGATCGAAACAGCTTGATGATTTCACCGCCGTGTCTTGTCTGGAATCCCGGTCCTATATGGTCGATACCCTGCTGCGGGACACTGATAGCATGAGCATGGCTCACTCACTCGAGGTGCGCGTACCGTTTCTTGACCATGCCCTGGTTGAATTCGTCAGCCGATTGCCGGGATCGATAAAGCAAATCGCCGGCGTACCCAAGTCGCTGCTGGTCGATGCGGTGGCCGATCTGTTGCCCGGAGAGGTCGTTTCCCAGCCGAAGCGAACTTTCACGCTGCCCTGGGAACATTGGCTCCGCGGTGCCCTGCGGAAACAAATGGAGGCGGAACTGAAGACCCTGGCGCCCCCTCTCGAGCAATCTCTCCGCGGTCGCGCCGTGGGGCGAATCTGGTCAGACTTCTTGCGGGGGCAGACCTCGTGGTCGCGCGTCTGGAGTTTGTTCGTTTTGAATCGATGGGCGCGCCGCCATCTGGAAAACTGAGTGGGCATTTCTCGTTTGGACCCGGCCAAATTGTGGATAGACCAAGAATAACCAACGAAGACCACTGAAGACCGAGACATGAAAATTCTGGGCATCAACGCTTACCACGCCAATGCGTCGGCGGCGCTCGTAATTGACGGACAATTAGTCACGGCGGTGGAGGAAGAACGCTTCAACCGTGTAAAGTATGCGGCGGGCTTCCCCGTGAATGCCATCCGGCACTGCCTGGCGGAGGTCGGCCTGACCCTCCAGGAGATCGATCACGTGGCGATTCCGCGCAACCCTTGGGCGCGACTCGCGACCAAGCTTTTTTATGCCGTCCGGATGCCCCGTTTCACTCTTGACCGCTTCCGGGCCATGAAGCAATTCAAAGGAATTCATGAAGACCTCGCCGCCGCGTGCGACGTCGATCCCAAAGCAATTCGGGCTCAGCTTCATCGCATTGAGCACCACGTGGCGCATTTAGCCAGCGCCTTTTTTGTCTCCCCCTTCGATCGGGCGGCCGTGCTCTCCACCGACGGACTCGGCGATTTCGCCAGCACCATGTGGGCGACAGGAGAAGGTAATCGACTAAAAGTCCATGGAGCCGTGGCGTTTCCTCATTCCCTCGGACTTTATTACACGGCACTCAGTCAATATCTGGGATTCTGGAAATTCGGCGACGAATACAAGGTGATGGGACTGGCCGCGTACGGCGAACCTACCCACGTCGAAGAGTTCCGCCGCATCGTCAAGGCCGACGGCGGCAAGGGGTTCGCGCTCGGCCTCCAATACTTCTGCCACCATCGCACCGGACCGGAGATGACCTGGCAAGAAAACGGCAAGACTCCCGTACTGGGACAACTCTTTTCACCCTACCTCGAAGAGCGACTGGGTAAGACCCGGACGGCGGACGAGCCGGTCGGCAAGAAGCACCAGGATATTGCGGCTTCGATGCAAGCGGTGCTGGAAGAGGCGTATTTTCGACTTCTGAACCAGCTTCACCAAACAACCCGCCAAAGCCAGGCGTGTTTGGCAGGGGGTGTGGCCTTCAACTGCGTTGCCAATGGCAAAATCTTCGACAACACCCCGTTTTCACAGGTTTACGTTCAGCCCGCCGCAGGTGACGCGGGACTCGCGGTGGGTGCGGCCTACTATGTTTATCATCAGATTCTCGGGCAGCCGCGAAGCTTCGTCATGGACCATGCCTACTGGGGACCGCAATTCACGCCGGAGGCCATCGCCCAGGCTCTGGAAAATGGCAGGACTAAAGTTTCGAGCCTCGGCGTGCGAAAGCTCTCGGACGAAGAATTGGTGTGCGCCACGGCGAAGCATATTGCAGACGGCAAGATTGTAGGGTGGTTTCAGGGCAGGGCAGAATGGGGCCCGCGCGCCCTCGGGAACCGGAGCATTCTGGTTGATCCTCGGCGCGCAGAGATGAAGGACATCCTCAATCAAAGGATCAAGCGCCGAGAGACTTTTCGTCCTTTCGCACCCTCCATCCGGGAAGAGGCTACCGGGCAATTCTTCGAGCGCTCCCACCCCTCTCCCTTTATGAACCTTGCCTACTCGGTGCGCCCGGAAAAGCGAGCCATTATTCCGGCCCCGACGCATGTGGATGGAACCGGCCGTCTCCAGACGGTGAGCCGCCAAACCAATCCCCGGTACTGGGCGCTGATCAAGGAATTCGAAAAGCTCACTGGTGTACCGGTGCTTCTGAATACCTCCTTTAACGAAAACGAGCCGATTGTTTTGACACCCCAAGAGGCCATCAACTGCTTTCTCCGAACTCGCATGGATGTTCTGGTGTTGGGCAATTATGTGGTCGAAAAGCCCCTGCTGGCCTCTCCGCCCGGTGAGGCCACGGCTGCGGGGGCGAGGTTAGGAAATGCGGGTTAATTCTTCCCTCGCACCCTTGGGGGCATAAGCGTTAACCTAAGGTGAGGGGGGTTTTCCGAAGCCACGGCAGTGGCGACATCTTGTAGCCCACGGCGAGCCAGCCGTGGGATGCTGACGGCATACGACGCTCGTCAGCCCCGGTAGGGGCGGCATCATGGAGTTCTTTCGGCAAGAAACTACCGCCGATCGTACTCGACAACCTGCGAATGGAGCCGGATGTCGCCCCTACGGGGCTTATCCATCCTGCCTGCCACGTGTTTTCCCACGGCGGGCTCGCCGCGGGCTACAGGATGCCGCCCGCTACGCGGGCTTAAGTCACACAAAAACATAACGCGGGTCATACTTAATCCCTTGTTT
>Ga0209039_10000915_pt1 | contig 28477 bp, 27 predicted proteins | sample BogFormECP12_OM1_FD_188238 | JGI IMG/M metagenome (GOLD analysis project Ga0209039, IMG submission 188238) | Bog forest soil microbial communities from Calvert Island, British Columbia, Canada - ECP12_OM1 (SPAdes) (version 2) | ecosystem: Environmental > Aquatic > Freshwater > Wetlands > Bog ... | reverse complement strand
GCCATGAGCGCGGGTTCTGCCGAATTCGATCCTGATCAACCTGCGACTCTCGAAGAACTGGTGGCCCAGGCAGATCGGGCAATGTACGCGGCGAAACAAAAAAGGCAGAAACGCCCTCCGGGCAAAGGGTCAGTAAAGCAGCAGGCACAGGCCGAACTTGATCTAGCCTACGGGTCCGACAAGATCGCGGGTTGACATCCTAAGTCGGCGCGTCCTTTCCCCGACCGACAACTTGTGGTACAATCATACACAGAACGGCATAGGATTATGGAGGTTTTGATGGAGAAGAACAGATGGGTGAAAGTGGCCGCCCTTGTCGTCACTTTTTTCTTCCTGATCGGTTACGTACTTGAGGCAGACTCTTTGGCGAGAGTCGGAGGAGGCGGCTCCTTTGGCTCACGCGGATCAAGATCGTACAGCAGTCCGAGCAGGCCTTCCCCAGGGCCTTCTCAATCTTATGGCACCCCGACAAGGCCGACGCCACCGGCGCAGCAGCCCTTTCAACAGCCAGGGGGCGGCGGTTTCTTCAGAAGCATGCTCGGCGGCATTGCCGGAGGCTTTTTGGGCAGCATGCTTTTCAGGAGCCTTGGCTGGGGCGGTCTTGGCGATGGCATGGGAGGGGGCATCGGTCTTTTTGAGATTGCTTTACTCGCTCTTGTACTCTTCCTGTTGTACCGTTTCATCAAGAGAAGGCGGGAAGCTGCCATGACCGATACCTATTATCAGGATACCGGAACAACGGGATCCACCTATCAGCAATCCTACACGCCTGCGTATGGGCCTGAGCCTACGTACGGGACAACCGGTACGGCCTCTTCGGAGCCGGATACGGAACAAGGGCTCAGCTATATCAAACAGATGGACCCCTACTTCGACGAACAGAAGTTCAGGGACCTCTGTATGGATTACTTCTTCAAGATCCAGGGTGCATGGACAGGAAGAGATGTAACGTCCGTCCGGAACCTGCTCACCGCAGAGATGTACAGGACTATACAGGCCGATGTCGATAAGCTCAGATCAGAGAAGAAAGTGAACCGGCTGGAAAACATAGCTGTGCGCTCGGTGAAAATCACCGAAGCATGGCAGGAGCAGGGCCAGGATTATATAACGGTTCTTTTTTACGCCAATCTTCTCGACTACGTGATCGACGAGACCAGTGGTCAGGTTGTCTCCGGAAGCAAGGCAGACCCGGTAAAGTTCGAGGAGTACTGGACGTTTACCAGGAACGTAGGAAGCAACCCGTGGCAACTGTCAGCAATTAATCAGGCGAACTAGACGGGCTAACGGCCAAAGGATAACGGCTAGCGGATTACTACTTTATCGTTAGCTTTTGGCCTTTCTCCTTTAGCCTTTATCCGTTAGCCTGTGGCCTTTCTCCTAAAGCACTTCATACAGCTCCAGGTTCTTCCCCCACCTTCGCCTTGACTCTTCCGCCACGCGGGCCAACTCTAATGCTGGTGCGCAAGCCAGCCATGTTTCAGCCATGGCGCGAGCACGTCCCATGATATCTCCGTTTCGTACTATATCGCCCATCCTGAACCTCGGGATGCCGGCTTGCCGAACGCCCAACATATCACCGGGACCCCGTATCTTCATATCCTCGTCCGCTATCCTGAAACCATCTTGAGTTTCCTCCATGATCCGGAGCCTCCGCTTCGCCGTGGTGGTCTGCCCGGCAGCAGCAATGAGAATACATTTCGATGGATGGGCTCCTCTTCCGATACGCCCTCTGAGCTGATGCAGCTGCGAGAGCCCGAAACGTTCAGCATGTTCAACAACCATCGCGGTCGCATTCGGGATATCAATTCCCACCTCGACCACCGTTGTGCAAGCCAGGATGTCGATGTTGCCCTGCCTGAAGGAGAGCATGATCTCCTCTTTCTCCTCAGCCCTCATCCTGCCGTGCAGAAGGCCAATCCGATACTGAGGGAAGACGACCTCCTCCAAATGAGAGGCCATGCTCGTTGCAGCCAAGAGCTCTGTCTTGTCCGACTCATCAACCAGAGGATAGACGAAAAACGCTTGTCTACCGGCGCGTAATTCTTCTTCAACAATTCTGAAAACCTTATCCCGTCCTGCTTCATTGAAGACTCTTGTCACAATCTTCTGTCTGCCTTCCGGCATAGCATCGATCACACTGACATCCAGATCGCCGAAAACAACCATAGCGAGGGTCCGCGGGATCGGCGTAGCCGTCATGACAAGCATGTCAGGACTAATACCTTTTCCCATGAGCGTCTTGCGCTGCAGCACCCCGAAGCGATGTTGTTCATCGATAATCGCAAATCCAAGGTTCTTGAATACCACATCCTTCTGGAGCAACGCATGGGTGCCCACTATGATGGGAATCGTTCCCTCCTCGATCCCTTTCAGCAGAGGCTCTCTTTCCTGCCGGCTCATACTTCCTCGCAAGAGTACCGGCCGTATGCCCAGAGCCTCGAAGCTCCTGTGGATTGTGAGATACTGCTGCTCCGCAAGGATTTCCGTGGGTGCCAGGAATGCAACCTGATAGCCGCTGTCGAGCGCAACGCATGCGGCAGCGACCGCACAGACTGTTTTGCCGCATCCAACGTCTCCCTGAAGCAGGCGGTTCATGGGCTCAGGCTTTTTCATATCGGACACAATCTCTTCAAGCACCCTTTTCTGGGCCGGCGTTAGTTCGAAAGGAAGGCTGGCCTTGAAGGAGCTGAAAAGTGGACCACCGCTGCCGAGACTGATCCCTCTGTCATGTTTTATTTCCCTGCCCTTCAGAAGAAGTGCTGTTTGAAAAAGAAAGAACTCCTCAAGGATGAGCCGCTTCCGGTAACCCTCCCGTAAGCTCTCGGTAAGAATACTTTCGTCCGGAAAATGGAGGCACCTGAGGGCGTCGTTCAAGGAGGGGAAACCATGTTCTTGCTGAATGTCGGCGGGAATAGAACTTTGCACATGGCGCCCACACTCGTCAAAAGCCTCCCTGATGATGCGTCTCAGCGTTCCCTGCTTGAGCCCTTCGCACTCAGGGTAGACGGGCAATACACCCTGTCGTTCGTTCACGTCATGTTCATCTTCCACAAGAAAGACGTCAGGGTGCACCATCTCCAACCCGTCGCCGTAACGTCTGACCTCGCCTGAGACCAAGATGATGTTGCCTTTTCTGCAGAGTGTTCGAAGGTACTGACGAACGAAACGGAACCATTTGAGGAGGATGCTACCGGTACCATCCTCCAAAACGGCCGTGCGGAGCCTTTTCCGGGAAGCCCTGGAAAAATGCTCTTTGGATGTAACCACTTTTCCCAGGATGGTTACACGCTCACCCTCCGAGATTGCGTCGATGCTTCTGATGACTCTCCTGTCCTCGTACCGGGTCGGGCAGAAGTAGAAAAGATCCTCCACATTATGTATCTCCCGTTTCTCGAGGATCTCAACAATTTTTGGTCCTACTCCTTTAACAGAGCGGACAGGGGTTTCGGTAGGTGGGAAACTGCCTATTTCCATTGTGCCGATTTTATATTACAATATCTGGGTAGTCAACGCACGCGACCGGACATCATACAGGGCCACGGACCATATCATGGAAACGCTCAAAGAGATAAATATAACAGGAGTTCATGTGCGTATCGCGCAAGGGGACCTGACTGAATCTTCTACCGATGCAATCGTCAATGCCGCCAACTCGCGGTTACAGCACGGAGGCGGAGTCGCCGGAGCCATCGTGAGAAAAGGGGGAAGGATCATTCAGGAAGAAAGTGATAGGATAGGCTTTGTCCCTGTGGGAAAGGCGGCAATAACAGGCGGTGGCGCGCTTAAGGCGCGCTTCGTCATCCACACTGTCGGGCCTATGTGGGGCGAGGGAGACGAACAGATGAAGCTCAGGTCAGCAGTGCGCAGTACCCTAAAACTGGCCTCGGAACGGGGATTTGAAAGTTTAGCCATGCCGGCCATCAGCGCTGGTATTTTTGGTTTCCCTAAGGCAGACTGCGCCCATATCATTGTCGATGAGATCAGCTCTTTTGCCAGGACAGAAAAAACTTCGCTCAGAGAGATCACTGTCTGCCTGATGGATAAGGAAATCATCGGCTTTTTTGAGAAGGAACTGGACAAAGCAGGATCTGAATAATAACATGTGCGGCATCTTCGGCATTTTCAATCACAGTGAGGCATCAAATATCGCATATCTCGGATTGCACTCGCTCCAGCACAGAGGCCAGGAGAGCGCCGGGATAGTCAGTTCTGATGGCTACAATATTTACTCACACAAAGAAATGGGGCTCGTCTCCGATATCTTTGATGAAGCCACGCTGGAGAAACTCAGGGGAAACACAGCCATAGGCCATGTCAGGTACTCAACCGCAGGATCGAGCGATTTGAAGAATGCCCAACCTTTCGTCGTAGAGTATGCAAAGGGCCCTCTTGCTGTCGCCCACAATGGTAACCTTACGAACGCCAAGATTATCAGAGACGAACTGCAGAATTACGGCTCCATCTTCCAGTCGAACATGGATACGGAGGTGATCGTCCACCTGATAGCTTTGTCTCACGAGAACTCAACCCTGGAGCGGCTTATCAGCGCTCTCCGGCGTGTTGAGGGCTCATACTCGCTACTGCTCCTTACTGAGAAGGAGATGATAGCGGTGCGGGATCCTTACGGATTTCGGCCCCTCGTGCTGGGAAAACTGAAGGATTCGTTTGTTGTGGCGAGCGAGACCTGTGCCTTCGATCTTATAGAAGCAAGTTATCTGAGGGAGATAGAGCCCGGCGAAATACTCCACATCAGTAAAGAGGGCGGTGCACGGTCATTCAAACCGCTCAAAAAGGCGCCGCACAACTTCTGTATTTTCGAATACATCTACTTTGCGAGACCCGATAGTGATGTATTCGGAAGGACTGTATACGGCGTGAGAAAGGCCTTCGGCAGGGAGCTGGCACGAGAAAACCCGATTGATGCCGACCTTGTCATACCGATACCCGATTCCGGGATCAGCGCCGCCATAGGCTATTCTCAGGCCGCTGGAATACCCTTTGAAATGGGATTGATCAGAAACCATTACGTCGGCAGGACGTTCATAGAACCCAAAGACTCCATCAGGCACTTCGGGGTAAAACTAAAGCTGAATGCCGATCACGAAACCGTAAGGGGAAAGAAGATCGTGATGGTAGACGACTCCATCGTCAGGGCCACCACAGGCCGGAAGATCATCAAGATGCTGCGGCAACAGGGAGCGAAAGAGATACACTTCCGGGTGACGTCGCCCCCTTATCGTTTTCCCTGCTTCTACGGCATTGACACCCCGAGCCGAAGAGAATTGATTGCATCTTCCCACGAGGTGGAGGAGATCAACACCTACATGACCTCCGATACACTCTCATACCTGAGCATCGATGGTCTGAAGAGAGCGATAGGGAACGGGGCCGATTCCTTTAGCTACAACTTTTGCGACGCCTGTTTCTCGGGCCATTACCCCTTGCGCTTTCCCTGGGGCATGGAACTCGAACAGATGGAGCTCTTTGTGCAGGACAAGAAATAGAAAACAGGTAAGGACTAATACAAAGGTTGAGGTTAAGATTGAGGCAAAAGAAGAGGGGCTGCAGTCGGGGAAGGCAAGAATATCTTATACTCTCTTATAATATCAAAAAGTTTCATAGTAACTCTCAATATTAACGTTTGCTTTAGCTTTTACCTGTATTTTCCGGGGGTGTGACGTGGAAGAGGAAAAAAAGAGACTACTGAAAATTCTGAAGAACCTCTCCTACGAAGAGGGGGATTTTACTCTGGTCAGCGGCAAGAAAAGCGCCTTTTATATCGACTGCAAGGAGACGACCCTCAACCCGGAAGGCATGTACTTAGTCGGCCACCTCATGTACAATGCCGTACGCCAGATACCGGGTGCACAAGCGGTCGGGGGTGTCAGCATAGGCGGAGACCCTCTCGTCTGCGCAACCGTCATGGTCTCTTATGCTGCCAGCGATCCCATAGCCGGTTTTCTCATCCGCAAGGAACCAAAGGGGCATGGTCGAAACCTCTGGATTGAAGGCGGAAAGAACTTACAAAAGGGCATGGATGTCGTCATCCTGGAGGATGTGGTTACCACGGGAGGCTCCTCCCTCAAGGCAATAGATATCGCTGAGAAGGAGGGACTCAAGGTCAAGGGGCTTGTTGTCCTTCTTGATCGTCTTGAGGGGGGGAAAGAGGTAATAGAATCAAAAGGTTATACGTATAAACATATATTCACCCTTAACGATTTAAGAAAAGTCTGAAAAATGTCAAAAATATCGTTTCTTATTCTTAATGGCCGCTCATGTGAGAGCCATGGAGCTTAGGACCCCTGTGGGCCTGGGTACGGAGAGGTATATCGCGCACTTATGCGCTCTCGATGTTCGTCCGATAAACCTAGGGGAGATTATACCCAACCAACATTGTATGTTAAGGAGGCTGTGACATGCAGCAGGTCATGAAGGAATGTCCTTATTGCGCGGAAACGATCCGGGGAGATGCTCGCGTTTGCAAGCACTGCCATTCGAATCTGGCCGGCCCGCCAGAGGGCAAGTTCGTCAAGGTCCGCCTGAAGGGACGGGACAAGACCTACAGGGGAAACCTTTTCGTCCCACTTCATCTCAACCGCGTGAGTGACGCCATCAACGACGAACGGCAGTTCATTATACTCTCAGACGCAAAAGAGGAGGCAAAGCTTTCCGATATTCACGTGGGATTCTTAGCACTGAACAAGAATTCCGTTGAGTGGGTGCGGCTGGCCGAAGAGATCGATAAGGACGAGCAGGATCACTCTGCGCACCAGTTATACTGAAGGGGTCAGGGGCTCCGGTCGGACTCGTTAACCAAACGCTTTAGAAAGCTCTGAGCAAGCTTCAATTCAGTACCACGGACCTTATTCCTGGGGACGTTTAAACCGCGCTCTCAGGTTTAAGAGCGCCTGAGAGTGAATTTGAGAGACTCTCGACTCGGTGATATTCAGAAGTTCGGCTATCTCTTTCATGTTCATATCTTCATAATAGTAAAATGTTAATACCTGTCGCTGTCGCTCGGAGAGCTTTTCTATCTCTTTACCCAGCATGCGCTCGATGTCCCTTAATTCCGCGCGTTGTTCCGGGTCAGTCTCTTCCTCCATGGCGTACCCCGTGACCTCGTCAGGAGGCAACCCTGTCTTCTCCGCCAGTTCGTCAACGCTCAAGATTGTCAAGGTCCCGAACTCTTTGAGCATGGTTAAGTAATCTTCCAGATTGACACCCAGCTCCTGAGCTACCTCTGCCTCTTCCGGATATCTCCCCAGCCTCGACTCCAGATCACGGACGGCCTCAGTGATCTTTTTTGCCTTCGACCTGGTATTCTTGGGTATCCAGTCGCGCCTCCTCAGCTCATCTATCATTGCCCCGCGAATTCTCCAGTAGGCAAACGTGTTCAGTTTGATGTTTTTTCTGGGATCATACCGGTCCAGCGATTCGAGTAGCCCCATCACCCCGGCGGATACGAGGTCATCGATAAGCATGTCGTCATCAAAGCCATAGGAGAGCTTGTAAGCCAGATGCTTGATAACAGGCATCAGCTCTTCGATCGTCTTTTGTCGATCAATGACAACAGTTGTCGGAAAAGCCCCGCTTCTCATGAACGTTTCATCTTCACATGAACAAGGTGTTCTATGGTATTATCGGCAGGCGGACGACCAAGATAAGATTTTGGTAGGGCGGCAAACCTAATACGTGATCTTCTTAAGGAAGAGACCATGAGGAGGTAAGGTCTCGCCTGCCCTCTCCCGCTCTTTTGACGCCAGAATTTCTTTAAAGTTTCCGTGGTTTATCTTGCCTTGGCCTGTAAGGAGGAGCGTACCCGTAATGGTTCTTACCATGTAGCGGAGAAAACCCGTTGCTTCAAGGATCACGTAGATCATCCCTGCCCTCTTGACAACCTTGGCCCTTTTTACTTCTCTAACCGGGTTCTTGTAGAATTCGTTCTTCTTCTTAAAAGCGCTGAAATCATGCTCGCCGATGAGCCAGCTCACCGCCTCCTTCATTGCCCCAATATCGAGGCTGTGTGGCCAGTGGAGTACATATCGGATAAGGAAGGGAGAGTTGTATAGCTGATTAAGGATGCAGTAGACATACGTCTTGCTGCGCGCAGAGTAACGGGCGTGGAAGCCCTCATCTACATCGCTGGCATCCATGACCCTTATATCGTGCGGGAGAATGCTATTCAATCCCCTCGACAGATTCTGAAGTTCTATCCCTTTTTCCGTGAAAAAATTTATTACCTGACCCATCGCGTGCACTCCGCTGTCGGTTCGGGCACCCGCGTAGACCTTGGTCTCGTGGTCGAGGATCTTTTGGAGAGCTTCCCGTACTTTCTGTTCTATGGTGACGACACCAGGCTGCATTTGCCAGCCGTGGTAGTTTGTGCCGTCATAGGCAAGCACGAGAGATATATTTCTCATACCAATTCGCCTTCATTCATAGACCCGTGTTTAGACACGGGTACCCCTCTTTGTTGACTTCGTCGTCATCTCCTCCTGCCACCCGCGAATCCGGAGCTGGTGCCCGCGGGTACCCGGCAAAAACAATGGCTATATCCGTCGCTTCCTCCTCGTCGCCTCGTTCTATTTTTGAATCCGAATCGGTATCACTGACTTTTCTTTTTGGCAGGTTTCACGTCATTGGGCTTTTTCTTACCGTTCTGATCTTCCTGGACCCTTTGCACAGCCTGGACCTCTTCCTGGATCTTCCTTGCCACGTTTTCTCTTTCCTCCTTGAGCTTAACCTTCAGTTCATCCACTTCCTTTTTGAGCCCGACAATTTCGGCCTTGAGATAGTTATTCTCTTCCCGGAGAAGCCTGAGTTCCTCTTTCAGACTCGTATTTTCTTTCTCGTAGGCGCTGCAACCAAAAATAAGAAAAACTGATGCCAGGAGAATCACAACATACTTCATGGTCCTCTATTCTCACCGATGTACGCAGAATTGTCAACGACTTACCACTTATGGTAAATTACTTTAAAATTGTTGCGAGATGCGACGCCGCACCCGCAGGTTGTGAGTTACAGTTTGAAAGCCCGAATGACGGGCCACTTTTCATGATTTGCGGGTGGCACGCGCCGCTCGGTACCTGTTTAGAAAACAACTTGCAACTTTCGGTTCTCAGCAAAAGCGAATAACATCGCTCAACAAGGTGATTTAACCAAGGAGGCTCAGATGGCCACGGCAGCGGTCGTTGTACCCATAGAAGATGAAATGAGGCGGTCCTATCTAGATTATGCGATGAGCACAATCATAGGGAGGGCCCTGCCTGACGCGAGAGACGGATTGAAACCTGTCCACAGAAGAATCCTGTATGCAATGTATGAGCTGAATAACACGCATGACAAGCCCTATAAGAAATCGGCGAGAATTGTCGGGGACGTGATCGGTAAGTACCATCCTCACGGAGATCAGGCTGTTTACGATGCCATCGCCCGTATGGCCCAGGATTTTTCGATGCGCTACCCCCTGGTTGATGGGCAGGGCAATTTCGGCTCCATCGATGGCGACCCACCCGCAGCCATGAGGTACACGGAAGTCAGGCTCTCAAGGATCGCTGAAGAGATCCTAAAGGACATCGAGAAAGAGACTGTCTTATTCAGGCCCAATTATGATGAATCTTTGCGGGAGCCCGTGGTGATGCCGTCGAGAATTCCGAGCCTCCTCATCAACGGGTCATCCGGCATCGCTGTGGGCATGGCGACAAATATACCTCCGCATAACCTGAGAGAGGTGATCGACGGGACGATAGCCTTCATCGATGACCCCGACATCACCATAGCGGAAATCATGCGCTATATTCCAGGGCCCGACTTCCCCACCGAGGCAATTATTTATGGCCGAGCCGGAATAAAAGACGCGTACGAAACCGGGAAGGGTCACGTACTCCTTCGCGCAACGGCAAAGATCGAAAAAGGGAAGAAGGACGACAGAGAGGCTATCATCATCACGCAGCTTCCTTACCAGGTGAATAAGGCGCGCCTTATCGAGAGCATAGTAGAACTGGTGAACGACAAAAAGATAGAAGGTGTGGCCACGATACGGGACGAGTCGTCAAGAGAAGGCATCAGGGTCGTGATAGAACTGAAGCGGAATGAATTGGCCCAGCCCATCCTGAACAAGCTCTATAAGCATACGCAGATGCAAACCACCTTCGGCATCATATTCCTCGCTATTGTCAACAACGAGCCAAAACTTCTCAACCTCAAAGAGATGATCCAGCACTTTGTCAATTTCAGAAAAGAGGTGGTGACTAAGAGGTCTACATTCGAACTGGGCAAGGCTCAGGATCGGCTTCACATTCTCGAGGGACTTAAAGTAGCACTGGAGCATATCGATGAGGTCGTATCGATCATACGCAAAGCCAAGAACACGGAAGAGGCCAGGAACGCACTCATGGCCCGTTTCCGGTTCTCGGAGAAACAGGCCCAGAGTATTCTCGATATGCGGCTCGCCCGCCTGACCTCCCTGGAGCGAACCAAAATTCTCGACGAGCACAAGGCAACCGTGGCCGAGATAAAGCGGCTCAAGGAGATACTCGATAATGAGCCTCTCCTGATGAAGCTCATCAAAGAGGAGTTGACGGAGATAAAAGATAAATATGGGGACGAGCGGCTCACCGAGATAGTGGATCAACTGCCGGAGATCACCATCGAAGATATGATCAAAGAGGAGGAGGTTGTCGTTACCCTTACCTACGGAGGATATATCAAACGAACCTCGCTCGACCAGTACAAGCAGCAGATGCGCGGGGGCAAGGGCAGGGTCGGCATCATAGTCAAGGAAGAGGACTTTGTGGATCATCTCTACATTGCCTCAACTCACTCATACATGATCTTCTTTACAAGCAAGGGAAAAGCTTATGTACGGAAAGTCCACACAATCCCCGAAGCGGCTCTCTCGGCGAAAGGCAAGCAGCTGGCGTACGTCGTCAGGACCGATACTGACGAGCGCATCACAGCCGTCACCCACGTGAAGGACTTCCCTGAAGACAGGTATCTTTTCCTCGTGACGAAGAAAGGACACGTCAAGAAGATCAGTCTGTCCGATCTTAAGAACGTAAGATTTTCAGGGATCAAGGTGATTTATCTGCCTGAAGATGACGATCTGATCGACGTGCTTCCGTTGGAACCCAAGCAGGAGGTATCTCTCGCCACGAGGAAAGGCATGTCCATAAGGTTCAACGAGAAGCAGATACGGCCCATGGGAAGAACTGCTTACGGGGTGCGTGGCATTCGCCTGCGGAAAGGCGACGAGGTCGCGTCGGCACAGGTGGTCGATGAGTCGTGCTGGCTCTTTACCGTCACCGAAAAAGGATACGGAAAATTGGTGGCCTGCTCCAAATACAGACTGCAGGCCAGGGGCGGGACAGGCATCATCAATGTGAAGTGCGGCCCCAAGAATGGTGACGTCGTGCGGGTGAAACGGGTGGGACCAAAGGATGAGATCATCCTTGTCATAGATTCCGGCAGAACGATAAGGTTCAATCTGGAGACGGTAACCGAGCACAACAGAGGCGGGCTCGGTGTCAAAGTGATGGACCTCGCAGGCGACGAGAAGATTCGGGGCGTGGGCTCGATCGGTGAGGATTAGGACCAAGTTGCATTCAAAAATAGAGCGAGGCGCTCAAGCCGTGACGAACGGAGGCGTACTTCAAGTACGTTGGAGTGAGGCGGGGCGCAACACCCACTTGCGTGGGTACCCGGAAGCTATATGAATGAAGGCAAATTGGTATGATGCGCGTAGCGGTTGTTGGTGGCGGCGCCTGGGGTACTGCGTGTGCGATCCACCTAGCTCGAAGAGGCACGAGTTCGATCCTCTGGGTTTACGAACCCGAGCTCTGCGAGATAATAAACAGGACAAGAGAGAATAGTTACTATCTTCCAGGCGTCACTTTCCCCCAAGGTATCGAGTGCACCCATCTGCTCGAACAGGCTGTCAAAGCTTCGGACAACATCATTCTCGCAACTCCCTCCTTTGCCTTGCGTTCTGTTCTGCAGCAGGCTGCCCCTTACCTCTCAGGGAAGACTATCCTTATCCTCACCAAGGGACTCGAGGTCGAAACCTTTTTGAGGATGAGCGAGGTGGCTTCCCAGATCATTGGAACACAGGCCAGTGTCGCTATTCTTTCCGGACCTTCATTCGCTCAGGAGGTGGCAAAGGGCGTCTTTACTGCCGTCGTGATTGCTTCGCAGAGCAAACAGGTCTCCAGACATTTTCAGGAAATGCTCCACAACGAGAGGCTTCGGGTCTACACGAGCGAAGACGTCATCGGCGTGGAACTGGGAGGGGCCCTCAAGAATGTCATGGCAATTGGTGCAGGCATGATCCAGGGCCTGAAACTGGGGAACAACACCGAGGCAGCCTATGTCACGCGCGCACTCGCCGAGATGAGACGGTTAGGCAAAGCACTCGGCGCCAGAGACGCTACCTTCATGGGCCTTTCGGGCCTGGGCGACCTGGTACTCACCTGCACGGGCCCGTTGAGTCGAAACCGTCAGTTCGGCATCGATTTGGCTCGAGGAAAAAAGGCCATGGAAATAGTCGCTGGCCAGAAGGCTGTTGTTGAAGGCTACTACACAATCGACGCTGCCTATCGGCTTTCAAAAACGTGTGGCGTAGAGATGCCTATCACCGAAGAGCTTTATCGCATCGTATACGACAACAAAGATATACGGGCCTCTCTGGAAGACATAACAGCGCGAGTCTATAAAGAGGAAGAGGCCTGAGTCGCACGGTGCTTCGATGAGTACGGTCATTGTAGCCTGTAACACCATCGCAGATGAGCTCAATCTGGCCATTAAGGCCACAGGCGTTACCCACCCGGTTTTCTGGATCGATTCTAAGCTCCACACAAAGCCGGAGAAACTGAAGGAACAGATCCAGGCGGCCATTTTGAGGATAAGCAACGTATCAACCATCCTACTGGCTTTCGGTTACTGCGGGAATGCGCTCGTGGGAATCAAGTCGGAGCATGCGCGCCTCATATTTCCCAAGACTGAGGATTGCATATCGCTGCTCCTCGGCTCGGCGGAGAGAAGGAGAGCACTCTCGAAGGAAACATGCAGTTATTTCCTTACGAGGGGCTGGATCGAATCCGAAAATAATCTCGCGGATGAATATGCATACTGCGTCAGGAAATTCGGTCCCGAGCGTGCACTCAAAGTCATGCGAGCTATGCTTAAGAATTACCGGCACCTCACTCTCATCGATACAGGAGCTTACGACATTACGCCGCTTCAACCCAAGACAGAAGAGCTCGCAGCCACGCTCGGGCTTAGCCACAAGATAGTCAAAGGCTCGCAGCGGCTCTTTCACAAGCTGCTCACGGGACCCTGGGACGAGGAGTTCGCCCAACTGGAACCGGGCCAGGAAATCACCCTGGATAGTCTCCTAGAATGGTACAGGCAAGGCGAAACCGGCCAGGTGTAGTACCAATTCGGCTTCAAGTGTATACCCTCCGGGTCCCCGCTTGCGGGTGTGCTGCGTCAGCTCCTCGCATAAGTCTTAGTTTAATTCGTTTGATTGGTTTCATTAGTTGAATTGGCTGGGGTTGCACGAAGCCTATTGACAATTAATTCTGTCCTGTATAAAACGTGCAGCGTGTCAAAGTCTTCATGTCATGAGGGGCGCTGGATGAGAAAGTGTGTATGCAAAGCAACTCTTTCTTCAGCGATACTTGGATGCATACTCTGTGTCGCGGTAGCAAGCTCAGTGAAGGGGCAGCCAGCGTATCCAGCGAAGCAGATCGACCTGCTTATAGGGTATGCGCCCGGCGGGATCGTAGATGTTTCGGAGCGCTTTCTCGCTGGCAAGGCTGAGAAGCTTCTGGGCCAGCCCATGGTCATTACGAACAATGGCGGAGGCGGCAGTGCCGTGGCTGTGGCGATTGTGGCCACGAAGCAGCCGGATGGCTACTATGTTGCGGGATGCGCCAGTACAGGTCTCGTGAGGATTCCGCAATTCAGAACCGTTCCGTACAAATGGGATGACCTCACTCCGATCATGCACTTTGCCACACCGATTTTGACTTCCCTTGTGGTGCGGTCGGATTCACCTTTCAAGACCGTGAAAGATCTTGTTGAGTATGCGAGGAAGAACCCCGGAAAGGTGACCTATAGCACCACAGGTGTCGGATCGCCCATGCATATGGGTATGGAATATGTCGCTAAGCAGGAAGGCATCAAGTGGACACACGTCCCCTACCCCGGCACCATGCCTGCTTTTATGGCGTTGCTCGGTGGCCACGTCACAGCCCAGGTCGGAGCCGCCGAATGCGTCCCTTACATTAAGGAAGGTAAGGTCAGACTGCTCGCGACCATAAGCGAGAAACGCGTCAAAACGTTCCCAGATGTTCCAACGCTTCGAGAACTAGGTTATGACACCTTCAATGAGACCGTTTTCATGTTTGCAGCTCCCAAGGGAACGCCTCAACCCATCATTGATAAGCTCGACAATGCATTTCACAAGAGCATGGCCGACCCAGATTTTAATGGCTTGATGGCAAAGCTGGAGATGGAGCCATCGTACCGGAATTCTGCTGATACGATGAAATACCTGGAGGATGCTCACGGGCGTATCGGAAAACTGATCCGTGAACTGAAAATATCGAGGGAAGATGAAAAGAAATGATCGAGAGGTAGTTATGAGACCAGAAGGATACAGGGCACAACTTTTTGCATTGGTGCTTGGATGTGCGCTCTCCATCACGTTCGCCAGCTCTCTGTGGAGCCAGCCGGCATACCCCACCAAACCAATAGATCTCCTGATCGGCTATGCCCCCGGCGCCTCTGTCGATCTCACGGAGCGGATGCTCGCTGGCAAAGCTGAAAAGTATTTGGGCCAGCAGTTTATCATAGCAAATAATGGCGCTGGCGGTGGTGCCGTGGCTGTAACTCTTGTGGCGAAGAGGCCGCCGGACGGTTATAGCCTCCTCGGAACTGCAAGCACGCCCCTCGTCAGGGTCACGCAGTTTAGAACTGTTCCTTATAAATGGGACGACGTTGTGCCCATCATGCATTTTGCGGCGCCGGTCTTAACATCACTCGTGGTGCGATCGGATTCACCCTGGAAAACCCTCAAAGAACTCGTCGAATACGCCAAGAAAAATCCGGGCAAGGTGAGTTACAGCACCTTAGGCGTGGGCTCCCCCATGCATCTGGCGATGGAATATATCGGCAGGCAAGAAGGGGGCATCAAGTGGACACACGTCCCTTATCAGGGGACCATGCCTGCGTTTATGGCGTTGCTTGGCGGCCATGTATCAGTCCAGTTGGGCTCTGGCGAGTGCGTTCCCTACATAAAGGACGGTACGATACGGCTGTTGGCGAACGTCGGCGAAAGACGCGTGAAGAATTTCCCGGACGTGCCGACCTTGAAAGAGTTGGGCTATGACTACTTTAATGAAAGCGTCTTCATGTTCGCAGGTCCCAAAGGGACCCCACAGCAAATCATCGACAAGCTCGACACAACGTTTCGCCAAGCCATGGCCGATCCTGACTTCATTAGTCTGGTGGCGAAATTGGAACTGGAGCCTACGTACAGGAACTCCGCCGATACTAAAAAGTATCTGGAGGATGCATACACACGTATCGGGAAACTGATCCAAGACTTGAAGCTGCTTAAAGAGCCGGAAGAGAAGAGGTAATACCGATTTCTATTCAAGCTGCCGACCCACCCTTCGGCCGGGTATCCCGGACATCACCGGGCTCCGCCACACCTATCACACCGGTAGATTCTCCGTAGATTTTCCCGTTGGCTAAAAGTTAAAAGTGAACTGTCGTAAAAGTTAAAAGTGAACTCCTTTCAGATCCGCAGTTTTCAGACGATACACGTCGGTGAGTCTGCCGTTGTACCAGATGCGCGCTTCGCAGAGGTTCTTGCCGTCGGGGGTGATCCTCACGTCGACCTCATGATGAAGGGGCGTGCTGTGGACCCGTAGCTTGAGGTTGTCTATCGAGATCATGCGGTAGCCGTCCACCGTTCTTTTGATGCGAAGGCAAAAGATGTCCTTCAGCGATTGGAAGGGGTACGGAATGGTGAACTCGCGGAAAAGGGATTGCTTTCCCCGGAGGGCTCTCTCAAAACGGATGACCGGGATCTCGTCCGGTCGTGCTGTGCACCTGACGATAGTTGTACCGTTGTTCTTCCTGTTCCAGCACCTTCTGGGCTTCCTCGATGCCCGTAATGCGCTCCCGCGCACAGATACGCACGAGTCTGTCCTGAAGCCAGCGGTAGGGCCGTTCGATCTTCCCTTTCGCCTCCGGGCTCAGCGCGTAAGTCACCCTCACCCGTAAGCCATGGAGCACCTGTTTCCACTGCGGGTCCGCATCGTCGGTAAGAAGAGCATGCTTTCTCCATCGACTGTCTCGTCCCTGGACAAAACGGAAGATCGAATGATTATCCACGTAGTAGCCCATGGGGATACCCCGGGTCACGCACACGTGCTGGAAAGCCATGATGTGAGCCCAGGTACATCGCCCTCCTTATTTTGACATGGAGAACGCCGTACTCAATTTCGCCCCTCTACACAAGAGCTCACTTTTATCTTTAAGATAACATTCATCTCTTTTTTCCTTGACAATTTTGGACCGATGAAATACCAATGTAGCAGGACTGAAGCGTCGATCAGGTCAAGCCGGTTCCACAACCGAGGGTAAACCCGCCAATCGCATAACGTAAGCGGGGATTTATAACTTTGGGGGAGGGCATATGACAGCAGAAAGGGTGAAATTGAGCAAGGCAACGCGGATGGCTATGATTTCTCAGTTTCTTGGCTTCGGCCTCGATGCGTATGATATGGCGCTTGTGCTTGTCATGGCACCCATACTCGTCAAGGTCTTCGCCTCGCCGAAAGGGAGTGAGGCGTGGCAGTTCATCACGATAGTTCTGACCTACTCCATTACCATGGCTGCAAGACCCGTCGGCTCCGCTATTTTCGGTCACTATGCAGACAAGATCGGGCGCCAGTCACTCCTTGTAGTGACGATCGCGGGAGTGGGCGTGATGTCCCTCATCGCTGGATTCCTTCCGACCTATGCGCAGCTTGGTGTTTGGTCCTACGTGATCTTCTGTATTCTGCGCTTCATCATGGGTTGTTTCTTTGGTGGTGAGTACGCAGCCGGTCATACCTTTGCGATAGAGCATGCGCCGGCTAAGAAGCGGGGTCTCATAAGTGGATTCGTGCAGTCCGGATTTCCCTTGGGATATGTTTTTGCTTCCCTGGTCTTTGCCCTAATCTCAGCTCTTATGGGCAAAGACGCGATGTTTCAGTACGGATGGCGCATCGCGTTCGTGAGCGGCGTGGTGCCTGTATTCCTCGCTATCTATATCAGAAGGAGGCTGCCTGAATCTCCCGAGTTTGAAAAAGCAAAGAAGAGAGGAGATATCGAGAAAGCGCCTTTCTTTAGCCTGTTCAAGCCGCCTGCGCTGTGGGGGTTTCTCCAGGTATTCGTCTTCATGACCGGCCTTTTTCTCACGGATTATTCGGTATACGGATTCCTTCCCAATATACTCACTCTCGGCGGGAGGGGATTCAACACCACGACTTATGCCCTTATTTACGGATTTGCCCTGTTTATGGCCTTCCTCGGTTATAATTTTTATGGCTGGCTCTCCGACTACACGGGGAGAAAGCGCCTTACTATGTGGTACTGCGCATTTCTAATTGTTTTCGGGATTCCTGTTTACTACGTACTGTACAATGCCGCCGTCGCCCGCAACCTATGGCTCGCTGTTGCGGGCACCGTCATGGCCGCCATGCTGAAACTCGCCTGGGGTGCGGTACCGGCTTATCTCTCAGAGCGTTTCCCAACCAGGAGGCGGGCTGTAGGCGTAGGCTTCGGCTATTCCTCTGGTGCCCTGCTTGGCGCCGGCTTCAGTCTGTATGTCTGGTGGGCCCACAGCATTCCCGCCATACGAGCCATCGAGGGTCAGGATATGTGGCTCTCACCAGCGGTGATTCTGACGGTCGGCTCGATCATGACATTTATAAGTCTTATATTCAGTCCAGAAACCAAGGGGCTTGAGCTGGCAGAGATAGGCACCGCCAAGGGCGGAGCGAAAGCGCCCGCTGTGGAAGGGCGCGCTAGGCCAGCCTAAGAGGCTGTAGGTTCTTCCGCAGGTCACAAAGGTCTCGCAGAAAAAGTCGACGTTAGGCTCTTGACACGCTTGCGTCGCAACGTTAGTTGACGTTACTAAAAGGAGGGATACGGAATGCGCATTATCTTGTTGGGAGCACCCGGAGCAGGAAAAGGGACGGTTGCAAAGCTATTGACGGCCCACGATGGCTCAGTCCAGATATCGACCGGGGATATCTTACGGGCGGCTGTTAAGGCAGGATCGGAACTGGGCAAAAAAGCAAAAGGCTACATGGAGCGGGGCGAGCTGGTGCCCGATTCACTCATCATGGAGATTATGGAGGCGAGGCTGCAGGAGCCTGATTGTGGAAAAGGTTTTATCCTCGATGGATTCCCGCGCACCATTCCTCAGGCCGAGGATTTGAAGAAGCTGCTCGCCAAACTAAAACTGAAACTGGACCTGGTCGTAAATCTTGACGTACCTCGGGAAGTAATACTCGACCGGCTCACCACGCGGCGCACCTGTTCCAATCAGGACTGCCAGGAGATTTACAACATCAAAAGTAAGCCCGCGTCAGCCGACGGGAAATGCCTGAAGTGCGGTTCGCCTGTTGTTCAACGCGCTGACGAGACCGTAGAAGCAATTACGACGAGGCTTGAAACGTACAATCAGAAGACCGCTCCACTGATAGGCTTTTACCAAAAAGAGGGCATGCTCAAGAGCATAAGCTCCCTGAACAGCGAGCAGACCGTCAAGGAGATCACCGCAGCAATAAGAAAATAGGACAAAGAATAAAACAGGTTGAGGTAAGGACTAAAGCAAAGGTAGAGAGAGTGCCAAGTCCCTTGCTTTGAGTTTACCCTCAACCTGTTTCTTGCTTTTTTCTCAGCCTTCTGTTCGCTCTTTCCTCTACCTGCTTTTATCTCTTACCTGTTTTATACGTTGCCTGCCCATTAGGCGCGCAGCCGCTTATAAACAAGACTCGCAATAAAAAGAATAAAGTTGAGTATGACTATTGTTGCACCTGTAGGAAGGTCCAGCACGACCGACAAAAACACGCCTGCAACCACGGAAAGCACGGAAATACCGGAAGCGAAGGCCATGGTGCCTCTGAAACTTCGCGCAATCTGCAGCGCGGTGACAGGCGGGACTATCAGAAGCGAAGATATGAGCATGATACCCACCACCTTCATCGCAAGGACAACCGTCAGGGCCGTCAGGAGGACAAGTATCGTATTGATCCGGCCCGTCTTGATGCCTGATGCTCGCGCTGATTCCTCGTCAAACGTCAATGACAAAAGCTCATGGAAGAGCAGAAGCACCATGAGGATGACGCCCATGGACACGCCTATGGAGGTGATAACCTCGCTTTCGCTGATGGCCAGAATGTTTCCAAATAGGTAGCTGAAAAGATCAATGTTGAACCCGCCTGCGACACTGGCGAGGACTATACCTCCTGCTATCCCGAGGGAGGAGACCATGCCGATCGCAGCATCACCAAAGAGACGAGCCCTTTCGACCAGCTTGAGAATAGCGATTGAGCTGGCCATAACCACGGGGATCGCGGCGTAGAGGGGAAGCACGCCAAAAAGCATACCCATAGCCACACCACCGAAGGTTACATGGGCAAGACCATCCCCGATCAGGGAAAGACGTCTCAGGACAAGAAAGACGCCCAGCGTGGAGCAAGAGATGGCAATGAATGATCCAGCCAGTAATGCTTTCTGGATGAAGCCATGACTCAAGAAATCCAGGATTTCCAAGGCTCTAAACTCCTGCCTGTCTCCGCCAGAGGCTGAGCCTCTTAATCATGTCGGTGACAGATAACGTGCTGCGAGAATGGTCCGAAGTATTCACCCATGTCGGCAGAAAAACAGAATTCGTCGAAGGTTCCGTGGAAGATCACCTTCTTGTCAAGGTACAAAAGAGTGGAAGCGTACTTGCCGATGCTTCCAATATCATGCGTCACGATGAGAATGGTTGTCCCGCTGGTTTCATTCAAGTTGCGTAATACCCCGAAGAAATGCTCCCTGATCTCCGGATCAAGAGCAGCCGTGGGTTCGTCCAGTATGAGAAGATCCGGCTCGTTCACCAAAGCGCGGGCGATGAATACCCTCTGTTGTTGCCCTCCGGAAAGCTCCCCGATCAGTTTGTTCGCGATCCCTACAATATCCATCAGCTTCAGGGCACGCTCTATCGACTCTGCCTCATATTTGAAGGGACGCCGGGGAAAGCTGTGTTTTGAAAGAAGCCCGAGAGCAACGATCTCTTTCACCGTGGCGGGAAACTGCGGGTTAAAGGCCGCGAGCCTCTGAGGAACGTAACCAATCTTATTCCAACGTCTGAAAGTCAGGGGAGTCTCTTCAAAAAGTGTGAGCGAACCTGCGTCAGCCCCAGAAAAACCGAGGATGATTCGGATGAGCGTAGTCTTTCCCGATCCATTAGGCCCAACGAGACCGCAGTAGTCTCCTGTGTTCAACGTGAACGTCACGTTCGAAAGGACCTGAATCGAGTTGTAAGCAAAATAAAGTTCATGCGCTTGCACTGCTACCGGCATTCCAGACCAACCTTCAAGCTTTCGAGATTCTGCTCCATGATCTCAAGAAACGTGATACCCCGGGCCATCTCCTCCCGTGTCACATTATGTGCACCATTCAGTTTCAGCATACGCGCTCCCGTCTCATTCGCGATTATCTCAGCCACACGCGGCGTAATAAGCTCTTCATAGTAAATATAATGCACACCATATTTTTTCAACTGCTCCTTCAATGCTATCAGTCGCCTGGCCGTGGGCTCCGCATCGGGCGATCCGCTGTAAGCGGACGTATAGACGAGATGATAGCGCTTTGCGAGATAGTTGAAAGCAAAGTGGCCGCCATGGATGATGATATGCTTCTTACACGTTGCAAGCGCTCGCTGATACTCAGCATCCAGTTGCGCGAGCTTCTCTTTATATCCTTCCGCATTCCTCGTGTAATACTCCTTGTGAGCAGGATCTTTCATTACAAACCCTCGCAGAATGGTATCTACCATCCTCCGGGCGTTGGCAAGGTCAAGCCAGACATGAGGGTCGATATCGGTCCGGTAGCGCCGATTTTCGGTCGCTCCCAAAGCCCTCCGGTCGAGGATATATGGGCCCTTCTCTTCCTCAGGGAGGATGCCTGCGCTGGCATCAACCACGACAAGCTGTTCAGCGTTCACGCTTCTCAGGAATGTTTGCGCCCACGGCTCCATCTCCCGCCCCGTGTAGATAAAGAGATCGGCGCTCTCCAACTTAAGAATGTCACCAGGCTTTGGCTCAAAACTATGGGGCTCCACCCCCGGTGGCAGCAGAAGGCTCACGTCTGAACGCTCTCCTCCAACCTGTTTTGCAAAATCGTACAGGGGGAACAGGGTTGTGACAATCTTCAGTCTTCGCTCCACCGGGCCCTTATCCGCGGACTTACTGCACCCCGTTAAGAGGGCCAGGAGAAAGAGCAATGGGACGAATACAAGAATATATCTCTTATCTAAACGATGCCTCTTCACGAGATCAACCAGCCAGGCACTCCTTGCAATGACCATAAACCTGCACGAGATGCGAAACCACAGCGCCTTTCAAACTTTTCTTCACTTCTCTGTCGATCACCTCGAGCCCGCAGAAGCTGAGGTCTTCCACCCTGCGACAGGAAAGGCAGACAAAATGATGGTGATGGTGACTGTTCGGGCAAAAGTAGTAGTAGAGTCTCCGATCGGGATGAACGATCTTGATGAGCACCCCGCATGCTGACAGTTCCTCCAGGTTCCGGTAAACCGTGGGCAGGCCGGCCCGTGTCGATTTTCTCCGCATGCGCTTCCACACTTCTTCGGGAGTCAAATAAATCGACTCATCGGCCAGAACTTCGAGAATTGCCAACCTCTTTGGTGTAGCCTTTAACTTCAGTTCTCGCAGGCGCTTATCGAAGCTTATATCCATCGCATCTCGTCTAAATGAAAATCATTTCTGATTATAGCCACTGAGCAGCGAGGTGTCAAGAAGAAGCAGGCGCATACAGAGCGTCGATCAGATCTTTATACTTCTCCAGCACGACACGCCGTTTGACCTTGAGGGTAGGCGTAAGTTCTCCCGCTTCAAGAGTCAGTTCGCGGTCCAGCAGGGCGAAGGGACGGATCTTTTCAAAGTCAGCGAGGCTGCCGGTGAGCCTCTGAATCTCCCGGCGGATGAGCCCTCGCACTTCGGGAGCGCCGATAAGCCGTGCCGCGTCTTCTGTATCGACTTTGATAGCCTGCGCCAGGGCCCATTCTTTGAGCCGGCCGAATGCAGGCACGATCAGGGCTCCGATCGTGCTTTGGCGGTCGCCGACTATCACCGCCTGAGAAACGAAAGGGCTCTCGAGTAAGAGCGCTTCCAGATGCTGTGGCAGAACCTTCTTTCCGTTGGCCAGCACGATCAGGTGCTTCTTGCGATCCGTGATGACGAGGTACCCATCTTCATCAATCCGGCCTATATCGCCGGTGTGAAGCCATCCATCCGGTTCTATGGTTTCTCGCGTCTCTTGGAGCCTCTTATAGTAACCCTGCATAACGTTTGGACCGCGTACCAATATCTCTCCGTCATCAGCGAGTCTTACTTCGACCCCATCAAACGGTCTACCCACTGTACCAAATTTGATTTTTCCGGGAGGATTCACAGTCACAAGCGGTGAGGTCTCAGTCAGTCCATACCCTTCCATTACTGGGAGCCGCATGGCCGAAAAAAAATTTAGAGTAGTCCTGGAAACCGGTGCTCCGCCTGCAAAGAAATATCTCAGTCGATCCAGGCCAAGACGTTTCCGGATCGCGCTGAAAACAAGCCGATCGGCAAGCCACGCTTCAGACATGAGAAGCAGCCCCGGCTTCCTGCCCCCCTGTGTCTCATCTGTCTTCTTTCGCCCAACAGAGAATGCCCAGGCAACGAGTTTCTGTTTGGGCAGAGCCTCTTTGGCCACAGCAGCCATAAGGCCTTCCTCAAACATCTCCAACAGCCTTGGTACGACTGCCATATAGTGGGGCCTCACCTCTTCGATGTTCTGGCGAAGTCGCCGCAGATTTTCCACGTAGGCAACCGTGGATCCCAGGCTTATGGGCAGATAATGATCCGCCATTCTTCCGAAAACATGATTGAGAGGCACAAAAGAGAGAAGGATGTCTCCCGGTTGAAAGGTCAGGACCTTCCTGGCTGTGGTGTAGTTGGAAACAAAGTTGCGGTGGGAGAGTATTGCACCCCTGGGATCTGCCACGGTTCCGGACGTGTAGATGATACTTGCCCAATCCTCGGGCCTGACGGATGACCAAAGCTTTTCATATTCTTTGTCATCGAGAGGCGCACGCCCGGCCTCTCTCAGGATTGCCTCGTAAGAGAGAACGTTCTCATCTCCAGAATCCGGTCGGTTAATGCTGATGACGCAAAGATCCGGCAGGTTTTTCTTGACAGCAAGGGCTTTGCCAAGCTGCTCCTGGTCCGAAACGATCAAGCACTTAGCCCCCGAGTCGGCTACGATGAATTCCACCTGCGCAGCGGGAACGGTGGGGAATATACCCACGTTGACCGCGCCGGTGTGCATGATGGCAAAATCAGCAATGGCCCACTCAGGCCTGTTCTCAGAAAGAAGGGCCACCCTGTCTCCTTTATCGATGCCGAGGGACAGCAAACCTCTGGCCAGCAGGCGCACCCGCTCGCCCATCTCCCAGTAGGTAATGGCTCGGAACCGGCCATCGACCTTGCGAAGCAGTGCGGGATAATCCGCAAACTTCTGGATGCTTTCCTGGAACATCTCACAGAGCGTTTCAGCCATGCCTGTCTCCCCTACCCTCATCGCAGCTCCTTTAACCCGCAACCCGAAACTCGGAACTCGCAACATTTCCTTCTTCCCGTGCGAAATAAAGGAAGATCGCGCCACTGGCAAAAAGAGCGATAATGGCCATGATCGAATATCGGGGATTCCCTGTCACAACGGCTACCAAACCCATCAGAAAAGGACCGATGACTGCAGCGAACTTACCGAGCATATCATAGAAGCCAAAGAATCGCGCTGCACTCTCCGACGGGATCATCTTAGCATAGAACGATCTGCTCAACGATTGAACGCCGCCCTGCACGAGACCGATCGCCACTGCCAGCACATAGAATTCCATTTCCCGATCCATGAAATAGCCCCACACGCACACCCCGATATAGACGGCGATAGCAATGAAAATACCATTCTTTGTTCCCAGCTTTTCACCCACCCTGCCAAAGCCTATAGCCGCCGGGAAGCCCACGAATTGCGTGATCAGCAGGGCAATGATGAGCGTACCTTTATCGAATCCGAGAGATAAACCATAATCGACCGCCATAACAATGATGGTGTTCACGCCATCGATGTAGAGCCAGTAACCGGCTAGAAAGAGGAGCACAGCCCGGTTGCTGCCGATCTCTCCAAGGACGCGTTTGAGCTCTTGTAATCCGTTCATTGTGCGCGCTCCTGCCTGAGCACCCGCTGTGCGCGGCTCGCCTACAAACAGAAAGACAGGGATGGAAAATAAACCCCACCATACCGCCACACTCAAGAACGATATTCGCACGGCATCGTTGCCGCTCGCCAGGTTAAAGGTCCCTGGTTTGAGCGTCATCCACACGTTGAGCGCAAAAAGGATACCGCCTCCCAGATACCCCAGGGAATAACCGAGGGCAGAAACAAGGTCCATCTTCTCTTTGCCAGCGACGTTGACCAGCAGAGAGTCGTAGAAGACATTGCCTCCAGCAAAACCGAGCGTTGCGATGACGTAGAGGAGGAGCGCAATGCCCCAGTTTCCTTGAGGCACGAGAGTCAGGGTACCTGTCGTTACTATTCCAGCCGCAGCGAAGAAAAAGAGAAACCTCTTTCTCGCGTTCTTCTTGTCGGCAAGGTAACCGAGAAAAGGCGCGACACAGCCTCCGATGATAGCGGCTATGGAATTGGCCTCGCCAAGCCGGTAGGTGCTGAGAGCAGTATCAAGGCCTGTCGCCCAGAACTGTTTAAAAAAAACTGGGAAAAGACCGGCCATTACCGTCGTGGCAAAGGCTGAGTTGGCGCAGTCATAAAGCGCCCATGAGATTACCTTCCTTCGGTCGTACTCTCGCGTCAACGCCCGTCACCAGGACTTTTTCCTGACTTACACATGCGCATGATGATACCTGACAGTCACAAACAATGCAAGATTTAAGGATCAAGGAAGGCTCGTGAAAAAAACCAGAGCAGCAGGTAAAGAAAGACTTTAAGGCTCTTAATTTGAGTGCCAATGAGTCCTCAGCAAAAGTTCTCTCTTCCACCTACTACTCGTTTACCGAAGCAAATTCCAAAAAGTGAGGATTTACGTCTGAAAGAAAGTAACACGAGGATCAGCCCGAGCCGGATTTATCGGCCGTTGGCTGCATCGGTTCCTTAGGGCATTATGTGGCCTCAAGTCTTCATCTTTGTCGTGTACAGTAGACCCTCACGTTTAGTAAAGGCCACCGTGAAGGGCAAGCTCCGGCCATTCCCGCTGGCTATTTCTTGAAGGGATGGCGATCGGGAGCCTGTTTTGGCGCGGGAAGCACGGCCAGGATGCTCGGGACCGCGAGGTTAAGGACCGAGCTCCGGTGGCGCAGGTAGCCGTACATCGCTTGAGCCTTGGCGCCGATCTGGGCCTTCGGTCCCAGAGCCGTACGGCCCAGGACGACACGCGCCGCTCGCATCTCGATTGCCTGTGCCACGCCCGCATAGACCAGGGACACGTACAGCGGAAGGCCTCTGGCCGCCCCGGCCTTATCGAAGCCGGCGTAGTAGCCAAAGGCGCTGTCCCCGTCCCGTATGAGCGTGATGAAGCCGAGGATCTTGCCGCCCTCCTTGGGGCGGGCCACCACGGTGCGAAAATCGTTCTGGTATTGCCGTGCAAGGGCGGGGATCCACTTTTCCCCGATAGTCGCCAGGCGCAGCTTCTTGCGGTCGTGGACCTGGTGGTAGAGCCCGTAGATTTCGGCGGCGCGGGCCTCCACCTGCTCCGGGTCGAGGCGCTCCAGCACGATTCCCGATTCATCCAGGGTCTGTAGGGTCTTCCTTATCCTGCTCCGGTAGCCGGACTTCATATCATTGAGGCAATCGTCGAAGCTGGCCCAAGATGGCTTCAGCTGAAGGACCATGTTCGGCTCCGTTTCGTAGCGGCGGAAATTGGAATTCCGCAGGGCTGCACCCGCCCCGCCCTGCTCGTCCGTCAGGTCCTTTATCATCACCATGTCCGACTCGCCGAAGATTGTGCTGGACCTCCTCACGCGGTAGAGCGCTTCTACCACCGCCGGCCAGAGCCTCGCCGGCTCTTCGTCCTCGGCGAAGGCAACGCCGTGCGGACCCGTCGAGAGCAGGTTCCCGCAGACGAGGAAGCGCAAGTGGACCCACGCGACCGGGAGCTCCGCGGCACGCTCTGCGGCCTTCAACAGGTGTCGAAAGCGGTGCCAGAGGTCCAAGGCCACGTCGCGCCACAACTCCCCCGGGGCGACCGCTGGCACAGCTTCCTCGCGGAAGGGCCACAGCAAGAGGTTGTCGTAGAGCAGGACACGCTTGTGAACCCGACTGATGGAGCGCTGCGAAGCCTCTCCCAGGGAATGCCAAAAACCGGGCGTCATTTCGGGAAGGCTCCCAGGGGATAGGTCCGCAACCCGAATCGCAAGGCTCTGCGCAACCACGGTAGCAACAGGCCGGCCACCTGCATAAACGATGGCATAGTGCGTGGATAGGTTGCCGGGGAGGTGTTGTTCCAGAAGCCGAAGGAACGGACGCGAGAGGAACAGTCCGGAACGCGCCGCCACGCGGTCCCAGTGATCGGGGTTCAGAAAAGCGATGGAATCGGCAAGTGCAAAACGGAATTCGGCGAGGGCCATGGGATCGGATTTAAACATAAGCTTCCCTCCCTATGGTGTCATGCAGACGTAAGGTGGTCTGGACGTTAGGCTGTAAAAGTCTACCTTAGTTGGCTCTAGAAAACGACCATTCCTTGCAGAAACCTGGATGGTAAAGAGCATAGATTTGCCTTTTTGCAATCGACCTCTTCAGGCTTTGGGAGTTTAACTCTTATTCCTCCTTCAGAAATTGAGCAGTCTCCTCGGGGAAGGAAACGTTGATAGAGATACCAGATCCCAGTTCAAATCCAGCCGGGGTAGTCAGTCTCGGGATAATCTGAAGATGCCAATGGTAGTAATCCTCCTGTTCATCCTTTACGGGAGCCGTATGGATGACATAGTTATAATCGGGATTGTTCAGCTTGGAATAGAGTTTCAATAGGGTTGTCTTTAAGACCTTTGCAAATCTTTTTGAATCCTCCATGGAGATTAAGCCGAAAGAGGCCTGGTGCTCTTTGGGAACGATCCACGTTTCGAAGGGAGACTGGGATGCAAAGGATTGGAGGACCACAAATCTCTCGGTATCCATCACGATCCGCTTTCCAGCGTTAAGTTCCTCCTGAATCGAATCACAATAGACACACCTCCCGTGGTCATCGTAATAGCGAGCTGCCTCGTCCAGTTTCCTTCGAATAGTCGATGGGACCACCACAGTCCCGACGAGTTGGGAGTGGGCGTGATCCAGCGATGTCCCGGCAGCCTCTCCATGATTCTTAAAGATGATGATCAATTTGATCCTTCGGTCCTCTCTTAACGCAAGGTACCTTTCCCGATAGGCGAGAAGGACCTCCTCTACCTGTGTATCCTCCATCAGGGGGAGGAGCTGGTTATGGATGGGGCTTTCGATCACCACTTCATGGATGCCCACTCCATCCATCATTCTGAAGAATCCCGCTTCTTCTCTTTCTAAACTCCCCTCGGGGGAGAGGGCAGGAAATTTATTGGGAATAACCCTTACCCACCATCCTTTACTATCTGGCGCACCGCCACGTCGATAGGCCAGCGACTCATGAGGAGTGAGATGCTCATTACCCTGACAGAAGGGACAGTCTTCTTTATACGGAGGTTTTTCGATCAAGGTCTTGGTTTTTATGAAATCTTGGGGTCTCTTTGAACGCTCTGCGGCTATGATGACCCACTCTTTCGTGGTGGGATCCTGTCGTAATTGAGGCATAGGCACCTCCTGCAAAAAATTAGCGATCCTTCAAGGGGGGAAGAGCTCTCAGGAAAAACCTTCACCTTGCCCCTACAAGTCCGCAAGCTCTCGACGGATGCAACTTTCACACTTGGCTGAAATAGTGTAATGGGTCTCATGCTGAACCACCCTTCTTATCCGTTATGGCCTTCATAAGCTCAATCGGTAAGGGGAAGATGATTGTCGAATTTTTCTCCTGAGAGATCTCTATCAAGGTCTGCAGATACCGCAACTGGAGGGCCATGGGATTCCTGGATAGAATGTCGGATGCGTCGGCCAGACGGGTGGATGCCTG
>Ga0209039_10000914_pt1 | contig 28497 bp, 28 predicted proteins | sample BogFormECP12_OM1_FD_188238 | JGI IMG/M metagenome (GOLD analysis project Ga0209039, IMG submission 188238) | Bog forest soil microbial communities from Calvert Island, British Columbia, Canada - ECP12_OM1 (SPAdes) (version 2) | ecosystem: Environmental > Aquatic > Freshwater > Wetlands > Bog ... | reverse complement strand
CCTTTCCCGGCGCGCCTTGGTCTCGACACAACCAAGTCTACCGGTCGGAAGGAGCCGACGCCATTATGGAATCATGGAAAGCAGCTCTGCGCTACCCTTCGTTGCGCTGGCCCATAGAAACATCCGGGGCTTTCGGCAAGCCGCGCCGTGGGCCGGCGTGCAGATGAGAATACCATCGCCGTTCAATAGGTCAACGCCTTACGGTCTCGGTCAACGAAGCGTCGTCGCCCGCAGCTCCCGAGCTGCTTTCGAGGGCCTTCCACCACTGGCCGAGAGGTCCTTCTGCCGCTTTTCGGCGGAAGTACTCAATTTCCTCTTCGGGCGAGAGTCCTTTGATCTCCCGGTAGATCTCGGCCTGGACCTTGCGCTTGAATCCGACACAGTCAGAGCTCTTTTCCAGCTTACGTCGCTTCATCGAGGCGCACCTCCTGCGGTGAAACAACAGCATCGAGACTGCCGACCCGCGTGGTGATCCATGTCGCGGGGCAGGTGTCTCAAAAACACACGGCTTTCGAGCCAGACAGTCAGAGTTGTACCACCGAGAGGCCGGGAATCAACCGGAAATGGCCGACGTTGAGCGTAAGGACGGACCAGCCGAGATGCAGCGCGGTTGCACCGATCAACAGGTCTTCGAAGGCGATGCTGACGCCACGGGCAGCTTGCTCGCCCTCGATGCGACCGGCAAGTTGTGCGATCTCCACACCCACCGGATACACCACGATGTCACGGAGCAACTCTTCGCAGAAGGCACGACGGCGCTCACGGTCGGCGTCGCTCTTGGCCCGGTAGATGCCGTGGGTGAGCTCGACGATGGTCACGGCAGAGAGCGCGCACTCGACGTCCCCGAGCGCGGTTTGCAGCCGTCTCACGATTTGCCGCACACTCTCCCCCGCGCCGCTCGGCGGCGATGAGGACACTGGAGTCGAGAATCAGTCCCATGGCGGGAGATTTCGCGGCTTGCGGCTCTTGATGATTTCTTCGAGATCAGCGGCGAAGTCCGCATCCATAACAGGCTCGTAGCCCATTTCCTTCGCATGGGCTTCGGCCAACGCAACGGACTCGGAGAGCAAACGGCCGAGGCCGGAATCGGCAGGACTTAGCACCGCCACCGGACGGGCATCGTGCTCGATGACCACTTCCTCACCGGCGCGCACCCGATCCAGCAGCGAGGTAAAATCGCTTGCCGCATCCGCGTCCGAAATATGGATCACCCGGTTGCCCATGTACGCATCATACGCTGAAGCCAAAATGTATACCAGCGGATCTCGCCCCGGTTCACTTGACCTCCTCCCAACCTTCAGAGTCCCACGCAAGCGGTTCCTCGTCCCTTGAGAACTCCTCATTTCGGGGAGGCAGCGCACGGTAAGCATCTCCATCGTCTGCTCCGGGCCGTAGGCTGATCAACCGAAACAGGCGGAGGCGCTCCTGTGGCGTCAGGCGAGCAATCAGCGGGAAAATATCTTCGGCGCTCAAAGGCTTGGCCATGACAGCTATTCTACCAGACGCCCCGGGGCAAGCGTCGGGCAGACTTCACGCCGTCCGCGGCCTGCCGTTCTTTCTTTCGCGAGAACAGCGCTTCTCCGCGAGTCCAGGCTACCCGCTGTAGTTCATGCTTAAAGATCGGACATTCGTCGCAAAGACTCTTGGACTAGGCCACCAATCCGTAGCCGCGTGGTACAATGAATAGCGATGGAAAAACTTCTGGAAAAGGCGGTTTCCGAAGCCTCAAAGCTCCCTGAAAGTGAGCAGGAAGCGATCGGCGCCTGGTTACTCGCAGAGATAGAGTCCGAGCGCCGATGGAGCGAGCTGTTCGAAAAACCCGGCACCGTTCTGGAGCGAATGGCGGACGAGGCTCTGGATGAGCACGCACGAGGTCTGACGACGCCGCTCGATCCTGACCAATTGTGAATTCGCACGTCACCCAGGGCTTTCGGAAGCTGATGGCTGCGCTTCCTGCCGAGGTTCGCCGTCAGGCCCGTTCCGCTTATCGGCAATTCATGGAAAACCCTCGTCATCCGGGTTTGCACTTCAAGCAGATTCATGGATCGGACCGGTTGGTTGCGGTCCGTATCAGCCGTAATTACCGCGCGGTGGGCGTTCGGGAATCGCCGGATGAGATCCTCTGGTTCTGGATAGGCACCCACGAAGAATATGAAAGGCTTCTCGCAAGACGATAAGGCCCCATGGCGGAGCGCGGCCTGACGGAGGCCCTCCCTGCAGGATGACCGGTTCCCGGTAAGTGCTCATTCGACAGAGCTAGTAGCGTGGACCTGATTTGCAGCCTCGGTCCTTCCAGCGGCCCCAGCCAAAAAGCTTCACCCCTCAAGAGCCGGTCGGCGGCAGCGGCGTCCGCTTATGCCTCTCCGACGGGCGCCAATTGCGCTACAATGAAGGCGAAGGAGCCAAGCATGGCTGCTACCGTGATCGTGCGCAATCCGGATATTCTGGGAGGAATCCCCTGCTTTCGCGGCACGCGTGTTCCTTTTCAAAACCTGCTGGATTACCTTGAGGCGGGCGACACTCTCGACCAGTTCCTGGAGCAATTCCCGACTGTTACCCGTGAAATGGCTATTGAGGCGCTGGAGACCGCAAAGGACTCGCTCTTGACGAGGATCGGGTGAAGATTCTGCTGGACGAATGCCTGCCGCGGGACCTCCGAGTACATTTGGTTGGCCATGACTGCCGGACGGTGCCCCAGGCCGGTTTGGCTGGGAAGACGAATGGCCAACTGCTGGCGCTGGCCGAACGATCCGGCTGGCAGGTTGTCATAACGATGGACAGAGGGATGCCTTACCAGCAAAACCTCGCGGGCCGAACCATATCTCTTGTCATTATCCGTGCCAAGTCAAACCGCCTGCCTGACCTACTGCCTCACGTCCCCGCCATCCTAAACCTAAACGCCGTGCCCTCCCTCAAGCCTGGCCAAGTGATACAAATCGGTTGAGTCTCGCAACCAGCAACAAGTAGCAAGCAAGCGCATAGAGACCTCACGCCCTTCGAAGTCTGCGGTTCTTTCTTTCGAGAGAACAGCGTTTCTCCGCGAGTCCGGGCTACCCGCTGTAGTTCATTCAGATTGACGATTGACGATTGGAAGAGAAGAAGATAATCCACGGATTCCGCAGATTACACAGAGTGGAGTCTGTCGCGTTTGCGCGGTTGGTGTTTTTCGATGTACAGTAGTTGTGCAACTGACACGCTTGAACGAGAGCGGCCCATGACGTTGACCATTGATCTTCCCGACGAGCAAACAGCGGCCCTGGCGGCAAAGGCGCGGGCGCGCGGCCTCTCCGCCGAGCAATACGCCCGGCAGGTGCTGGAGCATGACCTCGTGCCGGAGTGGCTTCAGAAGTCATGGGGAAGCGCGAAGGAATCCGGCCTCGATCGGCTTTCCGGAGATGAGATCGACACGGAGATTGCGGCGGCGCGGCGGGGATCGCGATTGCAGCCGGGCTCATGATCCGCGTCGTCCTCGATACCAACACCATCGTTTCCGCGTTGTTGCAGCCCCTCGGGCCTCCAGCCCAGATATTCCTCCTGGCCATCGGCGGGTCGATCCAAATGTGCGTCAGCGGGAGCATCTATGCCGAGTACGAAGAGGTCATCTCGGCTCTGGACCACCGCCGCGAGGAAAGGCTGCTTACTGAAACCTGAAAGCCAACGCTTAAGTCAATCGTCCCGAAGGGCGGTCCGGTAGGCCTTCAGCAACGCTTGCTTCTCGATACTCCAGTTCAGCCGTTCCTCGATGCGACGCCGTCCGCGCCGGCCCAACTCACGCCGTAGCGCCTCGGAATCCAGCAGCTTCGCGATCTGCCGGGCGAAGTCGAATGGGTTGTTGTCTCGGGCATAAAGGGCCGCGTCTTCCGCCGAGCGGCGCCCCTCTGTCAGGTCGTAGAGGACCACCGGAAGGTCGTAGGCCATGTACTCCAGGACTTTGTTCATCGTCGATACGTCATTCATCGCGTTCTTCGGGTCCGGCGCGACGCCGAGGTCGGAGGTGGCGAAGTACGCGCCTACTTCGTCGTCGGGCAAGCGGCCGGTGAACCTGACCACCTCGTCCAAGTCCTTGGCGTGCGCCGCGGCTTTGAGCGACGGAAGCTCGGTGCCGCCGCCGATGAGCACAAACAACGTGTCATCGCGATTCTCGTCTTTCACCAGGGCCCGGATGGACTCCAGGAGGAGATCGAGACCGTCCTGCGGCCCCATCACGCCAAGATAAACCACCAGGTGGTCCTTTCCTTCCTTGAGCTCGGGCCGCGGCGGCTGGCGGCGGAGGTTGTCCAGGTCGGGACAGCTTCGCACCACGAAACTGCGCTCCGGCGAAATGCCCCCGCGGCTCAGGGCGATGTCCCGGTAAGAGTCGTTGGTAGCGATCGCAACGTCCGCGGTCCGAAACGTCAGGCGCTCAGCCAGGCAAACCAAGCGGTAGAAGAAGCCCTTTTGGTGAAATTTCGTCTCGAAGAGTTCCGGGTTGAGGTCGTGATGATCGAAAATGAATCGCACTCCGAAGAGTTTGAAGAACAGCCCAATAAGAAACATGGTGTCCGGAGGATTGCAAGCCTGTAGAACGCGAAAGCGGGTGCGCGCGTAAATCCTGAGCGCCAGGAAGAACTCAACCGCGAGCGCGCTGCCGTATTCGATGAGATAGCCGAGCGGCCCGGACGCTTCCCAGATCCGATGCCGGTAAATGTCGATGCCTTCCAGCGTCTCTCGGGATAGATCGAAGCCGCTTCCCTTGGGGCAGATGATGGAAACGCGATACCCCGCTGCGGTCAGGGTCCGCGCCTCCTGCCACACGCGGCGGTCCACGGGCACGGGCAGGTTTTCCACGATGATGCAGACAGAACAGGGAGTCGGAAGAAATGATGAATTATGAATGCTGAATGATGAGTAAGAAGCGGACGGCAATGGACGACGAGTTCTATTGTTCATCAGTCACCGCTCGAAATTCAAATTTCATCAGGTACTCTCCGCGAGTCGTAGGAAAGAAACGATTGACAGAAGGATGACAAATGATCTGCAAGAAGACAGTCTCAATGGACGACGAGTTCTTTGTTCATCATTCATCATTCAGAATTCATCATTTCTTCCCTACTCCCAACTCCCTACTCCCTTCTTCTCCACAGTTCAAAATTCACCAACGCCCAAAGCTGCTTCTGGTAGTCTCGCACGCCGTCGATATGCTCGCGGACGAACCGCTCCATCTGGACGCGATCGAAGTAGTCGTGAGTGCGAGCGCCGGAAGAGAGCAGCAGGTCCGATACGAACGACTTGAGAGGTCCGCGAAACCAGGGGCCGATGGGAACGGCGAATCCCACCTTGCGCCGGTGGAGGAGCTCTGCCGGCAGCCGCGAACGGAGCGCCTGCTTCAGCAGCACCTTGGTGCGAAGCCCGCGGACGAGCAACGAGTCCGGTATACGGGACGCCAGTTCCACCAGCTTGTGGTCGAGAAAGGGTACGCGCTCTTCGATAGATGCCGCCATGGTCATCTGGTCTCCCCTTAAGAGGAGATTGTCGGGCAACCAGATTTTCAGGTCGGCATAGAGCATGCGCTTCAAGGGCGACCGGTCACCGGCCTTTTCAAGGACCTGCGCGAACACTCGCGCCGGATGCTCGGTGTCCACCTGCTCCAAGAACTCCGGTGCAAACAACAAACTGCGCTCGCTGCGGGAAAAGGAGGCAAACCAGGTGGCGAAGCGCTCGGCCTCGTCGCGCATGGAGAGCTTTTCCAGGGCGATTTGCACCCGCCGCTGTCCATAGGGAAGGCAGCGCGAGAGCGTGCGCGCGAAGTCCCCGGGGAGCCGGGAAACCAGCCTGGCCAGGGGGTCGAACGCATACTTCGAATAGCCCGCGAAAAGCTCATCGCCGCCTTCCCCGGCCAGCACCACTTTGACGCTTTGGGCCGCGAGGCGCGAGATCCGGTAGAGAGCGATGTCGGTGGCCTCGGCGATCGGTTCGTTGCGAAAGGCGATCAAGTGCGGCAGGTCCGCAGCTAGATCCTGCGGCCTCACCACTAGCTCGTGATGCTCGGTCGAAAACCGGCGGGCCACCTGGCGCGCGTACGGCAACTCGCTGTAACCGGGCTCGTCGAACCCGACAGAAAAGCTACGCAGCGGCCGGTGTCCAAGCTCGGCCATGAGGGCCACGACAGCGCTCGAGTCGACGCCGCCGCTAAGGAAGACGCCCAGCGGCACGTCGGCAATCAGTCGCAGGCGAACGGACTCGCGAAGCGTCTCCGCCACGGTTTCGGCCCATTCCGACGCACTGCGCGAGGTGTGCTCCTCGCGGGGAACATCCCAGTACGCGCTGGTCCTGACACCGTTGGCGTTCGCCTGCAGCACGTGGCCGGGCGGCAGCTTTTCGACCCCGCGGTAGAACGTCCGCGGCGCCGGCACATAGCGAAATCCAAAGAAATCGTACACAGATTGCGGATCGATTTCGAACGACGCAGCGGCCAGCTCACCGAGCGCGCGCAGTTCCGAGGCAAAAACGAGGCGGCCCGGCTCCAGGCGGTAAAACACGGGCTTGATCCCGAGGCGGTCTCGCGCCACAAGCAAGCGCCGACGGCGGCTGTCCCACAGCGCAAAGGCGAACATGCCGCGCAGGTGATCGACGCAGTGGAGGTCGTAGTCTTCGTAGAGGTGAACGATGGCCTCGGTGTCGGTGGAAGTGCGAAACCGATGGCCACGCGACTCGAGGCCGGGGCGCAGTTCGCGATAGTTGTAGATCTCGCCGTTGAAAGTAATCCAGATGGTTTCGTCCTCGTTGGCGATGGGCTGATGGCCGCCGGCAAGATCGATGATGCTCAGGCGGCGATTGCCAAGCCCGCAGTCACCGTCAACGTGGAACCCCTCGTCGTCCGGGCCGCGATGGGCCATGGCGTCGGTCGAACGCTTCAGGAGGTCGCGCGCCACGGGCTCCCCGGTTCCGAAATTGTAGACTCCGCAAATGCCGCACATTTTTTTTAGAGGGGAGTCGGGAGTGGGGAGTAGGGAATCGGGAAGAAAGACATTCCCCCTAGTCTACTCTACTCCCTACTCCCTACTCCCTACTCCCTATTCCCTACTCCCTATTCCCTACTCCCAGGTCTTTCTCCCCGACTCCCGACTCCCACCCCCATACAACAGATGGACCAGCATCATGGCCTGGGAGCGCGGATAGGAGCGATGGTCGCTGAGAAAGCCATAATCGCCGGTCGAGTACCAGAAGCTGCCGTCAGGGCGTTGCCGCTGGAGAAGTCGCGTGTAGCAACGTTCGCTTAAGGCACCGTCGGCGAGGCCGAGCTTCGCCGCCTCCGCGAGAGCCGCCGCGAGCACCGCCGTGTAGTAGTCTACCTCCGGCCACGTGCGGCGGCGACTGGCGCACTCCACGGCGCTCGCCCCCGTCGAGGTCGCGCCGCCCTCGAGAAATCTGGCTAGTGAGGGCATCAGCGCGCCTGCGGGGTTTCCCGGGTCAAACGGCGTACACCGCGCCAACTCCAGAAACTTAAAGGCGTTGTACTGAAAGCAAAGGTAGTGCTCCCGGCCGCGCTCGTAGGGACTCGCAATCACGTAAGGCAATTCCCCCGAAGGCCGTTGCACGAAGGCAATGAATTGAAAGAGGCCGTCGACGTGCTCGAGAAAACGATGGTCGCGGGAGGCATTCCACAGCAAGAGAAAAAACCACGCGGTCAGAACCGAATTATTTGGCACCTTGCCCCGTGGCTGGTCGAAATAGTTGACGGCCTTGCCTTGGGTGTGGTCCTGGAACCCAATCCGCGTCACCAGAAAGTCGTACCAGCGAATGACGGCGGCCAGGAACTCGGCGCGCGGATCATGGGTGTAGCTGGCGAGGAGGCCGATCGACGCCCAACAGCCCTCGACGGTGGCAATAAGATGTCGACGCTCGGGAAGCGGATACGCCCAAAAGCCTTCCGATGTCTGAAGCCTCAGGATCGCGTCCGAGGTCGCGAGAGCGATCTCACGGTACTGAGGCTCGCCGGTTCGATCGTAGAGCAGCCAGTTGGCGAGAATCCAGTAGCCCTGAGTCTGCATGAAAACGTAGTCGTCACCCCAACGGATCGTGGGGAGCGCGCTCTTCAGAAACCGCCAGGCGCGGAAGTTGAAGCGCACGCCATAATCGGGTCCGATAAGCAATCCGTCGCGAAAGTGGCGGCGCAACAAGTAGACGTGCAGGCGACTGGCAGCGGTTGAGAGGTCCTGGGTCAAGCGCGAGTCCACTAGGCAGTATAATCGAAAGTGCCGGCCCCGCGTCGATGCTCAGGAGCCGTGAAATAATTGCGAAAGATTTCCAACACAGAGGCACAGAGGCGCAGAGAAGAATGGGAAATACCAGGAAAACAAGCGGCGTCTTCAGTCTGAGAGCCTTTTTGTTTTCTCCGTGCCTCGGTGTCCCTGCGTTTAATTCTTCACCCGGTCGCGATTCGGATCAATGTAATAAGCCACCAAAGTTTCCGGCCAAAACGTGATCCGGACTTTCGCGATGGTGCCGGTGGGAAAGAGCTTCCGTAGACCACGTGCCGAAAGAAGGGCGAGGTCCTGCACCTCGCCCTTCGCGATGTGAGTGCCGAACAGTCGGTTGTAAGTGCGCTGCAGCGGCTGGGGAAGGAAGTGGATAAACGGAAGATGGTAATGACTCTCAAAAGGGAACCAGTAATTGGGCGTGGTCACGAACCAGCTCCTGCCCACGCGCATCACCTCGCGGGCGAATTGCGCCTGCCGGCCCTCGCCCAGGATGTGCTCGATGACCGCATTGGAGAAAACGATGTCGAAGCTCTGGTCCGCAAACGGAAGTTGGCAGCCGTCCAAAACCGCGTAACAAGATAAAGGGTGCGTCAGCCTGGCGCTACCGACTTCCTCCAGATCAACTCCGCCTCCGATAATGCGCTCGGGATAGGGGTAGAAATCTTCAAAAGTATACGCGGTAAAGACGCGGCCACTCGCGCCGATATCGAGAATGCGATCCTCCGGCCGCGGCTTGAGAACGGTCGCGAACAACTCAAATTTCTGGCGTCGCGACTTGCGGCTGAAGTGTCGCAGCAGGCGCGCATACAAGTCACGGCTCATGCCGGTCGAGTGTTGCATCGGCGCTTTCATCTTCCGGCTCCTGTCTTCCGTCGTCTGTCTTCTGACTCCCGGCTCCCGTCTTAGCCCCTGACTCCGGACATCACGTCGGCGTAGACTTCGACGATCTGGTGGGCGACGTTGGGCATCGATAAGCGTGCGATCCACGCTCGGCCACACGAGCGCGTGCCCTTGCGGCAGATCTCCACAATCCGCGCCGCCATGGCCTCCGGGTTGCGCGGCACGAGATAATTGCCTTCTGCGGGTCCGAGCAACTCGGCCACATCACCCACGTCCACGGCCACCACGGGGAGGTTCACTGCCATCGCCTCTTTGACGGCGTTAGGGGAGCCCTCGAACAAGGAAGCCAGCACCAGCACATCGGCGGCACCCATGTAAAGCGGCATGAAGTGGCGCGCAACGCCGCGTACGTGAAGAATCTCGATTTCGGGAATCTCGGCACGAGCAAGGGCCACCGCCGCTTGGATCAAATCATAACGCTTGCGGGCCTCTGCAGGATCATAGGGAAACAGGATGAACTTCTTCGCGGGGTCGAGTCCGAGCGCTCGCCGCGCCTGCGCCGAGTCGCCGGGGCTGAACAAATCAAGGTCGATCCCGTTGGGGATCACATGCGCTCGATCCAGCGCGAGCCTGGATTTCATTTCCCGGCTCTTGACGATGACTGCGGCAACCAGACGAGCCAGCACAAAACTGGAGATTTTGTAAAACCGGCCGGTGGGCGTGATCCGACCGTCGAGCCGGGGCCGCCCGAGGACATCGTCGCCCATGAATGATACCACCACCGGCACTTTGAGTTGGCAACGAGCGACAAGCCCCGACAGGCCAAAGTGGGCGTGAATCAAATCGTACTGCTGGCGCTTCAGTCGCCGACGCAACTCGCCGATCGCGCGCAGATAGTTCCGCCGCGACTCACGCCCGTTGATGAAAAGGAGATCGAATTCCACGCCCAAGGGTCGCAGCGATTCCATCTGGGCGCGGACGAAGCTTCCATACCCAGGATCGGATTCGGTGGGCCAGAGATTGGTCACCACCAGAACGCGATAAAGCGCCATCCAAGCTCCCTGAAGGGGTGCGCGACAAGAAAGGGGAGAATCCACAGATTACACAGATTACACAGATTACACGGAAGGAAGAGCGAAGACTCAGAACACGATCTCTCTGGAATACCGGCCGATCCTTGTCTTCTAATCTTTACAATCTGTGAAATCTGTGGATTCTTCTCACTTTTATGTCGCGCACCCTCCCCGAAATGCCCCGCTGTCACCCTTCGCCGCGCTGCCAGACGGCCGCCAGGCGAGCGACGGGTACAGCCCGCGAAACCGCCAGTGTCCCGAGGTAGATCGCGCTGCCGGCTCCGCAAAGCTCGCACAAGTAAACGAAATTCTGCACACTCGTGACCGGAGCGCGGACGAGTGCTCGCAGGACGACCACCATCAGCGCGGCCAGGGCACAGCCGGCAAGGTCCTTCGCCGCGAAGCGACCCAGGTTGCGGCTGAGGGCCTGCCGCAGCCGGGCGAGGTCCCGCTGATAAGCGAACGCCAGCGTCAGAGTCAAGGCCGTGAGCAGGCCCAGCGGAATGCCCTTCGCTCCCAGCCGAAGAACGCCCACGTAGAACAAGTCGAACGCCACCGTGAGGCCGTACTGCAGCGCCGAAACCCGCGCGTACGCGGCCGGCTCCTGGCGGGCGAAAAGATAGAACGTCAAGATGCGCAGGCAGGAATAGAACAGCAGGGTGAGGCTGTAGTAGAAGAAAACCTCTCTCATCAGAGTCGCGGCGTGAGCGGTAAAGTTGCCGCGCTCAAAAATGAGCCGTACGATGTTGGGCGAAAGCATCAGGCAGAAGAGCATCGCCGGAGAGACCAGAACCAGGGCGACCTCCAGTGTATCCTGAAAGGTCCGATGCTCTTCCTCCCGGTCCTGCCGGACCACCGCGCGCGACAGCGCCGGTAGTGCTACCGTGCCGATAGTTCCCGCCAGCAACTCGCTAATAGTGGACATGATCTTCGAGCCCCAGTTCAAAGCGGTCAGCGTTCCGGCGGGAAGAAAAGAGGCGATGATGGTCTCCACCAGCACCACGCCTTGCCACATCACAGCCACCGTCACCTGCGCTGCGCCCGAGCCTCGCAGCATCCGGAAGGCCCGACCGCTTCCTTTGAGGGTAAGCGAGTAGCGCGCCGGAAACGAAATCACGATCTGAGCGCCCAGGATCAGTAGCGCGAGAGAATGTCCCACCAGGTATCCCAGCACGATGCTGTAGAGCCCGTAGCGACGGAAAGTGAAAACAATGCTGGCGATTACCGCGGCGTTGCGGAAGAACCCAGCCGAGGAGGCGAGGGCGAAGCGATGCTGGCTGTACAGAAAAGATCGGCATCCCTCTGAGAGGCAGGCAGGAACGATCATGAGGAAAAGCCAGCGTGCCACCCGTGCCGCCAACTCGGTCTGGGAATGCGTGAAGCCCGGCGCAACGCCGCGCACCAGCCACGGCGAGGCCGCCGCCCCCAGCAAGGCGAGCAGGCTGAACCCGAGGAAAAACAGGTTGATGACGAAGCTCAGCCCTTGCCAGAGTTCGTCGGACGACCGCTTGGCCTCGAGCGCGGCAAAGAAAGGCACCAGCGAAAACTGTGCGCCCGCCGAGACCAGATTGGTAACAAGGTAAGGAATCTTATAGGCTGCGTAGAACGTATCCGAACTTTGGGAGAGACCCAATTTCGCCGCGATGCTGGTCTCAACAAGGATCCCCGTCACACTGCCCAGAAAAGAGAAGGAGCCCACCAGAATGGAACTCCGGACGAGGAGGCTTCTTGAAGGCATGTTGCTAGTGTGCTGTAACACCTAATTCTTGGCAATGGCCGGCGATAACGTAACCACACCCCTCCCCCGTCAGAAGAATTGACGATTGACGATTGCAAGACCGCCTCATTGACGATTGCGAGCCTGTTGAAAAGCCGCGCCGTTTGCCTACTCCTCGTTTCCGATCGTCAATCAGCAATCTGCAGTCGTCAATTTCTTTGTTGGCAGCCGTCGCTAAGGGGATGGGAGACGCCAGCGGCGTAAAGGAAGATGTTGGTGTCAAGGAAGACCTGCATGCCCGGCCTGGATTTCCTTCTCCGCCTCCTTCCAGGTTATCTGCGGCAAATTCATGCTCAAGATTTCTTCGACAATGGCTCCGCGGTCCGGTTGTGACTCAAGGTATACCTTCCGCACGGCGGAGCGAATCAATTCGGCCACGGAGGTCTTCCTTTGCCGAGCCATCGCTCGAAGTCGCCGAAATTCGTCCGGGTCCATCAAAAGCTGGGTTCGTCGCGTACCGGGCATCGGTGACTCCTCGTTGCACATGCTGAGGTGCCTGATGATTGTATCGACTCCTCAGCGCTTGGTCAAATGCGGCAGCCCCGACCCCGACGGCCCTGACGGCACAAACGGAGGCGGGTTTGGCAAGCCGTACCACTACCGGTCATCGGTTTTCGCGATTCTCTCCACAATAAAAGGCGTTGACAATACGAAAAGAAACAGCATCAGGACCGGCGAAGTGCCGAAGTTGAACTCGAAGAACCCCTCGGCGACAAAAGCCAGCCAGCCGGCCAGAGCGCCGTCCGAAATCCAACGCGGTGCAAGGCGCCGCCGGGCGATTCTCCAGCAGTACCACACAAGGGCCGTCATGAACCACACCCAGGTCGCAACACCGGGGAGACCTCGCTCCGCCGCCAACTGGATGAAGTTGTCGTGCAGGTGTTCGCGGTAGCCCCTCTGGGGAGTTTCGCCCGGCGCGAGATAAAGGGTATAGACCTCAGTGATGTTGTTGGGTCCGACTCCCACCCACGGGTGCCGCGCGATCATTCGCCGGCCTACGCCCCACATCTCGAGGCGGATGGAGAGCGACGGATCGCGCGACGGGTGGCCAACGATCGCGATGCGCCGGTGCACCAAACCGGGAGCGGCAAAGTACCCCGCGACCGCCAGCACCGGCAGCACCCAAAGCCATCGCGGTCTCCAGCGGCCCACAAGGTAGAGGGTAGCAACTACGCAGCCCAACCAGACGCCGCGGGTGAAGTTCAGGACGATCGAGAGCATCACGACGGCGAGCACCAGCCACCACCAGAGACTTCGAGAGGCCATGGAGCCGCTTCGCGGGAGTCGGGGGTCGGGACTGGGGAGTCGCGAGAAAACAAGCATCGCGAGCAAGGCGGCGAAGATCAGCATCTGCTGCCCGCCGAAGTTCATCCAGTGCCCCTGAAAGCCGTGGATGCGCTCCGACGTCATATACTGGTAGATTTCGCGCGGATGAAGGTCCCGGACGGCTCGATACTGGACCACGAACTGCCAGGTCGCGACGATCCCCGCCACGGCAGCTTCGACGAAGAGCGCCTGGTAGAGCCACTCGAGGTGTTTGCGGCTCGCCATCAGATTGACTGCCAGAAGCACGATCAAGAACAGAGCCAACTTCCTGACCGCAAGCCAGCCCACGGTGGGGTCGGCAGCAAAAAAGACGGAGACGACCGTGGTCAGGCAGAAGAGGGCCAACGGCAGCTTGACGGGTGGAAAGCTGATGCGGGGCCGGTCCCGGAGCACGTGGACGGCGTAGACCACGCCCGATAGAAACAAGAACGCTTGCGCCGCCGCCAGCGAAATCAAAATGGAGAGGACCGACAGGCTGAAGAACACCGACGCCCAGCAAGCCAGCGGTTCAGCCGGTAACTCCGCACGCGCTGAGCGGTGGAAATCACGCAAGCCCATCACTTAGGTTCTCCGACTCTAGTCAAGTCCAGGCGGTCGCCACGTCGCAGGCAAACGGCCTGTGACCCTTTTGAGGTGAGAGTTTGGACGGCCTTGAATAGGTCAGCGGCAAGCAATCCGAGAAGGAGTGGCGCCGTCCCAACCACATTGTGGTTGAACGCGAGCGCGTCGCGAAAGCGTCCGTGGAAAAACGCGGCCAGGGCTCGCGTGCTCCCGCACGCAGGGCAGGCAGCAAGATGGAACAGGCGCTGCCACAAGCACAAGGCGGGGCCCCGCGCCAGGGCTTCCGGCGGCGTCAGGCAGAAAAACACTACTGCCGGCAGCAGGACTGCGGCTCGCGGCAGGCGACGGCAGAACAAGGGCAGCTCACCTTTGCCGCAGAACGTTGCCCTGGGCGTCGGGCAGTTTGTTCAAGGCGATCAGGATGATGTCAACGATATACCAGATGCCGCACCCGCCCGCGGTCACCAGCTTGAGGATTCCCAGGCCCACGTAACCGAGGTAGAAGCGATCGACACCGAGGTAGCCGAGAAGAATCGACAGCAGCAGCGCCACCATCCAGTCCTTCTCGCCGCTTCTCGCCAGTCGTACTCCGCACTTTGTGCAGATCTCAGCGCCGGGCACTACATCCGAACCGCACGACCAGCAATAACGCAGGCCCGTGAGCGGTCGCTGGCCGCAAGCTACGCAGAACTCGGCGGTGTCCGGAAGTTGTTTGGCGCAATTTCGACAGTACATAATTACCCCGTCGGTCAGCAGTCAACTCTCACCAGAGCGCCTCGGGTTTTCGTGGAGGCGCGACACTACCAAACATTGCCGCTATCTTCTACGAGCCACGGGACAAAAGTCAAATGGAATCATTGGTTGATTGCGTGATCGGGTGATTGGGCAATTGAAGAAAGCGCCCCATCAGCCGTCAGTCATCAGTACGCAGCAAGAGGTTGTTTGCTGAGTGCTGATGGCTGATAGCTGACGGCTCCTTTCTTCAATCGCCCAATCACCCGATCACTCAATCACTCAATTGGGGGGACCCACCGGCTGTACAGCGAGGACTGGTTCGCGCATCCTGCCTGAATGGATCACCACGGGCTCCTTCTCCAGCGCCAGTTCCAGCACCTCGTCGATGGTTTTGACGAAGTGGAGCTGCAAGTCGCCCAGGAGGTCAGGCGGCAGGTCCTCCTGGGCGTTGGGCTCATTGTCTGCCGGCATGATCACCTCGTGGACCCCGGCCCGCTTGGCGGCCAGCACCTTCTCCTTGATGCCGCCCACCGGCAGCACGAGGCCGCTCAAGGTGATTTCACCGGTCATGGCCACGCGTTCGCGCAACGGTCGCCGGGTGAGACCCGAAACGAGTGAGGTCACCATGGTGACGCCGGCTGACGGGCCGTCCTTGGGGATGGCCCCCGCCGGCACGTGAATGTGGATGTCGCTGGATTGGAAAAAGTCCGGGTCGAGGGCATAGTCGAGCGCGTGCGCCCGCACCCAGGCGAGCGCCGCCTGCATCGACTCCTGCATGACCTGACCGAGCTGTCCGGTCATGGTAAACTTCTTGTCACCCTTCATGATGTTGGCTTCGACGAAAAGCACGTCGCCGCCCGTCGGCGTCCACGCCAAACCTACGGCCACGCCGGGCTGGCGGGTCCGTTCCACCAGTTCGACGTCCATGCGAAACTTGGAGACTCCGAGGTACTCGCGGACGTTGTCCGGCGAGACTAAGAGCTTAACGGTGGAGCCTTCGGCCACTTTGCGCGCCTGTTTGCGGCACATGGTCGCGATCTCGCGCTCCAGGTTGCGGACGCCGGCCTCGCGCGTGTAGTGCCGGATCAGGAAAGCCAGCCCTTCGCGCGTGAACTCGATCTGCTCCTGATTCTTGATGCCGTTCTCCTCGGTCTGCTTCGGGATCAGATGCCGGAAGGCAATCTCGATCTTTTCTTCCTCGGTGTACCCCTGCAACTCCAGCATCTCCATCCGGTCGAGGAGCGGTGGCGGGATGGTATCCAGCACGTTCGCCGTGCAGATGAACAGCACCTTGGAGAGGTCGAACTGCACGTCGAGATAGTTATCACGGAACGTTGAGTTCTGCTCCGGATCGAGTACTTCGAGCAGCGCTGACGACGGATCGCCGCGGAAGTCGCGCCCGATCTTGTCAACCTCGTCGAACACGAACACCGGGTCGCGGGTCTCGGCGCGCCGGATGCCCTGGATCACCTGTCCCGGCAGCGCTCCGATGTAAGTGCGCCGGTGGCCGCGGACTTCCGCTTCGTCGTGGATGCCGCCCAGCGACATGCGCACGAACTTGCGGTCGAGCGCCCGGGCGATAGACTTGGCGAGCGACGTCTTGCCCACGCCGGGCGGTCCCACGAAGCACAGGATGGGGCCTTTCATCTGCGGCCTCAGCCGCAGCACGGCCAAGTATTCGAGGATGCGCTCCTTCACCTTCTCCAGGTCGTAGTGGTCCGTATTGAGCACTTCCTGGGCTTTGGGGAGGTCCACTTTCAGTTCGCTGACCTTGTTCCACGGCAGCGCCACCATCCAGTCGAGGTAAGTGCGCGTAACGTGGTAGTCGGCGGCGGCGGGCGACATCTTGGCCAGGCGATTGAGTTCGCGCGTGGCCTCCTTCTTCGCCTCCTCGGTCATCCCGGCGGCCTCGATCTTCTTGCGCAGTTCCTCGATTTCCTGCTGCTCGTTCTCCTCGCCCAGCTCCTTCTGGATGGCCTTCATCTGTTCGCGCAGATAGTACTCGCGCTGGCTCTGCGTCACCTGATCCTGCACGTCGGATTGGATCTTGGAGCGAAGCTGCTGTAATTCCACCTCCCGCGCCAGTTGACGGTTGATGCGCTCCAGGCGGCCGCGGAGATCGAGGCTCTCCAGCAACTCCTGTTTCTCGGTGGAAGAAAGCGACGGCAGGTTGGCGGCGATAAAGTCCGTGAGCCGGCTCGCGTCGTCGATGTTCATCACCACCATCTGCAGGTCGTCCGACAAAGTCGGCGAAAGCTGCACCACTTGCTGGAAGAGCGAGGTGACACTGCGCACCAAGGCGTCGAAATCCGGCTCCTTTTCGGGAGGGGCGATGTCTTCGAGCGGCTTCACCTTGGCCAGGAGGTAAGGGTCAGTCTGGATCACTTCCTGCACCGCAATCCGCTGCAAGCCCTCGACGAAAATGAACAGGCTCTGGCTAGGCAGCTTGATGATCTTGTGAACGTAAGCCGCGGTCCCGATCTGATAAAGGTCCACCGGCTGGGGGTTGTCGACGCGCGGGTCACGCTGCGCCACCACCCCGATGAATTTCTCTTCATCCTTCAGATCGTTGATCAGCTTCAGAGAACTGTCGCGGCCCACAGTCAGCGGCAGAATCGCATTAGGGAAAAGCACGGTGTCCCGCACCGGCAGAATGGGCAGCTCGCTGAACTCCACCGCCTTCTTTTGCTTGCTCTGTTTGGTTGGCATCTTTTCCAATTTATCCTCGCAAAGTCGAAACAGAAAACTATGAATGATGAATTATGAATGATGAACGAAAAAAGCGCCTTTCTTCACTTCATCATTCATAATTCAACATTCACCATTTTTTTTCACAGCTCGCCCCTCAATTAGTTAGATGCGCTGGGTGTTGCCTGTGGTGCTGACCGTTGATTCTTCCGCCAGCCTTCAGGCCTTGGGATGAGTCTTATCGTAGACATCCATCAATTGCTTGATGGACACCTGGGTGTACTTCTGCGTTGTGGAGAGGCTTGTGTGGCCCAGCATTTCCTGGATGGACCGCAGATCGGCCCCTTCCGTAAGGAGGTGCGAGGCGAAGGCGTGACGGAGCGAGTGCGGGCTGGTTCGGACGTTCGGTCCAAACTGTCGCACGCACGCCTTCACCAGCCGGTCGACCGACCGCGTGGTGAGCCGTTGCCCGCGCAGGTTGAGGAACAGGGCGGGGCTCGCGGTCTTCCACTCGTGAAGAATGCGCTCCCGCACCGGCAGATAGTCCATCAGCGCCTGTTTCGCCTTCGACCCGAAAGGCACCACGCGCTCCTTGCGTCCCTTGCCCAAGGCTACCAGTATGCCTTGTTCAAGGTTAACGCTGCGAAGATCCAGGCCCACTAACTCGCTCACGCGAAGTCCGGAAGCGTAGAGCAACTCCAGAATGGCACGGTTGCGCACCAACCCCAGGTTGCCCCCCTCGGCCACGGCTTGCGCGACCCGATCGAGGAAGATGTTTAACTCTTCCTCGGTCATGATACGTGGGAGGGTCTTGGGTAGTTTCGGCGCAGAGACCGAGGCCGCCACGTTGGCGGCGACCAGGGATTCATGGACCAGAAACTTGAAGAAGGCGCGCACCCCGGCGAGCCTGCGGGCGATAGACGTCTTCTTGTTCTCGCGCTCGAAGAGAAACGCCAGAAACGCGCGGACCCGCAACGCGTCGATGGAATTGACGTCGACTACTGCCTCGGGGTCGCCGCCCTTGAGGAAGTCGCGAAACTGGACGAGATCGCTCCGATAACCGCGGATGGTGTGCGGCGAGGCGTTCCGCTCGTTTTGCAGGTAGTCGATGTAGCGGTCAATTAAGTCGTCCATAACAAAAACAGTGGCTAGTGGCCAGTGGTTAGTGGCTAGCGAAGAATTGCCGATTGCCGATTGGTCCTGAGCGCAGCGAAGGATTGACGATTGGAAAACCCGAATTGGCTTGAGTCTTCTCTTTCAATCGTCAATCGGCAATCTGCAATCGGCAATTTCCTACCACTCCCTCCAACCAAGGTACAATATCCGTCAAAGCTTGTTCACATTGCCGCGCGCGCCGAGCCTTGCGGTCGCGGGCGATGTGACGCGGCAATCCCTCGAGGGGCGGCAGCAGGTCAAACGAGATGTTAGCCGGCTGATAATTGCCTGGGTCGGCGTGCGTAATGTAATGGACTAGCGACCCCAGCCCCGCCGTACGTGGCGGCGGTGTGAAGCACTCTCCCGCAGCGCGGCAGGCCATCGCCAAGCCCGCCAGCAGGCCGGTGGCAATACACTCCACGTAGCCCTCCACGCCCGAAAGCTGTCCGGCGATGAACACGCTGGGCGCGGCGCGCAGGCTCAGATCCGGGGAAAGGGTTTTGGGGGCATTGATGTACGTGTTGCGGTGGATCTGGCCGAAGCGCAGAAACTCCGCGTTCTCGAGGCCGGGGATCAATCGCAGGATTCGTTTCTGCTCCGGAAACCGCAGGTGATTCTGGAAGCCGACCAGATTGTAACTGGAGACGCGAAGATTCTCGGCGCGCAACTGAACCACAGCGTAGGGTTGCCGGCCGGTGCGTGGATCGACCAGCCCCACCGGCCTCATGGGACCGAAGCGCGGCGTGTCGAAGCCGCGACGCGCCAACTCCTCGATGGGCAGGCAAGCTTCAAAGTAGTTCAAGTTCTCAAACGCGTGAGCCTCGATGGTCTCGGCACTGCGTAGCGCCTCGTAAAAGACGCGGTACTCCTCCTCGCTCATCGGACAATTCAAATAGTCTTCACCACCCTTGCCATACCGCGAGGCGCGGAAGATCCGGTCCAGGTTCAGCGTCTCTGCGTCGACGATGGGGCTGATGGAATCGTAAAAAGCGAGGTTCTCGGAGCCGGTCAGCTTCTGAAGCTGCGCGGCGAGCGCGTCCGAGGTGAGCGGGCCGGTGGCGATGAGAGTTAGGGAATCGGGAGTCGGGAGTCGGGAGTCGGAAATGCCCGCAGCCGGGGCGCGGCCACCGATCTTGCACAGCTCTTCGCGCCGCAGTTCAATGAGCGGGTGGCGCTCGACAACTTCAGTGACGGACTGTGAGAATTGCTCGCGATCGACTGCGAGCGCCGAACCGCCCGGCACGGCTGCCGCGTCCGCGAGGCGCATCAGGAGCGATCCCGCCCGGCGCATCTCCTCCTTGAGCAGCCAGGAGGCAGCGCCTGGCGTGTTCGACTTCAGCGAATTGCTGCAGACCAGTTCCGCCAGCCGATCGGTCTTGTGCGCCGGCGTGCAACGAGCGGGTCGCATCTCGTAGAGCGTGACGGGCACCCCGCGCTCCGCCACCTGCCACGCGGCCTCGCTGCCCGCCAGCCCGCCGCCCGCGATGATCACTGGTTTCATTCGATTTTGGATTTTGGATTTTCGATTTTGGATTAAAGAGAAAAGCAACCACGACGGGAATTCAATCGAAAGCCAAAAGACCCGGACGATTTCGGACCGAAGAGAAGAGCGACCACCAGGGGTTCTTCAATCCAAAATCCAAAATCCAAAATAAAACCAAGTCCCGCCCTAGGGGTTGGCGGTTGAGTTAGCCGTCTGAGGTGATTCGGCTCCGTCCACGGTCCGGTTCACGACAAAGCTCAGGTGGGTACCCTCAACCAGGATGATGTCGCGTTCCTTTTTGAGCAGGTGATAGACCAGCGCCGTGCCGGCGCCGATCGCGGCCCCGACGCCAATGTCCGTACCCCAGCCGGGCCCGCCACATTGACCGTAGTACTCGCATTCAATCTGATGCCCCATGCCGACCGTTGCGCCGGCGCCGGCGCCCATGGCGCCCCCAATTGCCGCATCCTTGGCCGCGTCCTTCTTACTTTTGCCGCAGCCCTTGATCGTGCCTTCCTCGCCCGTAGTGGTGGCGCAAGGCACGCCCTGGGCTTCCTCCAGCGGGGCTGCCAGGGCGAACTTGATGTCATCCTGAGTTTCGATTCGGTCCAGGACCACCCGCATCTCGGATCGACCGTTGACGCGGCCCGGCGGCTTCATAAAGGCGACGTGACCGTACACCAGGCTGCCCTCGGGCACAATTTCCTTGCCATTGGCTCGAACCGGTTCCGTAATCTCGCCCGTAAACGGGTCGCCGTTCTTGTTGGTTTTGGAGGTGAGGGTAGAAGTCAGCCGCACATGCAGCGTGCTGCCCGCCGGCAGGCTGAGGATATTGGAACCGGGAGGCGGGGGTACATTCCCAAAACTCTGACCGGTGGTGGTCTGGCCGGTGCTCGGGCTTGTACTTTGGGTTGTCCCGTTTGGGGTTGTGCTGGCCTGCGCGGTGCTGCTCTGGCTTGCTCCGCTCTGGCTCGCGCTACTCTGGGTCGGGGTGTCCTGGCCTTGGCTGGTGCTCGTGCTTTGCCAAGCCAGCAAGGGCAGGGCGCCAAGTAAGACCGCCCCAGCGACGCCCGTCGCCAATGCTCTAGCTAACCTTTTCATGGCCGCCTCCTCTTGTGACCTACCCCCGACTAGCCGAAATGAAACTTCCTTTTTTTCTGAACTCTTCCGCCGACCCGTGCCATTCACCCACGCAACACCGGGTGCTCCAACCTCCCGAGGCGGTCCTCCAGATTCTTGAAGCGCTGATCGAGGTATCGGGCCAAATCCTCGAACCGATGATTCATCACTTCCCTCAAGTCCTGGATCTGATGTCTTTGGAACAGCATTGCCACCAAGTAGCCCACTACCACCAGCACCGCCGGTCCCCACGGCGCGTTCATCATGCCTCCGCTAAATCGTTCCGCCCACTGCCATCCGATCCATCGCCGGCATTAGTGCTCGAAGCGTGCCAGCCTGCAAAGTCGTCACCCACGGAGAAATCACCTTCAGCGTACTATCTCTTCCTCATCCTGGCAAGGCCTGACTCTTAGAGTCCCGCTCGAGCTGGGGGGTTGCCCATTCAGGAGCCGAACGTCAAAGGTCGAAGGTCGAAAGTTCCGCGCTCTTTTGCTTTCACCTTCGACCTTCGACCTTTGACTCCTTGACTCTTCTAGGGCCGAATGCCCGCGATCTTCATCCGAATCCGATAAACGCTGGTGCTGGCGGTGACGTACAAGGTTTTGGCGTCCGCGTCGCCCCAGTTGCAGTTAGCGACTTTCTCCCCGATCCTGAGGGTAGCGAGATGCTTACCCTCGGGGGTGAAAATCCAGACCCCACCCGGCCCGGCCCCGTAGATGTTCCCTTGACGGTCGACCTTGATACCGTCAGGCCCTCCTTCTCCAGGCGACGAGGTCGAGTCCAGCAAGACGCTCCCGTTGGTTGGCGTCCCGTCCGGGCGCAGGTCGTAGCGCATCCAGACCTTTCGCTGCGGGTCGGAGACTGCGATGTAGAGAACCTTCTCATCCGGCGAAAAAGCGATCCCGTTAGGCCGCGTCAAGTCGCTGATCAGAAGATCCAGCTTGCTCGGATCGGGAGTCGCGCCGGCCCGGTGAGAGAAAGCATCGCGAATCCGGAAAACTCCGTTGAACGTCAGCTCTTTTTTCGGGTCATTATCCGCCTGCGTCTCCAGGCCATAAGGCGGGTCCGTGAAGTAGAGCGAGCCGTCCGACTTGTAGACGAGATCGTTGGGGCTGTTCAGCCGCTTGCCCTGGTATTTGTCGGCGAGCACCGTGACCTTAAAACTGCCATCAGGAGCCTTGCTCTCCAGTGACTCGAACCGCCAGACGTTGCGGGCGGCGTGCCCGGCGACGGTGACCCTGCCCCTGGCATCCATCGTCATTCCGTTTGATCCCGGCTCGATGCCCTTGAACGACTCGGCTCCCATGTACCCGCTCGGCTGCATAAACACGCTGAGCCGGCCGTCGGGCATCCACTTCATGATGCGATTGTTGGGGATGTCGGCGAAGAGGAGGTAGCCCTCGCGCACCCAAATGGGGCCCTCGGTCCACTTTCCGTCGTCCCCTATTTTTTCAATCGCGGCGTCCGCGGGCAGGATCGCGTCGAGTGCCGGGTCGAGCCTCTCGATGCTGCCGACTTTCTCAAACTTAGTGGTTGGCGCGGCGGCCATCACAACTCCCGTTAGAAGCAATCCGATCAGTGCTTGCGGCCCAGTGTGGTTCATGATTGGAGATTCTACTCTCACTTCCTGCGACAAGCAAATGATTGCCGATTGCCCGGCGGGCGAAGCTCGAAATTCGAAACTCGAAACTCGCTCGCCGGATACAATCTCGAGGTGCGAATCTCTACCAGGCATGCTTGTGGGCTATATGGCATCGTCAAGCCGGCAGCGCTAGCGCTGGCCGCAGAACCGGGACAGACGAATTCAGACTCCGGGCCGCACATTGAACGTGACTGCTCCAGGAGTCAGGCGGAAGTCCGCATAAGGAAACGGTCCCTGTGCAAGGTGCCAGACCGCCTGGACCGCGGTGGGCAGCGGGCGTCCATCGACGACCTCCCATCCGGCAATCGGTGTGGTCCAACGCGCGCGTGTCAACTGCTTGGGTCGATCGGGGTTGTAGCAGAATCGGTCCGTTGTGCTGAAATCCCTCGGTGCTCCTGTTTCATCGACGACCACCCTTGCCGTGACCGTGCGACCGTAGTGCGTCAGCTTCACGTCGAAAGAACTGGCGTCAACCGAGGACCAGGAAACCTCGGGCACCAACAGCATCGAGGGCGCCACCAGGACCGCGTCGTCGAGGTACGTGACCAGCTCGCCGATGTCGTACTCCTCGCCCGTACCGTCTGCAATGGTGAAGAGGTCGAGGAGCTTGACAAGCATGCGACCATGCCCGTGCACATAGGTATCACGGCCGACGATTGAGAATAGACCGCCAACCCGGATTACGGATGTGAAAAATGCGAGCGAGCGCCAGACGACTGTTGTACTGCCACGCCTCGCACTTCATCCAGGCTTGCTGTGGTTTGGTGCGGAATCGACCGCTGAAACCGAGCCGGAACGACCAGTCTTGTGGGCGATCGACCACCCCCATGAACTGCAGGTAGCGCTGCGCCGGTTCCGGTAGGGGAATGATCTGGGACTTGCTGATGACATCGACTGGACCGGGGTCCACGGGCAGGTCCGCCGCCGCCACCTCACTCAAGAATCGTCTGCGCATGCTCAACAGAACTAGTCCCGGTAGACGAAGCCCGCCACCAATGCCGCAAGAATGGACCCAACCCAGAAGTCGAGCATCCACCAAAAGGGGAAGAGTTTATCGATGTCGACCAAACAGACCACGTAGTAGTTCGCCGGGAGTCCAGCGACCAGGCCTACCAGGAAGCCGACCGGCAAGGAGGTGCGGAGTCCCTTTCCCCGCGCGGGCCGAATCCAAGCGTAAAGCCAGGCGATGATCAGGGACAGAACAAACAGAATCGCGTACGAACCGGGGACGTAAAAAGTGTATCGCGGTTCGAGGAGCAATCGTTCCCCTTCCGCCGCTACCGCGTACCGCGACTGGAGGACCCACAAGTTGATGAACGCGTTCCAGCCCGACCAAACGACCCCTCCCGCCAATCCGGCCAGCGCCACGCGGCGTAAATCCACCCAGCTTTGTTCAGCCATCAGTCACCCCGCACGAGAATTGTGAATAGCGAATAGTGAATTGTGAATGGCGAATAGTCAAATACGAATTGTGAAATGGGGTGCGCGGCACAAAAGTGAAGGTTCCCCCCAAAGCCCAAGGGCGCTCGCGGTTTGTAGCGCGGGCATCCCTTCGCTACGCTCAGGGCAGGCCCTGCCCGCGTGGGCTGGGCCCTGAGGTTCGGCTTGCATCTACCGTTTCTTTCAAGCGGTTGGACTTTCTTGGAGCGGGAGCGGGACGCTCGCGCCACAGCGGGCGAGACGCCCGCGCTACAGCTTTTCGCACCGCTCGACCAATTCACTATTCACAATTCCTCTTCACTACTCAGGGTCAGGGCTTCCATTTGACGAAGAACGCCTTGATGTCTTCGTAGCTCATGTGGCGGGCGTCCTCGAATTGTCCCTGGTCCTGGGCATAGAGCAGTTTGCCGCCGGAGTCCAGAACAGCCACGGCTGGAATACCCTTCTTGAGGGGAACGCCGTACTTTATCGCGAGGTCCAGATTCTCGTCGAATCGGCCCACGTCAACGTGCACCACCACGAAGTTCTTCTCGACGATGGACGCGAGTTCGGGTTTGCGCATCTGCTCGTCGAGGACGTGGCAATCGAAGCACCAGTTGGCGCCGAAGTCGAGCACGATGTTCTTGTGCGTTCTCGCGGCGTTGACTATCGCAGTGGTGATTGCCTGGCGGGCGTCGGCGCTCTCATCGTAGAGAGGAGCCGTCGGAGCCTGCGCCAGAGCTCGCGCCGCGAATAATGCAACGCCAAAGCAAAGACCAAGGCCGTATCCCACCGCCTTCAGCCGGTAACCGTTCTCCGGTAGCATTCGAACCCTCCCTGCGGCCGGTCGCTTAAACACCGGCACCACACACCTATGCTAGCATCGGTGACGGCATGAAAACAGTCTTTATCCTGAGCGCTCGCTCCGCACTCTTCTCTTCGTTCATCATTCAGCATTCTGCGTTCATCATTATCTCCCTACGTCAGTTCGCGGACCCCACCTGCGTGGGTGATCCCGGAATGCTGGGGACACGCGACCTCTCGCCTTGTTTCGCATCCGCCAGCATCACGTGGTACTGGTCGAGGGTGGTGGCGGTGGCCTGCTGGTACTTCAGCAGCGCCGTGATGTAGGCAGTACGCGCCTTCACCTCGTTGCCCTTGGCGGTAAACAGATCGCGTTGGTCCTGGATAACGAAGAAGATGGTAGACTCGCCCAGCTTGAACTTTTGCTGCTCCCCGTCCAGTGTTTCCTGGGCCAGCGCCGTGGCTGCACGGGCCGCCTCCATCTGGGCCTTGGCTTGCGTCACGTCCACCACCGCGGTGTGGATGTCCTGGGTCACCTGGTTCTTTTTCTGCTGGAGCTGGACCCGGAGCTGGCGTTCCTCCAGCAGGGTGCGGGCCGCGTCCGCCTGGCCTTCGCGGTTGCGAATGGGAACGGTGAGGGTGGCGCCGAGCGAATAATCGGGGAACCGGTTGCGGAAGGTCTGGGAGAGCACGGTACCGGCTCCCCCGGGCGCTATGCCTGCGACGGTGGAGACGCCGGAGAGTCCGGTGGGTGCATAGGTGGCAAAGGCGTTGAGGGTGGGCAGCAGCCCGTTGCGAGTGTTCTGGACGTTAATCTCCTGGATGCGAAGGTTAAGGTCTGCCTGCTCGATCTCCGGCCGGTTTTGCATGCCAATCCGCAACGCTTCTTCCACAGAAGGGATGTCGTCCGGCCTGGGCTCGGGCAGCGGGTCGGTGGGAACGATTTCGGCGGCTTCGAGTTCTTTCGTCAGATCCTTGGCGATCGCCGCCTTCAGGATTTGTTGCTGGTCGTCCTGGGTTGTCTGGGCGACGATCAGGTCCTGTTTGCGGCTGGCTGCTTCCGAGCGGGAGCGGAGAACCTCGAACTGGGCGATGACGCCGAGTTTGAGTTCCTCCTCGAGGTCGGAGAGGGTCTTTTGCGAAAGGTCGAGGGCGGTTTGCGCCACCTTCACCGTTTCGCGCGCCGAGACAAGGTTCCAGTACGCGGTCAGGACCGTGGTCAGGGTGGTGATCACCTGCTGGCGGAAGACGCTGTCGGCGATCTTGATCTGGTTATGGGCGATGCGGATGAAGCGGGCGTTGACGCGGTAGCCAAAGCCGTTCAACAGCGGTTGGACAACGCCGACGACCATCTCGGAAGCGATCAGCGGGTTGAAGAGGGTGTTGAGGGAGTTGGAAGTCTGACGCTCGCCGAAGAAGCCGAAGCCGACGCTAGTACCCGTAAGGAATCCGTCGCCGAGGTACCACGAGTAGCCGGCGGTGTGCTGGGTCAGGGTACTGACGCCCTGGAGAAGCGAGATTCCGAGGGGCGTCGTATCCTGGTTCCAGCCGTAGCTGAATTGGGCATACGGATCGCAGCAGCCCGATCCCGAGAAGCTGAAGGCTCCGCCGCTGCCCGAGGATCCTCCGGCGGACACGCTGCCGCCCCCGCTGCCGCTGCTGACGCCGCCGCCGATCGCGCCGCGGAACTCGGCCGCCGATTGAAAGGCCCCGGTGACGCCGCGAGTGGCGCCGCCGGCCTGAGCGCGCAGCATGTCGGTCTGCGCGAAAGCGATGTTGTAGCGCTGCACGGCGATATCCAGGTTGTTCTGAAGCGCCAAGGCAATGGCATCGTCCGCCGAGAGCTGTAGCTTGCCCTCGCGGATCAGCGAGTGGACGAGGTCGGAATTGGTCATGCGCGGGTCGGGAACCACTGGGTTACCGTACGGCGCAAAGATGTTGGGAAAGGCGGTGCCACGGGAGAAATGGATGTCCGTCGCTTGTGCCGTGTGTTGGATCGGCGGCTGTTGCGCATCAAGGCTCGCCGGCGCGAGATGCGCCACAAGCATCATCGTACCTAAGACGGCACTCCATCGACATGGGCCGGTTTGCATCATGACGATCCTCCTGGGGAGGCGGGGTCAGAAATCAGGTGCCAGCAGGAACAAGAAACTGTTGGTATGTTGATGCGGACCTGAAGCCTGTGGCCAGTTCCTTTCGCATGGCTCATCGTAGGGGCAGGGAGTGACAGATGCTCTGACTCCTGACTCCTACGTTCCGACTCCCGCTCGTAGTGTGCGATATCGCACGTTCGCTGCCGATCCGGGGGATGTTTATAAGTTATTGATATTAAATAAGTTATTTGCGAAAATGAGCCCCCGAGAACATCATTTCTCGTGTCCGGTTCCGAAACAGGCTGTCCCGAGAACGGACACCGACCGCTTGCCAGTTCTCCGAAGGTGTGGAGTATTGCAAAGAACTTCAAACGCAGAGACGCAGAGGCACAGAGAAAAATGGGAAGTGTTCCGAAGACAAACGACATCTTCATGTTGGTTCTCATTCTCTCCTCTGCGTCTTTGTGCCTCTGTGTTTAATTTCTTTCACGCCTTCTGAGAACCAAACGGGCGATCGGCTCGATGAGTTTTGCAACAGTAGGCCGTTGAGATTCTCATCATGGCTCGGCCATGGTCAAGTATCACATTCTTAGGAAGATAGCCAGCCTAGCCTCCGGCGGAACACGGGACCGTTGCGATTCTCACCAGTTGGGCCACCAGCCCATTGGCTACAGATCCGATCGTCGCAAGTGCCTTTATGCTCATGTTTTCAGCGTATTAAGGCGTACTGCCAGAGAAGCCTGCCAAGTTGGCATCCGCCCTGCTATTCCAAAGAGCGAAGGCGGACGCCAAGAGCGATCGCCGGAGGTATTAAGATGACGTCCCTAGCAGTTCTAGCAACGTTCATAGTCTTCCTGACCATCGATTACGTCCGCAGCCGGAAGCGCGGCGTGGCGCCGATAGTGGGGCGCCAGCAGGCCGCGGTACCCGTGCCTAAAGCGCAGCCTGCCTTCATCGGTGGGTTCGAGCTTCCCGACAATCTGCGTTATCACCCAGGACACACCTGGGCGCTGGCCGAGAGCCCAACCCTGGTGCGCGTTGGTCTCGATGCCTTTGCCGCGCGCCTGATCGGTATGACCGGAAAGATCGAAGGGATCACCCTGCCCAAACGTGGCCAATGGATTCGCCAAGGGCAGAAGATCGTCACCGTCATGCGCGACGGTAGCAAGGCCGAGTTGGTTTCTCCGATCGAAGGTGAAGTCAGCAACGTGAACGACGCTGTTCTCGCCGACAACGCGCTGCCGGGCCGTGATCCTTACGGCGACGGATGGCTGCTGATGGTGATGGCGCCGGACGCCAAGGTCAGTTTCCGCAATCTCTTGAACGGTACACTGGCCCGACGGTGGATGGAGGAAGCGGCCAGTCGGCTCCGGATGCGGATGCCGGCACTGGCGGGCGCGGTGGCCCAGGATGGTGGAGTCGTGGTGGATGACGTGGCGGCACACCTTCCTGATCAGGCCTGGAGCGACCTTACTCGCGAGTTCTTCTTGGTGTAGGAAGGCCCGTGTGACCTTCGGGTCACCAAGCACCCGGACCTTCCTT
>Ga0209039_10000913_pt1 | contig 28503 bp, 23 predicted proteins | sample BogFormECP12_OM1_FD_188238 | JGI IMG/M metagenome (GOLD analysis project Ga0209039, IMG submission 188238) | Bog forest soil microbial communities from Calvert Island, British Columbia, Canada - ECP12_OM1 (SPAdes) (version 2) | ecosystem: Environmental > Aquatic > Freshwater > Wetlands > Bog ... | reverse complement strand
ATGCAGGACTCTAGTTGTATCCTGCGCTTTTGCATCCCATGTAAGGCGCTCCCGCGCATAGGCCATTCCTTGCTGCCGTAAGCGCTCCAGATGCTCGCGATTGCGGGCCAGTTCAGTCAGAGCCTTCTCGAGGTGCACCACGATGTCGCTCTCATTCGTAAGAGGCGCCTTGTACCCCACATCTGGATGAACGATATCTCCTGGCCCGCCGAAGTCCACGACCACCGGGACGGCGCCACATGCGAGAGCTTCGAAAACTACTCCACCGCCGAAGTCACGAACTGACGGAAAGACCAGCACGTCAGCAGACCGCAAGCGCTTGAGGACTTCCGCGTGGCTAAGCCAGCCGCAGAAGACAACTGCATTCTCGATCCCCAAGGCTTTCACCAACTGCTCAAGGCTGTTTCGCTCCGGGCCATCGCCGACCACCGTAAAACGGGCCAGATCGCTTCGCAAAAGGGGTGCAGCCGCGCGCAGAGCAAGGTCACAAGCCTTCCGGGGAACCAGGCCGCCAACAAAAATCAGTTCCAGTTTGGCAGCGGAGTCCGTGCTGCGTGAGTCGTCAGAACACAGGGAGCGATTGATGCCATTTTCGGGGACAAAAAACAACTTATCGTGATACTTCGCGAACTCCGCACACGTTTGGGACGAAGCGGCCATGATCGCTGCCGCATTGCGGTAAGTGGATCGGGCAAAAGGAAGATATCGATACAGATTCCGCAGGTTCGAGACCCATTCCTTCTGCTTTTCAAGCTGGCTGAAGCCAGGGGGCCAAGGCAAACCGCCATTGAGCGGTCCGATCACAAAGGGTATAGGTCCTTTCCGCAAGAAGAACGCGAAAGGGCTCGGCAACACCGCTGTTAGCGGAAGGAGGCGCAGCACGACATCGAACTCGCCCGCTAAGATACGCGGGCGCAACTGCCGCCACGCGTGCCATTCAAAGGCAAGAGAAAAGGGATATCCGAAAGCGGTCAACGCCTGCGAATCAAAGTTGCTCTTAAAGATCCGGCGAAAGCTCCAAGCCTGGATGCGCTCGAGCGTGGGCATTCGAACCACCTCGATCGAGCGAAAAGGTCCATTGGCACGACGCACATGAGTCTCAACGGGCGATCCAATGACCAAGGTGACGTCATGAAGCTTGCCGAGCGCTGCCGCATGAGAGTACGCGACATAGGGCATGCTGACGTCCTCGGGATCACAGAAAGACGCTAGTACCAAAATGCGTAGACGACTCATTCGTTCTCCGTTTGAAGACTCTTGTTCAAGCTCGGACTGGAGTTCGGACTAAATCTTGTAGTGGTTGCTCTGGCGCAGTGAATCTGTGCGAGGTGAGACTCTAGCTCGCTATTATTCTCGCAACTCGCCCCCGCTTTATACTTTGGCTCCGGTATCGCCAGGAACGGCGGCCAAGTCCGGTTGCAGTTTGGCCTCTTCGGGCCACCGAGGAATGGCCTCGGAAACCCTCCTATCGGCCGCTGCAGGTGATGGACGCCTACGTTCGGGCAAACAGTCACGAATCAAAGCAGCGGTTTCATTGATGGGCTTCATCCCTTTGTGGAGGGCAATCACCGCGCCGAGATACAGCCCGAAGAATAACAGAGAAACCGAAACCATCCGTATGAGAGCACCCGGCGCCCCAAACGCCGCCGCAAAATACGGCATAGTTTTGATGATCAGAACGGTCCCAACCCCAGCCGCGACCGACGCTGCGAAGAATTTCCAGATGACGCCCAGCATGGGGCCGATACCGAGTCCGATTGGTTTGCCAGCGTACCAGAAGCCCGGAAACATCAGCAGAAAATACGAGGCGGTCCAAGCGAAAGCGACGCCGGACGGGCCCCATCGTAGTGTGAGCAAGAATAGGCTCACGGTACACACAAACTCCAACAAACCCCAGCGGAACCATCTCTCGGGGCGGCCGATGGCAAGATGAACCCACCCGTGCGTGTTATACAGCAACATAATTCCGATTCCGGGACCGAACAAGGCGAAGATTCGACCAGCCTCGTCCCAGCCGGGTCCAAAAAGAAATCGAATGAGATCCGATCCCACTAAAGCAAAATCCGCTCCAACTCCCATTCCCACGAGTGCCAAAACCGATATGGTCCGAAGAAAGTAGCGCTGGAATTGCTCGCGATCCCGGCTGACGCGGCTCAGTGTACTCACAGCCACCGCCGACAGCGGCGCCAACAACTGCGTCTCTGGCAGGACGAACAAATCGTACGCCTTTTTATAAAATCCGAGTGCCCGATCGCCAAACCTCCAGCCGACAAGAAGGTTGTCCGTGTTGCGAGTCAAGTAGCTAAAAGCGAAGTGCGAATATACGTTCAAGGCAAACTTGATCCCGGAACCAGTGCCGGAAACGCGGCCCGGCCAACTCGGTATCCACCGGCAGACCAACAAAGCACCCGCTGCTACGACTGCCGTCTGCGTGACACTGCCCCAAACCAATGCCCAGTAGTGCCAGCCCGCCATCGCTAAGGCGATCGAAACGATACATTGGAGTACTTGCCCAATAAAACCAATGATTGCGGTAGTTCGAAAATGCATGGCACGCAGCAACAAGCCCTGATGGACATAGCCCAAGCATCCAATGCCAATCGTCACCGACATGCCCCGAGTTACCTGAACTACCGCCGAGTTGTGAAAGAAGAGCGCCAGTAGGGAACCCGAGCTTGCAAAAGCAAGGGTGAGTATCGTACCGATACCCACATTGATCCAAAAGAGATTGCTCGCGAGAGTATCTGTGAGTTCCTCGCGCTGCATGATAAATTCGGTGAATCCAGCCAGCCCGAAGCTGCGAAGCAGGAGGCTAAACGTGGTGACCATCGTCACGATTCCGAAGTCAGACGGAGTAAGCAGCCGTGCCAGGATGACTACCGACCCTATCTGCAAAGCGAAGTTACCCGCCGAACCAGCAATGGCCGCCCCGGCGCCACGAACTGCGGTCCGGCGAAGTTCCTTGCCTGTGGCGATGGGGTGGAAGGTGCCGTCGGGCTGAAAAGGTCTCAACTGTTTATCCCTTTAGCGATGTTGGTGTATGAATTGTGGGCAACCTTACGACGTCCGCGCCAACTCGGCTGCGCGCCTGATTACCTCTGCTGGCCTGTCATTTCTAAGGGGGATAGCGATTCGCTTCGCGATGAAGTCCTGCCCAGTGAGGGTTGAGGGCGACGGGCGCTCTTGGAGACGCTGTTTATCCGACTCGCGACCACAACCGACAGAAGCAGGAAAAACCATTCAACGTTTAAGATTCTAAAGCCAGCTTCGCTGATGTTATAAGCCACCGCCGTGATGACATAAGCCATCAGCAGAGCACCGAGCGCGCTGTCGCGACGAAAGGTGCTGACAGCCGTGCGATAACCGTGCCCAAGAATCAGAGCGATGAGGGCCAAGCCGAGGCAGCCCAAGTTCAGATATGTCTCGACATATCCGTTGTGCGCCTCGTTGGTCATTGCGAATCCCCCAACCTTGTCGAAAATTCTTGTGACGCGGGGCCCCACCCAGAAGGTTTCAAAGCCAGCACCGCCGATCCAGCTAGGCACCATCGGAATCACAATCGACCAGATTTCCGTACGTCCTGTGAGATCGGCCTTCCGTCCCATCGCCCCCGTGATTGCACCCCTGCCCCCGAGGAGCTCGATGAAGCAGCCGCCTAGTACTATCGCAACAACTAGCGCGTGCACGGCCGCAGGACGGCGTCTGATACGTGGCAGGGAAGTGGCAAGCATCAATCCGGCTCCGAAAACGAAGCAAGCCCCGGACGTGGCCGAGTGCGCTGCAAACAAGAGCTCGATGCCAAAAGCGAGCAGAGTACATTGGGCAAGCAGGCGACGGGAGCGATTGGGATCCTTCCTGTCGCGGACGAGACTGAGTGCCTGCCATAAGGCGCCCAGTGCGAGAACGAAAACCAGACTCCCGAGCATATTCTTGTTGGTTGCGACTCCATTGAACATCTGCACTGAACCCCATGGGTCCCAACTTTGGCCCAGCTCCGGGTAGTACCTAATAAGAAGGACGGAAGCAGGCAGCAGGACAAACCCTACTCCAGAAAGCAGGCGCCTTAAGGCCGCAGTTGGCTGCGCGTCCGTAGCAACAATCAGGACCATGATCAAATCGCCCAGACCCCTGACCCACCGTTTGAAGCCCCACGCGGGAAAATCGGACCAAATAAGGCTAAAGAGGCAGTAGGAATAGTAAAACGCGATCGGCCAACTGGCCTTCAGCACCCCCCTAAGGTTTTTGGAGCGCCGACTGAGAACGATTACTCCCAATAGGATTAATGCGCCGGCAATCACCTGGTCGAGCACGCTGACCGGAGGAGGCTGACCTGCGATTTCCGCTCCCGCCCCCATCCCGAGCCAGGCAGAGACTGACCGGGATCCGTTGATCGAGAGCCAGATTGCGGGCAGCCAGAGCGCCTTCGAGACGCTCACGGAGTCATCGCGATTAAGCCAGAACAGGCCTGCGATGCCGACAGCGAACACGAGGGTTGCTATTTGCGGAGGCATGACTTAAGAACAGTGGCAACTGGCAAGAAGCAACTGACAGGCGTTCAGCAAAACCGGCACGCTACTCTTTCCAAGGACTGAGCAATCATCTCTGACCGAATGCCCCGTGACCGTTTACCGGCCGAGCGTCGTGGTGACGGTTTGCTGCAAGGGAACCCGGGAATTTTGTGTTTTCAGTGCCCGCCAAGCCGATACGAGGCAGACCGCAGCCAGAATCGCAAGGAACGGAACAATCAACACGCTATGGCGCGCGTGCGCAATGATTGGGGCGTGAAGCACTGGGATGTAGACGATGTAGAGCAAAATTATGCCTGCTTTGTGCAACAGGCCACGCTTCCACAAAACCACGGCGCCCGCCAATGCCAGTGCAAGCAGCGGCACCTGAGCGATCATGTTCAGCAGCACCGTCGTCCGTGTCTTGCCGAGAAACCAAAAGTTGAAGAAGAGGTTCTTCGCTGCGCACCTGGCAAAGAGCGCCGGATGGCTGTGGTATTCGGTCGAAACCTGATTAAGCAGAGCGTGGTTGAACGCAACTTCGTCATGCGGCGTGTAGAACAGTTGGTAGTAGGGACCGATGAACGGCTTCCCCAGTCGCGTGGCTAATTTTTCCCGTTCGAACCCGGCCTTCATTTGCCCCACCCAGAACGGCTCGGCGGGCGCGGCGTTTTCGCAGGTGTAAAGCCCCTCCTGGGCTGCAACTCCCGCGACGGTGGCCGTTGGTACAAACTCATGCGCTAGGACGTAATTACGAGTTATCCATGGCGACATTACAATGACCGCCCCGAGAGCGAGCACTGCAATCCTTTCGACGACCTTCCGTCCCTCAACCCAGCCCCTCGCGCCAAAGAGGAGGTAGACCAGCAAGACGAGCGGAAATAGTAGAACCTCGCTCCTTATCAGCACCGCCAACCCCAGCAGCAAACCCGCAGCCCAATACCACCAGAGGGATCCTTTCTCCACTGCGTAGTAAAGCACAAGCATAAAGAGCAACACAGTGAATATGGAGGGGATTTCAATGCCCGCTCGCGCCTCAGCGATAAGGGTCCCGGGGTAAAGGAGGAACAGAAGCGCAGAGGCAAGCGCTGTCATCGCGTCCCCAGTGATCTTTCGGGTAAGCCGCAGCAGAATTAGCACGGCCCCAAAGGCCAGCAGCACGCACGTTACGCGAGCCTGCTGAATACCGTAGCCGCCAAGCTTAAAGACTGCCGCGAGAACCAACGGATATCCCGGCTCCCGAAGCATGGTATTGCCCATAGCGGGGTCAACGCGGTATCCGTTTCCCTGGTCCAGATTCTTGGCGATCAGGTCATAGAGGTCCCCGAAGCTCATGCTGTAAGTCAGCGCAAAGCGGCTTCCCACCTCCGGCACTCCCACGAGTACTACCGCGGCGTTCGCGAGGAGCGCGGCGAGAAGGACTAGAAATATGGATCTCCGACTGAAGGGCTCGGCCGCAGGCACGCGCACCGGGGCGACTGGCTGGGCGTCGTCCGCGTGAGTTGCTGCCGGCCCTTGGGTTTCGAGCGTCATGCTATTCTCCATTACTCACGGTTGGAATTTGGCCGGTGCTTCTCCCACGTGTACGTGGCCGTCATCGCATAGTTCCAGACCGTGCCAACCACGATGCCTGCCAGAGCGGATAGGACCCAGAACGTGTGGCGCTTGAAGAGGAACGACGCGGTTCCGACGTTGGCAAGGGCGCCGAAAGAGCAGGTGAGCATAAAGGAAAACAGGCCCATCACCCACAGCCGTCCCCTAAGGCGCATATCCCTGTAGGTGAGGACGTTGTTCAGGGTGAAGTTGCTCGTCATCGCTATCGCCGCGGCGCCAGCCTGGCTGAACATGAACGGTAATGACATCGCGCGAAAGAGGATAGTGAGCACCGTGAGATGGACGAACACTCCGACTCCACCAATCAAGACAAAAGAGATAAAGCGCACTGGGACAACACCGCCAATGAACTTGTCCGCGAGCAGCATTAAGTAACTCCACACTGCCTGGCCATCCATCTTGCTTTCGCCGGTGTGACGATTACGAAACTCGTAGGGTAGTTCCTTGACCCGCAGCGGCTTGGGCGAGGAAGCGATTATATCCAAGAGTATCTTAAAGCCAACGCTTGAGAGATCGCGCACCGCAAGCTCCAGAACCTCGCGACGGAGGGCGAAGAAGCCGCTCATCGGATCGGATAAATCGTGCTTGATTACGGCACGGCTTAGACGCGTGGCGAATTGGCTCATTCTGGCCCGTGACGCTTTCCAGGAACCAACGCCACCGCCAGCGGTATAGCGGCTGCCGACAACAACATCTGATTCCCCGCCCTGAAGAATTTCGAACATGCGGGGTAAGAGCGTCTCATCATGCTGGCAGTCGCCGTCGATGACGGCGAGGTATGGAGAAGAGCTTGCCAACATTCCTTCGACGCATGCTGAGGAAAGCCCGCGCCGGCCGATCCGCTGAAGACAGCGGACCCGCGGGTCCTGCCGGGCGATCTCCCGGACGCGCGCCGCCGTTCCGTCACTCGAGTCGTCGTCTACGAAAATCACTTCCCACGCCTTTCCCTGAAGGCACTGCTCGAGCCGGCTCACCAATTCCGATATGTTGTCTCGCTCGTTAAAGGTTGGTACGATCACGGCGAACTCCGCAACCGGCATGTCCACGGCACTTGTTGCCGCAGACAACTCTGCTACTTCACTCTGCATATAGTTCGGTCCCCCTCCATAGGTTTCATCTGCACGGCGTCCGAGGCAGCTCCTCGGGCGGCCCCCTCAGTGATTGGTGTCACGAACGATCAGGCGATTATTCGTACACCTCTCGGATTTCATCATCGAACGACAAAACGTAAAGAACGCGGCGATCGCTGATGAAATAGTTTCTCCGGCGGTAAAGCACCATGAGGAGAACTAGCGCGCCCTTTTTGTGAAATCTTGAGCGAACTCGCGATCGTTTGCACATCAAGCCTCGGCACAAAAGCAAGCTTTGCTTGAGATTCGGTTTTGGTGTGCATTTTTATCGACTGAGATTGTGCGACTAGTGATGAGCTAATCTTTCGCGTCCACAAACAGTCGGTGGATCAGTTCCAGGGATAGCAGGCGGTGGATTTCGGTGGTGTAGTTCCGGTTGCCTTTCAGATGACCGCCGACGATGGCTTCGACTCCCGTGCGCTCCAGATACGGACGCGACAGCGTACGCGAATCGAGCAACATTTCTTGGACATAGCTTGCCAGAATGGTGCGGTACCAGACGCGGTAGTGGTACACCTTGTGTCGGCCAAGGAAGAGCCGCTCCAGCTTCAAGGGCGAGAAGAAATGATCCAGCCGCGCGAGCCACTGCGGCATGCCGTAGTCATAGGCGTATTCAGCCTTGAACGTGAATTCCTGATAATTGCGGTCAATCCAGCTGACAAGGCCTGGCTTGCCGCCGAAACCGCGGTCGGTGCGAATCCGTTGCAGAGCCGCGCTGCCATCGCCGATGAGGCGCACGCGGATATCGTTGTTCGCGGTCACCGACTGGGGCGCACGAAATGCCGCTCGCACGAAGTCGTTATCGAGGAATGGCGTACGCACCGCCAGTTGAGTCTGCTCTAGCGACAAAATGCCGTAGTGGTGCCACGGCGCCTGGCAAAACGCGGCGAAGGTAGTGGGGTGACCCTGAATGAGCCCCGCATAAGTCTGGCCCGCGGCCGCAACCTGGGGCAAAAGACTCTGAGTGAACAATCCCGGAGCGGGGTTCCACGGCTTGAACGCTCGAACCTGGGGGCGTTGTATTTCGTCTCCGTAGAGCCCCGTCATCCTTACCGGGGCGATCTCGCGAGCCTTCTCGCTGAGATACAAATCGGGAGCCCGAGTCACTTCCACGCAGCCATCCGTCAGGTAGACGCTGCGTTCTGCGTAATGAGGAAATTGAGCAAAGAACTCGTCGCCTACCGTAATTACCTGGTGAGGCTGCTGGCATTCCTGGGCAATCCTGCGCCCCACGACCACGTCGCGGCATTCCCGATCGATGCCTCCATACGTATAGCAGGGCAGTGATTGTGGCGGGAATCTCTGCCAGGCCATCACCGTGCGCGTGTCGAGCCCGCCGGTGATTGAAACCCCGACCCTCTCATGGCCATTGAGGTAGCGGGGGAAACGGCGCGAAAAGATCTCTCGGATTTCCCGGTGATAGGATTCCGGGTCCAGAACGTCTTGTTGCTCCCACTCGCGCGGCTCGAAATAGGTCTTCTTGGTCTCGACTGAGCCAGCCCGGAAGGTCCAGGCTGACCCGGCGGGCAGAACGTGGATACCCTCGAACAACGTTCGATTCTCCAGCACGCATCCGCAAGCAACAAATTCGCCCAGGCTACGGGGATCTGTCCGCCGAAGCTCGGGGCGCACGGCCAAGATTGCTTTGGCCTCCACCGCAAAATAGAACGCATCTTTCGCCTCGTGATAGTAGACACGATGCATGGAGTAGCGGTCATTGAACAGCGTCGCTACTCCCCGAGTGCGGTCCGACACGAGCCCTTGAAATCGTCCGTTCAGGCTCTTGGGGAAGTCCGGATCGTCTTCATAAAGATGAACCAGATACGACGGGCCGCCCGCCTCAAACTGATGACCGCGCTCCTTGAGGCTCTGGACGGTCTCCGGTTCCGGGTATTCCTCGCCAGAAAACACGAGGGTGACATCGCCGTGTTCGTTCTGGACCGGCATTCCGTCCGAAAAAGAATTCTCGCGCGCCGTCCATCCAACGTAGATCCCGGCCGCCTCGTCAACCCAGGTTCCCGTCACGTAGAAAGACTCGTGACGGAGAATCTTGAGCATCCGCAGCAACTGCGGCTCAGCCCAGGCGCGGGGCCGGCTGGTAATGAGACCAAAGATTCCTGGCATTTATGTTCGGTTCAGACTGGAGGGTTTACCGCAAACATCAAGGAGTCGAAAGTTTGGAGCCGGCGGGGGGATTTGAACGCCCCGTCTGCCGCATACGATGCGACCGCTCTGACATTGAGCTACACCGGCTCATGTTTAAAGGCATACAGCTTGGCGCGCGTGTTCACCAGAAACGTGATAACGCTGTGGGGCAGGAGTCCGAGAAGACCGCGATAGAGCTTCAATCTGACGCTGATTGCACCTTTCGCGGTCAAGGGCACGTAATAGCGCGGCACCAGTATTTCCTGAAACCCATTTCGAATCTTGAATTCACGTAAGGGAGTATGGTGCTTATTCCCGTAATTAAACTTCCCGAAAATCAGGTGATGGATCCCCTTTTCGGCGCATAGCTCGACCGCCTTAGCCATGATGGCGTTAGCCGGCCTCCTGTCATGATGACTTGCTTTCGGAAGAAAGGTCAAGATGGAAGCCACATCTCCCCGGTAGATCAATTTCACGACGCCGATCAATTCCTTTTCGTGGTAGGCACAGATGTAGTCACTCCGGTCGAGAAAGGCCTGCTGGTCCTTCTTGACTTGGTCAAGAGTCTTTCCGTAGTGGGTGAAGACTTTACCCTGCCGAACTGGGGAGTCATTATTCAGAATTTGGAGATCACGGATCAAATCATCGTCCAGATTCCTAACCTGAACAACCACGCCACGTTTTTGTGCGCGACGTACGTTCTTGCGCGTTTCCTGCGGCAGACTTTCCCACCATTCCTGAAAAGTGTTGAGGCGAATCGCGGCAATGCTCTCCCACTCAACAGGATATTCGTACTTAGGGCGAGTCGCTGGCAGCTTCTGTGCAAAACTCAGGATATCCGCCCGCAGATCGCCAGACCGTTGCTGCTTCAACTCTTGGACGCATCCTTGCGGATCCTCCAGTTCCGACTCCAGCCACTCCTCCGCTTCGACGCGTGCGATTCGAATCCACTTTCCCCGGACAATGATGTCTTTCCCGTTCACCTCCAGAGCGGGCACGGTGAACCACTTCCCCTTGATCGCGACTTCGATGTTCTTTTGTATAGCCTGCATTTCTTAACTGTTCCTGTTGTATCTCTGTTAGCGTCTGGCCGCCTGCGTCGACGGGAGAGTTGAGCTAATTGCTCTTGCTCGAATCCCTTCAGTTCTTCCGCTGCGGCTTGGGGCGAAAGACCATAACGGTAGGCTGCCCCGGAACGTCATAGCGGGCTTTCTCGAGCACGTCGAACTCGGTTTCCATGATGCGGAGCATGGCAGCCGGCCTATACTTGTCCTTGCCATCGGCATTGTCCCCGTTCGAGACAAACAATCTGACGACGAACACCCCGCCGTCTTTCAAGTACGCTGAGTAGCGGTCCAAGGTCGCCTTCACCTTCCCCAGGGGGACATGGTACATCGACTCGCGGAACAGGATTACGTCGTACGTACCGGCGGGAACGTAAGTGAGGAAATCGCCGCATTCAAACTTGTTTTTCTCACCGCGTCCGCACTCCTGGCTACGCCGCCGCGCCTTGGTCAGGGCCGCCTCCGAAATGTCGACGCCGAGATAACTGCGGTATGTATCGGCCATTTCAGTCGCCGTATTGCCCGAGCCGCAACCTATGTCTAGGATATCTCCGTTCGCAGTATGTCTTTCCAGGTGCGCGTACACGCAGTCTCCGACCGTGTTATAGGCAAAAGCCCACTTTTCATCGGAGTATTCTTTGTCCCAAAAGCGCTTCTTGATATTCGATGGGCCGTAGCTCAGCAGGAACCCGCGCACAAACCTTGCAGTTCGATCCACGATATACATGTTCCAGTCTCCGTCTAACATTTGCGCTATGAAATCGATCTGTTCGTTCTTGGTTTTGAGGCGAGAGATGCCGGGTAGGTGCTCCGGGACCTTGTAACGAACCTTTTCAGTCGCTGCAGCTGTTCGTGGTGGGTGAAGGCAACAACATCGCGGGGTACTGATATGTTCGCCCGCCGGGCCATCGACCAGAAATAGCCCGCTCCCAGGGCGAAGCCGCCGACCACGTAAGGCGGTATCGTCATTTGATAAAGCGTGCGAAACAGCTCCCAAACTGGATGGTTCCCAAACGAGTAGTCTTTGGCCCCTAATTCAAATCTGGCTTTGAATGCACTCTGACCGGCGGTATTCATCGCCCGATGATGAATGCACACCTTATCCGTAAAGGTTCTAGTCCTCCAACCTTTCATTCTTGCGGAAACGACCGCGATATGGTCGATCCCGCCACCTTTGACAGGTGTGTATCCACCGATCGCGTCGAAGCACTCTCGCCTGAACAGTTGGCAGCCGCCCCAGACATTTTCAATGTTGGAAAAACGGTAGTCGTATTGCCACGATCCTTCCCTGAAGGGAGAGCCGCCGACGCCGATTTCGGGGTTTTCGGCAAACTTGTTCAAGAGGTACTGAAAGTGGTCCGGTTCAATCGACACGTCCGCATCGAGATTGCCGATCACATCCGGGTTCAGTTCCTTTGCCTTGGCATAGCCGGCATTAAAGGCATGAACCTTCCCGGCGAAGTGCCTCTCCGCGCGCTCCGGCATGCGGAGCAACTCAATCCATGGATTGTCGACAACATATTTGCGTACGATGTCGTCGGTGCCGTCGGTTGAGCCGTCGCTGACAATGACCCACTTCAGAGGGCGGTACGTCTGCCCTACCATGGATTGGAGCGTTAGTTCTATGAACTGCGCTTCATTCCGGGCCGGCGTGATAAGGACGTAAGTGGGAAGCGTCGCCATGCTTATGCAGGAAGCCTTGGTTCAATAGCGCGATAGATTTAGTCAGACACTAGGCAGCGATAAGGGACTGCACCACTTGCGGTGTGGCTGAGACTCCACCGATTCCAATATAGTGGAAGCCGTTGGATGAGACATCTTCGCGGGACAGAACATTTCTCCCATCGATGATCAGCGGTCTTTCGACTACTGTGGCGAGCCGACTCCAGTCTATCTTCCGGAACTCTTCCCACTCGGTAAGAAGGAGAACGGCATCGGCACCTTCGGCTGCTTGGTACGCGTCGGCGCAATATGTAACGTCGGGAAGGATTGGCCTCGCCTTTTCAATCGCTTCGGGGTCATAAGCGCGAATGAGCGCACCTTCGGCCAGGAGGGCTTTTATCAGCGCGATGGAAGGCGCGAAGCGGACATCGTCGGTGTTGGGCTTGAATGCCAAGCCCCACACAGCGATCTTCTTTCCCCGCACGACCCACAGTTCCTTGCGAATCTTCTCGATGAAATGTTCCACCCGGGTTTGATTGATCTTTTCCACTTCTCTCAACAGCGAGAAATCACAGCCCGATTTCTCGGCGATTCTGATGAAGGCTTGCACGTCTTTGGGGAAGCAAAAACCTCCAAAACCAATGCCGGGGTTCAAGAAAGCTGGCCCAATTCGGGGATCCAGGCCCATTCCTTTGGCGACCTCGGTCACGTCGGCTCCAACCACCTCGCACAGATTCGCGACCATGTTGATGAAAGAGATTTTCATCGCCAGGAAAGAATTGGAGGCGTGCTTGATGATCTCGGCTGAATTGGTGTTCGTAGCCAGGAAGACCGGTTCTTTGCGCTTCGGGCAATCCGAATGGATCGGGCACGTGAACCTTTGGTTGATGATCGGTTCATAGATTTGACGCAGGAGGCCTTCGGCTCGTGGCGAGTCGACCCCAATCACTATCCGGTCGGGATGCAGAAAATCTTCGACCGAGGAGCCTTCGCGCAGGAACTCTGGATTTGACGCAACGTCATAGCTCAAACCGTTCTTGTTGTGCACTGAAAGGTGTTTCTGCAGCTGTCCTCCGGTTTGAACGGGTACCGTACTTTTTTCGATCACTAGCCGATAGCCTGACGCATTCTTCGCTATCGATCGTGCGACCCCTTCGATGGCGGAGAGGTCGGCATCCCCGTTAGGGAGCGGCGGCGTTCCGACACAGATGAAGATTGCGTCCCCCCATGCAATCGCCTCTTCCGTGGACCCGAAGCACAGCCGGCCAGCCTTGCGGACAGCGTGGATGACGTCCTCCAGGTGTGGCTCAAAGAGGGGCATTACGCCGTGCTGCAGCTTGGCGAGTTTCTCAGTGTCGCTTTCACTGCAAAAAACATCGTGGCCGATCTGTGCCAAGCAAGCGGCGGTCGTGAGACCTACATAGCCCGCGCCAATGACTGAGAGTTTCATCGTTTGAGTTATCCTTTGTGTGCAACCTTCCAAGAATTAAGCTGCCCTTATGCGGTGCGGTTCTCCGCGCCTAGAGAGACCACGTCAGCCTCGACGCACTTCCGAGCTGTCATTGACGTGAAGTTAATGATTTCCTCCACCACGCGAGACTGCTGCTCTGGAGCCAACTGTGGGAACATCGGCAAAGAGACAATTCCCGCAGCCACTTTTTCAGCTACCGGGAAATCTCCTTTGAGGTAATTGAGTGCCGCGTAAGCCTTCTGCAGATGAAGCGGAATCGGATAGTGAATCCCGGTTCCGATGCCGGCTGACTTGAGATGCGCCATCAGCCCTTCCCTATCCTCAACGCAAATCACGTAGAGGTGGTACACCGCACGCGACGACGACGGCTCGTGAGGGATCGCGACGGATTCCGTAGAGACCAGCAGACGGTTGTACTCGGCTGCTCGCTCTCTTCTCTGTGCGTTCCACTTTGCCAAGTGAGCCAACTTTACATGCAAGAGCCCTGCCTGAATCGCGTCCAACCGGCCGTTGTAGCCTTCGATGTCGTGATAGTACTTTGTGGCTTGGCCGTGATCGCGGAGCATCTTCATGTGCTTCGCGATGCCAGCATCGTTCGTGGTAGCAGCGCCCGCTTCGCCGCATGCGCCCAGGTTCTTTCCGGGATAAAAGCTGAATGCAGCGGCTCGTCCCATGGAACCAGCCTTCATCCAGCGGTTGTGCTTTCGTGAGAAATACTCGGCGCCGTGGGCCTGGCAGGCGTCTTCGATTACAACCAGACGGTAGCGCTCAGCCAGTTCCAGGATGGGATCCATATCAGCCATCTGTCCGTACAGATGAACGGGAACCACGGCTGTGACCGGCCTGCCGCTGCGGCGGCTTACCAGCGTGCCAGCATCGTCGACCGTGCACTGCTTTTCCAGATACTCTCCGAGTTTTGCGGGATCCATGTTGTAGGTCCGCTCATCGATGTCCACGAACTCGGGCAACGCACCGGCTTGCGAGATCGCTTCGGTGGTGGCGATGAAGGTGTGGGGCACGGTGACCACAACGTCGCCAGGCTTCACTCCGCTGGCCATGAGAGCAAACCGCAGAGCGTCTGTGCCGCTGCTGACCGCAACCGAATGGCTGGCATCGCAGAAGGCCGCGAATGCCTTCTCAAACTCTTCGACCATGGGACCGCCGATGAAACCGGCGCTCCGCAAGGCTTTGCGAAAAACGGCCGTCAATTCCTGCTCAAGTTCAACGTGAGGAGTAACCAGATCGAGAAAAGGAATGGGATTAGGCACGCTAGTAGAAACACTCACTTTGAGACCTCCACAGTCTGTTCGATGTAGCGCAAAACTTTGGCTGGATTTCCAGCCACGATGCTGTTTGCCGGAACGTCTTTGGTGACTACGCTGCCGGCTCCGACAATGGCGTTTTCGCCGACTGTTGTATTGGAGAGAATCGTCGTCCCCGAACCAATTGAAGCGCCTTTCTTAATGATCGTCCGCTCCACTTTCCAATCAGCTTCTGTTTGCAGGCTACCGTTCCCGGTAGTAGCCCGCGGATAGCTATCGTTGATGAAGGTGACCCCATGACCGATGAACACGTTGTCCTCGATGGTGACTCCTTCGCAGATAAATGTGTGGCTTGAGATCTTGCAGCGGTTGCCAACCTTGGCATTCTTCTGGATCTCGACGAAGGCACCGATTTTTGATTCGTCACCTACCTCACATCCGTAAAGGTTGATGAACTTGGAAAGCTTCACATCTCGCCCAAGCTTCACGTCTGGCGCGATGCATACGTAAGAGCTCATAAGCAAATAACGCCCCTTTCTAATGTGTTCGATGGGGAAACGGGGGGGAAGTCGGAAAGCAGTAGCGGTGTGTAACTCAGTCAGCTTCGGCACTCGATCGCCCAGACTCGTAATACCAGGCTGTCGATCGGTTACTGGATTTTCGCACCGGAAGAGCTTCGACATTCAGGGTGCCAAGCTCGAATTCCCCATGGGTAGCGACGAGCGCTGCCTTCATGTCTTTTTGCGCCACCACGAATGAAACGTTGCAGTCCGATGCTCCTTGTGCAATCGCGATGACCCCCACGTTCTCTCGGCTCAGGGCCCCAAACATACGGCCCGCAACTCCCGCCACGCCACGCATGTCTTGGCCGACCACAGCGACGATCGCGATTGAGTAGTCGACCGTAATGTGTTCCGCTTTTTCGTTGGCCAGATCGTGCGCAAACTCGCGGCGGAGGGCTTCGACCGTGTGCTTGGCGACCGCTGCCGAAACCACCAGGCAAATGTCGTTTCGCGAAGACGATTGCGAAATCAGCAAGACATCAGCGCGAACCGCTGCAATGGTGGCGAACGCGCGGCCTACGACGTCTGTTACGCCGAAAAAGCCCGGGCCGCCAACTGTAATCAGGGCAACATCCTTCATCGCAGTCAACGCCTTCACGCCGCTACCGTTAGCGTTGGCATCCGGCGTGATTTTTGTTCCAGCCCGCCCGGGCGCGAAGGTATTGCGGATCCAAAGTGGAATTCCCGATTGCATCACAGGACGTAGAGTTTTCGGATGCAGAACCTTGGCGCCGAAATACGCAAGCTCAGCAGCCTCGCGATAAGAAATCTCCGGAATCGTGCAGGCTCCGGGCACCTGGCGCGGATCCGCAGTCATCAGACCATTTACGTCGGTCCAGATGATAACCTCGTCTGCATTCAGAGCCGCGCCCAAAATAGTGGCGGAATAATCCGAGCCGCCCCGCCCTAATGTTGTCAGCACACCTTCCTCTGTGGCGCCGATGAAACCGGTAATCACCGGAACGACACCTTGCTGCCGGAGTGTTTGGAGCCTCGCCTTACAACGTCTCTCTGTCAGGTTCATGCATGGCTCTGCTGCTCCATGGCAAGAATCGGTGACGACGAGTTCGGTGGCTTCGATGGCCTCGCTGGCTACGCCTCGTTCAGCCAACACAGCCGCTACAAGAGGCGCGGAAAGACGTTCGCCCAAGCTGGAGACCGTGTCCAGCACCCGCGGCGTGAGTTCGCGCAGGAGCATCGTACCCTCACACAAGCGCTCACCTTCTTGAAACAGCTCCTCCGTTTTGCGTCCGATCCGGTCTCGCTGAGCAGATGAATGGATCAGGGTGCTCACCACCGAGCGGTGCTGCTTGCGCAGTTCCTCGAAAAGTGACGCTACCGCGAGACGATCGCCTGTTTCGGACCGGGTAGCCGCATCGATCAGCTTGTTGGTCACGCCACTCATCGCCGAGACGACAACTACAACATCACTCTCGTGCGTGCTGGATCGAATGATTTCAGCCACCTCCTCGATGCAGGACGCGTCCCCTAGCGACGTTCCGCCAAACTTCATTACTCGAAGAGGCTTCTTCACGTTTCCCCGCATTTGGGAATGAGCGGTACGACGCTGTGCGAAGCGCTCAGTCAGAGCGTCTGCAGACTTATCAGAATGTGCGGATTCGCGGTCGCTATTCATATCGGGATCCGCCTTCCCGGGCAACCCAGGCTCCCCGTCGCGATACTTCAGTGGAACGGTCATGTCCTGCCGGACCGAGTGCTGGGAATGGCAGTGCTTGTTGAGCATTCCGATGGCTGTGCCTTTTGTATCCGTGAATGCAGTCCCGAACTAGCTCGGGTTCTTGCCAAGGGATGTCGTGGTAGCCCGACCGCAAATATGTGCTCGCCGGATCTCGCCTCCACTCCTGCGGGAAGAGCGCGATCGTGTCGCTTTCGGTGACCTTGGGAGCATGCTGGATACTTTCGCCCGTCAAGGCTGCGTACAGAGCTGCGGGAAGGTCACGGCCTGGCCCGAGTGTCAGATGTCCTACTTGCGTGGTGCGGGGATTGATCTCAATGAGATATGCATCTCCCGTATTCGCCGCCAACATGAAATCGAGCCCGTGAAAGCCGGAAAGCTTCAAACGACGAGCGACCTTTTCCGCAGCAGCTGACATTTCGGCGTTCTCTATCATGCGAAGAACGGTGGCATGTCCGGCTGAATTTACTTTCTTGACCACCTCAAAGTGGAGACTGGCGAGGACGGTGCCGTTCCAACAGGCGATTGCGCTGGTGGCTTCGTGGCCAGCTACGAATTCCTGCGCGTTGACAATCGATCTGCGGCGGAGAAGCGACGGCCAGACCAGAGTTTGATCGCGATTTACGAAAGCTCGCTTGAATGTGCGGGCCAGAAGAGGAGGCGCCTGTAACTTCCGGAAAGCACGTTCCGCTTCTTCTAGGGTGCGAACAACTCTGACGCCATCCCCACCTGAGGTGCCGTTTGCCTTCAGCACGGTCGGCAAACCCACCCGGGCGATCCACTTCTTGAGGTTGACGTTGTCGTTGATGACTTCGGTTTGCGGAACGCGGAGGCCTTCCTCACGGGCCAGGTCCATAAATCCAGATCTTGAGAACACAGCGGGGAAACTTTCCGGAGCGCCGAGCGAGCGCTCGATCAGTTCGCAAAGGTTCATCCCGCCGTTCTGGTCACGCCGCGCTCGGTCGTGCAGTTGGTGAAGGTGCCGGGTCGCAAGATCATCAGCCGGGACAATCAACTCAGGCTTGGTCGCCTGAATGGCATGCACAAAAGACATCAAGGGTGTGAGGCCGTGGTAAGAGTGAGCCTGGCGCACTGAGCTGGTTTTTTCGAGTGGATGCCCTGCAGGGCAGACAGCTTCAACATTGCAGCCCGCATCTGCCAGCGCCATTCCCAGCCGAGCGGTCGGATACCAGCGTTCTGTTGCCGCAATCAAAATCGTTGGTTTCTGTTTCATGTTTCCGTGCTCTGGGCTGGTCGCAGATCAGAGATAAACCAATGCTCCCCGCTGGCGCAGGGATTCGCTGGCAGCTTCCAACATCTTCACTACGCGGAGGCCAGCTTTGCCGTCATTCGTCGGGGTTTCATCCTTCCTAATGCAGTCGACAAAATAGGTCAACTCCCCTGTTAATGCCTCGACCTGCTGGATCTTTGGCGCCCACATGTCGCCCGTGCGGTAATTCACCAACAGGTTGTACACGCCCTCGCGGTTCGTGACGCTCACACCTTTGTCGTAGATCTTGATCTTTTCATCGGCTTCCAAATCGTTCCAAACCAGCATTTTCTTCTCTCCGCCGATCAAGGTCGTGCGGACTTTTACCGGAGAGAGCCAATTGACGTTAAGGTGCGCAATGATTTTGTCAGGGAAATACACCGTGATAAATGCGACATCTTCAAACCCGTTCAGGTGAGTCTGGCCAGTTGCGACGATTGCCTCCGGGCCCTCTTGAATAAGGTAATCCATGATGGACAAGTCATGCGGAGCAAGGTCCCAGATCACATTCACATCATGTTGGAATAGCCCCAGATTCACGCGCGTGGAATCGTAGTAATACAACTTCCCAATTGCTTCCTCGTCCAGAAGTTGTTTGATTTTCTTGACCGCCCCGGTAAATAGAAAGGTGTGGTCCACCATGATTTTCAGATTCTTCCTGGCAGCCAGATCGATCAATTCTTCGGCTTGCGCAGCATTGCTGGTGAATGGTTTTTCAACAAAAATGTGCTTGCCATGTTCCAGCGCAGCTTTCGCCAGCTCGTAGTGTGTCCACACTGGTGTCACCACCGCGATGGCGTCGATCTCGGAGGAGGACATCAGTTCAGCCGGATTTGAAGTCACATCAACCTGCGGATAGGCCTTCTGAATTCGTTGTCTTGCCCCCGCGCTCTGGTCACACACTGCCAGCACGTCAGCTTTCTCGAGTTGATTCAGGTTCCGAACGACATTCGGCCCCCAATACCCGTAGCCGATGACTCCGAATCTTACGACGTCGCTCCCTGGCTTATGCGCTGTTTGCGAGTGCTCAGGTTGCGTTAGGTAGGTAGCCATGTTGACTCCTTTTTCGACGGAGGTGCGAGGGGAGGGTGGGGGAGAGAGTGTGTAGGGTGATTTAGTGGGCGCCTTCGCCAAGCACCACGGCGCGGGGCGTGCGCAACAGAATCTTGACATCCATCCAGGGTGACCAGGTTCGCGCATATCGCAAGTCGAGGCGAACCATGTCGTCAAATGTGACGCGACTGCGTCCGCTTACCTGCCAGAGTCCGGTGATTCCTGGCTTCGCTTCGAGCAGTCTCCGGCGGTGCCAGAAATCGTAGGCTTCGACCTCGTACGGAACCGGGGGACGTGGGCCCACTAGCGACATTTCCCCAATTAACACATTGATGAACTGTGGCAACTCATCCAGGCTGGTTCTGCGCAGGAAGGACCCAACCTTTGTGATCCTTGGGTCCTTGGTCAACTTGAACACTCCTTCGCCATTGCCGTTGGATGGGTGTCGCTCGGCTTTCCCGGCAATCAACTGTTTGACATATTCCTTGTGAATGCCAGCATCGTTGCCAACATGCATCGAGCGAAACTTGAGAAAGACAAAGGGCTCACCGTGTTGACCGATGCGACGCTGGCGAAAGAAAACCGGCCCTTTTGAAGTTGCTTTGATAGCGACCGCAATGCCAAGAAACAGAGGTGATGCCAGTGTCAGGGCAATAGCACTGCCTACGATATCCATGGCCCGCTTCAGAGCACCAGGGACCCGCTTTGCATCGGCTCGCTTGGATAAGTCGGGGTAGAACACGGGGTTGCTCGGACCCTTGCGGGCTTCTTGACCCCAATCCTCTGGAAAGAGGTGAAACGAAACGCTGAGTTGCTCGAGGCTTAGGTTACTGCGCAGAATTTCGCTCAGTCTGGCGATCATCGTACTCAGAATGGTCCCGCGATCATCCACCGCGATTTCGGTGAACATGACCCCCACAATGCGGTCGCTCTGGTACCACCCGGCCACATCCGTCTCCCTCGTAGACACCGAGAGCGCCGCCAAGAGCTTGCGCAGGTTCCTTTCAAGGGACTCCGATGGCAGGTGATCACCCATGTCCAACAGCATGAGCAGGAATGGCTTGCGGGAGCGCTCGGTTCTCCGCCGTTCGAGTGAGATCACCCTGTGAAACGCTTCCTGACATAGAATGTCGCGATCAGAGGTTGACTCGGCTTTTCCCGCAAATGGGCCAATGCTGGCACTATCAAGCGATCGACGCATGCTCACGACTTCCTCTCCTAAACGTCTGCTTTGAGTCGAAACGAACGAACCACTCTGGGGCGGTTCCTGCTATTGGGGGCACTATTCGAAGGTTAAGATGGGATGTGTTTGGTACTCGCTGAAATGGGGTCGAGTTTACTTTGTTTCTGCCGGTGCATAGCGCTGGTAGTAGTTCTTGTGGCTCGGGTTCGTGCAACCGTTCAAGACGACTCCTAGCAGCTCAGACTTCTTCAGGATTTCCAAACCTTGCTGCAGCCTGGCTTTCTCTGTCTTTCCTTCACGGGCTACGAGCAAGGTGCCTTCCGTGAACCGAGCCCAGACCGTCGTGTCGGCCAGGGGAAGCAGAGGCGGAGAGTCCACAATAATCCAATCGAACATGGTGGAAAGCTGCCCCATCAACTCAGAAAGTCTCCCAGACTGCATCAACTCGATAGGATTCGCCGGCGGATCTCCAGCAGGCATAAGCCAGAAATCCGGGCCTCCAAGATGGTATATGTTCGAGACTGTCCGCAGTCCACTCTGCAACCATTCCGCGAGACCAGCTAGTCTTCCCAAGCCGAATTCCTGCGCCGCTACTGGCCGGCGCAGATCACCCTCGAGCAGAAGCACCCTGTGTTTCCTCCGGGCCAGCGCGCCCGCCAAATTGGCCGAGACGAAGCTTTTCCCTTCTTCTGGAATCGTGCTAGTAACGAGTATTTTTTTCAGCGGCCGATTTTGCTGAAGCTGTCGCAGGCGAACGCCCAGGAATCGGAATTTCTCGGCCGCCAGACCGTCAGGCTCAGTAAAGTACACGAGCCGGCTTGAAGGCGTAACAGATACTTCCAGTGAGGGAAACTCTAGAGGAGCGCCATCTTCTCTTTCTCCCCCTTGCGGTAAGGCTTCGGGCACTGGAACCTGGACCACTGGCGCTTCGAGCGCCGGTGCCTGGTCTGTTATCGCCTGGTCGGACTGCACCTGACGCCGCGGCGCTTCGAAGACTTCCGTGGCCACGGACACCATGTCGGGGTATTCGATTCCCGATTGCTCGGTTCCCGATCTCAGCAACGCGTCAAATATACGGCTCATGTTTGCCTGTTCTGACGAAAGTTCCCAAATCTGTTCTCTCGGGCTGTGTCTGGCGCAGGTGCGCGTACAAGTCCAGCAGAGTCCGGGCTGCTTGTTGGACCTCCGCTGCGCGCTCTGTACTCACCACGTCCGCAGACGGGGAGCGATGCACAATGTTGAGGCGGAAGTCCTGGGCGATTTCCTCGATGATCTCCGGTGTAACCCCCTGGGCCTGCTTTGCGTAGGCGTGAATGAGGCCATTTTCGCACAGGGTATTGATCAACCGCGGAAAGCCTCTGGAGTGGCGGTGGATTTCGAGGATCGTGTCCATGGGGAAAATGATCTCGGGCCTTACGCTGCCCGCCAATTGCAGCCGGCGGTAAATATAGCCCCCGGTCTCATCAAGCTCCAGAGGACCAAGGTGGGAGCGCAGCGCAATCCGCTGCTTCAGTTGCCGCAGATTGTCAGCGTCCAGTTTCTCGTCGAGTTCAGGCTGCCCGATCAGCAGAATCTGCAGCAACTTCTCCTGCGTTGATTCCAGGTTGGTTAAAAGTCGAACTTCCTCGAGCACTTCCGTAGAAAGATGGTGTGCCTCGTCCACTATCAGGACCGTGGTGAGACTCTTCTGGCTGCGGGCGATGACGTAGCCCGCCAGACTTAACAGAAGCTCACTCTTTGTTTTGCCCGCCGTAGGAAGGCCGAAATCTCCAACGACGTATTGCAGGAACTCCACCGGGCTCAGGCGCGAGTTGAAGACATAGGCAAACGCGACGTTAGCGCGGGTCAGTATCTGGAGCAGGCAACGGACCAACAGGGTTTTCCCGGTGCCAACCTCGCCGGTCAATGCCACGACGCCTTTGCGCCGCCGCACGCCGTAATAGAGCGCGGCCAACGCCTCGTTGTGCTTCCTGGTTGCAAACAAGAAGGACGGATCGGGCGTGAGCTCGAAGGGGTTCCGCTTCAGTTTGTAGAAAGCTTTGTACATTGGACGAAGAAATTAGCCACGCAAATAACTGAACGCCGATCCAGCCAGTATGGTAGCAAACACGAAGCCGGCGGTTGCCCATCCCAGCCAGAGCTGCCTCCTCTGTCTCTGCTCGTCGGAAGAATTCGTGATGGCGGGAATCGCAGACAGGATCGTGGGCGGCAGCAATTTCTTGAGCTCTTTTTCGTCGTACACGCGATCATCCATCATCTCGAACGCGCCGGCTACTACGACACCCAACGCCAGTCCGATACCCAATCCAATCCCGCAAAACTTAAGGCGATTGGGAAACTCAGGTTTCTGGGGAAGGCTCGGGGGATCCATAATGGTAAAGCGTTCACCCTGCTGCAGCAATTCCATGCTGGTGGCCATCGCCGACTCATTTTTCTTCTTCAGCAGATCGTCATAGTTGGCCTTGGATTGTTCGTAACCGCGAGTCAGATCAGCCAACTGCTGCTCGCGGATCGGTTCCTGGTTCAGCCGTGCCTGATACTCGTCGACCTTGACCTTCAGGGTGGCGATCGAGTGTTCTCGGTTTGTGATCTCAACCTGGTTGGATCGCAACTGACTCTGGACTTGAGCCAGCATCGATGCCTTGGTAGGATCCATGCCCGCCGCCGCATTGGCAGAGTCAACGCTGTCGTTCGGGTTATCCGGGCCCTTCTCTTTCAGGCTGGTCAGCAGTTGATCGCGCATTTTCTCGGTCTTCGCGATCTGTTCCTTCAGCTTGCGTACGTCGGGATGGCGGTCGGTGTAGCGAGAGCTAAGGTCGGCCAGCTGCGCCTTGAGTTTGTCCAGTTCCTCGTCGATAGCCGGCAGCCCGACGGTGGTTCCGTCTGCGGTCTTCGCCGTCCCCTGAATCGCTCGGTACTGATCCGCCAAGGTTTGCAGGTACACATGCTGTTGCTTGGCGGTATTGAGGGCGTCCTCATCATTTTGCAGTTGGGATTGCAGGCCGCTCAGAATCTGAAGATTGCTCGCCAGTTGCCCGGGCATTTCTCCGACGTGCTGAGCCTTGAACTGACGAATCTTTTCCTCTTGGTCTGCCAGGCTCTTCCGCGCGGTCTCCAATTGGCTCTCAAGAAACTGGGTGGTGTCCTCTGACTGCTGTTGACGCACTTCCAAGTTCTCGTTGATGAAGAGATTGGTCAGTTCGCTGGTCACCTTCTGTGCGACGAGCGGATCGCGCGACGAGTAATAGACGTTAAACGCGGTGATCTGATTGCGGTTATCCCGTACCAGCTCGATGTCGATGTCTTTGCGCATGCGCCCAACCTTCTCGTCCGGAGACAACTGCGCGTGCGGGCTGGCATAAAGATTGAGCTGGTCAATGATGTGCAGAAGGCGCGTCCGGCTCAGAATCTGCTCGGTGATGGTCTGCATCCGTTCCTGCAAGTCGTCGCTTATGTTAGGCGTCACGTAGTCCTTCGGCATGGTGGGTTGCGCTACCAGAATTGCCGTGCTCGATTGGTAACGTGGCGGCAGGACCCAGCTGGCTCCCCACACCGCTGCCCACCCGATGAACAACGGGATCAGGAAGTGCAGGTGGCGACGCCGCACCACACCCAAATAGTGCTCGATGTCTATACCTTCCGAACTTTTCTCTTCGAGATCGTCAACCATGGATTATCTTCCCAGCGGTCGTGAAAACTGATAGGAGAGAGAAGCGAATTCCCGATTCGTGTTAGGCGTCAACGCCAGGACGGCCACGTTGCTGTAGTCTTGGTGGAGTCGTGTGTATCCCAGTTGCAGAGCCACGTGCTGGCCGAATTGTTGCTGCAACGATGCCGTGCCCGAAATCGTGTGTCCGTTATTGACGCCCACGAGCAAGGCGCCCAAAACATCATTCTGAGCGTACCCTCCCCCCACAGATCCACTGAGGGTCTTGGTGAACTGCTGCCGCACGGATGCAGTTGCGCTGTCCATTTGAACCGCGCCGATCAGCCCGCCACCGCCAGCGATAATGTGAACGTAGCTCATCGCGAAGCTATTCAAACGCCCCTGCCAGCTCAAACTGGCACCTCCCGCTGGCGTCCACTGCCGCAGGGGCAGCAGTGGCAGCGGTTGGACCGTGTCCGAGTGTTGTGGACCTCCGAACAAGGAAAGGGAAAATCCCTTCGTCGGATAGACCGTGTAGAAGAGGAAGGCCGCGTGAGTCTGAGTCTCGTTCTGTCCCACGGTTGGATACGACAACAGTCTCTGATACCCGTAGGTCACCCCGAGATAATGCCTCTTAGCGATACGCACGGAGTAGAAGGCTAAACCGGCTTGCGAGCTCGAGTCATACAAGCCCGGGACCTGAGTCGGATCGGGATAGTGCAGATTCGAGAACGTTCCGCTCCCCCCGATCATGCCGTTCAAGCTGAACTGATACGTGAGGCCCACATTCCCGGAATTGCTGAGGCGGTCCGCAATCGGCGCAATCACCGAGAAGTTCGCCCCCTGGGCCCCGCCAGATACTCCCCCCGTTGAGGTCAGGTCCGGCTGGTTGAACACGCTGGAGCTCTTCTGGAAGCCGTCGCTCGCGCTAAACGTCACGTGCGGGCTCAGGCGATATTGAAAGTTGATCGTAGCGTTTTGGTCGGCCTCGTTTCGGGAGCTGGTGCGCTGGTAGAAGGTGAAGCCCGGAGCATAGGTCAGGACCAAGTGCTCCCGGGGCGTGGTCGTATCCAACGCTACCAGAGGCGCAACCGAATAGCTCACGTCACTGACAGGGTTAGGCTGACCTTCCACTGACCCTATCACGTTATCACTATATGCACTGGTGAACACCACTCCGGCACGCAGATAGTTGGACCGCTCCTGCGATGTCAACGCGACCGGGTACGCCTGTCCACTCACGGGTGGAGGAGCCTGCATTCGGGTATCACTATTGTCGCTATTGTCCGCGATTGCTGCCTGTTCAGGCTGCGCGGGAGTGTTGTCCACTTGGGACCAAAGGGGCACACCCATCAGCATGACCAAGCCTACAAAAATGTGTTCGAAGTGTTTCATTCTCAGGGAACAACGATGGTGTCACGTGGCTGCAGCTTTATGTTCTGAGCCGCGTTCTGACTTTTGACGACTTCCTTATAGTTGAAGGGAATTCGGGTCTGAGTTCCGTCAGGATTCTGCCGCAGAATATAAATTGACTTCTGTTTGGCAAAATCGCGGAAGCCGCCTGCGATGGCGATTGCATCCAGCACCGTCGGGGAATTCGTTAGCGGGTACGAGCCCGGCTTGCTCACCATTCCCAGGATGTTGAACTTCTGACTGTTGATTTGCTGAACGATCACGGTGACTTCTGGCTCGGAGATGTAGTTCTTCAGCCGGGCCGCAATATCCTGCTCCAGCTTGAGCGGCGTGCGGCCGGCTGCCTGCACTTCTCCCACCAGCGGCAGAGAAATCTTCCCGTCGGATCGCACCGGCACGGACCGCGAGATATCCGGTTCCTTCCACACGTTAATGGCCAGGACGTCGTCGTTGCCGATCACGTAAGTATCGTCGTGAAGCTTCGGCGCCGCAGAAGCACCGGGATTCTGACTGGGTGTTGCGCTCGGGCTTGGGGGAGCTGCGGCACTCCCCGCCTGCGCCCACAACAGACTCGATAAGATGACAGAGGTAGACACCGCAGCCAGCCCGTTTCTCCAGAAACTGTTAGCTGTTGTTGTCATGGCGGCTCCTTGGCGCTTCGCGCCCGCGACTTGCGGCGCCGGTCTCAACTTGCCCGACCGTTCCGTTTCGCTTCGTGTCTGAGGCCAACCAGTGCACTCTCCGCACTCATGTGGTACTGGTCGATCTTGTACAGCAGCGTACGATAGCTTACCTGAAGCAATCGTGCTGCCGCCTTCCGGTTCCAGCCCGTTTTCTGCAAGGCAGTTCCGATTGCACTCTTTTCCGCTTCGCTCTTCACGCTGTCGATCAACGATTTCAGCGACGTGGGGCGGGATTCTTCCTGAGCGTCATGCGCACCCACAGGAGGAGTTGCGTCCTTCCAGGTGGAAGCCTGAACACCGTCAATGCTGTCGGCTCCGTTCAACACCGCACCAAGAGTAGCGCCCTTGTCCCCAGTCAGCAGGTAACGTTTGACGAACGTTTCCAGTTCCCTCACGTTATCTGGCCACGCATAATCCCGGCAGGCGGCCAGCACGGCGGGAGAAAACTCGCGTGGGGGAAGACCGTAATGTCGCGACAGCTTGTGCATCAGATGTTGCAAAAGGACCGTGATTTCCTCTTTGCGCTGGCGCAGAGGGGGAACGTGCACCGTAAAAGCACTCAGCCGATAATACAAGTCTTCCCGCAGTCTCTTCTCCGCAAGTGCACGGTCGATGTTGGCGCTGGTTGCGGCGAGCAGGTGCACGTCGACGGGAATGGTTCTGCCACTGCCTGGCCTGGGAAAAGTTCCCTCCTGAAGAACCTGCATCAGCCTTGCTTGCAGTCCGAGCGGCATTTCAGTGATCTCGTCCAGGAAGATTGTGCCCTTCTCGGCGTGCTCCAATTTTCCCTGCGTCGGGAAGGAACCTAGGGAAGAGGTTCGCTCATTGCCGAACAGCTCCGCTTCCAGTAACTCACCCGGCATGTTGGCGCAGTTCACCTTAAGGAACTGGAAGCCGGAATGGATGGAAAGCTTGTGAATCAGTCTCGCAACCGTGTCCTTCCCGCTTCCACTTTCTCCGACGATGAGAACGGGGACGTCCGCCTCCGCCAGCAATTCTGCTTGAGCACGCAGCTTCTGCGTGATCGGACTCGCGCTGACGAAGAATGTATCCGGGCCCAGTTGCTCGATATCCTCACTGACAACATCCGATCGCCCATTTCCTGGCAAGAGGAGGTGCCGGCGAATCGCGGATTCGAGCTCAGCCTCGTCGAACGGCCGGATCAGAACCTCTTGAGCGCCCAGGCGAGTCGCCTCTTTCTTCTTGCCTGCATCCTCTGGAGAGCAAGTCACGATTACGGGAAGATCCGGACGAAGCCTGCGCAGCCAGCGCAGAATATGCAGACTGTCCCCGTCGCCCCGCGGCAGATCCAGCAGGAGCAGGTGTGGCGTCAGGCCAGACTGCACCCGCTCGGTGGCGTCCCACGCGCTGGACGCGGTCTCTATCTGCCAGGAGTTCGATTCCGGAATGGAATAGAGTGGACGGAGAACCGCAGACTCGCGGCTCACGACCAGCAAACGTAAAGTTTCAGTTGTGTTTTCTGCCATGCGTCGGGGGCTCCTTGCAGGGAGGCAAAGAAAACTGCGAGGCTACTTCAGGCGGCTTCGACTTCGTATCCTTCTACGCGAACTGCCAGCGATCTTTGGATCGCATCTACTGAGATCACGAGAGTGTCGTTTCCATTGCGGGAGACCAGGATTCCTTCAAGGCCCTCCAAGGCTCCGCCGCGGATTCGCACCCGTTGCCCGATTTTGAGAAAGGGATAGGGAGACCAGGGCACGTTTCCTTCAACCAAGGCGCGCACTGCATCGATCTGTTCGTCGGGAATGGCAGCGCCCTCACCGTTGGCGCCGACCAGCCCGAGTACTCCGCCGACCCGGAGCACGCGCAAGCGATCGGTTCGGTTTGGCACAAACTTGGCGAACACATAGCAACTGAACAGGGGCAGTTCTACTGACTTCTTGCGGTCGCTCCAGCGGTGTATTTCGGTGACCGTGGGAAGAAATGTTTCTACGCCGCGCTCGAGAAGGGACTGAGCCACGGTCTTTTCGTGACGGGGGCGGCAATGGAGCGCATACCAATTCTCTTCGTGAATGAGAGGCGCCAGACCGATCGGCTGCGACAGTAAGCTGCTTGAGACCATAGCTTCGCCCTCTGAGTCACATGTCCTGAGTGACCCCAAAAACGACTACTACACCCTTTG